>Ga0209208_10002966_pt1 | contig 24431 bp, 15 predicted proteins | sample S1TSphfallax_3_FD_187694 | JGI IMG/M metagenome (GOLD analysis project Ga0209208, IMG submission 187694) | Host-associated microbial communities from peat moss isolated from Minnesota, USA - S1T2_Fd - Sphagnum fallax MG (SPAdes) (version 2) | ecosystem: Host-associated > Plants > Peat moss >...
AAAAAAAAAAAAAACACAGGCAAGTGTGGGAAGGGTGGTATGATAGCGACAGCTAAATTACAAATTTCAAGCTCCAAATTTACAAAGGAGGAAAATGGGGAAAACCCTAAATATAGTAAACCAAAGAAAGAGGAGAAGAAGAGGAGGAGGAGAGAGAATGAGAGAGAGAGAGAGAGAAAGAGAGAAAGGGCCCAAGCGGAAGAAGCTCTCCACCTCCTCCATTGTCAAATACCTCTCGCCTCATTCTAGCAAATCGGCTGGAACTATTTTTGTAAACAGCTGCTCTTTAAGAGCTTTCTTTTGATGTAATGTGAGTATTTTTCGTGACGGAACCGAATTTTCGGGATTTTTTAAAAAGAAGCCAAGGGCAGTAGAAGCCCAGGTGTGGTAGGGGTTGAGGAGGTGGTGGTGGAGTTTGGTGGCCTGACGGAGGAGTTCGGGGAAATTCATGTACGTTTTTTGATGCATGTTTTTTCTGTACCTGTTTCTGTATTGTCATTGTTGCTACTCGTTGTTTCTTTTGCTGTTTTTTTTTGGAGGGGTTTTTTTTTCTGTGGAATTTGAGGCACGAAGAAGTAGAAGGAAGGAAGGTCTTTGAGTCTGTGTGTGTGTCTCTCTCTTCCTTCCTTCTTCATCTGCTTGCTTCTGCTCTTTTTGCTTAATCCTTGTTGTTGTTGCAGCACTTCCCGCTTGTCATTTCCGCTTGCTTGCTTGCTTTGTTTTCATTCACCTGTTGCTTAATTTTGTGTGTTGAGCAAAGCGGTTGCGGTTCTGTATTTGACCAAGTCTTGCAAGAAACACTCGGGGTTTTTGCTTCCTGGGAGTGACCCTGGTTGTAAGTACAATTCTGGTCACATCTTCTTCCTTGTGCTCTTCCTCATGCGCATCATTCAACACTCTTCTCTTCTCTTCTCTCCAGCTCTCTCTCTCTCTCTCTCTCTATATTGTCCTTATGATGCACTGCTCATTGCTATGGGAATGATGATCATTGTTGTTGTCATCAGATTCTCTCTCTCAAGTGCTTTGCTTGTGTACGGATGGATGGCTAAGTCCATGAGCCAAGAACAGCCTCCAATTTGCTTGTGTTGCTGGGCTGCTGCTGCTGCTGCTGCTGTCATCATCTCCATTGTTGCCTCTCTCTCTCTCTCTCTCTATGTCTTGGGAGTGGGTCGATTTTCATATTGTCCTCCTCCATGTCTAGGGATGTATAGATGGATGCACTTGTCTCTAGGATGCATGTCCTTTGAATGCAGGATAACAATGCCACCACTTGCTTGATTGATTTTCAGTCTACAACATCTTAATCAACCTTCACATTCCACTGCCACTGACTGACTGACTGACTGAATGTTGTAATTGTTTAAACAACTTGGAACATGGTTGAAATCTGCTACAGCTGGTAGCAAACTCCCTTGTGCATGAATGGGTGTGAACAATTTGGACAATGCTTGAAAGCTGCAGCACAAGGTTGGAAGCTATTGCTTCTACATGATGGGCTCCGTGAGACTAAGCCACTTGAGCCAAACTGTTGTTGAAACCAAAATTGTGGTGTGGTTGGGTTGAACTTTTTGTTTACAGAAATTGCTTGGTTTGTTTTGCATAATTTGAATTTGTTTTTAGGGTTGAGTAAATGACTGCTGTGAAGCTGTGAACCCCAAGTCTGCAGGCTGACTTTGTGCTTGCAAAGATTGAGCCATCCTCAATTCTCTTCACTGAACATTCCAGTTTTGTCAAACTCTGAATTTGCTTTGCACCTGTTGAAGTGTAGAATGTTGGCAGAGCTGGATTTATCTTCTATTTCACTGCTCTATGCTTGTGCAAACCCAATGGTCATCCATCTCTCTGAGTGCTGCTAAAATTACTGTTTTTTGGTTTGTCTGCAGTCATTTGCAATATTGGTCATCCTCTCCTTCACAACCTCCCAAGTTCTTTTGTGCTGTTCAGCATTCTGGTTATGAGGGTGGATGCACTACACAACTGCACCCAACATCATCAACAGCAGCAGCAGGGAATGATGGAGCTGCATGGTGTGTGACACCACCATAGTTTCAGGCTATCCACCATGAGTCCCCCAAGGCGCATGGGGAAGCAAGGTCCCTGTGGGCATTGCGGAATTGCCAGTGAGTCTTCTTCTTTCTCTGTCTAAGTCTCTCTTTTTACACTGGTCTGTGGCCACATTGGCTACAGCAAGTACAGTCCTTGTCCACACAGTCCCAAGGTCAACTCTCTGAGCTATTTATTGGATGTTCATCATTTGTGTGGTCCAGGGTGTCACTTGTGCTCTCTCTCTCACAATCTTATTTGTAGCCTTGTTCTTTGTGTGTTATTGCATGGTTCCTGTAAGAAGTTTGTGTGTGTGTGTGTGTGTGTGTTTGTATCTCTCTTTTTCCTCCAGCAACTCCCTTGTGGCGAAATGGGCCTCCAGAGAAACCAGTCCTTTGTAATGCATGTGGATCAAGGTGGCGCACCAAGGGGACACTTCTGAACTACATGCCAATGCATTCTGGTGGCTTTGGAGGTGTTGGGAACCCTGAAGGTACGGCACGTAGAAAGAAGGGTAGCCACAGGCTGTCTTCTGATCCACCCCGCTCTCATAAGCGCAAAGAACCATATGGAGGACGTGGGGAGAACAGAACTCCAACTCCCCCACTCCCTCTCTTGCTCAAGGATGCAGAGGAGGAGCTCAAGACAGCATCAAGCTTGGAGTCAGGAGTATCTGGGCCAGATAAAGTTGCTTTGTTCAGAAGTTCTCCAGTTCGGAGTGATTCTTCTGCAGGTTGCCTTTTGTCTCCTCCAAAACCAACCATGAGCACCTTACCTTTCATTGATCTTTCATGTTAAGCTGATGAGGTGGTGTTAAATTTGCCTTGCAGTTCCTGCTTGGGTGGGCCCTATCCCTTCCAGGAAACGCACATCAATGGTCCGGGCTTGCACTTCTCTTGAAAAACTCATTAGCCGTTTCCAAGACCTCATGAATGAGTCACCATCTGTGAGCTCCTCACCTGCTACACCCTCTGAGTCATCGGATGTGATGCTGGTGGAAAGCAAGCCCTCAACCATGGCTATGGATGTAGGAGTCAACAGTGTATTCCTACAGCAAGCCCCCATGCCACTGTTGCAGGAGCCTCCTGGTGACACCATCTCATTCTTGATGGAAAGTGCAGGCAATTTGAAGCCTACACAGGCTCTTCCTCATGGTACTGACACAAGAGTTACGGATGGGGTGATCGTGGAGTCTCCAAATGGTGCAGCAATCTTTCCAGCACAAATGAAGGAAAAGGCAACACATTCTTTGAAGAAGATGGAGGTCATGGGCTACTTGCACTCTGACCAATACATGGCTCCTAATAAGGCACTCTTGTAAGTACCAAGCTTTAAAAGATGGGGTGCCTGGTTTGTCCAATTGATTTGTGGGATTCAAAATTTCTGTTGCACTCCTGTGTGTTGAGACTCCTTAACATCTGTGAGGTTTGATCAATGATACGTATGCTTTATGTACCGCACACTTCTCTTCATACCACATACAGTTATTTATGTGTAACATATAATACATGAAGCCACTGTTTACTCTCCTGAAAGATCAAAGTTGTGCGCAGAGAGAATTTCCCCTACCACAAGCGGGATGTTCTCCAAAGCTGCCAGTCTCCACTAGTCTTTCTGGAATTGAAGGTAAAGCTATTGCTTCCAGCTGTAGGATTGTTTTCTTGAGCCTTATCATACCTTCTGGAGGCCTTCCCTGTTGATCTTCTTCAGGATCAAGCAGTGACAACCAGACTATCTTCTTGTACAGGACATTATCAATTTTGACACTTACACAGGTCTTCTCACGGACCAAGAGCAACGTCAGTTGGTGAAGCTTGTGTCATCTCTTGACATCAGCAGAGTTCCAGAAAGGTATAATCAATTCCAGGTTTATGGTTGTCTCAACTGTTGGGCTTGTGACTTTCTCTTACGTCCTTGTATGTGGATACCTCTGTTGGGTTTCTGAATTTCGTTTGGCACCTGATAGAACATGATTTTCTAAATTTGAGGATGTCACTTGTGTCTTTTAAAGAGGTTTTTGTGCTCTAATGCCTGTAAACTATTCATGTCTTTTTAGCTGTACTTCTTTCATGGCATATTCTGTTCATACTGCATTGTGTAGGTTCATTCTCCTGAGCATACCTATCCTAGTGTGTTGCTGTGATTGGGTCAGTGCTAAATGACTGGACTGTAAAATATTGACAAATACACAGATTTACTGTTGATTTTTCTGGGGTGTGTGTCTTTTAGTATAATGATTACCCTAGTGATGAGGTAGGGACTGACTAGATTCTCTCTGTTTTGCAGCCTGAAGGAGATGTTCAACAGTGAACAGTTTGTTGGGGCCCTAAACAACTTCCAGCAACTTTTATCAGAGGGCATGTTTGACTCATCAGAGCCTGGAATGAGTGCTCGCATCCTTCAACATTTTCAGCAGCTACTTACTATCTCAGATCTTGACAATTCAGGCTGGATGGAACAATCCTCTCAACTCCAAAGTCATGGCAAGTGCCAGAGTGGATCCTCTAATTTCTTCAAGGTACATACTTTGGCTCATATCTATGTTGAAAGTGGTTGCATGTTCAAGGGAAGCAAGCACAAGGAGTATGTCACTATCTGCAGACTACAGGGCACATGGAGCCATCTTGCTTCTGACATGACAATGATAAAGATTTTTTTTTTGTTTGTTTTAAAATGTATTTGCACAATACTTATGTAATGCTTTAGCTGTGCAGAACAAAGAGTCAACCAAGGACAAGACGAAGAGATTCGGAGTACCAGTGGTAGCAGTTGGATCTGGCAGTATCAACCACTCTTTAGGCAAGTTACCCGGCCAAAGTGAGGAAAGCTCTGGTGAAGAATTACATGCAGCAACATATAAGCAAACTGAATGTGGGAGCAATCTCTTGCCTTACTCTGGACTTTCACCACTGAGATATGCACATGGCTTGAAGTTGGGGACACCTGATATAGGAAGCTCCCCAAATGATGGAGGAATTACAATTGAAGAGGGGGGAACATACTTTACAGGCAATGCCGTATCCGTGGATGATCTTCCAGACATCCAAGTTCCTGGATCAGATGGCATGGAGCCTGACTTACTGTTTGATCTTTCATCCAACATTTTAGCATTTCAAGAAGCTGAGCTTCTCCAGCAACCTGCTTGGACAAAGAGCAAGGAGGAAAGCGAGCCCAATCAGGTTAGTTGTTTTCTTGGGTTTGTTGGCTCCAGTTGTTTCAATGCTAGTTCCTGTTCAGTGTTTGATGAGAAAGTTTTGATGTGTCATGTCATATTGCCCTATTGACATGGACAATTCAAGTTGTACAAAGAGAAATGCTTTTATTAGTGTTGAATGCTGAACCAAACAATCACAACAAAAGCGTACATTTGGAGACTTGAAAATGTGGCCTATTTTGATGCAGGTTGAAAACGGAAGTCTTATCATGAGCAACATATGGCACATGGATAATAACTTCTCTGAGCTATTTTGGAACCCATCATGCGGCAGCCCTGGAAATGGCCTACCCAATGGAGCAGTACTAAATCCTGGACGAATGCTCATATGAAAGCAACACTTTTTAGGTTATGATGTAAAATCCCCCTCAAAAAAAGAAACAGATCTCCTTCTTCCCTCTCACTTTCCACTGCATGCCCTTTTGTAATATTGATCTTAGCTTGAAATGATCTGTGGTTTTAACCCCTTGAAGCCCTGTGGAAGAGGGCAACTATAGTTGAACATTTTTCAAAAATTTCCATCAAGAGAGTGTACAATAGATAGCCCTGCAACCATGTTTGATCTGGTGCAACTGTTGTCACTGCATTGCCCAACAGGTTTTTGCTATTGTCTGTGACTGTTGAGCTTAGCTCCTTCAGCAGCACCACCAAAATTTTCGGACTGTAATAATAATAGAAACATTCTCCCTCCATAACAGTAATACAACCCATCCTTTCATCCATCTCTGATAAATTGGGTGAAGTTTTGCATGCAATCCATTGATTTTGAATTTGTCTCTATGTTTAGGGTTTATGGTTTTAGTCTAGGGTCCTAGGGTTCAGGCAGATTATTGCCTCTAGCAATGACCACTGGCCTAGTTGGAATGTTTTTGTGTGACAGTCATCCGCAAGACCATTTCTGTCAGTAAAGTCCAGTAAAGTCCAACTGTAAGTTGCAATGGATGTCAGTATTACTCCAAAACTCTGAGCGTTCTGAAACACAAAGTGGCTCTCACTCTTGGGCTATTCAGCCTAGTTGCTTTGCAGCTTTGATGTCCAGGAAACTGAGAGCTTGCAGGGGAGTGAACTGACAGCAACCAGTGGACCATGAGGGATGGATGGTGGGTGTACAGGAAAACACTTTTCCATTGGGCTCCAATTCATTAGCTAACCATTGTAGTTCAGTTTCTGTTTCTCTTACCCTACCTACTAACAACCCACTAGCCCTCAACTATGTTCTAACCATCTACATAGATCTGCTTATCTAGTAACTACCTATCTACCTACCTACCTATGGAGAGGACCAACCCACATGGAAGTTTGCATTTGAAATCTGTTTTGATCAAATTTTAAATATTGATTGCATTTCCCATCTCCAATTTCAAAAAGAAATAGTCTTGGCACCTTGGTGTTGGATCTTATTGAGAGGGTAGAGAAGACCTTTAATGCAAGGTTCTAAGCACTTCATGAACTCATGGCAGTGTAGGTTCAGGTACCTTAGGTGTGTGCATTTGCTCTTTGATCAATGGAAATTGAAACATTGTGAAGATTTATGTTTCACAAATTATTTGTCTTGCCCAAAGTTCATTTTGACTAGTTGGGAGTGATGTTGGCAAGTGATTCATCCAGGAGATTAAACCTGGGTACTAGACATTCAATAAAATCACTTCTCACTTAATGAGGGCTGACATCTTCACATAATTCCTTGCCAAAAGTCTGAGAAATTGAAGCACATTTAGCCAATGATGAATATGGGATATAAGGAATATTGGATGCACAAGTAGGTTCAAACTTCAAACACGCTTTTTGGATTCTCTAAGCTTTCATTCTCAAAGGATTTATGAATATAGGATTTGTAATAACTTTGCAAACCCTATAGTCATTGACATTTACAAATTTTGGTTGTTACTCAATGGGTTTTATTGGGTATGACCAATAAAATGCAAGTGTGATCAACATATATAGCCTCCGTAAGAAGTTTTAGCCAAATTTGGCAATAAACGAGATCTGAAAGTTGAAAAAAAAGAATTTAAGCATGCTTCTTTATTCTTGGCTACCCAGTAGTAAAATAGTGTAGAAATGTGGGAACTCCAATTTATGTTTAAGAATCTGGCAATGAGAAACCCTAAAAATTACCCTTGTTTTGGGCATTTCCTCCAGGAGGCAATTTTTCTTTTTTTTCATTTTTCTACATGTTTTGATAGCCCCCCTCCCACCCCTCAAAAAAAAAATCAGGTTAACATGGATATGAGCTGATGGGATGATAACAACTAGTGACCATTGAAAATAATACAGCAAGGAACCTTTTTAGTAAAGAGAAGCTCAATCCTTAAAGACCTGGTTAAACCTGACAAAGGATTGCCAGGGGAACTGATTTTTAGAAAATTTGTACTTACTCATCAACGTCTTCAACTGCCTTAAAAAGAAGTTATAGCAGCTAGCTAGCTGTTCTGTTTTGCATTGCATCATCACACAAGATCCACAAGCTGAGGCAACCACATGGCTATAGGGTTTAGGGTTTAGGGTTGACTGACTGAATAGCTATAGGTTCCTGATTGGAAATAGGGTAGCAAAGTCAGTTGGATACTGGAACCATACAAGGGGCATTTTTTGCTTTTTCACAAAAGGAAATGCCTAGCTTTCTCTCTAGCTTCCTATCTTCTTTTTGAGGTGGGGGAGAGGGGAGGCTCTGAGAGCCAAGAGTTTGTGACTTGTAACAAACTTATGTGCTTATAGCTTAGAATGGATCTAAACTTAGTAGGGTTTAATTTTGGAATAATTATTTTCAAACACAAAGGTAGACTGGATGAATCAAAATCTAACACAACACACATGCATAACACAAGGGTGAAACTGACATGTCTTGTTGGGCTAAGAACACCCATGCACTTAAAATTTGGTCTTTATGTCTACATTACACTTAAATAGGCAATTCATCACACATGTTTAAAGACCTTACCTTATAAGGGTCACCCACCTAATACTACACATAAGCACTCTTACATAAGCACTCCTTTGTGAACTTTTTTCACAATCAAAACAATACATGGGTTTATTGGATCATAGGTTCATTACACAAAAATCATGTTACAAGGCTTATATAAAAGTATGATAATGAGACTTAGGTTGAAGCTCCACCCATAACGCCCTTAATTATTTAAAGGTGAAATGGATGAATCATTTATTCTTTTCATCTAAGTTTAATAGATATTATCATTTATTAACTTTAGGCCAATAACATTATGCAACCTGCTAGTATTATAAAATACTCAACCTCTCCATGAATGAACTCTTATGTTATTATATTTCTCTAGTGTTTTTGTCATGTATGAGGTAATATAATTGACTTTTATTTGTGCCTAACCCACATTATTTAACTAAAGATATATGAATTGAAACTAAATTCCCTCATCAAAATATGTTATGCATAAGGCCCATAAATTTTTTATTTATTTATCATATCTATCCATCTTTCCACCTAGACCATAATGAATAATATTTATAAATTTTCCCTCTAGCAACCAATTTTGGTGTTACATGTCCAATGCTTGTACTACCTTTTCCCTTCATTTATTCTTGTGTCCAAGTAAAGGGATATGTATCATCCAAGTCAGTGTTTTTTTTTGGGGCAAATTTTTTACCTGAAAAATATGATTTTGACATATACAAAGGATTTTTCATGAAAAAATGGCCCACATTCATCAGGTTTCAAAGAAAACAAATTCAAATCACCAGATTTTTATGATAAGTTCCAGTAAGTAGTCAAGAATATAGAAGGACTCTGGTTTTTTTCTATTTTCATATATAGGATGTAGCCAAATCTGGCTAAATCATCCTATGGATAATCGCCACATGAGCTACATCATAAAATTGAAAAAAATAACCCCCAATCCAAGCAAGTCATGAGTAGGTGCTTCTCTGACTAGGATCATTACACTAGATGCCAGGAAATTCTTGTGTAAAATTATGCTCATATTGCATCAACTCTACCAAGAATTTTCCACTAGCATATAACAGTTGCAAGGTTTATTTGGTTTCAAGAATTGAATTCATTTGTTTCACAACTATGTTCAGGTTGGTGACTTTAAACTTGTGTCTTTGAGGATCAAGTGACCCAACATCCATTGGAAGCCTGTTATGGTTCAATCATGATTCATCCACAATTGAGTTATCAAGGTTCCACTTCCACCTTGCTAAGCTATCTCATAAACCCCCCTTACTTACCCCTCCCCCCTCCAAGGTAAACTACCTATGTAAATGGGCAAGTATCATATGTACAAGCAGGTAAAAGAATGCAAGCGGTTATTACGTAACTAGAGTAACAGTTAAAACACTTGGTGACTACAAGGTAGGTTACACATGGATGATAATACATAGTGTACCATCCACTGGATGCCTGTTATGCCTCAGCTGTGGATGAACCTTGCTGAGTGGAATATTTGGTTTCACCTTGGTAACCCATGGGGTAAGAAGTAGTAGGTCCTATAATTAGGCTGATAGATATGAAAATAAGTGACTCCTTGGTAAGTAGATAAGGGCTGTCTTAGTAGCTACTTAGCAACAAGACTACTGCACAGCTTCTCAGGGACGTTAGGAGGTAGTTAGAAATAAAAGACAACTGAGATAACCACAATGGTTAGCTAGGGAACTAGAACCCAAGAGAAAACTAGTTCCAGACCACTTACCATCCCTCCATCCCTCCCTCCCTCCCTCACAGTGCACTGGTAGGTGCTGCTTCACTCTGGCCCCATCTTGCATGGTGAGTTGGTGGGTGCTAGTTCACTCTGGCCCTTCTTGGAAGTAAGAGTCTTGCTGGAAGTTAACAAAATTCTCACAAGTTGCCATTTTAACAGGTACAGTATCTTTGTCTCTGCATGCTGCTTATTACACCCTCTCAAAGACATCTCTGCTTGATGTATAGGCTGGCAAAGGGCTTTTACTACAAAATATTGCAATTCATTAATTCCAGTTCACTAGATCAGAATTCACTGTTTTTTCAACTAGTCCCTGTTTACTAAGACAAATAAATTCGATCAAAATCTATTGAAATCACAAGGACACCTTTTTGTTGCAGTCTAGATACACCACGAAGGCAGATTGATGAGAGCTTGAAGAGAACATATATCACAGAATAGTGCACACCCCTTTCTCTATTTAGGTCTGAACTCACTGGTGACGTGACCGTGATGGATTTGGAGCCGGGGGGGAGGGAGAGGAGGTTCCAACTTCCAACTTCCTCCTTGTTTCCTGTTTCTTATTAGCACTGTTGATTCTTAGTGGAAAAAGGCCACAACCCATTAAAAGTTTGGTTGACTATTGGGCGTCTACTCTTACATTCCTACACTTCTTCATACCTCAAAAAATAATGAACTGTGCAGAGACATTTTGGAACAGATGAGTGGCAAGCGCAGTGATGGTTGGTTGTCTTTCCTATAGCTAGCTAGCTAGCGAGTTACTTACTTATGCACGCAATATTATTTATTACATGTGTCTGTTTTCTTCCTTCTTTTGGAACAGAAGAATGGAAGAATCTTTACTTACTCCCAAAGAACCCCAAATCCAGATCTCCTGGTCCCTTGGGGTGCAGCTTGTCTGATTGAGCTAGCTACACATGAAACAGCTCCTGATTGATTCTAGTACCTTCTTGGGAAGCGCTCCATCCTGTGTGTTGCAAGTTTAATAGATTTTCAAGTTTCACATTCGAGTTTCAAGTAGAACTAGCCTCTACTTCTTCTTCTTCAAGACCTTGCTCCAAATTTGTTTTTTAGTGTAATTTGAGGGCACATTTACCCAGCATTGTTTTTTCTTTTTGATTCGCTGTCTGGTTGTTGGGCATTTTGAAAGCGAAATGCCCACAAAAAATGGAATGCCCACTCCGGCGCAATGGGGGGCTTTTTCCAAATGTCCCCCTTTCTTTTTTTTCACTTTTTCTTATGGTGTGCCCATTAGGAAAAAATAATCCCAAAAAATTAATAATAAATAAGTAAATAAAAATCGGAGCAGATCTTTAAGTCTTTACACTTGGTAAACACACGGTCTCAAGATTTACCCTACCATATTATTTTTTTATTTTTATTTTTTTTTGAAAAGAAAACTGGAGTTTTGTGTTTTGGGTGGGCCAAACACAATGAGTAAGTTAGCAACAAGTTTGCACTGGTTTCCAAGCTGACCATTATTTTGTTTTTTTTGTTATGTATGTTGTTTGCTTGTGTGAGAGTAGTGTCCATGCAGCCAGTGTCCAAGACGCCTTGTTTGACTAACAAAATGTTTGTTGTCCCAGGGGGGGAAATCCCAAACTCATATACCTACTAACTAGTATTGCTTCTTCTTAAGGCCATCAAAAGTGGCCCTCAAAGAAACAACCCCCAACACATGAATGATGATGTTTGTCACTTTCCACTTGTTAAAATTTTACACCTCACCATAAACCTCAAACTGCGGGATAGTGAGAAAACCAGCCATAACCTTATGCCTCTGCATGAGTGTAGTCACCACCTCATGTCCTTTTTTATATTGTCAGTTTCCATTTTAAGAGGGAGTTTTCTAAGCAAGTAATGACACCCCTTCCCAACCCCAACAACCTAGGGTTGGTTAAAGGTCCGTTTTTAATGTGGCCCACCCAAGCACTACCCATTACACACCCAAGACCCATAAAAACTAAAGGAGTAATTGACAAAATAATCACAAAAGGGGTCATATGTCCATTTCAATCTAATTCCATCACACAACTCTGTGTCAGCGTGTTTTTGTGGGAATTTTTGTTTGTAGCCAAAAGTGGCTATCATCCATTGGGAAGATGTAGAAAAGGTGGTAATCATCCCCTAGGAAGATTATAAACCAAAAATATTCATCCTTCTATATGTTTGGATACAAGATGAAAACCAAATATAACACATCTGGCAACTTTTAACTCTAATTTTTTCTCCCTTTTGAGAACTGAAAACCTCCAAGATAACCCTTTTTATTTTTTACTTTTAGCTTTTAATTTTTATTTTATTTTTTTGGTGAAATTTTGCCAATGAAAAAAATGTTGTGAGTTTGTATTGCCTGCCTATTACCCTTGGACTTTTAAGCCATTTGAACCCTTCATAGGAACCAATTTTCTCTATCTTTGCACCTTTGGGGACACAAAAGCTCTCTTCGTCGCCATCCATGCATAGCTCCACTTGTATCACATTGCACACCACATTTTGAAGTCGGTTAGCAAGGAAGGATGGCTCCATCTTCTTTCATAGTTGACAATGTATGTGATCAAACTTTTTGCGTGTTTGATTCTTTGGTACCTTTTCATTATCAAAGTGTAATTTGCTTCAATCGTTTGTTCAATCTTGACAATTGTTGCATTAGTGCAATATGAAGAACGTGATAGCTTTGGGAGTTACACTAGCAATTCTTAATTTCTTAATGTGTCAACAAAAGGAGGCACATGGTCAACTTTTCCAATACAAAGAGGATTAAGAGGATTTCAATCCAACACTTCTTTTCAATGGTTTCACAAGCCTTGACATTGTTTTTGCTATAGTGTACAACAACACTAATATTGTTGGCATTTCATATGTTGAATCTTTACATCACAAATTGATCCCTATATTGGTGGAAATTATTTGAAAGCAAATACCCTACGAGATGATTCATACATATGGGAATAATGGTGCCAAATATCCAAGTAAACATTTGAATACATTTGCACATTCATCAAAGTGGATTTGAAATCCACAAAGGTTCCAAGCTTACACAACATAAAAGGTAAAATAATTTACCAATGAATAAACATGTTTCTATTGTTTTACATAGTTTGGAGTTGAGCTTTTTATATTATCAAAATAATATGGGGTTTCAATCAAAGGTTGTTTGGAAATTTGTTCATTCATTCATAAGAAGAGCTTGAAATCTCTTGCAATGGCCATAGATATTAATATTTTAAATACGTTGAAATATTGTTTAAAATATATCAAAAGATTGTCAAATTGTTTGGGAGCTCTTAATTGCACACATGTACCTTGATTTGCTAGTAGGAAAAAATTGTAAAAATTGGCTTGATAAAAAAATGTAGGGGGTTGCATTGAATTGGGTTTTTTCAAGTGTTCCAAAATGGACTCCCCAAACCATGGACACATAGTGTCTTGGATCTTTGGATTGTCACAACTCCTTCAAAACATGTATGTTTTAAGCATACACCCCATAATCTTATAGTTTATAATGAGATTTTTTTCAATCAGCTAAAAAATCATGATTTGGAGGTGATTTGATCGCCCCCTCTTCAAATTGCCCTCTAAACTTTCCAAGGAGTTTAAATCCTAATTCCCAAAATGGGAATTTATCCTATCAATCTTGGGATGCCTCCCCCTTCATGAAGCAATATGTTTCCTTCATTTTGTGTGTTCACATTCTCCTATGCCCATTTCTTGCAACACCCCAACCTTTATCACAAGTCCAAGGTTGGGGTCACAACAAAATCTCTATCAGATCAAATGACATACATCAAACATTACAAAAGCTCATATTAGAGTTTTGTTTAAATCCTCTTTTTACTTATCATTTCAACAAATATGAATTTTTTTCTAAGGTGAAAATCTTGATGCATTAAAAGCTCTACATTTATTTAATCAACATACCAATAACCTCCCTCCCCATAGTTTTACTTCAAATAGGAAAAACAATAGATCACAACATGTTTGAAACCTTTCTAATAACATTTTTAAAAAACCTTAGCAAATTTTACCACTTCCCCCAAAAAATGTTATTTTTTCTCCCCATGGCTTAAAACCTTACATTGCAAGTACGTTGAACTATTTTAGAGAACTTCAAATGAACAAGTTCTACAACTACTAGGAAAAATGTCTTTTCTTCATTTTTGTTTGTTTCTTCAAACACAAAAATTGCAGTTGAAAAGGCTTGAAATTTTTCTATGGGTGAGTGTAAACCAAAGCAACTCACTTTGCAACATATGAATACATCACCCAAAGTCCATCTCCATTGTATTTGTTTAACTATTTGGAAGGATTGTTTAACCCAAATAATTAAACAATGTTCAATCTATTCAATTAAAATAATTGTTTTATCTATTACTTGAGACCCAACTAAAGAAAATTATTTTATCCATGTATGCACAAACTCAAAATAAAATGAATAATTTTCCATAGTGATACGGACTTATGAAAAGTCCCAAACTTTTTACCATTGACAAAATATGATAAAAAGTTCATTAAGAATTACATACAATTGATATGCAATAAAATTTGTAAAACTTGATTTTATTGATATATTGTATAACTAAAATGAAATCCCTAACAATGATAATATCAATCATTGAACCATTTTGAAATCTATAAAAAAAACTTATTATTATGGCACACAATCTATTCAATTCACTTTATGAGTCCATCAATCTTTTAATTTTGTAAGTTAGGCATAACAATTACCTACATCATATGTGTACTCAAGTTAATAATCTCAAAGTAAGTCCATGTTGAGAAATTCTAACCTATAAAATAAAAAACTAACCACTGCATTTACACATACATCACAAAAACTATTAGTGTGATGCTAATAGTCAACCACCTTCACTTGCATCGACCTGTATATATACACATCAAATTCCAATTTGCCTCTTTTCCCCTTGTTTCTACTCCAACCACAACAAACAATGTAGAACTTAAAATTTTCAAAAATATAAAAGTTTATATTCCTACTCCCTATTTTTCAACTTCTTCATTTTTGCTAAGTTTCCTTCCTCTCTTAACAAAACTTTGGATACCTTTTCATGGAGCTATAACCCCTCTCCATGATGCCTCAACATGGTTTTTTTTTTTTGTCTCCAAGTGCATTCCATCATCATCTCCACATTTTTTAATTGTCATTTACACTAGTAGAAATTGGCCAAAATGCAACCATTATATTTGTGACTACATGTGACTATTAATTATTTGCAACTACATTTGGACATTTTTGCAACTATTTCTTGTGTTGATCATATTTGCAACTACACTGCAATTAGTTTGGGACTATTTTGGTGTTCATCCTTTTGTGTGAAAAACATTTAGTTTGGTTTTCATCCAAGAAGATCAATTTATGTCCCATTAGTTGCAAAGGTGACCAATTTAGTTACAACCCTATGATTATACAAAGGTGTATTTTATGAATTGTAAGGATTATAGTTGGGTGCATTAAGATTTATAAATGTATATTTTCATTGTATATGAACAACCATATTTACATGTGTATCCAAGTAATATTATTAGCATAAATGGCCTCAACATTATAGTTACAAAAATAATGTATATTTTGAATATATTAAATTTTTATGTAAAATACTTACTAAATATATTGTGCCCATATTACAAGTTTATCCAAACCATCTTATTATACTTCTTAAAATTATTACAAATGACATTTATCGTTATGTATATTTATATTATATTATATGTTTATATTAATTAGATTTAATAAAAAAACTAAATTTCAATATAATCTTTCACTAATTTTTTTTAAATAATAATATTTTATTACATAATGATGATGATGATGATGATATTACAAGATAGGAAAAATAATTATATAATACTGAAAATTTTACTAAACGTCCAATATATTATTATATTATTCTTAAATTCTTTTCAAATGACTAATGTCTTAATTAGAATTTATTTTTTATTTATTAAAAAATAATTAATTATAATAAATCACAATAGATCTAACAAGTGACATAATGATATATAATAAAAATAGCTAACATAGGCTAGCTACAATTTACATTATTATTATTATTATTATTATAAGTAATCAATTATGAAGTATTATTATATTATAATAAGTACCAATGAATATTAATATATAGTTTAAAGTTTTATATTTCAATTTTATATCAATTATTAATTACTTATTAACTATTCATCAATTATTATATTCAATTACTGATATATAATTTCTATTTTCAGTTTTATTTATTTATAACAATTAATGTAGTAGTTAGAATAGAAATCTAATAAATTAATATAGAAATGCAGAAATAATTTTTGAAGGAAAAATGTACTTGTTAAAAATATAGAATATTTATTTGAATAATTTATAAACAGTTATAATGAGTGAAGTGATAATAGGAATAATAAAAATAAAATAGTAAACCTTGGCTACCAACTAGCTACAATAATAATTGAATTAATGTTATTTGTGGCTATTAAATATTTACATTTATATCTATTATGAAATATAATAATAATAATAATAATGGGAATAATTATAATAAAATAGTTAACCTATGTTAGGTTTTAATTATATTATTAGACTAAAAAACTAATACTCAATTTTTATAACCATTAATTATTGATTATTAATTACTGAATATTTTAGTCATTATATTAATTTATTTGGTTATCAAATAAAAATTAATTAGTTAATGATAATTAGCTAATTATTTCAATATTTGCCAATTACTAGTTAATGAAATTGGTTGATAGATCATTATAGTTCATATTAAAAACATGGACATGTAGGATGAGCCAATGAAAATGACTTAAACCAAAATAAAATATAAATATTCATGTACTTACACTTAACCACCTACATCTATAATTTACCTACCTACCTAAGTAGGGTTTTGGCCTAGGTAGGTAAATAGGTCTTATCTAGATAGGTGTTTAGTCTAGATGGGTAGATAGGTATATAGGTAAGTAGGTACCTAGCTTAACCTACATATTTATATATTGATATAAATTGAATTTGGACATATTCAATTAAATATGCCACGTGGCAAATTTCTATTGCATTATGTGTCGCAATCTAAACCATCCAAACATAAAAATTAAACGTCATAGATGATTTCAAAATAATAATTATTATTATTAATTATTAAATTTTGGGACACATGGCAACACATAATTTGTTTCCATTGTTCACCAAAAAAGTCACATCTTAGTTACAAGCGACAATACGTATATAACATGTCAAAGGATGAAGGCATATTTCATTGATTTTTTCTTTCATCCAAAATTTGTTGTCGTTTGCAACTAGTGTCAATGCGACTTGTCCAACACAACTATTAAATTTTAGTTACAAATGTTGCTTGCAACTAAAAATTGGTTTGCAAGGACCAGTTGCAAAATGGTCATTTTCTACTAATGTTAGATGAATGTTTGAAAATGCTACCTCCACCTCTTCCCCCCGCCCCCCTTCCCACATTTGCCGCATGTTAACCCCCATAGTTCCTTTAAAGTGTTGGTGTTTGGGTCCCTTGTTCTATCAATGTTTGGTTATTATTTATGATATGTTGTTTTGTTTTGCATAGCATTAACAACTAGTTGATCATAACTTTCTTCTATTCAACAATGTTGTTCTCATGTAGACAATTTAATATTCATGTGCCAATAGTGCCCCCATAAGCTAGAACATTGCCTAACCCATTCTAACTACTAACAACCTTTGACTAATCATGCATCAATATAAACAAGGTTTGGTTATACGATCCTTGTGCATATTAGTAAGGGTTACTTAAAAACACCTAACTTGACTATCCTTATTAAGAATAAAATGAAATTAAGATTATGACCTCAATTTCTAAATCAATTGACATCAAAGCATGTTATTGCCCACATCAAGGAACTATAATTATGAAAATGTTTAATATTAATTCCATAATACGTGGATATTATGTTTCAAGAGATGTAATGACCTTACAAAAACATAAGGAAAATAATAATAATAATAATTGGACCATAATGAATAACTTTTTTTAAAACATTAACATTTTAAAGTAATAACAATTATTTTCTTGAGTTTCAATGTCTAATGGTTGCTAGTTTGCTATTTATAAATATGACAAACATATTCACCTTATTCACAATCTAACATGACTTTACAATTGGGTTCATATCCTCATTCTATGACTAATAACATACCATATTACAAGGGCAACTTCAACAAATGTTTGCCAAATAATTAATAATATATTAAGATTCCATGTATTTTTATTATTTTTTGAATATTCTATTTTTTACAAAATTAAAAATATTCTTTGAAATTATTATTTTTGAAAATTTCAACATTTTTGTAAATAATTAGTGTCAATATTATCAAGGTATCATCATATTATCCACTCCATGAAGAAGGTATTTTTCATTTTTTTTAAGTATTAAAGGACTTTAAAGAAGGATTATCGTGATTTGGTTGTTCACTATTTATAAAGGGAAATGATGATGGTCCACTTAATGCACCAATATAATGTATCCACCTTACAAGAAAAATAAATTAGATTATTAATGGACATATGTTGTTGATAGTAAGTTAATATGAAACAAAACTTCAAGGATGTAAATTATTGTCCTTTAATTAATAATGAACAAAAGATATCATTTTAAATCTCAAAGTTGACCACATGATGCACCCCCAACCTCCTTGATAAACTCAATTGTGAGTCCAAATGTGAAAACAATGGAAGGATAAGGAGTTGGGGTACATTCCCTCGTTCACAACATTTCGGGGGTAGAGGGGCGTGCTAGAGCTTTGGGATGGGACCATGACGAATGATAAGCAAGTCAATTATTCACACGGACCTGCATAACCCAAACAACAAGTTGGTTAGTGCATAGGTAGAATACTTTTGGTGCACGAATGAAGCATTAACAAACATTGATTCAAAAGATTTATCATAGCTTGGACTTGGGAGAAGCCACCACCTTCCCCCTTATAGTATTCTCTATGCCTAGCCACGATGTCATTTTGTCCCGGGACTCCCAAGTTGAAGTCCCAATTCCCTAAATTGGGACTCCCGCAACTTTGGAGGCCCATAACTTTGTGTGCAGACCTTCAATTGAGGTGAGGTTTAAAGCAAAGTTGTAGCCCTCCTCGAGAGCTTTTCAATGGCATGTGCCATGCCACCTGCACACAAGGAAATTAGGGAGATTCTTGACTTTTAGTTGTCAAGAGTCAAATTTGCAATTTGACTCCTGACCCTTCTTTTGGCCATAATTTATGTATTAAATGCCCAAATGGGTCATGCAAGCCCATTTTAGATAGCTACATTCTAAGATCTTTCCAATGATATAAGGAACATTTCAATCCAATGAGTTTTGACCCCTACAATCACCCTCTAAAAAGTTGAAAATCCATTGGGACCCAACTCCCAAAGTGAAAGCTCACTTAGGAATGTGGGGGTTCATTCCTTCACACTCTCCTGCACTCCCGAGAACACAAAATGTGACTCCCATGCTTCACTTTTCACCTGCACCTTTGCAAGCCCTTGCCTTAGTCACAAGCCCAAAGCTAAGGTTGCAACACCACAAATGCCAAATTATATTTGAATTGAATACAAATCCTCGTGTGATAGACATGGGTTTCAAACAAATGATTTATTATGAAATAGAAAATGACAAAAACTATCATGAAACAATTGTGATGAATAAAAATTAAATGTGAGAAGAATGCATCCTAATTGTCCTTGAGTTTGAAAAGGGTTTGAATTAATCACCAATTTTCCTGGATTGATTACTCAAGATTTATCATACCATTTTATTAAAGCATCATATGAAGGTCTCAAATTTTTTGGAAGAAGTCTTGTCTCTTATCATTCTTGTGTTGATGGTTTGTTATTTTGTTAATAATGCATGGGTGTTCAAATGGTATGTTAAATTTTTGTAATCCATAATCCTTTTAATTCAATTCTCTTGTCCCATTTGACTTTACCTTGGTGTGCATTTCAATAAACAAGTCATCCTCCCAAACCATATCTTTCGCAAATAACCCCATCTATCTTTGTGGTTTTACATGGGCTTTTGAGCTCCACCATTTGCATGTTGGTCACATAATCTCGCTATTTCACCACTTGCAAGATCAAGCATTTGTGACACATCTTGTCAGTTTGTACATACATTTTTAATGTGGAAGGTTTTGTGTTATCTTCCCAAGGAATTTTCGTTTCCACCCCACAAATTACATTGGTGTCAAGAGTTAAAATGAATACTTGACAAGAAATGGCACATGCAATTGAAATTTTGTAACACATTTGGTGAGGAATTGTTTCCAAATTAGTGGAGATGCTTGAAAAGTGGAAGGTACACACAAATTGGCAATGCAAAAAGTATATGCCATCAATAATGGCCCATTCATTTAATTAGCATGTGTTTGGAAAAAAAATTATATAGTAATGTTATTGGAGTCTAGTGGGTTGTTGGGAGGATTAATTAAAAGACCAAGGAATCTTTAGAAAATAATAAAATTGAATAGGTGGCATTAATAACACATATCATTGTTCAATGATTACATACACTAGAATAATTTGTCTCCTATATGCAACCACTCCCGTAGCAATTAGCATTGATCAATAATTAAAAGAATGACAACAAACCGCATGTTTTCAAATGTCCAATTTATTTGGCAGCAATAAGTTAGTCACAAATTTGTTAGGTCTTATAATTTATAAATGAATGTTCCTACTATATGCAAATTTCATACATAACATTTTTTGATGGATATTTAAAACAAGACATTGTAATCTATCACATAAATGTTAAACATGACATGGCCATTTTTTAATTTTAAACATACTCCTAATTGTTAGATTTGCAAAAAGACCAAACATCAACTATGAAATAATAGGGAATATTATTTTAGATCTAATGTATTGACAATGTCAACAATGTGGTAGTTAGTGCATTCATATAAAGCCATGTATATATATGTAATTTCAAGTCACTTTGTATCACACTAAAATCATATTTGTATGACATGGATATAAATTAGTATATATGAATCAAGGTGACATGCATGTATTTTACATCCAAGTGAAATTAATTTTTTTGGAGTCATTTTACTATTGTACAAGTGGGTATAATTGTCTAAAAGTCATTCTTTAAAAAATTAAATTGGCATTAAACCAAAGGAAAAATAACACATGAATTCAAAATCCTTGGATTTCAAACATAATTATTCCATGTATCGTTTAAAATTTGAAAAATATTATTTGACTACCTACTAGTTTTTTTCCTAACTTGTGTCATTTTATGTCATATGTTATTATAGTCATAATGAAGTCACATCATAGTCATATAGAGCTTTAAATGGTAATTTAAGTGTGTTGTTTAAATGATTGTTCTACAAGTGATGGAAAATCCAAATGTTCAAACACTTTGCATGAATATATTTGAAACAAAATACATTTCACAACATGTTGTTTCATTGAATAGATAAATATTAATATTTATGTCAAATACTACACCTGGTTAATTGGACCATCTATAATGTCATGTTCAACTTGTATTGTGAATCAATAATCCAATATATGAGGAATTGCATGCTTCATTGTATATGACAAACACATCTTTGGGTGGTACCACCAAAGACACCACACGTCCATTTTATATGACATATTGAACTTTTTAAAAATATGAAACGCTTAAATAAATATTTTCATTACATTTTTTGGGTCAATACATTTATTAGGTTGTATAGAATTTGAAACTTTAATATGTCAAGATTATTTTGTCTTTTGATGTTCCTAATTGTTCTTTGTAAAAAAAGTTTTAAAATATCATGGTGTTTCCTTTTTTTGAACCTTTTGGTTAGGAACACATTGTGTTTGAAACATGTGTTGAGTTTGGTTTTGGGAAATCCAAATTTAATGTAATTTTATGGTATTCTATTTGATTTTTCTTATTAATTAAATAGTTGAACATGTATAATTTAATTATGAATTTCCAAATATTTGGAGTGATTCTTAAAAGGGAATTCATAATTAAAAATGAAAATTTGTAACCATTTGCACCTTCTTATTTCAATGAAAAATTAAGACCATATATTCTTGCATGCAATAAATAAACATGAAAAAAGCCAAATTATAGTTGTAAAAACATTTGAAGAAAAAAATTGACCACTTTTAGTCCTTGACCATTCTTTGAAGTTGTTCCTAATGGTACCACCCAAAGATGGGTTTGCTATGTAATGCATTCAATGGATTTTTTTTAATCCATTTTTGTTTTGTATTTTTTGGGCATGGTGGTCCATTCACTAATCACAAAGCTTTAATATCTATGTGCCTTTAAAACCCAAATAGCTAATTGTCTTTGAATGCCAACCAACTAGTCAATATCCAATTCATTATCTTTCCATAAAACATTAATCACACCTTATAGACACAAAATGATTGCAAACATAACGAAAGTAAAAGATGTCATCTCCAAAATCATTAGTTAGTTAGTGTATTAAAGTTGTCAACAATAGGTGGCCATGCACTTGGAGTAAAACATACACCATTATCCAAATGCATCATATATCCCCAAATTACTTTGTAAAACTTGACCACCTAAGAATGTTTCCTCTCTTGATAATTCAATTACACCTCCTAATGTCTAAGCACCATCTACATCTACAATCTACATTGGGATATCAATATCATGCAAATTGCCACAGATGCCAATGTAATCATCATATGCATTCCCCACAATACATCCACTTGTGGGCTCTTTATGTCTTGGATCACCTTCCACCATAATGTTTTGGGCTCACACCAAAAAATAGTTGTTGGATGTGAAGAGTGATAACAAAAGGTTCATGTCAATATCATACAATAAATGTTAATAATTAAAAAGTAAATATTAGTTTTTTTCCTTTATAAGTCGGGTTACTTTTATTGTGAATCCCATTCTTCATCCAATAACAACAAAATCAAATAATAGGTGAAGAAATTGGACCATAATCCAAGTGCAATATGCATAAAATGTTTGAATATATTGGCATTTAAAAAATATGAATGTACGATTTGTAGGTAGGTAATAGGTGGTGGTTAATAAGTAGGTACATAAACTTACTTATTTACTAAGTATTTATGTATATTTACTTACCTACAAACTCCTATTTACAACAACGTATGTACTTGTTATGACCTACATACTTACAACTAGAATAACTATCTATTACTTGCTTAACTTTTAATGGAGGCACTATTTATATACTTTAGGAAATACTTGAAATAGAAGGGTGGTTTTTGGGGTGCTATGAAATAATCAAATATTTCGGGTGCATTTTAGGTTTATTTTGAATATGTTCTCATGATGAATTATGGACACTATATTTACATTTAAATAAATTATATAATAAGTTGCACCCTAACTTTTTTGCACATTGTTTGGGATAAAATTGAAGTGCCCTTCCCAAGACTTAACTACTTATCACCAAAACATAATGTTGATATTATTTTAAAGATTTTAAAAATCATTTTTGGGCATCAATTAAAAATATGCCCCAAAAATCATTATTGATAAAAAAAATTCATTAGTTGTAACAAGTTGCAACTACCATTTTGACTTCAATGCCACATTGTGAAGTGTTGAAAACAACTTAACATGATTGATGTCCACATCATGTCCTAGATAGTTACACATCTAGTCCAACTTGTTTGGCACAACTTTGGGCACCATGGTCATTTTAATCAAATATGATTGATATATAATTGTTAATATAGTTGGTTTTTTTCCGAAATCCTACTAGTCATATTAGATAATAGTTATATAGTGGGGGTCACATGGAATTTGATTGTAAGCAAAATAACTAAAATAAATATCCATGTGTTTTGTTCCATCCCCCCTTGCAATGCTTCATTTTACTTAGGGATACAATATTTAATGTTAATTGGGTTGTTCTTGCAACAACAAGCCCCAAATGTCAAGTAGCATTTAATAATAATAAAATTTCCCAACACACCCATTATGATGTTACTTGTTCCAATGAAATCTCCCTTGTTATGACCACCCTTGTTATATTATAACATGTATCTTACAACTAGCCCATGACCATGCATTTCCACGCTCGCATGTTCTCACCATCTATACCATGATGTTGTTTAATATTATTATCTTTCCCATCATTATCATTTTTTAATGGAGCATGATGATATCAAACCATTGACTCCCCATAAATTGAATACAAATTCATCAAAGGTTGGTGCTAAATTATATTTTATTAGTTACATTGACATCTAAAAATTGTCAACAAAGTATTGATAAACATGACCTTGCAAACCTATTTAGTGCTATGAACTTGTTTGGTTATATTTGTAAATTTGATTGACTTTTTGGGTGCAAGCGAGGTAAAGTAGATAGCTCATTACTCCTTGTCAAAAACAATTACATGTAACCATGAATTTTCTTTAATGTATTGAAAGTAGAATTTTTTTGGTACAATGATTAACATGATGATTATCTTTCATTTT
>Ga0209208_10002967_pt1 | contig 24426 bp, 30 predicted proteins | sample S1TSphfallax_3_FD_187694 | JGI IMG/M metagenome (GOLD analysis project Ga0209208, IMG submission 187694) | Host-associated microbial communities from peat moss isolated from Minnesota, USA - S1T2_Fd - Sphagnum fallax MG (SPAdes) (version 2) | ecosystem: Host-associated > Plants > Peat moss >...
AAGTCATCATCATCATCCATCCATCTGGCTGTGGTCCATCCATTATGGTTATAGATATGGACAGGAACACAATGAAAAAAATTGTCTTCCTTTCCACACATCATCCATCCTACATGGTGCTCTGGTGACTCCAGAAATTGTTTTTGATCTGTCTTCTTCACACTCTCTATAATAGGAAAAGCTTTTTATATCATTCTGATTGGGACTTGAAATCATCAGTTCTGGTGAATCTTTGGATTTTTCCTTCCATCATCATCTCTTATTAGTCCATAGTGTTTTCATCTCTAATCATCCAGGATGATGGACTGCCTTCAAGGCATGTGTCAGATGCAGGTAAAGGTCCCCTTCCATTTGCAGAAGGAATGTCCATTTTGTGGAAGAGACATCCCTCGATTTGAGGACCCCTTTCAGGTTTAGGAAGAAGCACATCCATGGATGACAAAGGCAGAAAGAAATTCAAAAGTGCTTCATGTTGAGAGAATGCTTCTTCCCCAAGGCCCTCCTCCATATATGTTCTCCTCTGGCTGAGGAATTGGGGCAAACGGCCTCACTCACTTGCCTTCAAACATAACAAGAGCCTGGGGAAGAAGTCTTCCACTACATCAAAAGTCTCTTGATTTGAAGCAAAGAAGGACAATTATGTACTTTTGGAATTGGGTTTTGGGCTTTGCTGCTTGTATTTGGGATTAGAATCAACATACTCATCTTCCAAGTGCTTATTATACTTTGAAGAAAAAAGTGTAATACTTTCTAGGATCTGAGAAGTTGGGGGTACAAGCAAGCATGAAAAAACTGGTTTCTGCAACGACTTTTTTTGTTCAACAGAACTGAAAGTGTCCAATGCTACAACTAGTTTTTGTAACTACTTTTTGTCGGACACAACTGAAAAAGTGTCCAATGCAACTACTATTCGGTTGCGTTGGACAAAAAGTAAATCATTGCAAAGACCAGTTGCTTTCCTATTCCATAAGCAAGACTTCCATAAGGGGGCCCTCTTCTTCAATGTGGGTTTTATTGCTATTCAGTCAAGCACCTTCTAAAGAGGCTACCCATTGCAATCCTATTACCGGCCCAAGGATTGTTTCCTTCAGAGTTTGCAAACATGTTGTATTAGTTCACCATCATGCTATCTCAATCTATGGTGGAAGATTATTTTTTTTCCAAATGAAATAATTTCGTACCTTGTGTTGAGTGCAATCATTAGATGCAATGAACTTTTTAAGAAGCTCATGCAATATTTAACAATTTCTTAGACAACCCGACTCAGGAGCAAGGATTTACACTCATGTGTGTGTCAAATTAACACTTCCAATTACAATATGCTCTTGCCATTTGTATATCAACATACCAAGTGTTGTTCCCATAACTGTTCTCAAATTTATCGCCAGATAATTCCAATGAGTTTCTTACAAGTTTTCCCAATAGTGTTCTCAAAAGACTGCAAACATCTCGAGACTGCAAAAACAACATAGATGAAGGTAACCAACACAGGATCCTTTAAAGAGCCACTATCCTGGAGACTTCTCTCACCAAGGCATTTTTTGTTGAGTCAAAAGGGTACACAGAGTAGTTATACAAATTGTCAAGTATCACAGTACTGACAAGAATAAATACTCCAAACTCTGGAGGTTGGGAAGTTGAATCACTATTGGATACAAGATGCTGTAACTGCATGAGAGGGATGCAATAGTGCCCCCCCCTCCCCGGGCATCTCTCACTCCATGCCCATGCCTAATTACCATTGAAACAAATTCTAATTTACATGGAAAAGATGGCTCCACCATAAATCCTAGCACATCCACAAGGCACATATTGAACCCTGCCTCTCTGTTGGTTCTTCATTCAAGCTCAATATCCTCCTAGCCTGTTACGCTTCCTTCCCCCCACCTGGTTAATGGGGAACTTGAAGCCCATGGATCAAATGGATTACCAAGCACATCACATGTGTGCTGGTCCAGGAACTATTAATACTGATGCTGGAATGATAAGCTTGCATGGCATCCTCTGCTGTGGCCAAGTCTAGGGCTAAGTTGTCTACCTGACAGACACTAGTGGACACCTGGCTATTGTTTGCTGCGCATCTACTGAGATGGAAAACAGTGATGTTTGCAAAACGTCCGCAGTAAACACCAATGTTGCTGGTCAAGCTTCATACAATAGTGAATCATGTTACACCCTCATTAAACTCTGCAGCTCACAGGCCTTGTAGCTGCTCGCTTTAAGGATATTGCAATGACAGTCTCAGAATTCATTTTCTCTCTGATTTCCGTTGAGAACCAGAGTTCACCAGGGGTGATTTCAACCTGACAGTGGGATTCTCAGTTGGATAGGCACATCTAACCTCCCCCATAAGTCGAATGTGTTGAAGCAAACGCTGCAAGAAGGCATTACGCCCAACAGTACTGCTGTCACACACAATTGCCACATGCTTCCGTGCCCTTGTAACAGCCACATTCATGCGCCGGTTGTCTCCCAAGAAGCCCACTAGTCCCAAATTGTTGGACCTCACCTGTCATACAAGGACCTCAAGGCTTGGTCAGACCTTAACAGAACTGGAGTATTTCCTTACCACACTGGAGAAGGAAAATACTATTCTCATTGATTGCTATCTTCATCCTTGCTCCCCTTTCTGCCAATCTTTAGAAGAAGAGTGCAAGATTTGAGGCTGACACAATGCCAAACAGAGAAAATGCAACTTTCCCAGTAGAAAAGACTTAAAGAGGGGTAATCAAGCAAATGTGCCCTGACTAGTCATGGAAGGGTTTAGGGTTTAGGGTTTACACAATCTGGTTGCTGCTAAACTACACCTCCAGAACATAAAATACTGGTGAGAGAAACAATGAAAAGTCAATTTCAAGGAGTCAAATGGCATGAAAGAAGATATACCATAGAGATAACCACTGCATCAGCTTCACGGCCTTGAAAGCTATCAATACTGGCCACCTCAATACCCTCAGTACCTGGAATGGCCTCAATGCGATCACAAAGCAACTGGACCTGAGCCATATATGGGGACTGCACAGCTATAGAGTTTGCTGACACGCCTGCAAAGATGTAAAAATACATGAATCCATACACAGCGTCAATATCTGTTATCTCTCCAACACTGTTATTTGTCAGCACAGGTAGGGATTGAGAGTGACTAAACCCACAAATGACTGAGCCTAACATTTCCCATGCTGCCCTCTTGTTAATACAACACAGAACATATGTGTTTGCTAGGTTGTAGAAGAAGGATAATATCTGTTTGTTATAGCCTTATGAACATACAGCTGTCATAGATGAGGAGAAGGCAGCAGGGTTTGAGGAGGATAGAGTAAGGGACTGCACCAGCAGCAAGCAAGGCTGTAATATGTTCCACAACAATGTCTGCCTCCCCTTCATTGTAGAAGGAACCAGTGCCAGCAGGGTCCAAGAGCTCTTCACAACCAGGTATCAAGCTTCCAAATGGGAGCCGTGTGTCTAATAGCAGCATTGGCAACCTTGTTATGGATGTTGCCTGCCATACACCCATCCACAAAATCAGATTCCTTGCTTTCAGCAACTTCCATGAGGTCAACTGTGATCTCCACATCTTGATATGCCAAAAGTAAGTAGAACAGACCATTCTGGTTAGATATATGCATCCTGCTCGACAATTTAATCCTCAAAATCCACCTCTGATATAAAAGGCAAACTCAAACACCATGGTTAATGACCACTTCTGAAGAGAATGAATAGAGGTACCTTTACACCTGGAGAGTCAAGGAGGAGGTGAGTCTCCACAGCTGGGGCTGACATCAGTCGCCCACCATACATTTCTTTGGATGCCCACAGAGCAATTGCCTCATGCATGCGGTACTGTACACTTAACATAGTGCTTAGGATGCCCTTATGGAGGCCAGCAGCCCGCTCCATCAGAGAGATGCCTAACCCATGCTCCATTGCCTCCCGAGACATAATAGTGGGTGCCAACTGACACATGTCCCCAGTCAGCACACATCGTCGACCTTGCAAAAGAGGTATCCAGCATGAGGGTTCGATTGCTTGTGCAGCTTCATCCACTACAACAAGATCAAATGGATCTAGATTGCGGACCAATGGATCACCAGCTCCTGTATTGGTGCAGAGAACCACCTGGACCAACAATGGATCCCTTTCACGATCAATAACCCAGGAGCAAAATAGAGTGGAAACTCTAACTTAAGATGGAAATCATGTAGGTTGTTTATTGTTTGGAACAACTCCATGCTTGACCCTATTTGAAAACCCTCTTGAAAATGAACATGGTAATATCATTGCTCTTCTGAGATACAGAAATAATTACATTTATACTATCAGCTATACAACAGAGGACAGGAATACTACACATTCCTCTGAAGAAGAACATTAGAAACAGTAGACTAGCAGCAACCAGAAAACACACATATACAATCTTGCCTAAAGAAGCATCAAGACAGGTAGAATTCAGTCCTTTTGATATGTACTTTGAGACATCAAGTCTCTACCTTGCAGCTACACTTTGGTGATTCTAGATATGAGATCTGATAACTTCAGATGCTTCTATACAGATGAAGTTGCCATCCCCTGGCTGTGCATTCCTCTCAGGCCTATGAAGACTGTCAATCTTTGTTGGCAAAGGGATAGGGCACACTCACTTGAGCTGATGACAAAGCTTCAAGAATCGCTTCTTTCTCCCTTTGTTTGAGTGTCCTGCCAAGCTGCTTCAGCACCTGCCGGATGCCAGCTGCCATAGAATCATCTCCTAGGCATTGCCTCAGATCACTCCGGAGGTCAGCACGCCGCCTTGCAAGGTCACGACGAAAGGTTCCCAATCTTCGATCAACAATGTAACTGAGAGATTTAGCTGACACAGCTGGTGCTACTCGAGTGGGATTCCCAACCCTCACAACATTGAGACCTGCAATTGCAAGCTTTTCCACCATGTTATCCACAGCTGCATTTGTTGGTGCAGTTGCCAGTACCCTCTCACCACATGCCACTGTTCTGCAGATCAACTCTGTAACAACACTTGTCTTTCCTGTGCCTGGTGGCCCTTGAATTACCACTACAGGCCTTCGTCTGTTTAGTCCCATCTGAATTGCCCGCCTCTGAGACCCATCAAAGATGGTGTCCTCTGGTAGTGTAGTGTCATTAAAAGAATTAGACGAAGAGGGCCCATTTTGGGCTAGCCAGCAAACATCTGGGCCCTCGCCAAATAGTGTTGCAACTACTGCAGCTGCTGGATTCTTCTTTAGCAACCCCTGCTTCTGAAGCCGCTCCAGTGCCTCACAATCTCGCTGCATAACACAAAGAAACTTGTTCTCAAACCAAACTTGCATATGTTTCAGTCCCTCTGAAACAACTGGATAGAATAGCTGAAATGAAACAATTGTGCAACCATCACTACGAACAGATGGAAGACAGTTCTATGATCAATTCAACAGCCAAAGGTCAAAACCTTGTGATTATTGAAAACAGACCTGATAAGTGGTGGCATCAGCAAGTGCACTGATGCGATCAAGGCGCAAAGATTTGCCAAAAAGGCGAGAGAATGTGGGATCACCATACCGGGCCTCAATAGCCACTGCAATGCTGTTTCCATCCTCACCCAAACTATAAACTGAGCCTCTCATGCACTCCATCGTTGAACCACCCCGCCTTTTGTCTGAGATACGCACACACACCATATCTCCAGGAGAAATGGTGGTGGGTGGCAAGTGTCCCCCTCCCTCCATAGAAAGAGTGACCAAGTGCATTCCTCCAAGACCTAAAAGAGTTCCAGGTTCAAACAAGTCAAATCAAATGCACCTCAGCAGGGTTTGGACTTGGAGCTGGGCTGTTAGATAGACATCCATAGGATAGGCCATACAAACTGCACTTGGGACTTCAGGAAAGCCTCAGAGCCTCAGACTCAAACCATAGAGGGCATGATAGAGCAAGGGCAGAAAAAGAACCACCCTACATCAGGATACTAACAAGGTGGTGTGAGATTTAGAAGTCCAGTTGTGATTACCCCACCCCATGTTAGATTCAGTAGAAACCAGGGGAGGACTTCTGTTGCCTATAGCTCCCTCCTCCTGTGAGATGTAACCTAGTATATCAACTGGTTGAGATTTGGCAGCTCCTCTCAAACACAAACCCTTACAGAGCATCTATCTGAAGCATAGTCTCACTGAGTTGAGATCCAGAGAAAAGACTAATCATGAGACTTTGTTGTATTGACTTGTGGCCATACAACCAGCCAGCAGCTGGTAGTCTCAGGACAAGTGGTACAGGCTGAGATAGGCCACAAAATGGTGGTTCCATGCCTGTATGTTTGAGGAGTGCTCACTCCAATGGTTGGACTTATCTTGACATAAACAAGTTTACAAGGCCTTCAAGATTCTCCTAGAAAAACAATTGAAGTGGTCACAAATTTGCTTAATGTAGTCAACCCAAATGTTACTTTCCAATATGCTCAGCCACAAAACTTGCAAGGAGGGGCAGTAAAAGGTGGAGAGATTAAGTCCTTGATGCTTGCCCAAAGGGCCTTCATCTAACCAAAGTACCCCAAAGATGGCAGCCAATATTGAGCCCTTCTGCACCATCGTGCACACAGTGGGCATTAAGACTGGTTTTCTTCTCTGCATGAGTTTAGTGTGCAAAAGTTCCAATCCTGCTGTAAGGTCTGTATTCATTGGATTGCCTAGGCTCTGCAGCTATGCAGGCCCAAAAGATGAAAACAGATCATATAAACAGCACAGAAAGAGATAGAGTTAGGAGCAAGACCTGTGGTGGACCCTGTAGGTGTCAGGTTGGTAATTGAGTCACATTGCTCCACTCCCCTCTCATCACAATCCTGATCTGTGGGTACTGGCACTGCAGTCCGAGGTGCCCCAATGGCAGATGAGGCCCCCTCAAGTGACAGCTGTGTAGCATCCAGTTCTGCATCTCTCTCTATCTGCAGAAGCTCCAGAGCTCGTAGCACAAATGCATCAATGTGTCTTTGAGTCTTCTTTACTTCCTCTCTTGTCAAACCCAGCAACTCATGAACAAGCCTTGGCTCATGGGCTTTTCTTGCAACTGCCCGATGCTCACCTGTCCAAACATAGCTTCTTACATGGGCATGTTGGAGCATGAAAAAACTATACCTTGGAATAAATCTTTCAAAAGGGCTGAGACAGTGGAACCAGACATGTGGAATCAGCTCCCATGGAAATCAAACAGCAAATAGATAGAAATAACAAGGGAGGATCTGCATCAAGGAGCACACCAGACTTCGCAAACTTCTTAAGAAGTTTCCAAGCCTCAGTGCTCTTCCAATCATCCACCACTCCTCTCTCCTGCAGCCATGATTACACAGTACAACTGCTCATAACAGAACTTGGACCTCAGCAAAGTGTCATAGACTGGACAGGTGTCTTACACAAGGTAATCTGCAATATGCTAAGAAGTAGCAGAGGTGTCTCATACTAATGAACTGGTGAATGCATGTTGGATTATTTATACCTGGAGCAATTGCATACTCAGACGCAATTCACGCTGGAAATGGTCAAAAACAGTTGGATAGTGCATGCTAGCTTTCAGGCAGATTGACTCAAGCCCTTGTGGAATTGGATTGGCTGCCAGATATGGCTGAGCAATCATCACTAGATTGCGGCCAGTTCCCATGAGTTCCTGTGCACCTTTACTGTCCCCTCTCTCCAGAGCTGAGGCAACTTCATTAGCCAATGCCCTCATGCCTTGCATCATCCATTTCACGACCCCCCTGCCCAAAACCTTCCTCCCCAGTGGATCTCCAGCTTCAAGCTCATCACATTCTACATCATTCGCCAAACATACCAAACATCTGACAGGAATTAGTGGTGAAGTTAAGGCCATCATTTCACATCTCACCTTGATGGGATACACCAGAAAATTCAGTTCACTAGCACTGAGTAGACTGCTATCAGTGCCAAATTATCCATGTTCTTGACCAAACTCATTAACCTCGGAATTGGAGGAAGTGGTTTTGTAACTGAATTTCTCAAGCAGCTGAAAGACATTCAATAATAGCTCAGGAGTCGATGCAACAATCTATGATGATGATGATGATGCAAATACTTTTGGCTGTATCTTGTTAAAGTGAGGGAGGACTCAGAGATATGATCCAGAGAACTCAATGACATGTCCTCAGAGAAGTTGATATCCAAGGTTCAAGATGTCCTTTGGAAGTTTGATATCCAGAGAAGGTGACATCAAGGCGAGACAGGGCTGGTGGTGAGTTGAAGAATCTTATGTCCCTAGTAAGAATACCCTAGGGTTTGAGGATTCTGAGACTTTCTCTATCCTGAAAAATCGGTTGAGAATCTCCTCCTGGGGGGATTGTGGGGGTATGCAACTCCCTCTTGCAGTCATTGGAAAGAAAATGACCAACATTCTGCAACATTCAGCTGTGGTTTTCACATGATCACAGATGTTTCCAGATATTGGAGGACCCCCCCCTCCCAAACAGAATCTAAGCTAAGCTTGGAGAAAAACATGAATTGCTCTCCCAGAGCATGCTCCCCCTGCCAAGGACTTCCAACTGCTTCTTGGAAAGCTCACCTGAATCGTCGCTGCTAGTGCCCTCCAACGCTTGTAGTGAAACATCGCTCGCTTCCGCAGAATCCAAATCCTCTATGAGAATTGGAATCGCAGCAGCATTGGATATGCAAGCCCTGAGATCGGTTGTCGCCACTGCAACGCTCCCGTCGTCATCTGGAGGAGAGCCTCTCACCGCCCTCTTTCGAACCTCTCTCTGTTGCTGCTGCTGCTGCTGCTTCGTCCTCAACCTGAGCTTCTTCTCCACCTTTCCATCAGGAGCTCCGTCTCCTCCTCCTCCTCCTCCCTGGCTGCCGGCAAATGCCAGGCATGTAAATGCAGCGGATCTGGAAAAAGTTCCACAAGTCGACGACGACCTCCCCTTCTTACCACTGAGAAGAATTCTGCACCTGCGTCGTCGGCCTCCCGAGGGACAAAGGTCGCCAGTCCTTGTTGAGCTTGCAGCAGCAACACAACACTGGTTCCTGTTCTTGAGCTTCGTGGAGCTGGCGCCAAACGCGACGCAGTCGCAGCACTTGGGAGACGCACACGGTTGTCTTCCGCTCACTGCCGGTCCTATGTTTAGCGATTGCAAGGCCATGGATGTAACCATGCGAACACAGAAGACTCGCGTCTTCCGCTTCGCGAAGCTCCTCTGGCGCAAATGCGTGCGTCTGGACGCGTCTCACACCTGTCTCTCTATGTCTGTCCTTTTCTCTCTGTGTAGAAATCTCTGGTCAAGAAGCGTGTGCAAAAATTGCTTTACAACCTGACAACCGAACCACACTGCTCCTTGGAGGTTTTGCTCCTTCGCTTGAAACCTTCATGATGTCACGACAGCACTGAAGAGCATCTGTCAGGTTTCGTGACGATGTGCCATGAGGTTTTGCAAGCGCAAAGGTTTGCCATGATTCGCGTCTTTGAAGATTTTGCATTCAAGAACCACTGGAAGAATAGAAGAGAGATGCGTGCGTGCGTGCGAGCGTGCGCGCGTTGCGGGGAGGGAGAAAGCGGCGGGGAAGGGGGTTTCTTCTGCCACGAGGATTGGAAGACGCTCTTCTTCTTTTGGAAGCCAGCCACACAAACCGACTGATGGTCGACCGCAACGCAGGAAGAAGGAGGCATCTGGCCACACGCAATCGGGAAGCGGATGGAGCGTGGAACATCGTGTCGCCACACAAGACAGTTTCTGTATCACCACCACAGCTTTTGCAGCCAGACCAGGCCAGCCCCCCGCCTCCGCCAGCCCCTCCCTACTCTTCGCGCTTTTGTCTGTTTCCAAAACCCCGTGCCCCACTCCCTACCACATTTCCTCAAACCACCAGGCCTGCTTGCTGGCTGTATTTTTTAGATTGCAAAAGAAAACTCTGCACAACCATAATCCTGTTTCTAAATCCATCAAACATTTCCTAATCATACTTTGTGCATAATCTCAATGTCTTGAACCCTAATCTGTCTTTTCAAGACTTTTTAACTACTCCTAATCACTACTTAACAGACCTAATCGGAAATCTTTTCTGTTTGACTGCATGCAACCCACATGCATGGAGGCTGCAACAGTAATGCACATTGACTCATGCTGATAAGTTCACGTTTGTGCAAGCAGCAAACCCTTCAGGTAAATTTTCAAGCTTTGTCAATCTATAAAAATCACAGGAGACAGCAAATCATGTAGGCAACAACCAAATTGGAGAGGTGGCAGTCAATTGTGAAGGCAATAACAATGAATTGCAGAGGCAAAAAGTGCATTGTAGAGGCAATAGTGGATTGCTGCCTAGGTCTATTGGAAAGAATACAGGGTTGAAGAAACCTTCTGTTCTAGAGCTTCAGGATTCAAGGTTGATGTTCTGATGCGGCCCTTTCCTTCTACTCCAATATACCCAAAGTGGAAAGATGAATCAGGTTTCTATCTGTGGAAACATCTTCTGATAGAAAGCCTTACAGAAACATTTGTGCATTCGGATCTTCCTCCCATTTGTGAATTCTGGTCTTCCTCCCCTTTTGCTGAAGAAGATACAGTATACAAATGCAAAATTCCCTTTGAGATGGATGATGATGATGATGATGATGATGCTCGGAAGTTCATAAAGCTTTAGAAAAATTGTGTCCTTGGGGGTGACATTGACACCCTCCCTACTCACAAGGAGCAATGTGTCTAGCTATATATGCTCTGCTGCTGGAGCTCTTTATTTTGGTATACAGACTACAAATCTACAAGAACCTTCAGAACAGCTAAAGGCCTGGTACTGGGGCAGGGAGATCAGAAAGCAAACCCAAGACCGGGCCATGCAGTTGGTTTGCTGCCAAGTACGTTCCAATTCCCGCCACATATCCAGCCAAGGCAAACCCACTCACCTGCCAACACTTTCATTTTCCTCAGTAATGACAGAAACCATGATATTAATCATGAGAGACCACTCAAAGGACAAACTGGATTCTACACTCAGAGAGCCAGAGTGAATTGTGCTGCAATTTTTGTGAAGTTCCAGACAGAATGGACCACAAACACAGTACATACCTTCCGCAAGTACCAGAAAAAGTCTGCCTTTTCCATGCCCATATATGCGACACCAGCTGCAGAACCAATGATGAGAATGGATCCACCCGTCCCAGCACAGTAGGCTATCAGTTGCCAGATCTCTGCATCCATAGGGAAAGAGGAGATGCTGTACATACCCATGGTGGCTGCCACCAGAGGTACATTATCGATAACTGCAGATGCAAGCCCTATTGCAGTTGCAATCAGCTCCACACTTGGTATGTGTGAATTGAGATATGTCGCCAGGTCAGTCAGGATCCCTGCAGATTGCAAACTGTCCTCCAACCAACAAAACCTCCTCTGTCAACAACAGAGCCGTACACCAATGATGTAACTAGGTGAATTTGAGTTTAGTTTAGAGAGTAAGCAGAGTGGATTCACAGAAGATCATGTACTTGATCACATGTTGCTGGCAACAGATCAACACACCTTCCAACTGAGAGGAGAATACCAAGGAAGAACAGAACTCCTTGAGTGTCAATTCGTGAAAGAGCTTGAGGAACTTTCAACCTCTGGCGTTCAGGTTCACCATAATGGATTGTGTCTGTTAGCAGCCAAAGTGCACCAAGGCCCAATAGTATACCCAGGTAGGGGGGTAGCCCTGTCAAGGCTTTGAAAACTGGAACAAACAAAAGCGCTCCCAAACCAACCCCAAATACAAGGCGACCTCTTGGAGCCATTGGCTCTGATGTCAAAATTGGTGCCATCGCCTGCTTGTCAGCAGCTTCACTGCAATCAAGCATTTCAGTGAGCTTTATGTCTTCAGACTTGCAAGAAAAACAAGGAATACAACAAGGGGAGAAGGAATAGTTGTGGCCACCTACCTGCTCAGGGTCATGAGGGCAAGAGGGACTGCTAATGAAACCACGGATGGAAGAAACAGGTCCTGCCATAACAGAGAGTGTTCACATTAACTGCAGGATTTTATCCAGACCATGATCTTCAGGCCTTTCAAGGAACAACAGCCTCTTCATCGCATTTAACACTCCCTATAAGGAACCAATGTGATTTCCAGAACATAACCCAGCTCTTGTGTTCAAGGGTCCAAGTGAAAGGCACAGTATACCTGCATGGTACGCAGTGTCGAAATTTGACCATGAATCCAAAGCATGGTAGTGGTCACATCACCTATGGGTGTCCATGCACCTCCTGCATTTGCTGCTATCACCACAACAGCCCCTAGAAACCTGGCACAGCCAACTGCCATGTCCATCAGCAAATCCATTTGAAAGTCACCTATAAGTCATGACTGATTCTGTTGTAGCTCTGGATAAAAGAACAAGCCATACCTGCGTTGCTCAGGATTACTGACAAGCTTGCGCAGAAGAGACACCATGACAATGGTTGAGGTCAGATTATCCAGAACTGAGCTCAGAAAGAACGTTATAACACCAACCTGTTCCAGTTATACAGAAGCTTAGCAGTGGTACTGTCCTTTTATATGTGAAGTTTTTCATTAGACTGATGCAACCTGACCACCATGGTTTTAATTCCAAAATTTCCAAATTCAAAGAAAATCATTCACTCTGTCACAGAAGCAGCTTGGAAGCAATAATGAGCAGACACTTCTTGGTGTGAAGGGATGAGAGAAAAAAAATGAGAGGCGCACCTACCACCCAAAGAAGGAGACGAGGATTGCGAGTTGTAATGGAATCAGTCACAATTTTGAAGCCCTGGTGCGAATCAACAATTTCCACAATGGTCATGGCGCCCATCAAGAAAAACACGATCTCGCTCACTTCAGCTGAGGTGTCTCTGAGCTGCGTCGCTGCGATGTCAGCTGATGGTGCCTGCCACAATTGTTTTTGGCCCTTTATACTTAATTCCTGTTTTCAACTTCAACCTGCAGACTTTCTGGAGACTCTGCACTTTCTGGAGAATTTTTGAAAAGCCTGGAAAGAAAACAATGAAGGGCTCAACAACAGTTTAGAAGGTTTTACCCCAAGACTGAGAATCACCCAGAGTGATACTGCCATCAGCAGCGCAACACCACTCTTGTTGAAGGCCAGGAACTCCTCAAACACAATGCCCATATATCCTGCTGTGAATACCGCCACCATTGCCAGGTTCTGAAACTCACCACATGACATGCTCAATTCAAAGGTCGGACATGGAAGGCTCATTGGAAAATATGAAGCAAGCCTGGGTGACGCATTGAGGAGACATCCAAAATCATACACTGCCCCATTGCAATCCACATACCTGATTCTCTGCAACCCAAGAATGGTTGATAATGGCAGCTCCGCCTAACAATGCAGTGCTCACACTGACAGCTTTGAGTAAGTCCGACTTTGGCTTATAACTGGCTTGGAAATCCATGGAGCTCATGTCGTCCACAGAGCAAAGAGGATCACAGGTTCCTGCAGGTGATCCATCAGTTGGTGTTTCCAACTCTTCCGAAACTGTGTATCCCTGGCACCGTCATCCCTCACCAACACAATTTTTTTCTTTCTTCAGCACTTACTAATCCATCAATCATTGAACTCGGCTTGAGCATGGGGAAGAAGAAGAAAATAAACAAACAGGAAAAACAGAAAAAAATAGAAGAAAAAAAAATTAGTGCATCAAGTTCGAGTTCTGATTCAATGATTCTCAAGAGCTTCCATGTATTCTTCATTACCTTGCTGGGGACGTCACCTCTTCCATCATCCACAGCTCTAACTGACACATCTTTAGGAGATGGTAGTAGAACCAGAGGCCGAATTCTCAGCAACTCTTGCCTTCTTCTACAACACAACTTGTTCCAGTTCGCGGACGGACCCCCTGACGTCGATTCAGCAGCACCAGCACCAGCAGGCCGGAGAAAAGCTATTGTATGAACTCGTGAACGCAACAGACTCGGTGGTCTGTGCGCGGACAATTGAGTCGAATGACGACGCGGCTGCAGACATTGAGATGCTGCAGCTAAGGCCATTGTCGAACCGAAGAGAGACAAGAAAAGATTTGACGATGATCGATTGCTAAACCGCAACACCAAAACATCAGAGGTGCAAAAAGCAAAGCACGGAGACAAAGAAGAAAACGCGAGAGAAAACCCCTGAAGCGAACCCTAAACCCTAGACAACAAAAGTTCCTTTAAAACCGTTTGCGCTCAAAACATGCACTTTTTTGCCCTTTTCCGCAGAGTTCAGAGTTCAGGGTACTTACCTACCAGTCAGGGTCTTTTCGGTGGCCAATTTTCGCCATTTGGCGAATATATTTTTTCAAAAAAAAATAAAAAATGGGACGTATTATGCTGTTGAGAGTATTCCTCCTTTTAAAATTGCCAAAAATTGAAATCATTTAAATTTTTTTTAAAAATCGCCATGTTTCTACACAGTGTTCAAAGCAAGTATCCAGGATAGAAACAGGATTTTAATAAAGTTTTTCACTTTCATAGCTGGTCTATAGCCAAATATGGCTAAATCTCCTTGTGGGATGATCACCACCTATGTGACAACTTAATCACAAAGTTGAAAAAAAAAATTAAGTGTAAATTATTACACGAACGCCATGCAATTGTCTATACATGCAATAATTGTATTCCAATTAAAAATGCAAAAGCACACACCATCATGATTCATAATTCATTGCAAGCATTAAATTAAGGTAATTGATATGATTAAGTTAATTAAGTATAATGCATACAAGTTTGTCCAATATATAATTGTATGCATCTTTTGATATGGCAATTTCTAATTTGGTTAGTTCATGTATATGTTATTGAGTAGTGAATATTTTACTTTAAAACCAAAGATCATGAAAAAGATATGATCAAAATTTAATGATTATTTTTGTTACTAAATTTGTCATTAAAAAAACAACCCATCTCAAATATAAAATTATAAAATTCTTGAACACAAGGGTATCAATTTAATGTTTGAATATTGAACATTTTGAAGTGTGCAATATCGACAAATTTGTGTTGTTGACCTCCGCCCCTTTTGCTTTTTTCATTTATGCTTAAAGTGACAAATTGACAATCCTTGTCTCATTCATAATATATAATCATATATTATTATAGTATGCAACGTATTTCAATTCTCAAAATGAAATTGTAACTTTGCCAAATTAACTTAGATATAACGTATCATTCGTGTGGCCTATGTTGTTGGCCCAAGTGCGAATTTGTTACCCAACTTTTTTTTTTCTTTTCAAAACCATTTTTTTGTAATTTAGTTGAATTTTTTTGTTGAATTTTCAATTATAGAATTTTAATCAAAATTCAATATATTTTACACCTCAATTCTAAAAATTACAAAATCATTTGCATAAAATGCTACTCATTGAGGGCTTTACAACTATACCTAGAGCACGCCCTAGGTTCCCTAAATGTATTTTATTAAATTTATAATGATTTTTTTTTTTCAATATTCAATAACTTTTGCACCATAGGTTTCGACAATACAAAACCACTTGGTGTGTACCCTTATTCATCAAGGGCTTTCCAATTGGACCAAGAATATGGAATGTGATGGGAAGCAAAGTGCTTTGGGAGATCTCAACACCATGAACAAACAAATAAACAAATAATCTTCCTTAATAGGTAGATTCGTGTGGTTTGTGCCATTGGCCCAAGTGTGAACTTGTTACCAACTCATTTTTCCTTCAAAATGAGTTTTGTTAACTTAGTTGATTTTTTTTTTTAGTGACAAAGATTGTTGAAAATTCAATATATATCTCACACCATAAATCTAAAAATTACAAAATCACCTCCACCCTCGTCAAGGGCTTTCCAACAATACCAATGTGTACCCTAATTTCCTTACAAATTTTACTTTTGATTTTGTTGAATTTTCAATGACAATTTTTTTCAACACTCAATTGTTTGTGCATTGTAGGTCTAAACATTACAAAACCACCTCATCCTTCAATGACAAGGAAGGGGAGGGGTTGCAATCCTTCTGTTATTACAAAGGATTTAATTCTTATGCTTTAGTGTTCTATTATACATTATAACATGTATAAAATGATTGTCATGATTAAAATGGCACACAATCAAATTTGTAATCCATAAATGATAATTTAATTAGAGTCAAATGACAATATCACATTACTAATCAAGTTTAATACTTCACAAAAAACCACGGTAATCCATATAATGTATTAAGATTCTTCACAAGATTTTTCGTTATTGAATTTTCAAATTTTTCATACTTCATCTGATACATAAAACCATTAGTGATATTAAATTGTTCAAATAATTCATGAAATTGTTTCACCAAAATGTTCAATTTCATAACATATAAAGAAAAGTTAATCATCAAATAAAAACATAAAAAGTTATTTTATTTATCTAGAATTCAAACGTGCTAACACAAGCCACACAAGCACCAATAATGATATCACATATTAAGCAAGGCTTTTTTTTGGGTCATTTGCAACAACTTTGTTAGTTGGTGCCTTGCAAGATGAAAGCATAAAATGATTATGTAGGAATCCAAGGTAAATAAACCAACCTAATTTTATACAATGTTCAAGACATCACCCTTCCCACACATGAACATTACATCTTTCAATACAACTATTTGATTACCATATATTTTCCATGAAGTTAAGAATTATAGAAAAATGTATTAACATCATTATTTACCCTTAGGTTTGTTTCTTTACAAATTTTAACTTCAACTTTCATTTTCTAGGTACATTATCAAAATATGTTTTTATGTTAAATATGACAACATTGTATCTAATATTATTATTGCTACAATCTTACTATTGATGAACATAATTTGTTTGTTTTACTTTATCATGTTGAGATTTCCTAAACCTTAGCACCCTACTACATTTTTAATACCACTGTAAATTCCTCAATGAATAGGGGCACAATGAGGTGGTTTTGTAATATTTAGACCTATCATGTAGGAATTATTGAATATTGAACCATTTTATCATTGAAAATTCAATAAGATAAAAAATAAAAAAATTGGGGAGAGTGGGGTGTGTTCTTGACACTATTGGAAAGCCCCCAATGAGTATGGGTCTATGGAAACAATTTCATAATTTTCAAATCAAAGGTGAAGGAGATATTGAATTTTGTGTTTTTTTCCATTGGAAATTCAATAATGATCAAAGTTTTAATTTCAAATTTAAATTAAATAAGATGTATCATTTTTCCTTTCAAAATTCATTCATTAATACAATATGTGTTCAACAACATGAACCACATTAGTCAATATTATAGATGACAAACCTTTTCAACTTATTTCTTAATATCTTCAATGTTATGAAACAATTTTGATGATGGCCCAAAATGCAATGTCATGAAAATTTACTTGTATTATATGAAATATATATATCATATTATTGAAGGTTAAAAATACATGAACCCCACATAGTTACAACCATAAGGGACCCACAAATACTAACTACAAGTTAATATTCAATAATTAGACCCCTTCATATTGTAAAATTATTGGTTTATATCATATTACTTATATACATTTGGAGACATAACTCAAGGAAGCTCCCATGGAAATATCTCAAAATATTTTAAGGAACCTTTTTCAACACATTTTTATCTACATTGTGTATGATAGTGGATGAACTTCATCCATGATGATGTTGGTGATGGTAATGGCAATTATGTTAACAAACTATTATGGGATTTCATTTGTGACATCACTTATTCTAACAAATTCCATGAGGAATGGTTTGGGCTTGTTTGGATTATTTTGATGAAATTATTTTACCTTGTCAAAGGAATTTTGAAATGTCAAGTTAATTCCCACGTTCATTCAATAATGTCATAGCTTCACCAATGGGTGAGGAATTGTAATAACAATATGACAACCTATAATCAAAATTTCTAAAATTTTATACTCTTGTTCACCATTGATTTCAATAGGTGAAAGTAGTTTGAAAATTCTTTCTAAGACAGAGGATGCATAGTAAGGCTCCAAAAATGAAACATAAAATGGATTTCATGGAATTTAAAAGCTTAAACCAAAAGGCCACCATAATTATTTATTTGTTGATAATGAATGCACCATGTTTGATAATTCAATTTTTCCAAAGGTTTTGTTATTTTGATCATTTATTATTGAAACCAAAGTTGGTCTTCAACCTTAAAGTTGGGTTGTTCATTACAATGTTTATCAACATTTTTAATGTATTGCCTTTGCACCTCTTTGAAGTTAAACATGAATTGTGTTTGAATGTCTACCCATCATAAGGCTCGATTTTCATCTATAAGATTCATGATCTTGCTCACACCCACCATCATCATCACTATTAGAGCTCCAAGCTCTTAATGGTTTTTAGCTGCAACATAGCAAGGTAAAGGAGATACTTTCCACCTCCTCTTTGTCACCATCATTGTCATTGTGATCATGCATCATTAACATAAAGAAAGGGAGGAAAATGGCATTGGGAGGAGCCAAATTCCATTACCATCATCATTTTTACCATTGGCATTTCACAATCCTACCAAGTTTGACAAGTTTGGGAGGTTCACAAGCCTTGGGGGAAGTTTTCAGGGGGGGGGGTCCAATCTAAACCTCCCCTTTTTTTTAATTTTTTAATATTTTCAACTTTTCATCCACATGGACAGGTTTTCATCCATAATTTGGATGACTTTTTCCATCCCATGCTTGTAGCCAAACATGGGCTACTAATTGTATGAGTGGGTTATTTTTCAAATAGCCAACCTAAGATCATGCACCAAACACCTTGACCCTTATGACTATCAAATTTTCAAACAATGAACACCTTATGATTGAATAATAAATACCAATTTCAAATGATTTCAAATTTTATTTTGGGATTAATTGGGTTTTTTTTAAATCCATTTCTTTCACATATGGAGTCTAATTGAAGCATGGTTCGATTGATGAGTTTTTCAAAATGAAAACTATGCACTTACAAAGTTACAAAGATTTTGGAGTCAAAAAATTTGGGAGTCCAAAGACTAATTTTCCCATTTGGTCAATTAATTTCCATTTATTCTTTGACAATTCACACCTCACCTATAAAAAGGTGGATTGTGGAATTGAGTGTTTTCTACACCAATGAACCTTTAAGGAAGAATATTGCCCATGTGGGAAGTTTCAAGTCGTTTGGAAATAAAAATTTGCAAATGATTTTTTCTTATGCAAATGAAATGTTTATGGGAATGGTTTCCAACCTAGTTTCATGGAATGTTTTGTTTTTGCTAGTAAAAACCTATTCTTGTGACCTACATGTGATGGAGGACTATGCTATGAACAAACATGGGGGATTTTGGAATTTTTGTCATGATTCATGTGTAAAAACCACTAAAGTGGGAATCATATTGCATGAATTTTTTTATTCCCATCTTGTGTTGTTTTGGGGTGTGCTTGTGTTATAACCTTGGTTTGGGAGAATATTGCCCATGGTTTGGCTTAACATTCTAGAATCAAATTTCAAAATGTGAGTTTCATACACCCAGAAACTAGGCTTAACATTTTGTAATGAGATTTTGATATGCAAATTTCAAATACCATGGAGATAGTTGGTATTTCATGATGTGTTATTGGGCCAAAAATTATTGCATTAAAAGGTTTGCAAGCCAATTTTAGCTTGTGCACTTTCCCTAAAATAGGTTAGGAGTTAATGGGAAGGATTATGTTGTGATAATATTGGCACTATTACAAAATATGTATTCTAGATTTGATCCTTAGTTGTTCCATTGATTGTTTGTGCTAGTGAAATTAGGTTGATAGCCAATAAACCATTTTTATTGTGTTTCATTGTGTGTCAAAGTTTTGTTCGCCTTATGAAATATTTTTGTGGGTGAAAGTGCCTTAAGTTAGGGTTAGGGTAAACCCATAGGTTCGTCATTTTCATTTAGGGTTTAAATTTTTCAAATTCAATGTTAGGGTTCACCATGGAAATGACACATGATTTTAAAATAGGGAACAACAAAATATGTATCGATAATTTTGTTAAGTATGGGATGAAATTTAACCACCCGCACCACCATCGTCTTCATGGGGGGAAGATTCAAAAATAAGTTCATGTTTGTGATACATTTTAATAATAATATTTAATTATTAATTAATTAGTGTCACCCATGGGTCCTTGCCCTACTCCGTTAACATGAATACCATGTAGACATACTAAATAAGATAGACTTCATTTGTTGGAGAGATCCCACATTACTTTGTAATTGCAATGAAAAATAAACAATAAAAAAATGAGAATGTTCATCAAAATTCATTAAACCTATGAAACTTTAAAATGTTCTTCACCTTTCCTTCCTTTCATCTTCCGCAAAAACTTTTTACACCTCTCAAACAAACCCTTGAAATCCCCTTTAATAATCCCAAAAAAGATTATTATAATTTTTTTTGTTTATTTAAAATGTTTATATTATTAAATTATAAACAATTACAATTTTTTAATTGCTTAACATGTTAATTTGTCAGATTTTCATTTCATTTCTAATGTAACAACATGCTAAACACATCAACTTGCATAACACTATTTTTGCCATGTCAACATTTCAATTTATTTTACATTTCAACTTATTACATCATCTTGACTTATTTTACTTGTTACCTATAGTCTTGTTATGAACATTTTCCCTTTTATTACAATATCCCCTTCTTAATTGTTATAATGTCCCCACACAACAATTAATTTCAAATATCTATGACTACTTGGTTTGGCATAGATTATGAACAAGGCATGGATCAAATAGTTATTGGTTTCATTATCATACGTGTCAGCTCCTTTTTTTGTTGTGATTATGCATTATCCTCTCTAGTACTTGACGACTTGGTTGCTTTTCAAAAGATGTGGCAAATAATGTTGATAATGTATAATCTTGTTAATAAGGGATTTTTTTGGTTAGTTTATCCACCAAATGTTGTGTGCACGAGATAGCAACATGCAAGCAAAGTGGATTGATAACAAGATGGGGATCATTGGCTTGAAACTTGGTGAATTCATAGTTAGTTCTTTAAGTAATTGCTTCCCTTACATGATCCCCCAAGTTAGTAAGACATGCAAATTCTTGAAAATGATCCATGAGCTGTCTCCATTGCTTTGGATCATCTTTCATTTGGTTTACCACATGGTCCATATATGATACATTCATGTCATGTCAAATGTCAACTTGCTTGAAATAACAATTTCGTGTCAACGGAATATTCTTAGTACTTGTACTTTAACATGCATTATTACCTAAGAACATATAGTCCTAGACATCCTACCTCATACTCCAAAACTCCATATCTTTAAAGGTTCATGATATTGGATATAACAACAAATAATGTTGTAAGCAAAAAAATTCTCTCCATTCTTGAAAAGCTTGCATAACTAAGAATTGTTTCTTGGTGATCTATGTTTCCAACATAGGTACTACTACTCCTACTCCCAAATAGACTTGTAGATGATGTATGAAATAATACATCGCATGATTGGGGAAAAATACAATGATATATTAACTATTAACAACAAATGCATTGTGTCATTCCAAGAGTAAGGTTAATATCAACTTATTTTGCCAAGGTGGGATGTCCCATTCGTGGTGCAACAACCATGTATACCAACTTTCTCACTTTGATTTTCATCCATTTTCCTTCCATAATAGTTGTTTGATCCTTGTTGTCTTTGGTTTTTCTTTCACAATATTTTGCTTTGGTTTTTATCGGGAGCTCTATTGTTTTCTATTCAGAAGGGAACAACGATGAAAATTTGGAAGAAAAAATTTAAAATATAGTTATATTATTGTAGATCTAAGATTTTGTTATATTAATATTATTGTATCAATGAATTAAACTAGACTAATTAATCTAGCATTTAACAAGAAATTTGAAAACAAAATATTTACTTCAATTAATAGAGATTTATTTTACTATGATAGGTCAACAACATAAGAAAACACATAAACAATTACTAGGGCAACCTTACAAGCATCTAAATTTGTTCTATTGCAATAGTTAAACAATATAAATGATTTCAATCACATATGATGACATTCAAATAGTAGTAGGTTTGTTTTCCATGCACTAAATCAATTCCATAAATTAACGCCAAAATGACCAAATAAATGAGGTTCATTATTGGTACCCCAATCGTTTCCTCTACTAATGTTGTAACAACATCATTTAATTAACCTCTAAAAACCTCACACACAAAACTATAACTAATCACACATATATGCATCTTTTTTTATCCCAATCATACTCTTCCCTAGATAGCTAACCATTACCACAACATGCAAATGGTTACCTAACATCTAGATTTTACATTCTCTCCACTTTTCCTTCAACTATCAAAACTACATGTGGCAATTCCCATCTAGATCAAAAGGAAGGTAGAAGGTCAACTTCAATCCTATTTCTAAAGTTAAATTTAAACCACCTAACCCCCCATGGTCTAGAACATTACTAAAATGGTAGAGCCAAGTCAGCCTCCCCCTAAAATAATGGAAAGAATGTTTTTCAACCACTACCACCAACTTATAATAATTTTAAATTACCAAATTATTATTGTAAATAGTAAAATCCAGCATATGAAATTGGAATCTTTCCTTTAACAAGTACCCATGTAATTATTCACCTATTTACCTACCTTCATTCCTATTTACAACCTACATACCTTCATTCAATTATTTTATCTAATTATTTTGATTTTCCTTATTACATTGGATTTAAAAATAATAATAACATAATGTAAAAATATTATAATATTTTTAATACCCATTTAAAAGTACACACATAATGTTTTGAATCTTAATTTTAGTTAAAAACTCAAAAATAATTGTTTAAGATGACATCTTTTTTTTTCTTTTCTTTTTCATTTTATCAGTTTTACTTTACAATGTGTTAATTAATGATTTGATAAATTAATACTTAAAATTCAGAAAGAAAAAAAAGTGAAAATTTGCAATCAATTTCACATATATATAATTTAATCATACAATTAATTTCATTTAACATTTGAAGTACATAATTATTATAAGTTGATTATAAATTTCATGGGTTTTTTATTCATGATCATATTTAATTAAAAAATTAGGGTCATCATACATACATTATGTTGCATAAGACTTGACACAAATAGTATGTTTTAGTCATAATAATCATGCTTGGTGACATATCATCATCCTTATCATAATCTTATGAATAAATTCAGCCATGAGACTAGCATTACAATCTACTCGTGGATTTACCATTGTTTGTGTGTTAGTAGCAATGTTTATTTTGATTTAAAATTTGAATGTAATCAAATAGCTATTTTTGGGTTAATCAAAACATACAAATTTAGTCACGTTGGTTAAGTTGAAATGACTTTATAGTCATCTTAGTCATAATGGATGGGGTGAAACATATTTATTTTTGTTGTAGTGTTAAGAAGCAACAAGGAAGGGAAGTGTGATGATGTACATGAAAGTGGGGGAAAATGTAGTTGAAGGAGTTTTACATGAAGTCCTTTGCATACCTACATTAGCAAACAACTCATTTTCAATGAGTAAAGCTATTGCCACATGTCTCAAGGTGCAATTATTGAAGGAGCAATGCATCATTTTGAATAATGATGTAATAAAATTTGCATTAGGTAGTCTAACTATTGTAACTTTTATTTTGATAAATTTTCTTACCTAGTCCGACTGATTTGTTTTTTGTTCACCTAGATAATATATTCTACTAAGTCTTTTAAAAGAAATGGTTTCCAATAATAGAAGCCAACCATGATTTTCAATGATAGTCATGGTAACATGTCATTGCTAAACAATCCAATTCATCATGCTCATACAAAACATATCAACATTCAATATCACTTCGTTCATGAACACATTACTAGGAAGGAGATGTGCAAGTTTAGTTACTATCTTACAAAACTTATGGTTGTTGATGTTTTAACAAAGAGAATTGTTAAATCACAATTTGAAATGTCTAAAGAGGAGCTAGGTTTAAACTTTTCATTGAATGAGAATGTTAGGAATTTATAACATATCAATAATACTAAAAAAATATGAAGATGAAAATTAAATTGATAAATTAAGTGTGATTAGATTAACCCTTTAAACCTGACCTATAAATTATGCAAAAATCTTCATCATCAAACATTGAAATGTCTTTAATGCATTACAAAGATCAAACAACATCATGTGTAACAAAATGTTTGCTAAATGTGGTCTTCAATTGGTTTTCCAAATCAATCTTCACTTGGTGGTGGCCACTATATTTGTCTTCACATGTGTACATCTTGTGCCTTGCCACATCTTTGAAGATGTTTTCACAAATTGTCAAAGGGCAAAAGTTTTTTGGTCACCTTGTTCAAGGCTTTGTAATTGATGCATACCTTCAATTTGCCATTTAAAAAAATGTTAATATCTTAAGAAAAAACCCATTTCATAATCTCCAGAAGTCTAATGAATCTTGTTTTCCAACAATTTATTGAGCTCTTCTTTG
>Ga0209208_10002968_pt1 | contig 24419 bp, 21 predicted proteins | sample S1TSphfallax_3_FD_187694 | JGI IMG/M metagenome (GOLD analysis project Ga0209208, IMG submission 187694) | Host-associated microbial communities from peat moss isolated from Minnesota, USA - S1T2_Fd - Sphagnum fallax MG (SPAdes) (version 2) | ecosystem: Host-associated > Plants > Peat moss >...
GAGGGGTAGTACCAGAAGTGGGAGTGAAAAGCTCTGGAACCTTTGCAGGAAATGCAAAGGTCACTTTGAATGGGATGAAATCTGGGGATGCTCCTCCTGTCAAGTCTCTGAGCACACCTCTGGTCAGCAATAAAAGTGCCTCTGTTCTGTTCCCTCCTGATCTTCCAACTCTAAAGGACAGCAACAAAAAATCACCAGCTCTGAATGTGTTGTCTGCAGCTGACATGTCGGCCAACCCAGTGAAAGAAGAGAAGAGCAGTAGTTCGAGTCATAATCCCAGCAATGGTCACTCATGGGGAGGTGCAACTGGGAAGAGTGTTGGTAACATGACATGTTGTTTTTCTGAGAGCCTAATTTGTTGTTCTGAGGTTTCTCAACTTGGATCCGAGCGGGGATTTGAGAAACAGAAATTGATGCGATTCTTTGTAGGTCATGTCATGAGTTAGATCCAATTGCTGCTTTTGAATCTGAAGTTGTGAGGGTTTGGAATTATTTTTTTTGGGTTGGCTCAAGGTGTGTACACATACGTGCACATTTGCAGAGTTGTCGACGAACATGCTGCTTGTTGCCAAACGTGGGATGTGGAGAAATTCGGAGTAAAGTGCAGCTGTGGTTTGAAATGCAGAGCTTCTGGAAGTACTAGATAAACTTTTTCCACCACGAGGTCCGGAAGCATGCTCCCTGTCATTCTCCTGTCTCTCTTGCTGCTCCCGGTGCTGGGTTCTGTGTACCAGATTGGCGACTCGGTTCCATTGGCAAGAATGGAACAGTTCCATGGTGTATGTTTTCTGCTTGTTCCTTATCTTTTTTGAGTAGTGTGGTGCAGACAGATCTTATCAAGTTCATTTTGCTTCTTCTGCTCAAAATCGTCGATAGGTGAACAAAGGCATTAAATCCTGTTAGTGGGAGGGAAAGAAAATACAAGACAAGAACCATAAAGATTCGCTTACTTCTGAGTTCTGTGATTATGCCGTGCAACAAGTTGGCGCTGCAGAGGGAAACCCTAAAATTTTCGAAGAAGAGGATACATGGCTTTGGTTTGCCACAAAAAGCATGCAATTTAGCCCCACCTATAGTTGAGGAAAGTTGTTGGAAAGACAGATTTTGTGACTGCATTTGGTGCTGGCAGCGTTTAAGCAAATTGTATTGCCTAAATTTTGTACCATTATAATCACGGCTAAGAATAGCAATGGACATGGTGAACTTGTCAATGCTGATTGTCCTTAATATTTTGGTGGGAAGTACAAGCAGATCTATTACAAAAATGGTGATTGCAAAAAAGTGTGGAAAACCCATGAAAAGAATAGTTTGGGAAAAATGTGGAAAACAATATCATGGGAAAACTGTGGAAATTTCGTGGAAAGAATAGTGTGGAAAAAATGTGGAAAAGAATATTGTGAGAAAAGTGTGGAAAAAAAATGTGGAAAACAATAACATGGAAAACTGTGGAAAATTTGTGAAAAGAATAGTGTGGAAAAAATGTGGAAAAGAATACTGTGAATAAAGTGTGGAAAAAATGTGGAAAAGAATACTGTGAGAAAAGTGTGAAAAATATGTGGAAAACAATAACATGGGAAAATTGTGGAAAAACTGTGAAAAAAATAGTGTGGAAAAATATGTGGAAAAGAATAGCATGGGAAAAGCGTGGAAAATAATAACACATGGGAACAGTGTGGAAAAGCTGTGGAAAAAATAGTGTGAGAAAAATGTGGAAAAAATAACAAGGGAAAAGCGTGGAAAATATCTGGAAAAAAATGTGAAAAAAAATTCGTAGAAAAAATGCGGAAAGAATGTGAAAAATTCACGTGGAAAAATTTGGGAAAAAAATGTGGAAAAAAATTGGCGTTGAAAAAACGTGGATAAGCGTGGAAAAATGTCAGCGTGGAAAAAAGCGTGACAAATTTCCGTGGAAAAATATCACATATCTAGTTGTGGTTCCTCTTTGGCACACTTCTGGAGTCGCCTCTAGAAAGCTTGGAGCATATGCAACGGATTTGCAATTCTGTAGATGCTGGTGGATATTTCAACGAACTGATACAAGATTTGGGATTTGCAGAAAAATGCATTGTTGGGTGGAGCATTGACAGGAGCTGCTCTGTCACTGACAGAACCTAACCCCCGCACAGACCACATAATTTCTGGAGCTATTACTGGTGGGGCTATTGCTACAGCAGCCGAGTTTTTGAGTAATCTCACATATTAAGGTTATGCTTGTTTATAACTGGGTGTTTTTGCTTTACATCATTTGTAAAGTTAGCAGTTTGTGTGATTGACAATTGACGTGAAGTTCAGTGCAATATTATGACATGCTGTGGATGGGTGATGGGTCTCAACATTTTCAAGTGAAAATATTCACACTGCACCTTTTGCTCAATGTAAAAAACATTAATTGATTTCCATCTGATTAAAATTTTCGCCACTGTCCAGCCTTTTAAACACTACAAGGTGAAACCGGGTGTTCATCCCATGTGGCTGTGAATTGAAACATCGTGCTTGAAATTTTATCTTTGAAGTTGTCAACTTGAACTTGAGTATAGAATTTTTTAAAAAAACTTCAACTTGAATTTGAGATCTTAGAGGTAAAATAATAACACAATTTCAGAAACTTTTGAGAACATTGCCAACCAGTATTCAGTATTCAGGATATGATGAGGATTGGAGCTCCTGATCTGGATGATATTAAGGTTCTTGTTGTCAATTGAGGAATTGTCAGTAGATGCTGAATGGTGAGTCTGTATGGTTGCACATCCTTGTTGCAAATTTGGAAAACCTAAACTGAAGATCATGGTGGCTATATACTTGTTGCAATTGGGAAACTCTGTGGATGGCTAGATTGAGAAATCATTGCCAGAATGATTCTTAGAAGTATTGAAAACTGTAATCAACTCTCAGTGCAACTTGTCCATGGTGGTATTGTAACCAAAAAGACAGTGGGTGAAGAGACCCAGGTTGATCTGATCACGCACTTTCTCCCACTCTTGTATATGCTGCAATGACTCTCTCTCCAATGCACCATGAATGTGAACACACAAGTGCTTCAGACAATGAAAATCATAACACTCAAGCATATCAGGCTTCTGCAATTTGAACGAGTTCTACTCACAGCAACTGCAGATACTTTGATGAACATTGCTTTGACAGCAGGGATATCCTTCATCATCTACCTTGTTCAGTGGAACAGAAGGGAAACAACTAACTGACCCACGTTGTCTGACAGAAAACTTTACAATATTCTTCTGCTGGTGCTCAAATACTAGTTCAAGCCAAAAATTACATGACCAAGTTCTGGGTTCTTTAAAAGTTCTGCATGTCTACCAGTCCAATACTCGCATTCTCTCCTGCTGTACTCAAAGCTTCCCATCCCTCTACTTCATGCAAACTGCTCACCTCCCCCTTTTCATATCATTCCTTCCACACAGTTCTCCCCCAGCTGTTTGGGTAGCTTCCAAGGTTGCTTATGAAGCCACCATCTCAACATGTGGTCACAGTTCTTCGATTGTTGTGTCACTGACAGCACTTCCAAGCGCTCAACATCAATCAATGTTTGCAGCCAAAAAAAGTATATGAAGTCGTCGCATGCAATGTTTTTCTTTTCAATTTTCTTATGTCGTGTCAGTATGAGCATCCAAAGAGGGATTTAGCACTAAATAGCAATGGGTAGGTTTCTAGAACCTGTTCAAACAATTAAAAAATGCTACCAAACTAAAGTCTGAGTCAAATGTGACCGAAAACTTTCCAAAAAAATTGTTTTTATATGAAATTCGATAATGTCTTGCCCAATAAAAGGGAATACGTGACCAAATTTTTTTTACTTTTACGACTTATAAAAAATCTCTCACAAAATAAGAAAACTGGTACTGTGCTTCTTCAAAAAGTTTCAAAAGAGACATAAACTCATGTGCCCTTCACACTCAAAAACTAGCCACAACCAACAACCCTAAACCAACTACTCAGTCTATATTCCAGGGGCCCTTAGACTACAGGGCTATGGTTTTTAAAGTCTCTGTTACCCAGGTCAAAATAGACCATCATCCTTTCAACAGCAGCACTTCCTTTGCTTTCAGGCAGCTCCAGTTGGTACCAAAACACCCATAGTAATGTAATGTCTTGCCAAGTCAGCTGTGGCTTGGCCTCAGATCCACAGTTTTGATTAGAGCCCTCTAAAAGTACCGCTTCCATAAATTGTGGCAGTTGTTGCCTAGAATCACCATGAGGATACTAAAATCCATACACACCACCTTGGGTGATCTTAATGGGACTGGAACTTAATTTTCAAATTGCAGAAAGAAACTAAATGATTTGTTCCGTTCAAAAGAGACAGTAAAGGCAGGCTGTAGAATATCCATCTTCTAGTTAATTTTCAGTGTGATTAAAATGTGCAATATAGATTTTGTAATGACGCCTGGTCCTGCAGGGTACTTCAATCCTAGGGGAGGTTACTCTCTCTGTATCTGTTATAGATACATTGTGTTGCAGTGGTGGAAAACGCCCTATGACCAGGGCGTCTCCTGACGTAATATCAGAGGGAGCGAGGCGCTTTTAGAGAGCGGGCGTGGGTTTCAATAGGGGGCAGTCCCTCCCTGCGTATGAGGATATTACCGGTATTATTTGACCACCTAATTATAAATGAGATCGATGTTAAAATATTTACCTTTCCTTACCAATTAATATGATAAATTTGACAATTGGTATATAATTATAAATGAAAATAAACAGTATTATCTTAATGCCACAATACTTCCCCCATACTGCACTTGTACAACTCACAGTACTTCCCTCAAATTCCACTTGTCCAACTCTTGTAGCCATAAAATTGTATTGAGGATCAAACTTCGGTAGCCATGAAATTCTAACCACTGCACAAACCTTTCTCTGGGAGTGGTTATTCGTACCTTCACCAATGCAAAATCCTAGAGAGGCGCAAATACAGCCTGCTGAAGACTTGCAATAGAGTTCGAGTTGCAATGCCCGAGAAATCTTCCACTACGACGCCACTTGCAGCAGTTCGCAAGGTTTCAAATCACCAGTTCGGATCATGTAGGTGGTACATCTATCGTAAAGACGAGATTGTAAATCTACTCCAGACGCCGTGGAAGGTGAAGAAATTGGGCAGCAAAAGGGTCTATCAGATGGGTGTCACTAAGATAAGTCATCAGCTGCTTTCGGAATTCAACCACTAAAGCAAAGGACTCTTTGACAGGCTGCTCTCGAGCAGCAATGACAGCAGCTAGATATTGGCGCCTTGCCAACTCCAGCTGCTCTTTCTCTGCATTATACTCCAACATACTGCTTAACTGCTCCTCGTCACTGGGGCCTGATACACACACCAAAAATGTCGTCGTCTTGTCCACCTCCTGATCAGAAATAGTGGAAACCATGTCAACGCGGTAGGGAGGACTCCGCCTGCCGGACTCGTCCTGCACGAATCGAGTTATAGATCAATGCCAGATTAGGAAGGAAATCCTCAAATTTTGTTGTTTCGTACGCTTATTGCAAGGGAAACCAGAAGACTACCTGTTGCTGCTGCTGATCCCCGCATATGGCAATCGTTCCGTCAACAGCATCAAGCTGATAACGAAGTGTTAGCACCTGACATCGGAGCCGGTTTAACTCTGCCTCGATACTTGCAGCTTTGCTATGGGTCTTTGCAATGCCGATCTCGGCTTCTTCTAGCAGCGACCGCATCTCTCCAAGTTCATGCTGCACAGCACAACACAGAGAAACTTGATTTTTTTCTTCGCACAGGAGAAGTCTCGAAAGGCATGATCCGATAATTATCTCAACGTCAGAATCATGCTACCACTTTACGCAAGAGCTGGGAAACATATTCTAGAGGCCCTGCACAGCAATTTCGACATTTTGAGTAACAATTGGCTCGAGGTTCAAAGTAGATGATCAACTTTTCATCTCACGTTGCAGAATTATATTGAGAACTGCACTGCAGAACAAGAGGATCTACATTAAGTCTGCTATCACACTAGCTGGTGAACACTGCATCTATGAGATACATTAGAACGGAAGAGGCGAAGGAAAGATTGAAATGTGCAGTGTTGGGCACCTGCTGTTCACATAATTGCATTTGAGCAGATTGGACATATTGATCTTTTTCCCACAACTCCCGCTGCAGTTTTTCCACTTGGATTTGCAACTCTGATGTATCCTTATCACTTGTTGGCCACATACTGTTGACGGTATCCGCCGGGGCAAGTGACTCAGTAGCTGAGGTCTCTTCCACCCGGTAAGCTTTCTGAGAAAGTTGCGTCTTCTCCAGTTGATCATCTTTCTCAGCAAGTTGCTTTGTCAGCTCCTCTATTTCAGTCATCAATTGGCGTTTGCTTTGAAATGGATGGTTTGCCATGGTCTCCAGAAGAGAGTTCTTCTCCCAAAGATTCTGTTTCAAATCCTCAATCTGGCTTTGTAGATGGTTTATATTCAGATGCGGCTCAGGAGGAGTCTGACCCATAGTTTGTAGGAGGTAGTCTTTCTCCCATAGCTTCTGCTTCAGTTCCTCTACCTCCATCTGTAACTGACGGCTGATGTGGTGAGCTGATTGAGGAATAGACGAATCATCGTCTGCCAGATCTTCGTCAACCCTCCGCAACATGTTTTCACTTTCCACCCACATGGGGTCTAAATCTTTTGTTTTCTGCTGCCGGGACGACTGCTTTGGGGTCAACACGATTGTTGAATTTAGCAAAGCCTTTCAGACATCTTTCAATAGAATTTGACTCAGGAATCGGTACTTAATCTCTCATGTCCCTCTTTGTAACAAAACAATGGAGCGGAAGCCCTTTACACATCTGCAGATTGGACTAGAATGCCGTGATCAGGACAAGCTGCTGGGTTGTGCTGCATCCACGGACCGACAGAAGACGTAGTGAGTACCTTCTTTTGGAGAGAATCGCGAGGCGGGGCAGGAGTGTAGATCATCGAAGCTTGGTGGGCAAACGTACCACGAGCTCCCTGCTGCTGCTCCTGCCATTTCTCCCCCAACATCCCTCAACGAAACTGTCAAGATTTGGAGGCAAAAAAGCCGAACGCAAGAGAGGAGAGGTCCATCAGTCTCTTTGAAAGAAAAACGCTACACAAGAAGAGACCGAATATATCTAGAATGATTCTTTTCTGAAATTTAAACCCACTTCCATCACGAAGCAACGCTGTCATTGCAGACTGTTGCTGGGCATAAGACACATTATCAAAACTACTAGGTTTTCAAAGAGTAGGAACAATGCTGACTTTCAGGATCCGATATTCAGGATTCACGAATGCCTCGAAATCCAACTTGACTAAGCGAACAGAATCAAAGATCCACATCTTACACACAGCGACAAAAGCAGATCACGGTACTGCGTTAACATCGACATGGATCGAGCATTCAAACGCAATGCTTCTTCAACGACGATCCGTGCTAGGGTTGAAACGATATCTGAGGCATTAATACCCGGAGGCCATAGTTCCTTAGGCCAAAAAGTGAATCATCTAATCAACAAACTTGTCGACTTATATGGAATCGAAAGGTTCGACTTCCCATGATTAGTTGACCAACCTATAAATCTTCGTATCAGGTGGTGCAGATCTGTGACATATGTCCATTCCAGTCACAGGTTTGTTTGACTTTGAATGGTGCGAGGACACCGATCAAGGAGCGAGAATCTTCCTCCAATTCAACTCAGAGAGTTCAAATGAAAACAGAACTCAACAGTCTAATTCATTCGAGCTGCATTAATCTACAGCGCCACACATTGAATCGCAGATCAGGAGAAACTACCAAAACATACCATGAAACTCTCCATAAGAGGGATAATCTCCACCAAGTTCTGGTACAGAGCAGGGTCGACAAGATGGGAAGAAGCCGGCGTCGTCGATACGGATCCTGCGTTACAAGTTACTCCAAATGATCCTCGCACAGCCGCCATGGTTGTGCGTGCTTACAACTATCTGGATTGTACCTCCAAACTTCAGGTTTTTGAGACCAAGCTTCACACAAATGGGACTTTCGCTCATCATCACACGTGCATCAAATTTGCGGGACCCCACCACCCACATTTGTGCTCAAACCCAATTTAAATCGAATCAGTTAATAAAAGCTCTTTGACGACCCGCACTACCAGCTTGAAGAAGACCAAAGTCGAAGCTCCGCCAAAGCTCAAGAAGCTAGATATAGGACGTATATATATAGGGTGTCCACTTGCAATTTTTGTGGTGTGTGGTTTGTCTGATGTCATGCAGCTACAGATGAGAGCCGAGCTCGGCGGGCAGCAACCTTTTGGCAGTTTTCTTCTTCGTCGATATTTGGCTTTCCTTGTTCGGTGAAAGCGCTCTATCTAGCTAGCTAGGTCGTCTGATTCCTCAGCCAGCTGCTAAAGATTAGCAAAATCTGAATGCAGTTTCCTATTAAGCACTAGAAAGCCAGAAATTCTTGGGAAGAGGCAACAGAAGCCAGGATCAGTAAGTAATCCTCAGGAGTGCTTGGGATTTCTCTGTGCAAATGTAGCTCTGCATGCAAGAGCTCATCTGAGCCCAGAATTTGTGTGCATCCAGTTGAGAGCTGCTACAGAATTGTGGGAAATGGCATCCTTTGAATGCTGATCAGCTGCTTGAAATGAATCAAACACAGGTGCAGGATGGTGAGGGTGGTCAACAAGATCAGATGGCAGAACCTACAGAGGTGCCCCCCAAAGAAACAGATCTTTTTCCCTCTGATACCTTATTTGACCTTCATTGCTTTTGGTCTTTGGCAACTAAGACAGCAATTCAATGCAGGTCTCTGATACCAGCCAGAAAAAAATGTATACCAACCATTCAACTTAATTCAATGTAGATCTGTAATAGCAACAACCACAGCAATACATACAGCTCTACAAAAAAAGGTTGAAAATTTAAGGATTGCGTTTTGGAGCTGCAAACAACACTGTCTTCAATCAGATAGGCACTGTTCTTGCCTCATCCAATAAAAGTCAACTGCACACGGGTAGTAAAACACAATTGCAACAGGGTTGGTTCACACATACTTCACATTCGCATGATGAAAGAATCTAGAGTGCCATTCTGCAACTTTGGTCTTTTGGACAATGGAGATGAGGTGGCTGGCTTGTCCTTGCTTCCTAACTTCTTTTTACCAAATGAAGGAGCTTTGGCAACTAGTGTTGAGCTTGCTATTTCTCTTTTGTGTTCTGAATCCAGCTTTAAAGCCAGATGATAGTCTGCATGCTCTTGTTGCTCCTGCTCATTTCCCTCCACAAATTCGCCACATTGTGAACACAATTTCCCTTCACAACACTTGTTGGGTTCACTAGAAAACTTGTGCCACTTCATTCCAACACTCTGTACCTGACATTCAAGTGTTCCATCCTTGGGTCCACCACTTGAACTTGCCAAGAACTCCTTCCCATAAACCTTAATCTCTTTACAATCTTGAGTACTTCTATAGATCCAATCAGATCCATCTTCATTGCCTGCACCAATGAATACAATGCTCAGGTAGGGCTCTATGAAAACATGAATTGGTCAAATCAGCCCTTTATGCTAACATGAGATACAGATAGAACATCAAGAAGAAGTGAGTGCTTACTATCACTGTCATCTGAAGGATCAGACAATGACCCCAGAGTTCCCCCAAAATCTGTCCCTTGTGACATTTTGGAAAACCAGGGTACAGGGCTTTTAAAAATGTGATGGCCTTCACGACAAATTCGTGCTTGTCCCTTACTTAGCAATCTTGTGGGTGTCTTTTGACAGTAAGGCTGTAGCTCTGCATAAGGCTTAGTACTATCAATTTTGCACTCTGCTCCATCATCCAAAATGCTTATTCTGGCTAAACCTGTTTGTGAGCCATTGGAGCTTTTTACACCCAAAAGCTGTCGGATGTCAGCAGCAGAAGATGACACCTCATTGAGTGTGGGCGAAAATGCAGTAGCCCCAATATTTAGGACTACCATATGAAAAGGACGTCCATTGAAACTGTGAGAGACAAGCTTCATCCCAGTTTCCACCACACTTTCCCTCCGTTTCTCAATAGGAAGTGTTGACAGAAGCAGGTCTGCTGGCATTGGACAAGATACACTTGAAAAGTTCCTAGCCCACCATAGCACAAAATGAGGATTCAGATCATGACCAATCACTTCTTCACATCAGGGAAACTCCTCTAGTCTCATAGTATGTTGTAAAAGGGTGTCTTTATGTTGTGAGAATTCAACATTCAGAAAATTGAAGAGGCTCCTATGTGCCCATAACAGCCCTATGTGATTTCAAGTCAGTTGTCAAAGATCAGAACAGTTGGATACAAAGTTCATGCAATAAGTGCAGCCACTGAAGGAATGAACAAAAGTGTACTTCTGACGTCTGGCTCAGGACTTCACAACCAGACATCTGATCATGAAAGGACAAAATGCATAATCATTACATGATTGATTTGGTGCGCCATTTGACCGTGAAGCGCTTAGGAGTTCGCCCTGTGTCTGCTTTATCTTCATCAAGACGGCTCACAAGGTCAGGGGCCAGCTGCCACATTATAATCTGCATGGATTATCACCACCAAAAAATGTGACCATAAGTCACCAAAACAGCAGTGTACTGGAAAGCAACTCAAAAAGAAAATAAACATCCCAAGTCCACTCTGACTTCTGAAGCCTATTATTTTGTCAACAGCAGCTGAACTAGAGGAAACAGACTGCCTGGAAGGAAATTGAAGCTGAAAACCAAATAGCATCCAAAGGATCCCCTATTCAAATATGTTTTAGAATCAACAATTCAAATATCATGGCTACCTCAACTTGTTGCAATGTTGTGCAGTTCCAGAAGGAGTCTTCCACTGAAATTGATTTACAAGGACCTTTGTCATGCACAGGTGTGTTGTCATACCCTTTGCAAGCCTGATACATGAATTTCGCAACGCGCTCTCCAAACCTAAGATTCAACCAGGACTTGAACTTTCATTCTGCAACCAATAGGACTAAAACATATAGCAGCAGTCTAAAGAAAGCACACACATCAAATGGTCTGGTAATTGATCTTTCCTACATTGAAAACTTAAGCAGTTCAGGATCAATATAGGAGGTAAGACACCAAAAGACATGAGTACTGGTTAACTTGATAACTCCAAGGACACAGGACATAGAAGAGTCAAGAGGAAAAAAAGCACTCACATGCGGCAGAGGTGGTCAAGGGTGAGATTTCGCAGATCACCCACACTTTCTACACCACTCTGCTTCAATACTCCTTCCATGCAATGACCTACACCAGGAAGCTGGCAGACCTTCCAACTGTTACCAATCAGTTTTTACCAAGCATGGGCAGCTCTAGACTTCTCACTTGTTTAAAATACTGGATGCAACCCAGTATGTGGACTGCATAGACTTCTCTTCATAAAGTACTACAACCTACTTCATGACTTAAAACACATGACAGTCTGAATCTGAATCATGAAGCAGAAACTAGTGCAACAGCAAATTTCACTGACCTTGTGTACAGGCATAGGTGCAAGGAAATCTGCTACAGCTGATTGCAAAAGAGAGGTCTGCTTGTTAGGCTTGTTCACAGAGCATGCCATCTTTGCCAGCATTTTCTGCAATGAAAATCCTTACCTGTTACCTTAGCTTTCTGGACCAAAACACAAGAATAGACCTATAGCAATCTTATTGCACGCCTGATTTGAAAGCCTGATAGATATCCATGTAGGCTCTTTAATGGCAGGTTGGAGCTTACATTGTGAGCTAAACCACATGACATTTGGAAACCTGTCTCTCTCTCAACAGCTGCCCGGATCTCACTCACTATTTGACTTCCCAGCATAAGTAGGTTGTCCCCTTGCACGCCTGCAAACCCCATCTGATCCAAACATTTCAAATCTTCACTTCCTGCACAGTCTGAACTGGATATACCTTCCAAGCTCCTTGACAGTTGACTGCTTGAACCAATCACATGCCCTGAAAAGATCTGTGCCTTCATTCCAGATGCTGCCCGAGCCTTAACCTCAGCAGTGATGTCCACTGCTCCTTCATCCAAGCCCAATCTGTCAGACAATTGCAAAATTAGAACTTTCATGGAAGGACCTCTTCACTTAAAGACTGATTGCCAATGCAAAGCCCACATTTAGCACTCCCAAGTATATGTATCCAAATGAAATTGCAGAGAAATCTCCACAACAACAATTTGAAGGTAACATGACAAGGAGTGCAGCCATAACCTTATGAGAGTTACTCACAAAGTGTTACTATCACCTTCATCATGAATAGCAGTAACAAGCTGCAATGACTACCCACTAACTTTGTTAGCTCCTGACAGTGGGTGTAGATAAGAATATAATAATCAGCCCAAAACCTGGCCAACCCCTTATATTACATCTGCATCCTGAGTTTTTGTTGCATTTTGGAAAGCAACAAGAAGACTCTGTCCACAATTTTGGCTAGCACTCAAAAGACACAGCCCTCCAATATATCTACAAAATTGTGGAGAAATCTCCACATAGCACTCCAAGTTTACAGCACCTGAGTGATATCTTTTGGAGATTGTTCTCAGAAACTCTGTGGAAATCTTTTTCCCAACTGGCAATTGAATCGAAGCTCAAGCCTAAGCCCTAATCCAAGGATTCAAATCAAAGTGCCCACAAATTCAAGGAAAGTAGGTATACTTCTCCAAAGTGCCAAATCGCCTTAAAACTGCCATGATATGCTTGCTGGCAGCACGATATGGTGTCAAATCCTCCCCATTTATCAACACCAGTTCTGGGCACCTGATAATATTCAAAACAATAGGGGGAACAGGTTGCCAAATCAATAGACACTTGTGAGATTCATAGCGGAACAGATAGGTCTATGAATCAACCCCTTACAATCAGACTTCACATTATTGGCACTGACAAAATTCTTGAAACCATTTTCTGAAGAATATGCTGCAAAGGCTCCCTGCCAGGAATTTCTGCTGCTTTAAACAGAGATATTTGGCCAAGCACAGCTGCACTTAATAAAGAAGAGTAGTTTCGGATTTACTTTTTTCGGGCCTCATCAATGGAGACCATCTTTGGCACACCAAGCCCACGGGCTACATAATTGGTCGTCACAACCAGGAATTTCTGCAGCATTGAGGCATCCAATTGGTGTCATAGAAGGATTTTGTTGAGAAGGAGAGAAAGAAGAACTGGCATACAGCTGATATCCAGAGTCTAGCTGTGTGTAATCATCTTCACTGAGAGAACTTGAGCTGCGAGTGAAAATGCTAAAGAATTACCTGGGTAATGCCCACAGGTCGGTCTCGCAAGCAAGGCCGGCGCAGGACCTCAGCTTGAGCATAAAAGCAATCCACGTCCTGGCAAAACATCACACATCCGAGGGACCGACTGTGAAGACCAAATTGATTTTAAAACAGGATGAACGAGAGACAACTGCAACCAAAAACAACAAGGAAATGTAAAATTATTGAATGAAGCAGGAAGCGTGAAGACGATGGGAAAGCTTACGAAGTGGGCCACGACACGTGAGCAAGCGTCGGGTGGATCTGCGAGCGCCATATCCTCCTCGTACACCTCGGCTCTGCTACAAAACTATAGCAAGTGGTACGCACTCACAAACTCCTTGCACCCTGTCGTCGACTCGAATCCCGCAACATCCGATATCTGAGGGTCATCGAGTGATTGTACTATATGACCCCAGGAACGACCAAGCTGTTGCTCTGCATCTAGGGTTAGGTTTTAAATCCATTCGGTACCATAAGGAATGAGTCTCCTATTTGAATGGAGAGGTTTGATCGAGCTCTCGTGTGCAGAATTACATACCCCAGAGTTGTCATTCTGCATTGCAATTTGCCATTGGGGGAGACAACTTGCATCAATCTTCCCACGTCGTTTATCCGCAAGAATGCCTCTATGCTCTGGTCTTCACTTCGTGGTCTTTGTGGCATGTTAATAATCTGAGGTAGTACGCAGTGTGCTTTTGGCATGGGAGGAATGTAAGATTCATGTTTGTCCTGTCTTGGATTTCAGCAATTATTGTGTGACCTGCATTCGGGGTGTAAAAGCATCGTTTTCCTTCTATGACGATGCTTCTTGAAGAGTCGGCAATTGAGAGTGTTAATAAATTTATTCAAGCTTGGCTGGTGATCTCAAAACTTAATTTGATGTAGCTGAACAGATCACAACCACTAACTGATCAACACAGCTTCCAAGATTCAGTTTGCTGTTAAACATGGTCCTTTGTCTGCCAATGTGAAGAGCTTCAAATTAGCAGCACTTCTAGATGTAAGCAAAGAAAAAGTCTTCCCGGTGCAAACTACAATTGCTTCCAATGGCAGACCCCATACAGTAGTTTCATCTCATAAAATGATCTTTTCAGCCTGGAAATTCCAAAATTCTCTGCTGTGATCTTCCACTCTATTGTGCATAAATTGTACTTCTGCCAGAATTCTAGGATTTAGAAGCTAAATTGTGAGCGAGATCAGGTGTGCTGATCAATCCGTGGTTGATTTGTGCAGGCTTTTGGGAAAATTGAGAATGACATGGCTATACAGGAATCTGCAATTGAGCTGGTTGCCTACACTTCATCACCACTGCCTCCCAGTTGACACATTGCCATTGCTATGAACCATTCACCAGGCCAACTGAAGCACCAGATACACTATACATTGAGAACACAAAAGAAACATAAGAAACATGCATTTCAGTATTTAATATGAGAGTTTCCCCCACATCTTGGAATTTGTTTTCAAGCAATCTGTAGCTACATCTCATAAATGGCCCCAATAAAAAATTGCTGATATTGTGACTTTTTTTTTGCCAGATTTTTTGAGATTTCTTTCATGGAAATTCTTTCACTGCATTTTCTTCATTAGGTGGCCAAAATTAGAGAAGGATGTCTGAATTGTTATGGATGTGTGGAATCCACTAAGTACTTAGAATACGGACTGGTGTGTTTGGTAATAACCTTGTGGTGTTCATGACACAAACTTTTCATGTTCCTTGACAACATACTAGAAATTGGTGCTATGACAAAAAGTGATAGTAAGGTAACTTTCAAGTGCCATGAATGATTTTCTCTAACTTTCAGGTGCAAAATGATTTCTCTAAGTCTCAGGTTGACTTATAATGGTAAACTGATGCCAACTTCAAAGAGTCAGCAGAAAAGATTACCTCAAATGCCATAAGTGAAATGGACCTAGAATGCATTACAGTAATACACAAAATGCCTTAATTAAAACCCAATGTGTGAAGCATGAAAGTGTGCTACTTGTCCTGTTCAAATTTCTTACATAACAAGAAATTTTCAATTAGTATTTGAGGACCTTTTGCTGCCACAAGTTGAACCTTCACCTTTTCTTCTTATTCTTTGAGCACAATAAAGCCATCATCTAAAGTGGTAAGTATGTCCAAGCTAGAAGCGTCAACCTCATGCCCTCAATGGCCAACTATTAAACTGTGGAACTACCTTGGGTGATGGCTTTACCCAATTGAAAGGCAGGTTCATACCAAGAGAGCCTGTTGGAGGTCAGAGCAGTTGTGACCACCATAAAACAGAAAAGGAGGCCTCCCACCAAGCTTAGCTGTGACCTTGTTTCCAGTTTTTGTCTCAATCTCAATCTCAATCTCAATCAATCTCAATTGATGGTTATTCAGGTGTTTGACTGCCACAGTGACATGAACCTAGTTTTGCCTCAATACCCACAGTTTGGATGTATATTGGTAGAATACTTGTCTACAGTTTTATAGCCATGGTAACTATGCTGATATCATGTTCAGAGCAGCTGAAATCATGTGAGGGGACCCAATGAGTTAGTCAAATTTAGGGGCCAGGTTGCAACAAAAAGAATCATGTCTTGTTAAAACTGAACTACAGTGGAAAAATCTGAGTTACAGGAATGCATGTTCATTGGGATGCAATTGCATTGTGAAATTACAAATGAGCAAGGCAAGGGTAGCAATAGATGTAGTGGTAAGGCTGCATGTAATACTTTGCTACTGTGGTGCATGCTAGTCACTGATATGGCACTGAGAAGAAATGCTTCTTTTCCAGAAAAGGGTGGAGGATGCTGCACAGCTTCCACCACTACAATACTGCTGCAAAGATAAGACACACCACCATAATTAAACACAGATATAACTCTACACATGAAATTCCCTGGGAGACATTTTGTAACACACAAATTCTGACTAATCTAGATTGCTGGTCATATACACTAAAAAAACTTCAAATCCAAGCATGAGGATATAGCCAAGACAAAAAAAGTATGCACTATGTCTCAACCACAGGGTAGTCTCTGTGGCTGGATGGGCTGATATTGATTTGTTATGTCATTTATATAAGTGTCCATAGAGGAAATTCAGATCAACTTGATTCTCTGTTCATGAAGATTTGCCTCACAATCAATCTAGTGATGCTTTGTTCTGGAGAGTCACCAATTGATCTATATGACAGTCCAATGATTAGAGATCTATCTTTAAATTCTTACTATTTTTGCCACAATGGCCTAGACTAACTGTATTTTGACAATTCTTTGCTATGGTCTTACTCAAAATGAACAGTTGCTCTGTCTCTTGGTTGCTCAATAGTCCTTTGTAGATACTTGTCCATTTTACTACTATTTACATATGGGGCCAAACCATTTGCAGTGCAATTTTTCTCAACTCTTCTACGCTCAGCAACAAAAGCCTGGATCTCATATATGGGTAATCTTGTCACAAAAACCAGAATCTAGTCAGTAATGCAGGTACCCCTCGCAAACTCCTAAAAGAAGTAGGATGCCAATGCTGGAGCTCCAATCCCAAGCATTACCAGAAACTCCACAGGTGTACTACCTGCTCTATGACTGCTGCTGGGAAAGGTGGGGAAAGATTGGGGTTCAGGTAGCACACAATCATCCCCATTGAAGTAGATACGACTGGGGAATGCCCACCCATTACTCAGGGTGAACTTGGCATCCTTTCCAAATAAAAGGTCAGATTGCACATTTCCTTCTGGGCCAGCTTGCAACAGCATCTGATTGTAGTAGGGGAGTCCCCAAAACATGGCAGTGTCATCTGCCCCAACCACAGGATCATAAGCTCTCCAACAAAATGTTAGGCCTTATTCTAACCTATTTGCCTAACCATACATCTTCTCTACATCAGCCCCACCCTAACCCCTGATGTCTTAGCACTGCCAATCTCATTAGATAAGCTGGTCACTTACTGGTGTAGCTTCCATATGGATTCAAGGGCTTGTAAGAGAAGCTGAAAGCCTCGGTGAAGTTGTCAAAATTGGGATGCTGGGCAACCACATTCCAGTCGGTGAAGTTCTTGGAGAAGTCTCGGTTCGTGACGGTAAGCTTCACACGCCAGTACTCCTCATAGTTGATGTAGACATGCCAGTGGATTTTCACAGGACACATATCCTGGGTGCAGTACAAAACATCGGGCATGTTGTGGCACCCGTGCCGACAGGGTTGAGAATTGCAGGTATCTCACTGAATGGCGTGTTCCTGAAAAATGAAACAAGAGGATTTCGTGATGAGGTTTACAACAACGCAGGAGGTAAGGAATCTGGCCCATATGAAACCTTACAGGTCTACTTCTAGTGAATAGAGCTTCTCAAACAAGGAATTGGGGGCTCACGGATCCACGCAGGTTTGCGAGTTTGTCAATGTCTTTGGAGTAGTGATAATGGGAGTCGTAGAATTATTTAGGCATGCGCAAGAACATGTCGGGCAAGGCACGATAGTGTCGTCGTAGAAAGCTGAGAAAGAAACACAGCATGATGGTGCCCTTTGAGCCAAGAACTGTGAATAAGTAAGTACATGTTACATTCCAGGTCACTGCACAAGCGAAAAAAAACTCAGTACATGACGAAAACGGAAAAATCCTCAGGAAGGGTAATCATCAGCAGCTCCTGAATTTCAAAAAACTTGGAGTCCGTTCTCTGAGAAGAAGTGGATAAAATATAGAGCTTCCAGTAGACCGAAGAAGATTGACATGTTTGGAATCAGCTATCTGGTCCAAAACTCATTTAGTGCTTCTGTCCATCTTCTGCCGTCTGCAGAAGGAAACAAGGACTTCGGAACGTGGACAGCAGGGCCACAAGTGTATCCAGGCCCTGGCGATAGTAGGGTGAAATTATGGGGCAACGCCACAGTTTTGTTGGTGTTTCCCGAATTTCCAACTGTGATTTGTAAAACAGCCAGAGCTTGGGCTGGGTCTTGAGCGAATGCTTGCAGTACGCCACCTTTACAGCAGTTGGCGACCCGCAAACTGTCCTCGACATCGGGTAGCAGGTCGACCACAACAGGCGTTGGTGCACAACAGTGAGGTAACGGATCGGTACGGTACTGAGCGCAGTCGCCCTGGAGTACTGTCTCCGCGCCAAGCATGGTCCATATAATCTCTTTCTTTGCCCAACTCCAGCCGAGCTTCCAACCAGGCGGTGAGACGTGCCGATATTGCTGCCAGTTGAACATTGTAACTGTTGCCTGAAAAAAAACCTAGCTTATCGACTCAGCTTCACAAGAGACGCACTCTTTCGATACAATCTATTACTTTTATCGATGAGTGCTCATGAAAAGGTTAAACTAGTCCAACATAATTTCCACAATATTTTGTCATGATCGACATACCACGTATCCATCCCCGGTCCATCCCGTGACATCCCATTTGATGGTGATATTGCCGTTTGGATCTAAAGGATCGTAACCCTCTGCAAAATTACAGTTCATCAAATTAACACAACTTCAGCACAGAAGTGGACTACTGCTGATCCATCAAGCGTACTTGTAATAAGCATAACTCAATTTGGGAACAGTATTATGTGCCGAATCCTGATACACCAGTTTTAGTGTTAAATTTTGAGACTTCATGTAAGTACCAGCTAGTTCAAAATTATCATTCAAGAGAGCTACCCAACCACGAGCTTTGCTCTCTGCTATTGGGATGTTGTTCTTACATATGGTCAGATTATTACCTGCAGTCTGTAGAGCGCAAAGGAGGATCAATGCCTGCACTAAAAAGGTGTAACTCTTCAAATCACCACTGCAACTAGTTATGTTCTTCATGATGACCAGCTTGACTCCAGCTGTTGTTGGGTTACCTATTTCTGTTGTACAGAAAATTTCCATATCCCTGTCCTTGACTCAGACAGCATCTTCATCAGGTTTGATGAAACATGAGTCATTGAAACAAAAAGCACCTGCAGCAGCAGAGCACATTTAAACCCCATTGGAAAACCACTAGACAAAGATACACACAAGGAGCTTGTGCATAAGTCCTGAAGTTAAAGAAATGATCTTGGGATAGACAACAGAATCAGAAGAGAATTGAAAGCTGCATCATAATGTGCAGAAACCCCAATGATGAACAGATTAGAGTTGCTCCTAATGACTCTGCTCAATGATTTTCTTAGCTATAGGCTAGAGAATAAGACATGGCAAAAAGCAATTATCTTCAGAAGAATTGCCTTCACAAGTTACATTAAGTAGTTGTGCCAGGGTGAACCAGCACCTACACTGGTAACTTCACCTTGTTAAGTGGGGATTCTGAGAGGCTATAATAAACCAAACCTGGGAAATGTTCAATCGGGACTCAGAACCCCTGATTTAGTCTTAAAATGTTTAGAACCAACCCAAAAAATTTCATGGTACCCAAGTAGGTGCTAGTTCACCCAAGGCAATGTAGTTGCAGCAACAAGGCCACCCATGCACAGAGAAGGAAAATTTCACGAAGCAAACTAATTACGACAGGATAAGTTTAAATTTTCCAGCATGCCAAGTCTGAACCCCAGGACCAACACCAAATTCTAAAACCAGACTCTCCAAAGTACCTATTTAGTATATTGTAAGTTTCCAACACAGAATTGGGGGCTCGTCACCACCAGCTAGACTGTTTACAGATAACCAATAATGCAGCCAGGGAGCTTCCCAGAATCTGGGTAGAATTTGGTTCCTTGGGATGTCCACAACTGACACTCAACCAGATGCCAGCTGATCTACAGTGATTGGCAGTTTACTGTACAGTAACCTGGAAATTCCTACTCTTCATTTTCCAGTTACTTTCCTGGCCTCTTTATTGAATTTAGAAAATTGACCTACAAAGTAGGCGACTCTAATCGTGTGTGTGTGTGCCTGTGTGTGTGACAAATTGTGAGAGGAAATTTCCAAGCACACAGAAGACAAGTTTAGTCATGATCAAGACTAAGTTTAACAGCTAATATCTTGGCACCCAGTCTGTCTTTTCTCAGTTAAGAACAACTCTTTAGTCCATGATAAGCCAGTGCAGCTGATGGACGCCTGACTGAACTAGTTACAAACTTCTGCATTGAAATTGGGACAAAGATGATGGATATTTCAAAGCCCTTTGTTACATAGTATCTGGAACAGCTAATGGATGTTGCAAGATCCTTTAGATATGGTTAATCAACTTACATAATGAAAGTGAGAGGGACATTGACAATTGTAGGATCGCAGTGAACATGCACCCAACAACGCACCATGCAAGATGAATGGTATGTTGACAAGAAATTACTTTTTCAAATTGTTTTCTGGTCCCATAGCTAACCATGATGGTTAGATATTTACTGACCATCCACAAGTATCCACCTAGTAATCACCAAGTGCCTTACCTACTTATATAGTAATCATTTACATTCTCTGCCTATTTGCATATGCACTACTTACCCACTTCCACAGGTAATTTGTACCTAGCCTGGTAGTGTGAGGTGGAAGTAGGAGGATTTAAGGGAAAAGTCTAAGTGGAACCTCGTAACCGCAACTGAGCCATAATGGGTGTCTAACGGATGGTGCACTGATTGGTGCTCAATCACATCATCCCAATTCAAGTGCCTCTTCTACTACTATTACAAGAAAAGTGATATTAAACTATTTTGCCCTACTCTCTTGTCAATGACACAATTGCGTGTACAGAGTAAGGTCTCACTCCAGATTTTTGTTATTGCCCTGCTTGCCAAAAAAACGATTCCTCCCTAGTGAAATCTTTCTGAACTCTAGATTTTTTAATCTGTCGTCAGGATAGAGTGCTACAATTGTGGTTCTTAAACCTCTTAATTAGGTTTAAGACTACACTTGGTATATAATTTCATTGAAATCTATATATGGTTTTTGAGTTCATTAATCCCACGCATCCTTATAGAAAACATCTTGGAGAACACCCTTTTCTAGGGCTAGTGAGTATAGTATCTTGAACTGGTTTTTCAAACTCGTTAGGGATTGAAAATTGGCAGGAGAGAGGTGGGGTGCCTGATCATGATTAAGTCCAATCGAAAAACATGCATATGATGACATGCTTACAATAGCAATGTTAATCTTGATGTCTTCAGAGATTGGACCTTTGGTTCAATTGGGTCATATTTTTGTATTTTAGTTTGTAATCTTTGTAGATGTAAAGCAATTTATTAACACACAAACCTTAGAGCTCAGCAACTTGGAAATAGTGAATCAATCATGCAACACTTTGTACATGCAAGGATATAATGAAGGGGATGGGTAAGTTCACTATATAATGATTGGCTACACTCATAACCACTCCTAAAAAAACATGATTCTTGGTATAACATGATTGAGAATTTGGACATATTCAAAGTTATTAGGTAATCTTAGTTGTTATATCATTCTTCATGACATACAAAAAAATTAATTGAATTTCTTCAAGATGTAAGGTCCAAAAGCATTGATTTAGCATTGTAACCAATCCTAATTGTCCTAAATTTGTCTTGAATTTGTTTGATATTATAATAAAAATTTGAGTGTCATAAAATATGCAATTCAATCACTGTTACAATATATAAAGGAGTTCTAGACATATATATGCAATTTTACATGGTCATTGATTTTACACACATTATTTAAAATATATTTGTATGGAAGAATACACAATTTCAAGTTATTTTAACTTTTTATTTTGAATAATTAATTTGAAAAAATATAAATCTCAGCACATGGATCTTAAAAGTATGTAATAATATCCGCATGAACCAAATTATGTGATTATTTAATAAATGTGAATTTTTGGAATTTCTTTAAAAGTGGGATCTATAATAGTTTGATATATCTACTTGTTTTTTATTAATTTACAAAATGAGGTCTAGATGAAAGGAAAATGTGAATGGATGTTTATGGTTTAGGGTTAAGTTCTTAAGATTTTCAACAATGGTGGAAATCATCTTATAATAGGATTGCACATCATAACCATCCAACAAAATGCATTGAAAAGTGTGTAGCTTTAGTTGCACTCACATCCAAAATTATAGCTCGAATGTTGAAGCTTGAGCAAGAAGCACATTTGCCCATTATAACTATTAAACCATGTTCATCAAAACAGAAAGACGTTTGTTGCAACAAGCTTTGGCAATGAGTTGCATTTTCTTTGAATGAATTTTGCAGATTATTTGTAGGTTTTCCAAGGAATTAGAATTTAGGGACTTACATTTACTTCTAACAATTATGGATCCTTTGACATGTAGGCCACTCTTTCAAAAATAAGTCAATTGCATCAATAGAAGCATTTGGGAGGCCGTAAAGCGCATAGTGACGCGCCCCCAAGTTCTTTGTTAGACTCAAAAGAGTCCAACTATGTTAAAGGGCGGAAGTAGTTGGAACTTGGTGCAGCTACCAGCTTCCAGCACTAACTTGAAAAGGGGGTGAGAGGGGCGTGCTGAAAGCTCCAGGATTAGACTAGGAAGAGGGACAACTTACTTAGTTACTCGGTCCTGCATCAAAACCAACCACAAGTTGGTTAGTTCGCCTTCGGAAAACACTCTTGGTGTTGGGACAAGCCACGGGCAACACGGACTCACTTGACTCACCACGGCCCGAACTCAAGGGAAGCCACCACCTTACCCCATATAGTATTCTAGGAGCTCATAATTCCAAGCTTAGACCTCTGATTTGGATGAGGTCTAAAGCAAACTTGTAGCTCTCCTCAAGAGTTTTCCAACGGTGTGTCGCAATCCACTTGCACACACCGAGGTCAGGTCGATTCCCGACTTTTTAGTGGTTGGGAATCAAATTGCCAGTTTGACTCCCGGCCCTTCTTTTGACCATAACTTGTGCTGTAGATGCCCAAATGGCTCATGCCATGCCATTTTCGACATTTGCACTTCAAAACCTTTCCAACGGTATAAAGAACACCTCAAGAAGAGGTGTTTTGACCCCTGCAATCGAACTCTGAAGTTTTGGGAGTCCCGAAGGACTCCAAGTTCCCACTTTTGGGAGTGCGAGTCTCATCGTCACACTTGCCTCAAGGTGGGGTTACGACACATAGGGTCTTTGCTAAAAGTTGAAGACAATGATTCTAAAAATGATTTTTTTTACACTCTTAGTAGTCCATTAGAGACCATTTTTTAAGAGCTTGAAGCACACATGATTATCAATTGTGGTAAAAGACATTTTTGTATTTTGTTGACTATCACCCAAGGATTATTGATCAACTTCTATATCCCCATCCACCACTTCAGAATGTTCCACCTCAATGCACCTTGAATCTATGGAGAGAGATAGGATCCAATGATCATGTAACATTTCTTCTAGTGTTAAATCTTCATGGCCAGCAATGAAGCCTGATGGATTTGCTAGTGCATCATCGTCCACACAAGTATTAACTTCATGTCCACGTAGGTACTCACTTCACAAGCTATTGAATTAGGGTTTGATTTTTCTTGTTTTTCAATTTTTTTGTTGTATAACTCAAATAACCAACTTTCTTTCTTGGTGCTAGAACCTTGTTACAATTTGAAATTTCTTGGATCAACTTCATTAATGTTTGGATTGTATGTTCATTCCTTTTGAATGTTATCATGTGGAGTGTTTTGGGAAAGGACGTGAACAATTTTGTTTTTAAAAATGGGCAAATTATGTCTTTGAGCTTTCAAATGATAGGTTTTGTAAACAAAGTTAGATTCTTTGTTTTTTTATGGTTTTAGAAAGCAACTAGATCCCAAGTGGTTATTATACTTTGTGTTCATTTTGTTGAAAACAATAGGATCAGAGGAGAGACTACACATTCAAAGGCACATAGATCACACAAGTATGTGAACAATGCTTGGAGTTAAAGTTCCAACTCTCCTCCAACCTTGCTCTTTATTCCCTTCCCTGTACCACCTCATTGACAAAGCATATGGGATAAATATTTCTCTCCCTCCTTATTCTAACATATTGGTGGTACTAACATATCTCAAATCTACCTATGTCTTTGATTGCTTGCAACACTTATCTACTAGATTATTTCTAATATCTATCACACTATTATCTATGTTTCATCTACATCATAATCTTCAACACTCCCACTTTGCAAGTAATCTAAGACTCCCAATCCCATGCTTCTTGTAAGGTTTTGATGCCGCTCCTTTGCCAATGCCTTTGTCAACACATCTGCCACCATATCTTGAGTTGGGCAATACTTGAGGCCTATTTCTCCACTCTCTAACTTCTCTCGAATGAAGTGGTGTTGTATGTCAATG
>Ga0209208_10002969_pt1 | contig 24414 bp, 17 predicted proteins | sample S1TSphfallax_3_FD_187694 | JGI IMG/M metagenome (GOLD analysis project Ga0209208, IMG submission 187694) | Host-associated microbial communities from peat moss isolated from Minnesota, USA - S1T2_Fd - Sphagnum fallax MG (SPAdes) (version 2) | ecosystem: Host-associated > Plants > Peat moss >...
CACCCTTTCTAACTCTAATGTGGCCTCCAATAAGGTGGGCTCTCCCTCCAACGAATAATTGCCACAAAACATTGTTCCTCAATTCTTTCCCCTTGAACACTAAGAAGCCCATACATTCACAACACTTCGAACAACCTATTCACAAAAATAACCTATTACGCTAAGGAGTTCGCTTTTACATATCAGGCATCTAGCACAAGCTATATATGAATTGGACACACCAAAAACTTGCAAGGTATGTGTAACTCATAGTCATTACACATATTCTTGTAACAACAACAGAGCTCTTGCTGAGATCAGGCGGGAAGTGCAAGGGAAGCCATCTCAATGACCACCATGTTAGAACTTGTAGAGTCTGGAACCACAACATTATTATCAGAGTTGGCAACACTCGTTAGAACATCTTCCAGTGAGCCTTCAATGGAGTTTAGAATTTCCATTGCTTCTGGACTGCCTGCAAGAAAAAAACCCAAACCTTAATATTTGTGAGCAACATGTTGTTCCCTCCTCTATTTCCTTGTACAAATTGTGGGGGGCATACTGATTGGGTACCTTTCTCAATAGCCCTGATCTTCATCCTGTTTCAACGAGCAGAAAAGAGTTATTTGGCCTCCTCCATGAGATGTTTACTGAAAAGAGCCCAATTAAGGCAAGGCCAAAAAAATAGTCCTATTGAGAGGCTTTAAAGCATTAGTGTTCCATTAACAGCCATTTCAAAAATTCTCCTCTCAGTGGACCCCTCAGTCCAGGCTTTTTAAAATAAATAAATAAATAGAAAGTATTTAAATTTTTGGGAAATTAATTTTGATATCAAAAACTTGGCGAATTTCTCTAACAATTTCAGCAAATTTAGTTGAACTTACACTAGAAAAAACAGAAATTACCAATTTTTTGGTTATAAAAAGAGAAAAAAATCTGTCAAATTAAAGCACTGCCTTTTTAAAGTGAAAACCCATTGGCTTTTGGTTAGTCCATGTTGGGGGTAATTATATCATTAAAGATTGGATAATACACAGTGTGAATTTTCTAAAGTCGCCAATATAGGCTATACCTGGACAGCCCCTTCTCCTATTCTGAGCATTTAAGACTATTGTTTTTCTCTTTTGTGGTGGTCCATCCCTAAAGCGATTTAGCCAAATATGGCTATAAACTAGATATGAAAGTTAATAGATTTAAGCATCATTCTATATCTTTTGTGACCTGCTGGTGGAACCTGTTATAGAAATCTGGAAATTTTTTAAATACTTAAATTCTGGCGAATTTGAGCCATTTCAACATATATACATACAATCCTTTGCATATGTCAAAATCAGATTTTTCAGGTTAAAAAATTGCAAAAAAAATCCAGAAAAAAAACTCACTGATCTCATGTAAAATATTTCTTCAAGAATAACAAGAAGCACATTTTTAATGACCTTATATTCTTTTCCCCCTTCTTTTTCTTCTTTCAATTTTCTGATTTCATAAAAGAGGCAAAAATTATGCTGGAAAACAAGTTCTCCTAAGTCTCCCTCAAAAATATTGCAAAATAGCAAACATCCCCTTCCCCACCCCCCCAAAAAAAAAAACCAATCAAGAAGGTTGCTTCAATTTTCCACCACAAACTTTTTGGGATGCCTTCTCCACTCTGCAATAAGATTTTCTTATTTTCCCCAGAGGAAAAAAAAAGAAAAAAAGAAAAAAACTTCTTGAAATGAACTAGAGAAAATCAACTAAAGACATGTACTAAATGATAGGGGAGTGGGAAGGGGGTGGGGCTAACCCATGGCCTCGGTTGGTGGTGGTGTTGAAGTATTAGGAGAAGACCAAGCCTCAGGCTGAACAGGCTGAACAGCTCGTGGCCTACATCTGTTTCGGTAAAGGCCATAGGCAGTCAGGGTGAGCATAATCAATAAAACCGTGAGTTTTGCTATCTCCATTACATCACCAGACACCACTGATGCTACCGACCATGGCAGCACTGATGGTGGCTCAGCATCCGAACCTATCATGCTTCGCAATGTTGACATTGTGTTGTCACCTCTTCTCAGTTCGACCTGATTTCAGTCCTTGAACTGCTCTTGAGAGCTAAGTAGTTCAAAGTATGTCCTGCACACACAGAAATAAATGAAAAGAACAGAACATCAACAATCGGACTTTCAAAAACAAAGGGTATCGAAAGCCTACCCAACAACAAATTGTTTTTTTGTACAAAGCTATGGAAAATCAACCCAAATCTTGCACCACTTTGAGGTGAGAATCAAGTATTCAAGAGAAGGTGCTGTGCAGGAAATTAGCACCAAAGAGAGTTGGAGGACGATAGGGACAAACAGAGCTTGTGAGACAAATCTCCCAGCTTCCCCTGCAACATCAGGGGATTCTTTTGCAAATGCAAGGTGAAGATGGAGTGAGACTGGACTCTTATTTATATGTTGACTGTGGTACTCCTTTTATTACATGGTTTTGTGGGCAATTGCTGAGGAATTGCATTTCTGTATTGTTTCAGACGCAGGGTATTCCCTTTGATGTAAGGGGAATATGTTAAGGGGGCGGCTTATTCCCCTTAACATAAGGGGAATACATTAACGGGGCGGCTTATTCCCCTTAACGTACGGGGAATACATTAAGGGGAATAAGCCACGTCCGAGACAAGTACAGAAATGCAATTCCTCAGCAATTGCCCACAAAACAATGTAATAAAAGAAGGACCACTTTCAACATATAAATAAGAGTCCAGTCTCACTCCATCTTCCCCTCGCATTTGTGTTTGAGGATTCTCCAGGAACTGTACAAAATACTGTTCACAAGTGGGGCCCAGTCCAGCTTTCCATTGGTTTAGGGAAGAAGCTCCAAATGTTGGAGATGACACAGGCTTCTTGCAACCCTGCAATCCTATGGATTGGAAGGTTGCCCACATTACGATTTGTTTAGCGAAGCATCTGCACATCTTGGGAGGTGACAGAAATGGTTTGCATCACATTATTTGCCTAGGATAGAACTTGCAAAACCTTGGTTTCGGGCCAAACTTTTTTGCATTCCAAGTATTAAAAGAGTTTAAATTTTTCCTAATTGTAGTTTTCATGGCTCTGAGTGCAGTCATATATTGTGCACTATAATACCTATCTGCTTTATTCTTTTAATTGTTAAGTAATACTTTGTTTGATACTTAATCTTCTACTTTGGGGAAGTGCCCCATGTTCCAAAAAATATTGGTGATGGGTCAATCAAATGTCTCCTTTTGAGAGAGGAAAAAAAAACTGTGAGTGTGCCCTCTCACTAATTAATACAAGCATGAAATACAATAATTGGTGAAGACATCTTTTTTTTTCCTTTTGGTGATGTAGTAGGTCTTTGATTGGTCCACCAAAAAAAAACTCGTGTAAGGGAGACTCCTAAAAATAGAACCTGCCACATGACCTAGTGATCTAAATTTTCCCGACACTCCCACAATACACCAAATGTAATCTTCTCTTTTGAGCTATCTATATACTTAACAAGAGGAGAGGACTTTGGGCAAAACATATGCGATGTGAGCTGCTATTGGGAACTTGAGGAACAAATTGAGAAGATAATAAATACCTTACACTGAGGTCAGTTTCATCATTAAATAATCTTCAAAGTAGAGAAAGATTTTTTTGTGAAATATGAACTTGTATGTTGAAAATCATCATAATTATCATAGGCTTACAACTCTGAATAATTTCATTACTTATGTGATAATATCACAAAAGATCATGGAAAATTCAAATTTCAAATTTTTAAATGAACTGGGTTTACAGTTCTCTGTATGGGTTGAATTGAAACTGAGGTTTTTGGAGAAAAAAAATTTGGGGAAAAAAGATTAGAAGTAGGGGTTAACCAAAGGTTAATTGATAGTTAATGGACAGTTCCAATCCAGTACTTAGAACTGGATTAGAACCAGATCTGATTTAAAAACTTCAACTCAAGGTTTTTTTATATATTTTTAATTTGTAGCACAATTGGCAAGGGTAAGTGTAAAGCCCAACAAGCCCTTATGGCTATCTGCTGAAAATAAAGTGTAATATATGTGGCTATGCTGCAATAGAAAAAGTAAACATTTGGTGAAGAGGTTTGAGTTGGCAAAGGCAACTTGTGGCTCTTACTTACACAAGCAGCCTCCAAGCTTATACATTTGTTCAAGTTTTAAGCTTTCAACATGAAAATCGGCTATGCAGCAACATCCAGTATTTGCAAATAGGCAAAAATTTGAATGTAACTACTAACTTGAACCACCTGGGGGGGGTAGGGGGACCATGCCCAATGCAATATAATGTAACTATAGCAATTCATAAGTTAGTATCGTAGAAACAATCTGCAAAATATTAGTTGCCAAAAACATATATCAAACTATAAACCTAATATACATGTGATGGTAGAAATACATTGACAAACCTTCATATGCCACAACAAATTGAAAAGCGCTTGGAACCAACGTGCACAAGTCAAAACACAAGAAACAACTCCAACAAACAAAAGTAAATTGTAGTTACAACTTTCAACAAAACTTATGCATTCATTCTAATTCCAACCTTATGATCGTCATTATAACTTAAAATAGCCCTTTGGAAAGGGAAAATGTAATTTACAAAAAAAAATCTTGCGTAACCATGTGAATAACAATGTTTAGATATTTACCAACCAATCTCAAAGTTTAAACTTCATGAAGGTCAATGTGGAAAGGGTTTTTCCGTCTTCAACATTGTCAATGATTTGGACAATGGCTAATTCAGCAAACTTCATGAACTTAAAAGGATGAATCAACATCAAATTGTTCGTGACAAGTTGATGTCACAATTTAGTGACGAGATTCTCATCTCTAGGCTCTTCCATGGCTTTACAAACTTAAGTTTTAATGAGTAGCTTGAAAAACAATGTTTGCATATCCAAAATATCTTTTGAAAAAAGTTCAAAAACCTATGAACCATGTGTACCAAAATTTTCTAATGTACAACAATGTCATTTGATTAAGCTCAAATGAGTTGCAAAAGTGGATTCACAATTTGGTTGTAACCAACATTGTGGGTAATGACCCCAAGAGCATTCATCAACTCATGGTTCCAAAACTTGCACTCCAAATCAATGACTAATAGATCACATGCAATAATGCATTAGGCCTTCACAATTAAGATAATTATTTCGAGGTCCTCACAAGTAAACAATGGATGCCATCAAAGGATCAACATAATGAACCATGTGGGATGGTCCCATAATTTGAAAAGCCAAATATCCATCATTCAAGTCCATTACCCAATCATGTGTGATCCTACAAATGTTTGCAGCCACATCAATAAGCTTTAAAAAGTTTGTAATCTAGAAGGAGGTAGTTGAATCTCCACACGTTTTGTATATATTTTGACAATAACAATGTAATCACAAACAAAGTTGTTTATGATTTGTGCAAACTTCATCAAAGCATTAACAAATTCCAATATGGGCAAAATATATACTTGCCAAGCCCAAGATTCTAACAATGAAATATAAATTTAGAAAAATGGCCTTGGCTAACTCTAATAAATTACAATTAGTTTCCATCTTAATAACAAAATTCCTATATTTTTTCCCAACACACTTCAAAGGTTGAAACATGCTTATCCATCTTGTTTTCAAAATTTGAATAACCTATGGTCCTTTAATTTTTACAATTGCAACAAGATTGGTGAATTGAAGATGGTGTTTTGGGGAGCTAGAGAAATACCCATAAATTTTTTGAAGGAGATCTTCCAATTTGGAAACCATAAGCAGTGTGAACAATCTTTGAATTGCGAGATTGGCTCTATGTGCCATGCAATGGATCCTAAAGAGTTAAAACACTTGTTTAGTTTTCATTAAAATAGTAATAGCATATCAACCCCTTAAGGCACCATCAATTTTTAGTCACATGTGACATTTTGAAATATGATTAAATTTCATTAAAACATTAAAAAAATAACTTTGATATTAGTGATAGTCCCACCTTGAAGTAATCGTTCAAATGTGAGCAATACATGCACATGCTTCCAATCTACCACCCCATAACAATGGATGAAGATCCCATTTTGGTTATCAACTGTAATTATTTCAATTATAGAAAATGAAAGAAAACTTGAAATCATAGTTATTTAGGTTTTAGGGTTTAGGTGTCAATGAACACGAAAATTATGAAGATGAACAAAGAAAAGACATATCTATATCTATATATAAACATGAAACATAAAAAGAAAAAGAAAACATAAGAGACTAAACACAAGAAGATGAAATGTGAAAAATAAAATTGCAAACAAATATTTATATTGATAAAATATGAAAACATAAACATAAAAGGAATAGAACACGGCTATGGAATAAAATTGTACCTGAAACTAGTGTTAACAAATTGAAAGTAATTGGAGGTCCTACCTTTATTTGTACCCCTTTGGGAACTTAACTCAAAAAAGCTTCCATGGTCATTTCCATGTGCCTATCCACCAGGGAAGTTTCTTGAAAGGTTTCCTAATTACAAGTGAACTACGAATAAACTATGATTTAATTAACAATTAATTAAAAGCTAGTTGTGAATGAATTAAAAAAGCTACAAGTGAATTAAAAGTTAATTAAAAATGAACTTGGAGTTGATTATGAATCATGGTTGAACATCCATATGAAAAACTTCATTCATCGTGTGAAAGTGGTGCCCGTGACAAATGGGAATCAACACAAATTGTTATATACCTTTAATAATCTCCCAACTATCATAATCATTCCAACGCTTGGATGGATGGTTAAGTGTTTTTAGGAAAGCACACAAATATGACATTTATTCCTACTTTGTCATAGGCCTTCGTTGAAAATGCAAATGAAAATTAATACAATTTTTTTTTTAATTTTAATTTTACCACAATTTTGGCAACTACGTGTTGCACCACATAATGTTTACCACTTGACACATATAAGCTTTCATTGAACACATGTTGATTTGTTTTCAAAAAATAGTACTCCCCCATTCCCACTACATTAAGAATTGTAATAATTGTCTTTCTTTGGCAATCATGCTTCCACAAAAAGTTTAATTTCAATACCAAAAGTTTATTGTGCCCTTTAATCTTCCTACATACTTTGCATTTCACCTTATGCACCCTCTCATTAGCACCCACTATAAATTTTACCCAAAGTAACTTTGTAACTTTTGCATTTTTGAAACAATGATTCAAATCACACATTTTCTTTTATTTCGTTGTTTTCTCTAATTTAAATTCTACTTAGATTATATCAACAATGACATAATCAACATAATCTTTAAGACTTTGTTTGAACTAGCATTTAGGTTGAGGACATGGGTTGTAATATAATCAAAGAAAAAATTTGTGCTTGATTTTTTTGGCAAATTTAATGGCAGTGTGGTGAGGACAAGTGACAAACATGATGCATCTATTCAAAAGTAAATATTATGTTATCAACAAATAAAATCATGAACTACCAACAACCACAATCACTAACATCTTGCCATTTTTAATTAGGGAAATCACAACCTATTGTACTATAAACTCGAAATTCAAAAATTGAAAATTGATGATGATCACAAAATGCACAAAATTAACACAAATAGTAAAATATGAGAAATCAACACAAGTCACAAAATGTTCTTGAGTAGGAGGCATTTAAAAAATTTGTGTGTTTACCTTATGCACAATGGTTATAAATCATTAACACTTGAATTGCAATAATTGTGATTCCAAAGTTGAACATCCTAAAGGTTTGAAGCTAGGTCTCAATTCCATGTTCCAAATTCTATAACTAATTTCTCAAAAGGGGTGGCACTATGTGGGCTTCTAGAATCCAATGATGTTACAATTTTTCTTATACAACAAACCCCACATTTAAAGAGAAAAGTACCAAGGTCCAATTCAAATATCTCATCTAAATTTCAAGTTAAAATATCATAATCAAGCTTTACTTCTCCAAAACAATTATTGGTTCCTTTAATGAAGTTGCGATTGGTTAAAGATGGGACTACTAGTAATATCAAAACAATAGTCCCAAAATGTTATTGTAGTTTACAAATTACACAAGGTTTCAATTTTCAACAATAATTGACATGTAATTAGAAATTTTAATTGCATTTTTATTATACAACAACTTATAAGAACTATGGACTAGAAAATGTAAGGAACTTAGAAGGTTGGAGCATCATTTTTGGAATGGCATTTTTTGTAGCTTGCTACTACCAATAGCTCCCCCTTTAAACATCTTAAACAAAAGCAACAAAACTTAATGGTAATGGCTTGCCAAAATATATAAAGAAAGGTGGTGAAGGGGCATAAAAATTGGCCAAAGAGGCAAACCTTAAACCCTAAGGTGGAACAATCTAATATATTCAATTTGGATATATGAACCATGTGATGGCAACATGTGTGGGCTTTTGACAACCTCTTATGTGAAACCTTAACTGTTAAACTCAAAATTGGGAAAAATATGTAAAGAATCCCATTTCTTTTCAAGCCTACATGTAGGAGCTTAAGTTTTTAGGGTATGGAATTGGCTAAAATTTATTAGTAAAAAAAAACCTACTCAAACTGAAAGTAATATCATAATTTTTGTTGAGTAAAAAACTTGAAATTGGATTTTTGATTCCTTTATGTGTGGAACTAAAATTTAAACCATTACAATTTAGTTTTAGATGAATTTGAAGGTTTTTCAAAAAAATCAAAAACCACCCAACATTGGTTTTTACACATTTTAATTATAAATGATCTAAGAACTATCCATCATTTGTCTTTTACCCATTTACCAACATTATTCAATCACTTAGATGTTTGTGCATGGTATATTGTGGTCAATGATATGTATTGCAACACTTTGGAAAGGAACCAATAGTGTATTTTGATGGTACTTTTTATGGGAACTAAAAGTTTAGTTTTCATTTTGCACTTTAATGTGACTAGCATTTTAAACAAATGTGTTTTTCATGATGAATTCATAAAAATTTAACCTTTCACACAAATATATGAACACTTCATGTTTCTTTGTGGGCATAACATTTGGAACCAACTTGCACAAGTTGAAACATACAAAATAATTACAATAAATAAAAAATAAATTGCAGCTACAACTTTCAACAATTATGCCTTCACTATAATTCTAACCTTGTTGTCATCATTATAATTTGCGATAGTGGTTTGGAAAAGGAAAATGTACTTAACAAAAAAATCTTGGCCAAAAATGTGGTTAACAATGTTTAGATGTTCTATTAATTGATTTTGAAGCTAAAACATCATGAAGGTCAATGTGGAAAAGGTTCTTTCATCTTCAACATTGTTATTGATTTAAACAATGGTTAGTTAAACAAATTTCATGAACTTAGAAAGGCAACGAGTCAACATCAAATTGTTTGTGGCAAGTTGACGTCACAATTTATTGATAATATTCTCATTTATAAGTTCTTCCATGGCTTTAAGAACTTGAGTTTAAATGGTTAGCTTGAAAAGAGATGTTTGTAATATTCAAAATATCTTGTGAAATTGCCTTAGAAATCCATGAACCAAGTGTATTCAATTTTTACAATGTAGAGTATTGTCATTTGATTAAGTTGAGATGAGTTACAAAAGTGGATTCACAATTTGGTTATATTGTGGGTAAATGACCCGAAGAATGTTCATTAGTTCATGGTCCAAAATCATGCACTCCAAATCCATGACTAAATAGATCACATGCAATAGTGCATTAAGCCTTTACAATTAATATAACTGCTTCAAAGCCCTCACAAGTAGCTAGAGATTGGATGCCATCAAAGGATCAACAAAATGAACCATTTGGGATTATCCCATAATTTGAAAAGGAAAGTGTTGTATATTATCATTCAAGTCAATTATCCAATATTCTACCCAATCTTGCCTAATTTTACAAGATGTGTTTATAACCACATCCATAAACTTTGAAAAGTTTGCAACCTAGAAGGAAGTGTTTGAATATCCACACATTTTGTACATATTTTGATGGCAACAATGTAATCACAAACAAACACATGTTGAAACAAAAAAATTCAGGTAAAAAATTGCAAAAAACTTCTAGAGAAATTCATTGATTCTCATGTAAAACATTTTTTGAAAAATAAAAAACACATTTTTGATGGCCTAATCAAGAGTTTTTTTTCTTTTCATTCTTCTTCTTCTTTTATAAAAAAGGAAATTTTTTTGCTCAAAAACATGTTCTCCTAATTCTCCCCAAAACTTTACATAATGGCAAAAATCCCCACCCCCTGTCTCCCCCCAAAATCGATCAAGCTTCAATTTCCCACCACAAACTTTTTGGGACGCCTTTTCCACTATGTAGTAAAATTTTCTTATTTGCCTTGGAATAAAAAAAAAATTTTGAGATGAACATAGACAAAATCAAACAAAATCAACTAAATACTTGTACTAAATGATAGAGGAGTGGGAACAATGACAAGGGGGCAAGGCTAACCCATGGCCTCCATTGGTGGTGGTCTTGAAGAATTAGGAAAAGAAGTAGCCTGGGATTGAATAGCACATGGGCTACATCTATTTTTGTAAAGGCCATAGGTAGTCAAGGTGAACATAATCAATAAAACCATGAATTTTGCTATCCCCATTACATCACCAAACACCACCGATGGTGGCTCGGCAGTTTACCCTTGCACTACTTTTGAAAACTAAGTCCTTTACAATATGTCCTACACCCAAAGAAAAAGAAAAGTAAAGAACATCACAATCAAACTTTCAAAACAAAAAATATTGAAATTAAACTCCGGAATCAAACTTTCCAAAAAAAACAGCTATGAAAAATCAATCCAATTGATAAAAAATTGCACCACTTTGAGGTGATGATGGAGTCTTTGAGATAAGGTGTTGTGTAGGAAAATAACAACAAAGAGAGTTGAAGATGGTGTGGACAATCAAAGTGTGTGCAGTCAAGTCCTTGTGACACAAATCTCCCAACTTGTTAATGCAACTTCAGCGGATTCAATTGATGAAATTTGTTGCCAATGCTTCTTGCTGCATCAACTCTTCTAACTTGCGGCAAAACAACCTTCCTAGCTAAACTCTAAACCTTGTAATCCACATATATGTATGTCCCTACACACGCACCAATGTAAATCAATCCTTGTAATTTGGACATGGAGAAGGAAGAGAAGAAGACAATGCAAGGTAGTAGGAAACGCTATCTATGGTTGTGGTTTTTGAACATTTTTCAATATGTTATATAATATAACAAAAAGTGACCCTAAACACATGTAAGGCAATTGCTAGATATTAGTTGACATATGTGTAAGCATACAATTGCTAGATATCACTCCATGGTGACACTAGAAGAAAAACATGTATTTTTGACTAGGCTTTGTGATTAAATTTTAATCACAAGAGATAATTTGCAACTAAAATCCCTTTAGTCACCTAAGACAAGTCACATGTAATAAATTAATTGCAAATGACAAAAGGTATTGTATGAAATAAAAAGTCAACAAATACATTTCATCCTTTGACTCCATTGTATACATATTGTCACATGTGATTATAATGCAACTATTTTGGTCACAATTGAAAACAAATGATGTGCTGCCACGTGTCTTAATATTTGATTATCTAAAATATTATTATTATTATTTAAAAATAGTTTAAGATGTTCAATTCAACTACTTGGATGATATTATTATTATGACATGTGGAACAATGTGAATATGCCATGTGGCATTTGCAATTTTAAATAAAAATATTAATATTAGATTGGTAGGTACCTAGGTAGGTACATAAATAGATGCTTACAAACCTATGCTACATACCAACTTACCTACTTAAAAAAATAGGTAGTTAAATTCTACCTTCCTAGGTTAAATACCTATTCATATAGGTAGGTATTTACGTAGGTAGGCACATAGGTTGACCTAAGTGGGTAGGTCAAACTAGACACCTACTTAACTAGGTAGATAAGTAGGTTGCGAAAGTAAGTACTTTAAAAATGTGCATAATTTTTTTTGTTTTGGGTTGAACCTTTTGATTAGGTCATCCTATGAGCACAAATTTCTTAATTTGAAATTGGATGACCATATCCCCTTGTTTATAGAGTGTTCAAAATAGGAATGAAAAACAAACAATATGGGATAACTTTTGAAGTTGCAACTTCTTCACAAACTAAGTTATAAATCCAAAATTTTTTTTATGCTTTACTTTTTCAGTATTTAAATTTTTAAACAATTCAAGTACTAGGTGATTAGATAATCATTTAATTAATAATATATTTAAATTATTATACATTGTAAATATTCATTATTCATTATCAATTACTTAAATAAGCAATAACTTCTTAATATTTAACAAACTAGCTATCCAGTTACTCACAAATTATTAAGATATAATTCATAAATAATTAGGTAACTAAAATATTTAAATAATATTTTATTACTTTTTAGAATCTGATCGAATTATATATAATATAATTAATGTAAAACTGATTTAATGAGTATAATTTAAAATTTAAATAATTTAAATAATTATGTTAAAATTATAAGTAATGAATTAGCAATTGTTATTAGAAAGTAAATTCTTCCACGAATTACAAAAAAAATATTATTCAACCAATTTCATTACTTATTGTATAATTACATTTATTGTTGTAAAAATTATTATAGGTCAAGTATTTTTTTTCTCTCAATAATTATTAACTATAAATACAATAATTTGTTAAACATAACAATAATTTTCATAATTATTGTAATATTTACTATAACATATTTATCATAGATGATTAATCACATAATTTTAATAATAATAATAATAGTTTGTGAAATTAAAATCAGTAAAATAATTATTTTAACTACATTATAAATTTTCCAAATTTTTAATTCAACTTTGAAGTTATAAATTACATACTGTGAATAATTATTCAATTAGGAAATAATTATGCACATATTAGCTAATTATTATCTAAGTTAATTGCAATGATTTTAAAGTCATGTCACATTAATTACATAAATTAATTTCTTCTAATATAAAAATATAAATTAGAAATATACAAATCTATGTTATAACAATAATTATTTAGTGTAACTTAGATTTAATAAAAAATAATCATTTATATAAAAGTGATTTATTATGGATAACACTAGTAGGAAAAACCCTTAAACTCTATCAATAATTTTTAGAATTAAAATATAAGATTCCAAAATAGTAATTCAGATTTCAAATATTAATTTTTAGATCAAATAAACTTTTTGAAGTTAAATAAAGAAATTTAAAATTGAAATGTCAACTTTCAGATTCAAATAATAATATTCAAAATTAAAATGTCCATTTTAATACTCAATTAATTATTTTCTGAATTGCAATATTAATTTCGAGAATTCAAAATAATAATTTGAAATTCAAATTTCAACTTTCAAGTCAAATAATTTCTTAAATTTTAATTTAAAACTTCAAAATTCAAATATCAAATTTCAAGTTCAAATAAAAATATTGAAAATGAAAATGTTGATTTTTAGATTCAATATATATTTTTGAATTGAATTCTACTTTTTAGATTTGAAAATAATAATTTAGAATTCAAATATCAATTTTTAAATCAAATAAGTTTTTTGAATTTACATAACAATTTCCAAAATTGAATATCAATTTTCAGATTCAAATAAAAATATTCAAAATTGAAATGTCCATTTTTAGAGTCAATTAATAATTTTCAGATTGGAAGTATTAATTCTGAGAATCCAAAATAATGATTTGGAATTGAAATTTCAGGTTCAAATCAAATGATTATTTAAAATTTAAATGAAAAATTTTCAGAGTTGAAATATGAATTTTCATATTCATAGAAAATTTTTCAAAATTAAAATGCCCCTTTTTATAATCAGTTAATAATGTTTTGAATTGAAATACTAATTTTTGGATTCAAAAATATTAATTTAAAACTCAAATATCAATTTTTAGATGAAATAAGCCTTTTTGAATTTAAATTAAAAATATCATATTCAAATCAAAAATTTGAAGTTCAAATAATGTTTTAAACAATTGAAATAACAATTTTCAGATTTGAATAAAAAATTCAAAGTTTATATATTAATTTTGAGATTCATTATATATATAATTTTAGTACATACATTAAAATACACCCCAATGTCATTGTAGAATACCTTTAGGATGCAAATAATTTAGTAACTATTGCGACTAATGGGACATATCACCTATTAATGGATGAAAATAAATGTAAAATCAATCCAACCAATAGGTTGAAAATTTTAAAATATTGTACCATAGTTTTGAGAATGACCAAAATAGTTGAAATTTGGTCTTGTAGTTGCAAATATTCTCAAATTTAATCACAAGTGACTACAAGTCGCATGTACTTGTAAATGGAACGGTTACATTTTGGCTGATTTTTACTAGTGAACATAACTTAGTGAAAGCTTCTAGTTGTTACCTACCATATTAAATATGTTTGGTTTTATTAGATGTTTTTAGAATTTACCTAATCTAGTTCCTATACCAATTAAATATAAATATTTTTTCCAACAATAAAAACTTCTAAAAAAACGATGGTCATTAATTAAAAATGGATTATTTAATAAATTTAATAAGCTATCCTTTCAAAGTCACAAACTTTGGAAAGTTTTATTATTACTTAAAACATAACCAGGAAGTTTTTAAAGTATTTTCCACTTGGAAAGAAAGGAAGTAATTTCAGAATTTTTTTCCAAACTCATCCTCAAACACGATACAAGTGGTAGAAAAACCTTTTTCATTCATCTTGGAGTCTTTTTTCTACACCAAGTTAGTTTTATATGAATTGTGGATAACCAAGATCTTGAAGTTACATCAACTATAAAATAAAAACTTCATTTGTAAATCTTCGAAATGATACATTTTATTGTTTCAACCAATTGGTTCACACTAACAAGTTCAAGATGACAAACCATTGGAACCAAGAAGGCACCAATAAATGAACTAGAATTGTTATTTTATATTTGTCCTCAAGATTGAACCTCTCCATGAAGGTCATCCAAAAGTTACATTTGAAAGACATTTCATTAACGAAGATGCAACCATAGATTTGCTTAGTCTATAATATGTATTGATCATTACCATTGGTTGCATGGACCATTGAATCTCTTACCCCATAAGTGACAACTAACATCCATTACAAAAACTATGCAACACATTTTTTATTTCTTATGTTTATTATTGGGTGCAAACAAATTAGTAGGAATCACACTCACCACTTTAGATGAATGTTTTACAAATATTTTCAAAATATTTTGAATAAAATCATTAACAAATGATTGTGACCTAAATGGATGTTACATTATACTATTTTGTAAATATATGTTTAAAGATATTCCCCAAAAGTATAAGTCCTTAGGATGTTGAAAAACATGCATTATAATGCTTAATGAATGTTTTTGAATGCTCTATTTTCATTATATTCATTCCAAATTGTACCAAATGTTTTCATATTATATTGATAACGTATTTTTGTAAAACAATCGACCATTTCCACATTGAAATTATTTTTTGACCCAACAATATGAAACACAAACCACTTGTTACACTTAAAATGATTCCTATTAGCTTGTTTGGACTCAATTGATTTTGGCAACATTGGCCCTTGTGTTACAATGTGCTTGAATATAGTTCTACCTTTGATGCTTTCATAATAGACCTATTGATTTATCGAACATACGTTGTGTTACATATAAGTCCATTCATTATTTTATATGATGAAATGGCTTATGTTTTCCTCTTTGTAAGAAGCAAAATATGACAACATTTGCAAGCATTGAGTCTTGCAATCTTTTATGATCCATTGTAACTTATAAAAAATAAGTCATCTTCCTATTTGTAGAGGCATGTGATGTAAGCGAAGGAAGACTTTTTTGTTATTTTTTTTTGGTTTTGTGTTGATGTATTTTTATACATGTAAATTGGAGGAGGAAGAAGAAAACAAATTTCATTCAATACATTTCTCTTGATGTGATGAAATCTTCAAATACACTTTGTTAATCCTACATTTAAATTAAAAATGTTAAGTACATGTTTTTGTATGTTGTTTTCAATATGGTGGATTGATTGATTATCAATGAGTTTTTATTTTAAATTAAGAAAAAAATTGTGTAATCACTTATCTTTAGAGAAAACACTCATTTCAAAATATCATTGAAACATGATGTTAATTTATACATCAAAGTTTTTTGGACCTGTTCAAAAGGATACATAATTTATAGTTAGAGGAAAGCTTCATATGAACATAGTTCTATATTTAGACATGCTTTTACATTACATTTAAACCCTTGTCACAATAATCTAACAATAATTGTTTTTTGAAATATCAAAACCATGATTCTTCTAATTTTAGGATTTGATGAAATGTTTGGTTATGAAGGTTTTCATTTCAATGGTTAAGGTGGGAGGTTCAAGTATTTCAAAAGAAGGTTGAAGCCTCAGGATTTAAGGTTTTGAATAAATGATTAAATAACATTTTATGAACTAAAAGGTTCAATCTTAACACACTTCGAAAGGAAACTTTAGATTTAAAAAGGTTAGGGAATTGTAATCTCAATGTTAGGGTTTAAGGTAGAAAGTAAAGCATGTCAAGGTGTAAGAGCCATAAGGTTCAGTGTTATCTTGCAAATTTAATCACAAATAGCTCATTTGGCATATATACTAATACTCCTTTTACAAATAACAAAAAAGTTTGTGTTGACATCTCAAACAAATTTTGGGCAAATTCCAAGTATCACTTCTTGTTTACAATTCCAAGTATATTAAAGTGCTTCTTGCTTTACAATTCTAAGTATAAGGTATGGAATAAGGATAAAAGAGAACCTTGTTTAAAGTATATATGGGTTAACTAAAGTATCAATCCCATTTCTTTATTGATTGCTTGAACATATGTTGATTTCTTGCATCAAAATGGTGATGGACACATGGTATTCAAACACCAACATTAACCTCTTGAGAGGATGGTCAAGGGGCTTCACCCATTTGCTTCCAAACTAATTAAGATGTGGGTGGGCTTGTCACTTGTGTTTTTAGATCCATCAGCCACATGATTGTGACCATTTCTTCACCATCTTTCTCAAAAGTTATGATTTGAAGAGAAGTAATTTATTTGGACCACCAAGAAACCCCAAACATTTTTTTCCCATATTGGTGATGACCAATGTATACTTCGTATACATGGTTGTCAAGTACAATACAATCAATTGGCTTGAGCTATGAGCAACTACGATAATATTCTTATTGGCTCAAAATTGCATCAAATGCCAATAATCGATGATTATATCTAGATCCATCTCGCTACCCAAAATTACTAGAGAGGCATGTATCTTGTTGTGTCTCTTATCTTGTTCCCCTTGGACAAACAATCTCTAGGGAGCTACCTTGCATATTCATGACAAGACATATATGCATTGCAATTTATTGACTTAATAATATCACCAAGTTGTGCAATGAGGTGGTCACTTAGTTGGATTTATATATATGAATTAGGTCTTCTAGCTCATAGTTTGCAAGAAAGTAATCGGTAATAAATATCTAAGTAATTTTGTAGTGACTATTATTATCACATGCTGGTTTATACTATACTAGAGTGGTGGGAACCAAAGGATTGTAGATTAGTGTTTGATCGTGAGTGCAATAGTTGAGGGTCACCATTGTAAGAATTTTCAAAGGGAAGAAAAGAGTACCCTTTTAGTCCCTTCATATCGACAATGATTTCTTTTTCATTGGCTGCGAGTGTTGTTGTGGCACTTTTCCTTGCATCCTTTGATGAAGAATTCCAGCCACTCTCTTTTCCAACACCCAAGTTGCCTCTGCTTGTGAAATTGCTTGAGCCAATCCGCATACAACTTAATTCCAAACCTTTATTCTCCACCAAAGAGGATGATGGGTCGGGGCAGATGTTGTGGTTTGTTGTTGGGCTAGGAGATGATGATGTTGATGATGATAATGGTATTTGAGAAGTTGCTGGAACAGTGACAAAACTTTCTGGATTTTTGCACGAAAGCTTGTTATCATCCGTGAAGACAAAATTTGACATGCCTGGATTATGAACAATTACCATCATCTGCTTGTGGTTGGATCCACCTTTGGATAACGAAGTTGGCTGGAATATAAGCACAATTGTCCCCAAAGGTTTCATTAGACATTTTTCATGTTTAAATGACCATGAAAATCTAAACAAGAGAAAAAGACAAACATTGTCAAAAGTTTAAACCAAGGGTGTTGAAAATGGATAGACAAATCTTACCACTCCAATGTGCCATTCCTCATAATCAAGATTCTTGAACTCCTTTTCATTCATTTCCTACACATAGAAACACACTTTTACCAATAAGTAAAGAGCTTGTTGAACTCATTTTGAGGTTTTGAAAAACATTCTTGAACAATAGAGATATCCTTAAAGTCAGGCGATCAGGGGGCGAGAACGGGCAGTTTCGGCGTAATAGGGCATCAAACGTGTAACTGGGAATGAAAATTTACAAAAGGAAATAACTGGGATCCAAACTAGTTTTTCCACCAATTTTGGTGGTAGATTGAGTTTCATCCTGTGTTTCCTTTTTCTTAAGCGCCTGCACTGCTGCTACATATATTTTCACCTCTCCTACCTGTACAACTACTATAATTACTCTTGAACCTTGTGCATTACATGCATTTCATACCCAGATTTAATAAAATTTCCTTACTTTGCAGATACCATTGAAAGAGGGGATAGGGAGCGAAAGCAGAGGAGATAAGGGGTGAAACAGAGGGTGACTTTTAGGATAACTCTAATCTCTTCTATAAAATTTATGCCAACCCCTGAATTGGGATCAAGTGGTTTTAGGCTTAGGGTTTTATGGAAGAATCTAAAGGCATTCATGACATCTTCATAATATGACTCGCTTCTTCATAGAAACCCTCTTCACTTGTTGGAATCTTATTAAGATTTCAAAAAGGTCCAATCTCAAAATATGGAAGAAAAATTTGCAATCTTCTTTGGACACTTGTTTCTCTCAGTCGGTTTTTTTTTCTTGGGTGGCTTAAAAAGTCCATAGACTTCTTGGCTATGCTAGTTGATCTAGTGCTGGTTTGTTCCTCTAATTTTGTCCCTCTTTTCTTACTTTGAGAAATTAGATGAGCTTACCACACTATAAATTGGGGGCAAGCTATATTTTCCTGAGGAATGGAAACTTGGAACCATAGTGAAAAATGGTGTGAATCCTCTCGATCGGAATGTCCACCTGAAACCCATCAAGTTGCAGGACCAAATCCCAAATCTTAGATTGCACATTGTGATTTGGCAAAACCAACCCAATAGGCTGAATGTATGTGCAAGCATTCTGCTTTCCTCTTGGCAACTGAGTGGGCGAAACCCAATTTGGAGCTGGAACTCCCAATGAACTTTTCAATAGAGAAGGGGCCATGAAACCAAATTCTAAATATTTGGACTCAAGAAGAATGTGAAAAATAAATAAATAGATTTTGTGGGACAAAAGTTGGTGAGAAAATGGTTTCATAGAATTTACCCAATATGGAAAAATATGACTCCCTCTGTTAACTCTCGCATGAGCAACCTGATCCAATACTCCTTTCCCACGCCCTCAGCTGCAGCATGCATCTGCAAGTATGAATATTTCAATTAAGTTAGTTCATGGATTCTGTTGTTGATCTCCTTATCACCATCTCCTCATCACCTTTCAGAAGAACAATTTGCCTGTAGTTAATCCTCAGTGGAAAGTTATTTTTAAAAAAATATTTAAGGAAAAAAAAAAAAACAACTTCTTTATCTGGAATGCAAAGTTTCAAGAAAAACACAAGAGGAGGACACACCAAGAATTCTGCAATCACCACCATGAACATTGCCATCTGAAATCTCCTGCATTAATCAAATGACAAATTAGGCCAAGTACATAATCAGGTTCCATGTCAATAGCCTAACCCTACTACCACAAGCAAGCAAGTTCTTCAGAAATATTTGTTTGAAATTTGATCAGATCCTTTACACACATTTCTCAACAAGAATATGTTTTTCTGTGCACTTGAATCTTCCCTTGTTTTAGACCAAACCCAATTGCATTTTGCAATGGAAAGAAGCGCTTGAATTTTATTGGGTGTGTATTTTTGCCTTTAGATTTCTACACTCAAAAGTCTAAGACATTAATTATGTAATACATATCACATTGTGAAATTAATGTCATAATGAAAATTTAAAAATATTCAATGTAACTAAAGATATTATTATTATCATTATTATTATTATTATTATGTATGGCCCAAGTCATAATATATATATTTAAAATTAACATAACATGTAAGAGAGACTTATTGAATAATGAAAGGAAAAACAGTTCTTACTTAAACATGCGGTATTTGGTGTAGACTGCAGAATGCATGGTGTGGACACCCTCGTCCTGTATGTGCTGTAATTGATCCCGCAACAGAGCTAAATTGCGTGCTATGTGTGCCATTATCACATAAAATAGCATCCCGTACATTAACACCATGAGCACCTGCACAAATATGACAACTAACATGCATGAACAAAGGCAATTTTTAAACACAAAAATTCTTTAGGATTACCTAAGTTGTAATCCTCAAGAACTTTGTTGACTTCAAACCTTACACAGATGATTCTTAGTATTGGGTATAAATCGATTTGGGTAGGAGTTACTGAAACATGATGGAATTTTACAGAAGAAGATTAACATCAAAATAAATTTTTGATATATATTTTTTGATTTGTGATTTTTTTTTTTCCACTTACTGAAAATTGAGGTACAGCAGATTTGTAGCCAGTTAGAATCAAGTATAAAAGGGACCCAAGAGCTGCAATGCTGCGCCGATCTCTCACTGAGAGCTGCTCATGCATGATGCAATAGCCATGAGCTATGAGCAAAAATGCACTGAAGCATGCTGTTTCGAAGAAGATTCGTGCTACAAACACTCCGAATGCTACCCAAAATGAGCATTGACTTGCAATAAGGCAAGAGTACCTGAAACCAAGCAGAAAACTCACCACCCCTGAGATTTTTCTTTTAAGGGAAAAGACAAAGAAAAAGTTTCTTAATGGTGGCACAAACAAGGTGACTAGAAGAAACAATTACCTTAGGATAGTGCGCACACACCATTCATTGATAGAGAAGGAAGTGGGAAAAAGAAAAATCAATGCCAAGATCAAAGAAAAACATGAGTTGAAATGAAGTACTTACCAGAATACAAAGGAGAGGCCAAGTACAAGTACTTTTAGAACTGGCACAGATGTCAATATCCACTGCAAATTACTACACTGCCCACACCAGCCCAAAAATTGTCCAAATTCACTCTCCCAAAAATCAGAACCAAACACATAATAATCTTACCTACACAACCACCAAAAAAACGAAAAAGAGAAAGAAAAAAAGGTGTTATAGAATTTGCAATTGCATGGATTGATTGATTGCAAAGAAGCAAAGCACGATCTACAATACACAGAAAACCCACACAATTTGAAGAAAGAGAAGACATAAATAAGTCAGCTCCACAACAGAAGAAGAAGAAGAAGAAGCAACAAGTGTGTTGTAGAATTTTTTGCAATCTCATCACGGATGGATTGATGGACTGATGATGGATTGCATGCAGAGAAGCAAAGCCAAGCCAGCCAGAACTCTCTCCAAAACAGAAACCACAAATTGAATTAAAGAGAGGCAGTGGAGGAGCACAATGAATGAGCATAATAACAAGAAGTGGGTGTTGCAGAACTAATTGCTGCAATCGATCTCATGTCATGGAATTTGGATCGAGTGGTTGATTTGATTACAAAGAACAAGAAGAACAAGAAGAAGCAGAAGCAGAAAGTTGTAGAAAGCAGCAGAAAACACACACAATTTGAAGAAAGAGAGGAGAAATGGGTACAATACAAACAACAAAGTGGTATTGCAGAATTTACAATCTCGTGGATTGGATTAATTGCAGAGAAAGCAACCAAGATCTAGTTCAAAACCTTGAAGAAGAAAGAAGAAAGAAGAAAGAAGAAGAAGACTGAATTTCATGAAGAAGAACAAGAAGAGATTTCGTGAAGAAGAGATGTCATGGAGAAGAAGGAGAAGAAAGGGAAGGAAGAAAATGGGTGGGTGGGGGTTTTGGTGTTTGAAGATTCCAGTAGCTACCTGCTGCCATCTTCGTTTAGTCCAAGTATTGAAGGTCCATACAATGACACAGACTGTCCACAGCAGAAGCAGCGCCATGAAGACGTAGGGCAAGGGAGTGTATGATTCCTCCCACTCCATCATGTTGCTAATATTTATGATCGCCTTCTTGTTCTGTGCTTGCTCGACTACTCCATCCATTTCTCCTCTTCTTCAACTTCCTCTTCCTTCACTCCAAAAATCAATCTCTCTCCAAATCTGTCTGCCTATCTGTCTTTGTCTGTCTGTCCCTCTTTGTGTCTTTCTGAATTTTACTGACCCTCGATTTGAAGCCACCGTGCTCTCTGCAAATGCTGGTTTTTTGTTCAGGTTTTTTCCAGCTCAGCTGCAGCATGCTAAGGAAGAAGAAGAAGCTCCAATTGGGGAGGAGTAGACGCAAACCTTCTTTTGTTTTTTCTGTTTTTTTCCCATGATGATAATGATGATGATGATGATGCTGTTGTTGCTGTTGTTTTTTTCCCCATGAATCTCAATACCCTTCTTCTTCTTCTTCTTTGAATTTTTGTTTCTGGAAAATCATCATCATCATCATCATCTCAGGCTCCAATTTCTTCTTTTTGCAATTTCCGTCATTCTTCTGATCCGTGGGTCGTCAGTCGATTACAACATAAAACTCTCCGTTACCTTAAAAGCTTTCCTCTCATGAGACCTCTTCTTCTCCTCCTTCTCTTTCGTTCCACAAGTTCTTCCACTTACCTCCATGTATGTATGTACCTCTCTGTCTGTCTCTGTGGATGGGTGGGTGTGTGGGTGTGTGTGTGTGTGTGTTTCTCTCTCTGTCTCTCTTTCACTTCAATTATCCAATCTCAAAAAGAGCTGAAAGGCGCTTCTCTCTCAACTCTCCTCTGTGTCCCAGACTTCTGTCCCTCCCTCCTCCTGTCTCTCTATCTGTCTCTGTTCTTCCGTCCACACGAACAAAACGAAAAATTATTCGGAGCCGCCAAAATTTAGGAAGAAGAACTCAAACTTCGTCGACTATATAACGAATCCCTTAACTCTGCCGCAGTGGAATAATATTGCTGCAACAAAAAAACAAACAAACAAACACACACACACACACACACACACAGCGAAATGAAAAACCAACCCACCCCAATTCAGAGAAGAAAAACCAAGCGCAAAGAGGTCAGTCAAGTCAAACAATAGCCGGAGGATTCATCGAACACATACTGAAGCCAAGCAACCAGCAAAGTTACGTATCTTTGGTTTCTCTCGTAATTAATTGATCCTCAAAGACTGTCAAAATCCACACACACACACACACACACACACACAAGACATACCAAAACTGCTGTGCGCTCAGAAGAGGCGAAGACGCCGCCGCGGCAGCAGCAGAAGACACAAAAGAGAGAGAGAGAGAGAAGAGCGAGCGCCGGAGAGAGCGCGAGAGCGAGAGGAGAGAGAAAGGGTAATGGGAGCGCGGGTGGGTCCACCCGGCCGGTTCTACAGTCTTTTCCCGGTAGGTATGTATTTTCGTATTTTGAGACTAATACTCGTATTTCGTAAGTTAGTAGATACGGTAGTATTTCGTAAGTTAGTAGATACGGTAGTATTTTGTGTCTATGTACTAGTAGTAGGAAGAAGAAGGAAAAAATAAAAGAGGAAAATAAATAAATAAATAAATAAATATATAACTCATTGGTTGGGGAAAAAACACTCGAACTAATCCAAGGTAATATTACTAGGGTCAATTTGAAAATGTCTATAATCATACTTTAAAGAATAAAAAATCAAATCAAATATTACGATTCCACTCGTTTTTAAAGCTCTTACTTTCATTATTTGTACCTATAATTTATACATTGTACAAAAAATAAATAAAAATTAAGTAAATTATTATTCTTAAACACCTACAATAGTGAAGAATGTAATGTAATGTCAATGTAATATTATACATAAATATATATATATATATATACACACATGCGCATGCACACACACACATACATATACATATATAGACATATATTATAAGAAAAGTCTTTAACACTTTAGTTTGGCACTTTTATTTTGTGCTTTTGTTTTTTTGATACTTTTGTAAGGTGGATAGCCAAAATTTCTTGCATTTTAATTCAACAACAAATAAGATCTACCTAACATAACAAACATCATAGTAGTTCACCCCAATATTATATTAAAATTTAAAAATAAAAAATAAAAACATTATGAATGAATGAATGAATGATGAAAAAAAATGTTGGCTTGTTTTTTAGTTGCTTTTTACATATATTGGTTTCTTTTGCCTTTTTGTTTTTCTTATTTTAGTTGGGGTTTTACTAGCCAACCAACCA
>Ga0209208_10002970_pt1 | contig 24406 bp, 23 predicted proteins | sample S1TSphfallax_3_FD_187694 | JGI IMG/M metagenome (GOLD analysis project Ga0209208, IMG submission 187694) | Host-associated microbial communities from peat moss isolated from Minnesota, USA - S1T2_Fd - Sphagnum fallax MG (SPAdes) (version 2) | ecosystem: Host-associated > Plants > Peat moss >...
GCATATAACGCTGGGTCTTCGCTGCATGCAAGGCGGGAATTTGCGCGAGGAGCTCCGCGCGCCGGGCTGCCGGCAGATCGAGCGTCTCTACGTAGGCCGCCATGCGCTCCTTGCCACCGGTCGTGAGCAGCAGTTCGGCGTACAGCGGCTTGCTCCAGTTCCAATCCAGGCCGTGCGCGGCGAAGGATTCATTGAAGGCGCAGCGGTGCGCCTCCTCGGTATCCGCGAGCGTGCCGTCGACGTCGAAAATGAGCGCCTTCAGACTCAAGTGAAGACGCGGCTTGCGCGGATGTCGTCCGCTTCGATCGTCATCAGGTCATCGCGCGAGAGCTGCAAGCCCTTTTGTGCGAACAAGCGGTTCGCCTGACGAAGACGCGCACGGTCGAGCGCGTTGCGGACCGAGCGGGCATTGGCGAAATGCGCCTGCGTCATGCGCAGCGGGATGTATTCCCGCAGCGCCTCGACTCCGGACGAACTCAGACGGTATTGCATCTGTTCGAGCATCGTGCCGGCAATCAGCTCCAACTCTTCGGCCGAGTAATCCGGGAAGTCGATGTGATGAGCAATGCGCGACGAAAGCCCGGGATTGGACTGGAAGAACGTGTCCATGCGGTCACGATAGCCGGCGACGATCACGACCAGATCGTCACGCTGATTTTCCATCACCTGTAGCAATATCTCGATGGCCTCCTGACCATAATCCCGCTCGTTCTCGGGGCGATAGAGGTAGTACGCCTCGTCGATGAACAATACACCGCCCATGGCCTTCTTGAGAACTTCTTTCGTTTTCGGCGCCGTATGACCGATATATTGACCGACCAGATCGTCGCGCGTGACCGAAACGAGATGGCCTTTGCGGACATAGCCCAGGCGGTGCAGGATCTGCGCCATGCGCAGCGCGACCGTGGTCTTGCCGGTGCCGGGATTGCCGGTGAAGGACATGTGCAAGGACGGGGAGCCCGACGCCAGCCCGACGAGTTTTCGGGCCCGCTCGATCAGCAGCAGTGCGGCGATGTCGCGCACGCGGGTCTTGACCGGCTGCAACCCGATCAAGGCCTGGTCGAGTTCGTCGAGTACCTCGTTGACCTGCGAGTCGGCGAGCAGGGAATTGAGGTCCACCCGCAGGGCGACGCCTTCAGCCGCTACGCCGGCCTGCTTGGTGTTCGGTTCGCTCAAGCGAGCGACCTACGTATAGCGGCGCCCTTCGGGCGCTTTGGCGGCGTAGCTCTCGATCGTGTACCGAATGTTGCGACCGTCGACTTCCTGGCGTACGAGACCATAGCCGGGCTCGTCCTTCGGACGATTGACGATGAAGGACAGGCGCGTCGTCTCGAATCCCAGGGTGGCGTCGAAGGCCATGACGCGGATGTAGTTGCTCGGATGCGCTTTGCGGGCTGCCAGCACTTCCGTGAGGGCACCGGCCGCATCCTTCAGGTCGAACATGGGGTTGCCCCACATTTCCCAGAAGTAATTACGCGGATGCGGGTCGTCGGTGTACTCGACACTGACCGCCCAGCCTTGATCGAGCGCGTACTGGATCTGCGCCGTGATTTCCTTGTCCGTGAGGTCGGGCAGAAACGAGAACGTTCCTTGGGTGATTTTCATGGCCAACTCCTGTAAGAAGCCGTTTTTAAGAAGCCGTTGCCGTCGGAACGAAGTCCGCCGTATCGGTCGAGGTGTAATCGAAGGTCACATCCTTCCAAGTCTGCAGTGCAGCGTTCAGCGGTGAACACCACTTCGCCGCCTCGGCGAGGATCTGCGGTCCTTCGTTCCAGATATCCCGGCCCTCGTTGCGCGCCTTGATCATGACTTCGAGTGCAACGCGGTTCGCGGTGGCGCCGGCCTGAATGCCCTGCGGGTGGCCGATCGTGCCGCCGCCGAATTGCAGAACGACGTCCTCGCCCAAGTAAGTGATCAACTGGTGCATCTGACCAGCGTGAATCCCGCCCGAGGCCACCGGCATGACCTTGCGCAGGCCCGCCCAGTCTTGATCGAAGAACACGCCTTGTTCGAGGTTCTTCTTCGTGAAGCTATCTCGACATATAGAATATATACCCTTGATAACGTTAGGGTCACCTTCGAGTTTTCCGACGATGGTTCCGGCATGGATATGGTCGACGCCGGCCATGCGCATCCACTTCGCAATGACGCGGAAGGACACACCGTGGCTCTTTTGACGCGTGTAGGTGCCATGACCGGCGCGGTGCAAGTGCAGGACCATGTCGTTGCGACGCGCCCACTTGGACATGGACTGAATCGCCGTGTAGCCGATCACGAGGTCGATCATGATGATGGCCGAACCCAGCTGCTTGGCGAAATCGGCCCGTTCGTACATGTCCTCCATCGTTCCCGCGGTCACGTTCAAGTAGTGGCCTTTGACCTCGCCCGTGGCGGCGGAGGCTTTGGCGACCGCCTCCATGCAGAACAAATAGCGGTCGCGCCAGTGCATGAACGGCTGCGAGTTGATGTTTTCATCGTCCTTGACGAAGTCGAGTCCGCCCTTCAAGGCCTCATAGACGACGCGGCCGTAGTTCTTGCCCGAGAGGCCGAGTTTCGGCTTCGTCGTTGCGCCCAACAGGGGGCGGCCGAACTTGTCGAGCCGCTCGCGCTCGACCACGATGCCGGTCGGCGGCCCTTGGAAAGTCTTCAGGTAGGCCACCGGAATGCGCATGTCCTCTAGGCGCAAAGCCTTCAGCGGCTTGAAGCCGAAGACGTTGCCGATGATCGAGGCCGTCAGATTGGCGATCGAGCCTTCTTCAAATAAAGCAAGATCATAGGCGATATAGCTAAAAAATTGTCCAGGATTGCCGGGGACCGGATCGACGCGGTAGGCCTTGGCGCGATAGAGGTCACAGGCGGTCAGGCGATCGGTCCAAACGACGGTCCAAGTGGCGGTCGAGGACTCGCCGGCGACTGCAGCCGCGGCCTCGATTTCATCGACGCCATCCTGCGGCGTGATCCGAAACACCGCGATGACGTCGGTGTCTTTTGGTTCGTAATCGGCATCCCAATAGCCCATCTTGGCATATGGCATGACACCGGATTTATATCGATCTGCGGGACTACCCATCATGGGCTCCTTGTTCTGGACGGTTGGGCCTGGACTCTATCGGGAGCGAGACTCTAGTCTCGTTTTCTCATAAGTGTTAATCAATAATTCTTCGCTCTTCCATAAGGTATTACTGATTGATAAACTCCGGCTGCTGTGAAGAGCTAGGCTTGGGGCCATTCGCGAGGGCCGGTTTGTCATGACGATGCAACACGTATCCTTGAGGCAGTTGCGGGTGTTCGAGGCGGTCGCGACGAACCGCTCCTTTTCCCGTGCCGCCGAAGCCCTGCACCTGACGCAGCCCGGTGTCTCCATGCACATCAAGGAACTCGAAGGGCATGCCGGTCTGCCGCTGTTCGAGCGCATCGGCAAGAAGCTGTTCGTCACGGAAGCGGGCCAGGAGTTGCTGATCCGGGCGCGCGAGGTCATTCGCTCGCTCAAGGATGCCGACGATGCCTTCGACGGCATCAAGGGCCTGCGGCGCGGACGCATCCATCTCGCGATCGTGAGCACGGCGAAGTATTTCGCGCCGCGCCTGCTGGCGCGGTTTCGCGACCAGTTTCCGCGGCTCGAGATACGCCTCGCGGTCAGTAATCGGACCTCGGTCGTCGAGCAGATCGTCGGCAATGAGGTGGACCTGGCGATCATGGGCCGTTCGCCGGACACGGTCGACATCGAGGCGCATGCCTTTGCCGAGAATCCGCATGTGATCATTGCCGCTCCGGGCCACGCGCTCGCCGGCAAACAGGGCATCACCGAAGGAGCGATCGCGAAACAGACGTTTCTGGTGCGCGAATCCGGCTCCGGCACGCGCGTCGCCATGGAGGAGTTTTTCGAGCAGCACCGGTTGAGTTATGTGCTCGGCATGGAAATGGCGAGCAACGAGACCATCAAGCAGGCGGTCATGGCGGACATGGGCGTGAGTTTTCTGTCACGCCACACGATCGAGCTCGAATTGCAGATGGGAAGGCTGGTCGTGCTCGACGTGCGCGGCCTCCCCGTGATCAGGCACTGGCACGTTGCGCACCTGGCGAACAAGCGCCTGTCGCCGACCGCGAGCGCGTTCAAGGCGTTCGTGCTCGAGCGCGGCCGCGAACTGCTGCATGACCAGGCACCGGTAGCACCCGCTTGAGCGCCGGCCGGACCGCGTTCTGGGAGCGGGAGAAGCGCTCCTGGCCCCATCATGAGCTCAGCCGCTTCGTGAGCGCAGCCGGCATCCGCTGGCATGTGCAGCAAGCGGGCAGCGGGCCGCCGCTGCTGCTCGTGCATGGCACGGCTGCATCGGTGCACTCGTGGCGCGACCTGCTGCCGGCGTTCGCCGCGGACTACACGGTGCTCGCCGCCGATCTGCCCGGTCACGCGTTCACGGAGGCCGTACCGGCTGCACGCTATTCATTGCGCGGGATGAGCGAATCGCTCGCCGAGCTGCTGCAGCGGCTCGGTTTCGCGCCGACGTACTGCGTGGGTCATTCCGCGGGCGCGGCGATCCTCTGCCGAATGGCGCTCGATCGGCACATCGCTCCGCGGCGCATCGTCAGCTTGAACGGCGCCTTCTTGCCCCTGGGCGGAGCGCCCGGACTTTTCTTCGCGCCGATCGCGAAATTCTTCGCGGGCACCGCGCTCGTGCCGCGGCTGATCTCCTGGCGTGGCGGTGAGGCGGTCGCCGTCGACCGCGTGATCCAGGGGACCGGTTCGAAGCTCGATGCCCGGGGCGTCGATCTATACGCACGACTCGTGCGCGAACCGCAGCACATCGCCGGCGCACTCGGCATGATGGGCAATTGGAATCTACACAGTTTCGAGCGCGAGCTGGGCGGGCTCGAGACGCCGGTGACCTTGATCGCCGCGGCCAACGACCGGGCCGTGCCCCCGTCGCAGGCACGGCGCATCGAAGCGCGCCTGCCGCAGGCGACGCTCGTGCAGGTACCCGGGCTTGGGCATCTCGCGCACGAGGAGGCCCCACAGCGTTTCGTCGGCCTCGTCGGCGAGGCGCTTACCTCGCTTTGCGTGTGATCGTCTGTTTGATGCGATTGATGCCGAAACCGGCGAGACCCGCGATCAGCGGAATGCTCAGGGCCATGGCCAGTTCCGGGTTCACGGGGTAGCCGACGGCATGCAAGCCCTTCGTGGCATAACCGACCAAGCCGACGATGTAATAGGTCACCGCGGCCACCGACAAACCCTCGACGGTCTGTTGCAGCTTGAGCTGCGCCTTCGCGCGGCGGTTCATCGATTCGAGCAGGGCCTGATTCTGGCGCTCGCGCGTGATGTCCACGCGGGTCGCGAGCAGCTGGTTCGCGCGCGCGACGCGCTCGGACAGATGCTCCTGGCGCGCCGAGGTTGCCCGGCAGGTGTTCATCGCCGGTGCCAGCCGGCGCTCGGTGAACTCGCCGAAGGTCTGCAAGCCCGGGATGCGCTTCTCGCGCAGCTCTGCGATGCGGCGCTGAACCAGCTCGTAGTAAGCCGCCGCAGCCGCGAAACGGTAGTCGTTCAGCGATTCGCGGCTCTCGATCTGGGCTTCTAGACGCGTGAGCCGATCGAGCAACTGGGCCTCGTCCTCATCGTCCGCGGTTTCGAGCACGGTCGTCACTTGGGACAGTTCCCGTTCGCAGTCGCCGAGAAAGGGCGCGAGCTCGCGCGCCACCGGCAGGGCGAGCAGGGCCATCATGCGGTAGGTGTCGATCTCGAGGACCCGTTGCACCACCCGGCCGGCCTGGCGCGGACTGAGATGGTGATCGAGCACGAGAAAGCGGCTGAAGCCGTCGGCGCGCACGCGAAAATCGGTGAGCACGGTCGCGGCTTCGTCGCCGACCTGCGATCCCAACAGCACGTTGCCCGCGAACCAGCGCGCGGCGATCGCTTCGTAATCCACAGTCTCTGCCGCACCCGAGATCTCGGCCGCGTGCAGCAGCGCGCCGTGGCTCGCGACCATGATCTCACCCGGGATTTGCGCGAGCCAGTCGGCCGGGACCGCGGCGAGTGCCGGTTCGGCAAACGGATCGGTGCCATCGAACCCTGTCGCGATGACCCCAGTTGAGACAAACCCAGAAGAGACAAACCCAGGAGAGACGAACATATAGCGCGTGAATTCCGCGTGGCGCTCCCAGCGCAGCGAGAAAGCGCCGAAATCCAAGACCTGAAGATTGCCCGCGAGCGCCGGGGTTTCAATGCCGAATCTGGCGGCGAGGGCGCGCACATGCAGCCATTCGGTGCTGCGTTTTTCGAGATCCGAGAACAGCGCGAGATAACTGATACGCAGCGGCGCGCGCAGCGCATCTGAGGGGCGGGCGTGCACTTCGTCGTTGAGTTCGGCACGCAGGGCGTGGTCGGGCGGCAGAGTCGATTCGCGGGTCGGCATCGAAGCGCACGGTAGCGCGTCGTGCGGCGGGTGACAAATCCAGGGCGTGAGCCTGCTAGACTTCCCCCTCATGGCAGCGGACCCCGACATTCTAATACGGCCGGCTGACAAGCCGCATGCGGTCGTGATCGGCAGCGGTTTCGGCGGACTCGCCGCAGCGGTCCGGCTGGGCAGTCGCGGTTACCGGGTCACGGTGCTCGAACAACTCGATGCGCCGGGCGGCCGCGCCTACGTGTTTCGCCAGGACGGTTTCACTTTCGACGCGGGCCCCACGATCATCACCGTGCCATTCCTGCTCGAAGAACTCTGGCAGCTTTGCGGTCGCCGCCTCGCCGACGACGTCGAGTTGCGCGCCCTCGAACCGTTCTATCGGATCCGGTTCCACAACGGTGACATTCTCGATTGCTCGGGCGAGGCGCGGGTCATGCGCGAGCAGATCCTCGCGATGGCACCCGACGATCTGCCCGGCTACGAGCGCTTCATGACACTCGCCGAGGCGATCTACGAAGTCGCGTTCGTCCGTCTCGGAGCCGTGCCCTTCGACTCGATCACCGACATGTTGCCGCTGGTGCCGGAGATGGTCCGTCTCAAGAGCTACCGCAGTGTCCACGGGTTGGTCGCGTCTTATGTCAAAGATCCACGTCTGCGGTTCGCGCTGAGCTTCCATCCGCTGTTCGTCGGCGGCAATCCGTTCACGACGACTTCGATCTACGGCATGATCGCGCATCTCGAGCGGCGCTTCGGCGTGCACTATGCGATGGGCGGCACCGGCAGCGTCGTACGCGGACTCGTCAAGCTCATCGAGGGTCAGGGTAATACCCTCTGCTGCGGTGCCCGCGTCGCGAAGATCACGCTGCAAGGCCGGCGCGCGACCGGCGTCCAACTGGAATCGGGCGAGCGCCTCGCGGCGGACGTCGTCGTCTCCAACGTGGATTCCGCGACGACCTACCGCAACTTGCTGCCGGATGCGCCCAGTCTGCATTGGAGCGCCAAGAAAACCGCGTCCAAGCACTATTCGATGAGTCTGTTCGTCTGGTATTTCGGGACCAAACGGCGCTATCCCGAGGTGCCCCACCATCTGATCATGGTCGGCGAGCGTTACAAGGAATTGCTCGTCGACATATTCGATCGGAAGGTGCTCGCCGAGGATTTCAGCCTGTACCTACACCGGCCGACCGCGACCGATGCGTCGCTGGCGCCGGATGGCTGCGATACCTTCTACGTGCTCTCGCCCGTGCCCAATTTGCTCGGGGACACGGATTGGAATCAAAAGGCCGAGGGCTATCGGCGCGCGATCAGCGCGCATCTGTCGGCGACCGTGCTCCCGGACCTGGAAAACCAGATCGTGAGTTCGCGGCTCATGACACCGCTGGACTTCCGCGATCGCCTGTCCTCGTTCAACGGCGCAGCCTTTGGTCTCGAGCCGATCCTGATGCAGAGCGCGTGGTTCCGGCCGCACAATCGCAGCGAGGACATCGAGCGGCTTTATCTGGTCGGCGCGGGTACGCACCCCGGAGCCGGTGTGCCGGGCGTGCTATCTTCGGCGCGCGTTCTTGATAGAGTTGTGCCCGATGCAGACGCGCTCGACCGATAAGCCGACCGACAGAACCTACGCCACGATGGCCGACGTGGCGGCCTGCCGCGTGATGCTGCGCGGCGGTTCGCGCTCTTTCTTCGCCGCCTCGCTGGTCTTGCCGAGGAGTGTGCGTGAACCCGCAACCGGTCTGTACGCATTTTGCCGGATGGCGGACGACGCGATCGATCACGGCACGGATCGAGTTCGAGCCCTCGCCGGGCTGCGCGCGCGACTCGATCGCATCTATGCGGGCGACCCGATCGGCGAACCGCCGGACCGTGCCTTCGCCGATGCGGTCTCGCGCTTCGCCATTCCGAAGTCGTTTCCCGAAGCGCTGCTCGAGGGTTTCGAATGGGATTCCGGCAACCGTCGCTATCCGGACATCTCGACGTTGAAGGCGTACGGTGTGCGCGTCGCGGGCACGGTCGGGGCGATGATGGCCATGGTCATGGGCGTTCGTGATCCGGTGCTGCTCGCGCGCGCCTGCGATCTCGGCGTCGCCATGCAACTGACCAACATTGCGCGCGACGTCGGTGAGGACGCACGCGCAAACCGGCTGTATTTACCGCTCGATTGGCTGCAGGACGCCGGCATCGATGCGAGCGCGTGGTTGGCGCGCCCCCTGTTCGACGCGCGGCTCGGCGCCGTGATCGAGCGGCTGCTCGCCACCGCCGACGAGTTGTACGCGCGCGCCGATGCGGGCATCGCCCATCTGCCATCCTCATGTCGCGCGGGTATGCATGCGGCGCGCTTGCTCTACGCCGAGATCGGTCACGAGGTCCGGCGGCGCGGCCTGGATTCCGTCAAGCAGCGGGCGATCGTGCCCTGGCAGCGCAAGGCCCGCATACTCGCCGATGCGGTCGTCGCCGCGACGCGCGCCGGCGCCGCCCCCAGCGGTGACACGCTGGACGAGGCGAAATTTTTGCTCGACAACGGCACGGAAGCCGGCGAGTTCCTCGCGATGCTGCCGCTCGAAGCGCGCCGGGAGCGAGGCCGCTGGCCGCGGGTCGAGGACCGCGTGACCTTCCTCGTCGATCTGTTCGAGCGCTTGGAGCGCCGCGAGCGCGCGCAGGAGCCCGCGGCAAACGCAAGCTAGCGCCTAGCGAGCGGGCCGCGCACACGCTCACCACGGCGAGCGCGGCATGCGAAACGGCAGCAGGCACTGCACCCAGCGCGAGCGGAAGCGATCGAGCGAGATGGTCTCGTGGAATGCGGGTGCCGCAACGCCGAGCAAGTGGGTGTCGAGCAGGCTGCGGCCGTAGAACGGGCCGTCCTCGAGCGTCTGGCGCACGCTCACGCGAGCGCCCGCATCGGCGCGCGTGCGCCGCTGCACTCCCCAGGCCGTCGCGCGCAGTGGCGCATCCGGTGGCACATCGATTTCCTGCACGCCGCCGTTGCGGTCGAAGCGCAAGGCCAGCGAGCGCGCGGCGGCACCGCGCTCGAGGTAATCGTAGAGTACGACCGTGCTGTCCGGCAGATTCGCACGCGACCAAGTCCACGACTCGAAACCTTGCTCCAGCGGCTCGTCACCGAAATTGGCATCGAGATAGGCTTCGCCGTGCCAGCGCTGGGCTGGCTCCAGCAAGTCCACCTCGATACGCGCGCAGGGTGCGAACGGACACCAGCGATGGCGGCCGGAGGTGCCGAGCTCGAAGCGGTGATCGCAGAGCGTGCTGGGCATCAAGCGCAGCGAGCCACGCAGGCGCCGGGGCAGGGGAGCGCAGATCTCGTCGAGCTCGATCGCGAGCGAATCTCCTGTCCAAGAAATGCTGCTGGGACCGATAGTTAGCGACTCTTCCTCACGAATTACTTTGTTGGAGCCGCGTTCCGTCATGGCCCAGCGATCGTCCTTCGTGCCGTACAAGGCGATATTGAAGGCGCAGTGGTTCAGGGGGTCGGGCCGGCCGCGCCGCCGCGCCCAGGCATAATAGGGCGAGAACACACTGCCGATGAACACGATCAGCGTCAGCCCGCAGCGCCCATCGTCGCTGAGCGCGTCGATGTACCACCAGGCGTAGCCGCCCGGGGGAACTAGGCGATCGAAGAGTAATCCGCTGCGAGGCAGGCCGCCGCGAGGCGTCCCGAGAGCGCCGCCATCGGCACTCCCGGCCCCGGATGCGTGCTGCCGCCCGCCAGATACAAGCCCGGAATCCGACTGCGCGAACCCGGTCGAGTGAACGAGCTCAGCCAGCCATGGGAGGCCGGGCCGTACAAGGCACCCCCCGTCGCCGGGAACAGGCGGTTGAAGTCCGAGGGCGTGGTCACGCGACTCGTCTCCGGACTGCGCAGCACCCGCAGACCGCAGCGCTCGAGACGTTCGAAGGCGTTTTGCTCGCATTGCTGTATCTCCGCGGTCGTGAACTGATGCGTATCGCCGATCGCCGGCGCATTGACGAGACATAGGAGCCGCTCAGCCTCGCGCGGTGGCGCAGATGCGTCGCCGCGATCCTGGGCGCAGACATAAACAGTGGGCCGCGCCGGCAGGCGCCCGTGACGGAAAACGTCGTCGAATTCGCTCTGGTAATCATCGCCGAAAAATACTGAATGATGGACCAAGGGGAAACCCTCGGTGCGCGCGACCACGTTCCAGGTGACCGCGGACAGCGAACGGGCGGCCTGCGGCGTGGGGCGCACGGCCGAACTGACGTTCGTGCCGAACAGCCCGGTCGCGAGGGCATTGTTGTCGGCATTGCTGACGAGTGCATCGACTGCGAGCCGTTCGCCGGCCGCAGTCTGCACGGCCGCGACCCGGCCGTGTGCGAGTTCGACGCTCGTCACGGCGGTCGCGTAGCGCAGCTCGGCACCGAGGCTCGCGGCGAGATGCGCGAGGCTCTGCGCGAGTCGGTGCATGCCGCCTTCGATGGTCCAGACGCCGGCCTGTTCAACATGGGCAATGAGCATCAGCGTGGCTGGCGAGTCGAATGGCGAGGAGCCGCAATAGGTGGCGTAGCGCGCGAACAACTGCCGCAAGCGAGGATCCGCGAAGTATCGCGAGATACTTTTATACATATTCGTAAACGGCTGAATATTCAAGAGATCCGATATGTTGGCCAGGCCAATACGACGACTCAATTCGATCGGGTTCGGCCGCGCTGCCCGCATGAACGAGGTATTGAGCGTGCGATAAATGCGCTGCGCCTGCGCCGCGAAGGCGAGAAATCCCCGCGCTTCAGCGGCGCCGGCAAACGTGCCGATCGCGGCCGCTGAGTCGGCGAGATTCGCGTGCAAATCCAAATACTCAGACTCATTCCACGCATGTCGCGCCAAGACACTGACTGGCAACAACTTTAGCTGCGCGTTCAGCGAGCTGCCGGCGTCCGCATAGAGCTGTTCGAACACGTCGCGCAACGTGAAAACGGTCGGGCCCGCATCGAGTTGCACGCCGGCTACGGCGACTTCGCGCATCTTGCCGCCCGGTGTGCCGGCGCGTTCGAGCACGGTCACTGCGAAACCCTTCCGGGCCAGGTCGATCGCCGCCGTCAGCCCCCCGATGCCCGCACCGATCACGGCAATTCGCCCCGTACGCATTTCTATCTCGCAGCAATAGTCGTTGACCGGTTCAAGAGCAATGTCTATATTACCTTACAGTTGCTGGTGACAAGTGGCATTTACACACAACGGTGGTAGCGACGATGGACTCCATGACGCGAATCGAGCGATCTTTGGGCCAGGCATTGACGCTGGCCAAATCCCCGAAAGGTCCCCCCAAGTTGTATGCCGCGATGCGCTACACGGTTTTTCCCGGCGGTGCGCGCATCCGTCCGCGCCTTTGCCTGGCAGTTGCCCGCGCCTGTGGCGATGATCAACCTGCGCTGTCGGGCGCTGTCGCCGCAGCGATCGAGTTGCTGCATTGTGCCTCCTTGGTCCACGACGATCTACCCTGTTTCGACGACGCCGCGACACGCAGGGGGCGCCCGTCCGTGCACAAGGCCTTCGGCGAACAGATCGCCGTGCTCACCGGCGATGCCCTGATCGTGCTGGCGTTCGAGGCCCTTGCGCATGCGAGCCTCGCGGCGCCGTTGCGCCTGCCGAGCATGATCGGGATCATTGCCCGCTCGGTCGGCGCGCCGCACGGCATCACGGCGGGCCAAGCCTGGGAGTGCGAACCCGAGATCGTGCTGAGCCAGTATCAGTGCGCCAAGACCGGCGCCTTGTTCGCCGCCGCGACCGCCGGCGGCGCCGCCGCTGCGGGTTACGACGCGGGTCCCTGGCATTTGCTCGGCGAACGTATCGGTGAGGCGTATCAGATCGCCGACGACATCCGCGACGTCGTCGCGAACGAAGGCGAACTCGGCAAGCCGACCGGACGCGATCAGGCTTTGGGGCGTCCGAATGCCGTCAATCGGCTCGGTGTCGGCTCGGCGGTTGCGCGTCTCGAGGACCTCGTCCGTTCCGCGATCGAAGCCATTCCGCCGTGCCCCGGTGCGGCCGACCTGCGCACCCACATCCTCGCCGAAGCAAGCCGCTTGCTGCCGCGCGAATTGGCCCGCCCGGCTGCATGAGCAAGATGGCGGCGTGACACGGCGAAGAACCTTCCGCCGTGTCGTGGTCTGACCGCTATCTCGCTTTGCGTGATCGCTGGCTGTCGAGCCCGCGTTTCCAACGCTGGGCGGCGGCTTTTCCATTGACACGCCCGACGGCGCGCAATCGCGCCCGCGCCTTGTTCGATGTTTGCGCGGGCTTCGTTTATTCGCAAATTCTGTTTGCTTGCGTGCGTCTGAAGTTGTTCGACCTGCTCGCGGAGGGGCCAGAGACTGCGGCCAACATCGCCGCGAAGCTGCAGGTGCCCGTGGATTCCACGGAGCGCTTACTCGACGCCGCGGTCTCGCTGCGCCTGATCGAGAAGCGCGGCGCGGGCCGCTTCGGGCTTGGTGCCTTGGGAGCCGCATTGGTCGGCAATCCTGGGGTCGGCGCGATGATCGAGCATCACAGTCTGCTCTATGCCGACTTGCACGACCCCGTCGGCTTGCTGCGCGGGCAGCGCGGCCAGACCGAACTCGCCAAGTATTGGGCCTATGCCAAATCCGATGCGCCGGCCGGTCTCGCCGGCGCGCAAATCGCCGACTACACGACCTTGATGTCCAATTCCCAACCGCTCGTCGCCGGCGAGATCCTGGACGCCTATCCCCTGCACAAGCACCGCTGCCTGCTCGACGTCGGCGGCGGCGAGGGGACTTTTCTGATCGAAGCGGCCAAGCAATCGGCGGATCTGCAATTGCGCTTGTTCGACTTGCCGCCCGTGGCCGAGCGCGCCGCGCGGCGCTTCGAGCAACTTGGCCTCGCCACGCGCGCCCAGGCGCATGGCGGGGATTTTCTGCAAGACCAGCTGCCGATGGGCGCGGACGTCGTCTCGCTCGTGCGCGTCGTCCACGACCATGACGATGCCTCGGTCGCCACGCTGTTGCAGGCCGTTTACCGCGCGTTGCCCAAGGACGGCGTATTGCTGCTCGCCGAGCCGATGATGGGGACGCCAGGGGCCGCGCCCGTGGGCGACGCCTATTTCGGCTTCTATTTATTGGCGATGGGGCGCGGGCGCCCGCGGACGCCGGGCGATCTGCGCCAGATGTTGCTCAGAGCGGGCTTTGCGAGTGCCCAGATGGTGCGTACGCACCAACCGATCCAGAGCCGCCTGATTGTCGCGCGCAAGGGCGGCTAGGTGAACCAGACTGTCGCAAAAAAGTGTGAAGATGAGTTGACATGTAGGATAGTCAGCGTATCGTTACACCCAGCCAAATCGGCCCGAATGAAGGTAGCTACCGGCGCATGAGTTCCCTGCCAAACAGCACGGCCTTTTCCCTGAGCACGCTCGCCGTGGTTATGGAGAAGCCTGAGCATTTGCGCTTGAGTCGTCTCGATCTGACGGCGCCCGGTGACGCTGACATCGTCGTCGACATGGAGTGGACCGGGATCAGCACCGGCACCGAAAAACTGCTCTGGTTCGGACGCATGCCGCCGTTCCCCGGTTTGGGGTATCCGCTCGTGCCGGGTTATGAATCGGTGGGGCGTATTTCCCATGCGGGTGCCACTTGCGGTCGCCAGGTAGGCGAGCGTGTGTTCGTACCCGGCGCACGTTGCTACGGCGAAGTGCGTGGCCTGTTTGGCGGTGCGTCATCCAAAGTCGTCGTGCCCGGCGCGCGCGTCACACCGATCGACGAAAAACTCGGCGAGCAGGGCGTCTTGCTGGCGCTCGCGGCCACGGCCTATCACGCGGTTGCCGCCAAGAATGCGATCCACCCGGATCTGATCATCGGCCATGGCGTGCTCGGTCGCTTGATCGCACGCATCGCGGCGCTCAATCACAGCGAGCCGGCGCCGGTCGTCTGGGAGCGCAATCCAACGCGTGCCCAGGGTGCAGTCGGCTACTCGGTCATCGATCCTAAGAGCGATACGCGCAAAGACTATCGCTCGATCTACGACGTCAGCGGCGACAGCTCGCTGCTCGACACGCTGATCTCCCGGCTCGGGCCGGGCGGCGAGGTCGTACTGGCCGGCTTCTACGACACGCTGACGTTTTCGTTTCCGGCCGCCTTCATGAAGGAGGCCCGTATCCGTATCGCAGCCGAATGGCGCGAGTCCGACTTGCACGCAATCAAGCAACTGGTCGAGTCGGGACGCCTGAATCTCGATGGCTTGATCACGCATCGCCACGAAGCCACGGAGGCGCAATCCGCCTACGCCACGGCTTTCAACGATCCGAATTGCCTGAAAATGATATTGGACTGGAGAGCACACTCTTGAGCACTTCCCTCGCGAATACCGCGGCGCTGCGCGCCGAACAGGCCCGCCTGCAGACTCTACGCGACGAAGCGGCGATCGAGCCTGATCCGGTCGCGACCGGCGCGCCCAAGAAGGAAACGCAAGTCATCGCGATCTACGGCAAGGGCGGAATCGGCAAGAGCTTCGCGCTCGCCAACCTCTCTTATATGATGGCGCAGCAGGGCAAGAAGGTCTTGTTGATCGGCTGCGACCCGAAGAGCGACACGACATCCTTGCTGTTCGGCGGCCGCGCCTGTCCGACGATCATCGAAACCTCCGCGAGGAAAAAGCTCGCCGGTGAGCCGGTGCGCATCGAGGACGTATGCTTCAAGCGCGACGGCGTGTTCGCGATGGAGCTCGGTGGCCCTGAGGTGGGCCGCGGTTGCGGCGGCCGCGGGATCATCCACGGCTTCGAACTGCTCGAAAAACTCGGCTTTCACGAGTGGGGCTTCGACTACGTACTGCTCGATTTCCTCGGCGACGTCGTTTGTGGCGGTTTCGGTCTGCCGATCGCGCGCGACATGTGCCAGAAGGTCATCGTCGTCGGCTCGAACGACCTGCAGTCCCTCTATGTCGCCAACAATGTCTGCTCGGCCGTCGAATATTTCCGCAAGCTCGGCGGCAACGTCGGCGTCGCGGGCCTCGTGATCAACAAGGACGACGGCACGGGTGAAGCCCAGGCTTTCGCCGCCGCCGCCGGCATCCCGATCCTCGCGGCGATACCCGCCAACGAAGACATCCGGCGCAAGAGCGCCAATTACGACATCGTCGGCCGCCCGGGCACCGAGTGGGGTCCGTTGTTCGAAACGCTGGCCGCGAACGTCGCCGACGCGCCGCCGCTGCGGCCTAAGCCCCTGACCCAGGACGGTCTGCTCGCGCTGTTCAAGAGTTCCGCGGTCGGTCGCGACGTCGTGCTCCAGCCCGCGAGTTTCGAGGACATGTGCGGCGTCTCCCACGTGGAAAAGAAGACGCTCGAAGTGGTTTACGACACGGTCTGAACGCATGAGCGCCATTCTCGAAAACACTGCCGCCCCCGCGATCAACGTTGCCGCAACCCAAGCCGATGGTCTCGGCTGTCATGCGGGCAAGGACGCGATGCGCAGCGCCGCCGCCGCCGCGGGCAAGAGCGAAACGCTCGCGCGCTATGCGGCGGATTATCCGGCGGGCCCGCACGATCAGCCGCAGAGCATGTGTCCGGCCTTCGGTTCGTTGCGCGTCGGCCTGCGCATGCGGCGGACCGCGACCGTGTTGTCCGGCTCTGCCTGCTGTGTCTATGGTCTGACCTTCACGTCTCACTTCTACGGTGCGCGCCGCACCGTGGGCTACGTGCCCTTCAATTCCGAAACACTGGTCACGGGCAAGCTGTTCGAGGACATTCGCGAGTCGGTGTTCAAGCTCGCGGATCCCGCACTCTACGATGCGGTCGTGATCATCAATCTGTGCGTGCCGACCGCCTCGGGCGTGCCGCTGCAACTGCTGCCGAAGGAGATCAACGGCGTGCGCATCATCGGCATCGACGTGCCGGGCTTCGGTGTGCCGACCCACGCCGAGGCCAAGGACGTGCTCGCCGGCGCGATGCTCAAGTACGCGCGGACCGAAGCAGGGCAGGGGCCCGTGCAGGCGCCGCGCGGCGGCCGCAATGCCAGGCCCACGGTAACGCTGGTCGGGGAGATGTTCCCCGCCGATCCCGTCGGCATTGGCATGCTGCTCGAGCCGCTCGGTCTGGCCGCGGGCCCGGTCGTACCGACGCGCGAGTGGCGCGAGCTCTATGCGGCGCTGGACTGCGCCGTGGTTGCCGCGATTCATCCTTTCTATACGGCATCCTTGCGTGAGTTCGATTACGCGGGTCGCACGATCGTCGGTTCCGCCCCCGTCGGCTACGACGGCACGGCCGCCTGGCTGGCCTCGATCGGCGATGCCTGCGGAATCGCCAAAGACAAGGTCGCCGCGGCGCAAAACCGGTTCCTGCCGATCATCCAGGGCGCGCTCGCCAAGTCGCCGATCAAGGGTCGCATCACGCTGTCGGGCTACGAGGGTTCGGAGTTGCTGGTCGCACGATTGTTGATCGAGAGCGGCGCCGAGGTTCCCTACGTCGGCACGGCCTGCCCGCGCACGGTCTGGTCCGATGCCGACCGCGAGTGGCTCGAGGCCAAGGGCGTGCACATTCAGTACCGCGCCTCGCTCGAACAGGACCTCGCCGCCATGCGCGAGTTCAAGCCGAATCTCGCGATCGGTACGACACCGGTGGTCCAGAAGGCCAAGGAGCTCGCGATCCCATCGCTCTATTTCACGAATCTGATCTCGGCGCGACCGCTCATGGGTCCTGCGGGCGCCGGTTCCCTCGCACAAGTGGTCAATGCCGCGCTCGGCAATCAGGCCCGCTTCGACGAGATGAAAGCCTTCTTCGAGGGCGTCGGCACCGGCTATTCGGCCGGCGTTTGGCAGCAAGCGCCCGTCGATCGCCCGCAATTCACCGAACGCTACAAGGTGCAGCTCGCAAAGCTCGCCGCCAAGCGCAAAGCCGAGGAGATGGGCTGATGCTCGTACTCGATCACGACCGCGCCGGCGGCTACTGGGGGTCGGTCTACGTCTTCACGGCGATCAAGGGCCTGCAAGTCATCATCGACGGACCCGTGGGTTGCGAGAACCTGCCGGTCACTTCCGTTTTGCACTATACCGACGGGCTGCCGCCGCACGAGCTGCCGATCGTCGTGACCGGACTCGCCGAAGAGGAGCTCGGGCAGCACGGAACCGAGGGCGCGATGAAGCGCGCACACAAGACCTTGAATCCGAATTTGCCGGCCGTGGTCGTGACCGGCTCGATCGCCGAGATGATCGGTGGCGGCGTCACGCCGGAAGGCACGAACATTCAGCGCTTCCTGCCGCGCACGATCGATGAGGACCAGTGGCAGAGCGCCAATCGCGCGATGACCTGGCTCTGGACCGAGTACGGCAAGAAGAAGATCCCCGAGCGCAAGCCGCGCAAGGAAGGCGAGAAGCCGCGGGTCAATATCATCGGACCGATTTACGGCACGTTCAACACGCCGAGCGATCTGGCGGAAATCCGCCGCCTGGTCGAGGGCATCGGTGCGGAAATCAATCTCACCTTCCCGCTCGGCAGTCATCTCGAGGACGTACCGCGGCTCATCGATGCCGACGTCAACATTTGCATGTACCGCGAATTCGGACGGCTGCTCTGCGAGACCCTCGAGCGGCCGTATTTGCAGGCGCCGATCGGCTTGCACAGCACGACCAAGTTTCTGCGCAAGCTCGGTGAACTCCTGGGTTTGGATCCAGAGCCGTTCATCGAACGCGAGAAACATACGACGATCAAGCCTCTTTGGGATCTGTGGCGTTCCGTGACCCAGGACTTCTTCGGCACCGCCAGCTTCGCTGTCGTGGCCAACGAGACGTATGCACGCGGCTTGCGCCATTTTCTCGAAACCGAGATGGGGCTGCCGTGCACGTTCTCGTTCTCGCGCTGCGCGGGCGTCAAACCCGACAACGAAGCGGTGCGCAAGGCGATCAAAGAGAAGCCGCCGCTGATCATGTTCGGCAGTTTCAACGAGCGCATGTACATGGCCGAGAATGCCGTGCGGGCGATGTATATCCCGGCCTCGTTTCCGGGCGCGATCATCCGGCGTCACACGGGTACGCCGTTCATGGGATACAGCGGTGCGACCTACATCATTCAGGAGGTTTGCAACGCCTTGTTCGATGCCTTGTTCAACATCCTGCCGCTCGGCAGCGAACTCGACAAGGTCGATGCGACCCCGTCACGCCTGCACCGTGAGCTGCGCTGGACCGATGCCGCGAAGCAGGCCTTGGATGACATCGTCGCGGAGCAGCCGGTGCTCGTGCGCATCTCCGCCGCGAAGCGCTATCGCGACGCGGCCGAGAGCGAGGCGCGGTCTCTGGGGCTCGACCATGTCGGCGTCGAACGTTTACCGATCGCGCGCAATCCGACGCGTATCAAGCCCGAGCAGGAGCCGGCTTGACGCGCAGGTGCGCACGATCCGAACAGATATCTGCCCGAAGGGTTTTGGGCGGAAAACGTGTCGCAGCATGTCCTTTCGGACTGCAGCGACCAATTAACGGCCGCAAGGCCTTTGTGTGGAGGTGAGAGAAATGGCTGACGAGAAACGAGCCTCGCTGTCGGGGCTGACGGAAACGGAAGCGAAGGAATTCCACGGAATCTTCGTGACCAGCTTCATCATTTTTACGGTAATTGCGATCGTCGCCCACTTTTTAGTGTGGCAATGGCGCCCCTGGTTCTGACGCGCTTCCTCGGAAGTTCGTCGGCTTGGGATGATCAGTTTTAGACAAGGAGACTAAAAAATGTGGCGAGTGTGGCTTTTATTCGATCCCCGCAGAGCTCTCGTGGCCCTGTTCACGTTCTTGTTCGTCTTGGCGCTGGTGATTCACTTCATCCTGCTGAGCACCGACAAGTTCAATTGGCTCGGCGGTCATGCGCCGCCGTCGGCTGCGGCACAGCATATGTCGACGCTGCCGGAACCGGCGAAACCGTAGAGCAGATTGCTGATGGCGGCGGACCTAAGGACGCTCCGTGTCGACGAGGCCGGTGTCGTGGGTCCGCTGCCGGAAGCGGTAGTGTGATGTAACAGAGGCATTAGCAATGGCGTTACTCAGCTTCGAAAGAAAATACCGCGTACGCGGCGGCACCTTGCTCGGAGGCGACTTGTTCGACTTCTGGGTGGGGCCTTTTTACGTCGGGTTCTTCGGCGTCACGACGGCCTTCTTCTCGATCTTGGGCACCGCCCTGATCGTCTGGGGAGCGGCCATCGGTCCGACCTGGAACATCTGGCAAATCAACATCGCACCACCCGACTTGAGCTACGGACTCTCGCTCGCGCCGCTGCGCGAAGGGGGCTTGTGGCAACTCATCACGATTTGCGCGACGGGGGCATTCGGCTCCTGGGCCCTGCGTGAGGTCGAGATCTGCCGCAAACTCGGCATAGGGATACACGTACCGTTCGCCTTTGCGGTGGCTATCTTTGCTTACGTGTCTCTCGAGATCATCCGGCCGCTGCTGCTGGGTTCCTGGGGGAACGGTTTCCCGTATGGAATATTCAGCCATCTGGACTGGGTGTCGAACACCGGCTACCAGTACCTGCACTTTCACTACAACCCCGCGCACATGCTCGCGGTGAGCTTCTTCTTCGCTACCGCGTTCGCACTGTCCTTGCACGGCGGCCTGGTGCTCTCGGCCACGAACCCAAAGAAGGGAGAAACGGTCAAGACGGCTGAAGACGAGAATACCTACTTCCGAGATGCGATCGGTTATTCGATCGGCACCTTGGGGATTCATCGCTTGGGGTTGTTTCTTGCGATCGCCGCCGTCTTCTTCAGCGCCGTTTGCATCCTGATCAGCGGCCCGTTCTGGACTCGGGGATGGCCGGAGTGGTGGGGTTGGTGGTTGAACTTGTCGATTTGGCGCTGAACTCAACAGCCAGGGGAACACTATGGCCGAATACCAGAACATCTTTACTCGCGTGCAGGTGCGTGCACCTGCCTACCTCGGAACCCCGCTGCCGCGGGGTACCTGGGTGCGCCAAGGCACGCCTTTCTTCAACCACCTGTTCGGCCGCTTCGGCGACGCGCAAATAGGTCCTTTCTACCTCGGAACGACCGGGCTGCTGTCGCTGATCTGTGGGTTCGTCGCCTTCGAGATCATCGGCCTCAATATGCTGGCCTCGGTGAATTGGAACGTCGTCCAGTTCATTCGTCTGTTGCCCTGGCTCGCGCTCGAGCCGCCGGCACCGTCCAATGGGCTGCACTTCCCGCGCCTGCAGGACGGCGGGTGGTGGCTCATGGCCGGGTTCTTTCTGACGAGCTCGGTGCTGCTCTGGTGGTTGCGTATGTACCGCCGAGCGCGCGCCCTCGGCATGGGTACGCACGTTGCCTGGGCGTTTGCCGCCGCGATCTGGCTGTATCTGGTGCTGGGCATCATCCGCCCGGTGCTCATGGGCAGCTTCGGTGAAGCCGTGCCTTTCGGCATCTTCCCGCATCTCGACTGGGTGGCCGCCTTTTCGCTGCGCTACGGCAACCTGTTCTACAATCCGTTTCACTGCCTGTCGATCGCGTTCCTGTACGGTTCCGCACTGTTGTTCGCGATGCACGGGGGTACCATCCTGGCCGTGAGTCGCTATGGCGGTGAACGTGAAATCGAGCAAATTCTCGACCGCGGTACGGCCGCCGAACGCGCCGCTCTGTTCTGGCGCTGGACGATGGGCTTCAACGCCACGATGGAGTCGATACACCGCTGGGCTTGGTGGTTTGCCGTGCTGTGTCCGCTGACTGGAGGCATCGGCATATTGCTGACCGGTACGGTCGTTGATAACTGGTATCTTTGGGCCGTGAAGCATCACGTGGCGCCGATGTACCCCCATGTCTTTCCGCCGGTCATCGATCCGGCGACTTTGCCGGGAGCTCCGAAGTGAAATTTGATGTTCTGAGCTGGAAGGGTAGTTTCACACTCGCCGCGGGGATCGCGGCGCTCCTCCTCGTCGCCGGGTGCGAGCGACCGCCGATCGAGCAGAAGCAAAATGGTTATCGTGGTACCGGCATGGACACGAACATCAATCCGCGCCTCGATGCGGCAAAGACCGCCAACAACGAGATCCCGGTCGCGTTGCCGGCGGCATCGGCAGATGGTCCGCTCGCGGCGAGCGTCTATCAAAACGTGCAAGTGCTCAAGGATCTGAGCGTCGGCCAGTTTACGCGCGTCATGCTGGCGATGACGCAATGGGTCGCCCCGCCCGAGCAGAGCTGCAACTATTGTCACGGCGCGAACATGGCCAGCGACGAGCGTTATACCAAGAAGGTCGCTCGGCGCATGCTGCAGATGACCCGTTATATCAACAGCAACTGGAAGGATCACGTCGCCAACACCGGCGTAACTTGCTACACCTGCCACCGCGGCCACGCGGTGCCGCAAAACGTCTGGTTCGAGAGCCCGACACAAGGCGCAGGCAAGGGCTTGTCCGCGGGAGATCCGAACCTGTTCTCGCCGCACGCGACCGTTGGCGATTCGTCGTTGCCCTATGATCCGGATACGGAATATCTGCTTGGCGACCGGCAAATTCGGGTCATCGGAGAGCACGCGTTACCCGACCACGTGAACAGCTCGATCCAGCACACTGAAGTGACCTACTCGCTGATGATTCAGTTCTCGCAGGCGCTCGGCGTGAACTGCACCTACTGTCACAACTCACGCTCGTTTGCGGTCTGGGATTCGAGCACGCCGAAACGAACGACGGCTTGGTACGGGATCAGGATGGTGCGCGCGATCAACAACGATTACCTCGTGCCGTTGACGAGTACCTTTCCGAGTCATCGGCTCGGCGTCTTGGGTGACGTCGCCAAGGTCAGTTGTGCGACGTGTCACCAGGGCCTGTTCAAGCCGCTCTATGGCGTGAGCATGGCCAAGGACTATCCCGAGCTGCAGGGCGAAGCCGCCCACGAGGCCCCTGCCACGGACCAGTCGGCGCCTGAGACCACTGCACCGAAGACCACGGCGCTCGTGCCGGATCCGAGTGCAACGGCACCGATCAAGGTCGCACAACGCTGAGAGCGGTTCGGCGGGATCCCCAGGCCCAGGGGTCCCGCCGCTACCTCCTGCAGCGCAGCGGACTTCCAACCGCAGCCAGGAGGCTATCCATTGGACTACTTATTCTTGATGCACGATGATGCCCTCACCGGCAGCGACGCGATCGGTGACGATGCTTGGGAACGCTATATTGCCTACTTGCAACAAGGCGGGCACTTCGAGGGCGGCAGCGCCATCGGCGGCGGTATCACGGTGCACAAAGCCGGGGCCGGCGCCACGCGCATCACGCGCCAGCTCACCGGCTATCTGCGCATTCGCGCCGACGATCTCGAACAAGCCAAGGCGCTCGTCGCAGGCAACCCGGTATTCGAGGCCGGCGGAACGGTCGAGATCCGGGAATTGCCGAGAGAGTAACGTGAACCGGCGTTACCTAAAGCAAAGAGAAGACAGGCGTTCGGGCGCGGCGGGTGCGCTGACCCATCCGTGTCAGCCAAATCTGTCAGATCAAGGAGCGCACCGCCAGTTTTCGCATGCGCGCGAAAGGCATACGCTGGCCTATTAATCCCAAGTCGAGACCGTATGGTGCCGCGATTTGCTCGAGGAGAAAGAGCGGCAACAGCCCACGCGGTGGTTGTGGGTGCAGGCTTCGCCGGGCTGCAATGTGCGCAGCGCCTGTCGCGTGATCGCCACCTAAGAATCACTCTCATCGACAAAAACAACTTCCATGTGTTTCATCCGCTCCTTTATCAGATTGGCACGGGCCTTCTATCTCCGAACAATGCATCATTCAACCTGCGTGCGCTGCTCCACCGGTATCCGAACATCGAATTGAAGATGTCCGAGGTGATTGCTGTCAATCTCGCGACGCGCACGGTGTATGGCAAATCGGGAGACGCTCATCAGGGTGATTACCTGGTGCTGGCGGCGGGCGCGGAGGCCAACTTTCTAGATGTGCCGGGCGCCGAGACACATACGATGCCCTTGTATTCACTGAAAGATGCGCAAAGACTCCGACGCCGATTGATCACGATTTTCGAAGCCGCCGAATTGACTTCCATGTCCCTCGCGAATCAGCCGCTGGATATTGTCGTCATCGGCGGCGGCGCCACCGGTGTCGAAATAGGCGGCGCGCTCGCCGATCTTGCGGAGCGCACTCCGCGGCGCCTCTTCCGGAGTTTTGATCTGCGGTGCGTACGTATCACGATAGTCGAAGGTGGGAACACGGTGTTGGCTCCTTTCCGGGAGAAGTCCCAACAGTACGCGATCACCACTCTTCGGGCCCGTGGTGTCCAGTTTCGTTTTGGGTCACAAGTCAGGGAGGTGACCTCATCCGAGGTGCTTCTCGCCGACGGGAGCCAGCTTCCGTCTACGATTACCATTTGGGCGGGTGGTTTAAAGGCCGCGCGCCTCTCCGCCTCTTTGGGACTCGCCGCGGGTCGGGGCGGACGCGTAAACGTCCAGCCCGATCTCAGCGTCGCGGGATTTCCTGGCGTTTACGCCCTCGGGGACTTCTCCAACTGCGCGGCCAGCACGGGCGAGCCGCTGCCCCAGCTTGCTTCCGTAGCCAAACAGGCTGGCGGACACTGCGCCGCGAACATCCTTGCGCATCGTCGAGGTGCAGCGCAGAGGCCTTTCACCTATCTCGACAGCGGCATTATGGCAATGGTCGGAAGAAATGCCGCCGTGGCGGAGATCGGACGGCGCCGTCACGTTCTACTCGGTCCGCTGGCCTTCATCGCGTGGCTGTCAGTTCACGTGCTTCTGCTCAACACCGTCTGGGCCAAGTTGCAGACACTTCTCGAATGGATGAGCGAATACATTGGGCACGTGAACATGGCCGCGATTCTCGACCAAGAGGACTCCGTTTAACCACGGTCATCATTGAATCGGTCAGCGCACTTGCGCTGCCGGCCGGACAATATTCCGCTCGACGATGTGCAGAGCATCGACCAACTCGCGCCCGCTTGCGTGCCTCAACGTACATACCTGGAGGTCAGCTCCGACCGCATTCTGTTCTCAACTGACTACCCTTACGAAAGCGCGGAGGAAGCGGCGAAGTGGTTTGACAACTGTCCCATCAGTGAGCCCGATCGGGTG
>Ga0209208_10002972_pt1 | contig 24399 bp, 17 predicted proteins | sample S1TSphfallax_3_FD_187694 | JGI IMG/M metagenome (GOLD analysis project Ga0209208, IMG submission 187694) | Host-associated microbial communities from peat moss isolated from Minnesota, USA - S1T2_Fd - Sphagnum fallax MG (SPAdes) (version 2) | ecosystem: Host-associated > Plants > Peat moss >...
AAATCCTAAAAAATATTTTGTTTAGAGAAGAAGCTCTTCGGATTTGTTATGGGAACCGTGGGTTGATCCACCCGAAAGGCAGTTCTTGCTGGAGGCAGCTATGAATCCCCATCAATAAATTTAGGGGCTTGAGACTCTGTAGCATAGGGCAAAAAATATATTTTCCGACTCCAGCAAGAACTGCCCTGGAGCCTTTCCTCAGTGATTTAAGATGGTGAGTAGTGAATATAGCGGTTCCCGACCTAGTGAGGTACGTTTTCAAAACTACTAACCTTGGTAAAAAAGGTTTAAGTTCACCTTAGTTGCTTAGAAAACGCCATAATTCCAAAAACTACCCTTTTAAATTAAAAATGCGAAATCCTATTTTATTCGGTACAGCCTTAGCGGTGGTGACAGGCACTGCAATTAACCCAAGTCTATCCATCCAGTTGCAGGATGGGACAGTGTACTTTACCCATACTCCTAGCCTTGTGTATTCAGGAACTACTTACAATAGTGTTAGGGTGCCGAACCCTACCTACTACTTCACCATAGATGTGCCTAAGGACGCAGGTGAACCTTTAGAAAAAGTCACCATTAACCAGCATCAGGGAATAGAGAATATTGACTTTGATTTAAGAAAAACATCCGTTTTTGTGGGGACAAAATCCCATGAGCAAGAGAAATTAAGCCTCAAAGATGTAACTAGGGACAAAAAAACCCATACTGTAACCCTCACGTTTGACCCCCCAGTTACCACAGTTGGAAGCATCACCATTGCCCTACAACCCTATCAAAATCCCTGGTCTAGTGGTGTTTATCTCTTTGGGGTGACGGCATTTCCCGCAGGGGCAAAATCCTATGGTCAGTTTTTAGGTTATGGAAGGTTGCAGTTTTACAGCAATGGTCATTACAGGGCTATTTCATTCTAAATGCAATACCCGTGAATGAATTTCGCTTCTATCTCTCAAATCCTCTTTGTGGGCTAATTCTGGGCTTTTTTCCGAATGGTAGGCGTTAGCTCCCACCGCAGTTTCTGCATGGCGCAGCGCCCGCGTTTCGCCATGCAGAAACTGCGGCTATGCCAACGCATTGGGCGGTATTTTGGAAAATGGGTTGTTTGGGGCAATAATTGTCGTAAAACAAAAGTCGTTCGCGAAGCGTGTGCTTTGCACATAGCTAACATTACCCGAAAGGAGTTACTTGGTGAAACGACTCGACGAGTTTAGTCGCCGAGTCGTTTCCCTCTCTCTCTGAAGCCACGCTCGTTTCCCACTTACCGAGTTTTTTTACGAATCACCTCAATGCTGCCTATGTGTTGCTAAAAAAGCCGCTACAGTCCGGTTAAATTCCTCAGGCTCGGTCAAAAATGGCCAATGATTACCGGGGACTTGTTGCAAGCTGAGATTTTTCAGATAGGTTTTATAGGGACGAATTTGCCAGTTTTGTCGATTGAGACCCTGTTTTGGCTGGATAAACAGGGCAGGAGTTTCTAGGGGATAGGTAAAGCCTGGTACCTGCATAACTGCGGTAAAAATGCCATCGCGGGCCGCAATTGTAAATTTACTCCCCCAGCTACCATCAGCTTTTTGTTCAATTCCCCCCTGGAAGACTTGCTGCTGTAAAGAACTCCAACCCTGATATTGCTTCAACTGTCGTGCTTGTTCTTCGGCTTCCTGGTAACTAGCAAAGGGTCCCATACTTTTGAGAAAAGGCAAAAATTGATACAACAAAGGGAATATTACCTGCAGTAAACTCGGCATTTGCCAGATGAAAATCGGATCGACCAGAATCATACTCCTGATGCGTCCTGGGTTCGACCTGGCCCAAATCACAGCTAATTTACCAGTCCAAGAGTGACTGACAATATGTACCTTAGACCATCCTAGATGATCCATGAGTGCTTCTAGGTCAGCGATCGCACTTTCAAAACTATAATCATGTTCAGGTTTACTACTCTCCCCATGACCGCGCATATCTGGTGCAACTATGTGATACTTTCCACCCAAGTATTCTCCTAAGCTATACCAAACTAAGGCATGGTCGCCCAAACCATGTAACAGCAGTAGAGGTTCCTGACCTTGATGCCACTCTAAGTAAGAAAGTTGTAAATCAGGCTTGAGGAGGGTTTGACGTGCTGGCATCTGAAGTAGAAAGATAGGGTTACATTTAATATTGATAGTACGGCAAAAGCTACATAGCAGGAGTTGAATTAACAAATTAATCCTGTGAAGATTGTGCTAATTAACACGAAACAACCAGGCTAATGAATGCCAAGATCAGAAGGTAAGGATGTCCCAAGGGTATTGAAAATACTATGCCAGAATTACACCAGTCCATTGCCCAGCACTACCACGAACGCACCAAATACAATCCAGAAACCCTAGCTGCGAAAAGTCAGCGGTTAGACTGGGCTAAACAGCCTGTCCCGTTTAAAGAGTACAAAATTGGCCCGGATTTTGATCTCAAACCCTACATCCAGGATAAACCGGAAACCCTAGCTCATAACCCAAGTGCTAAATGGTGGCGACGGCTGTCACAATTGCTATTTCGCAGCTACGGGCTAACAGCCAGAATTCCTTCTATGGGTAGTGCCGTCTATCTACGTTCTGCCCCCAGTGCCGGTGGGTTATATCCAGCGGAAGTATATGTGGTTTCTCGTGGTACACCTTTACTACCACCTGGACTATACAACTACCAGTGTCGAACTCACTCCCTGAAACACTATTGGGAAAGTGATGTGTGGTCAGCTTTGCAAACAGCTTGTTTCTGGCATCCAGCCTTGGAAGGTACCCAACTGGCTATGATCACCACGGCAGTTTTCTATCGTTCGGCATGGCGTTATGAAGATCGGGCTTACCGTCGGATTTTTCTAGATACAGGACATCTGTTAGGTAATATCGAGTTAGCTGGTGCCATTACTGACTATCGTCCCCACTTAATCGGTGGCTTTGTAGATACAGCGGTCAATGATCTACTGTATATCGATTCTCAACAGGAAGGAGCAACTGCCGTCCTAGCCTTAGCAGACTTATTAGAAATTCCCCAAAATTTGCCTACCGGACGAACTGCCCTGCCCTCGACCACAGAAACCAATTATTCCCACGTCCCTGATGGTGAATTGCTCAAATATTTCCACCTGCACACCCAAATCAAACCTGGTACCACTGGTAAGCTAAATTTACCTGTGGTAAAACAAGAAAAATCATCAGAGGATAAATACAACTTTCCCTTCTGTCTGAAAATTGATACGGCTACCACACCTATTGACTGGGGACAAAACCTCTCAGAATTGGAAATTACTATGCATAAGCGACGTTCCACTCGCGCTTATAGTGGTGATGATTTAACCTTTGAAGAACTCAAATCTCTACTTGATTTCACTTATCAACCCCAGAATTACCTCCACCAAAGCTTAGATCCTACCCCTGATTACTTTGACCTCCATCTGATCGAAACATTTATTGCCGTCTCTGGGGTAAAAGGATTAGAGGCAGGCTGTTATTATTATGCGCCATTAGCCCAAGAATTACGGCAGATTCGCTTTAAAAATTTCCGCAGGGAGTTACATTTCCTCTGCTTGGGACAGGAATTAGGACGGGATGCCGCAGCAGTGCTTTTCCATACAGCTGATTTAAAATCAGCTATTGCCCAGTACGGCGATCGCGTTTATCGTTACTTACATCTGGATGCTGGACATTTAGGACAAAGGTTAAATTTGGCGGCGATTCATCTCAATTTAGGTGTTAGCGGTATCGGTGGTTTTTTTGACGACCAAGTTAATGAAGTACTGGGTATTCCTGAAAGCGAAGCAGTACTTTATATTACAACACTAGGACGACCAAGATAGGATCAGGATTATGGTACTCTTCCCAGATAACGAAAGCCAAAGGCTAAAAGTACTCTATGAATATGCAATTCTTGATACACCACCAGAGGCAGTTTTTGATGAACTGGTCCAATTAGCGGCCGATTTGTGTGAAACACCCATCGCTTTCATGAGCTTAGTTGATGCCGAGCGAGAATGGTTCAAATCTAAAATCGGTATCCAAGCCTCAGAAGTCCCGCGTCATACTTCTTTTGGTGGTTACACTCTCCTCGAACGTGAAATTTTAATTGTGCCGGATACTTCACAAGATCCGCGCTTTGCCCCTATCCCCGATTATCGATTTTACGCTGGAGTTCCCCTGGTTACTACCCAGGGCTTGGCCTTAGGTAGTTTTGGTGTCATTGACCTTGTCCCACGGAATTTAAACTTGAAGCAGCAAGTAACTCTTCAAAAATTGTCACGTCAAGCCATGAGGTATCTAGAGTTACAGCTAATTCAAGTTCAGCTTTTCGTGAATCATCCCCATCCTATGTGGATATATGATCTCGAAACTCTACAATTTTTAGATGTGAATCAAGCTGCCATTACTCACTATGGTTATTCCCGCTGGGAGTTTTTGCAACGGCAGATTACAGATATCCTGCATCCACAAGATATTCCCAGACTACAGCAGCATTTCGCCCCACATCGTGATGATATGAGATGTTCTGGGGAGTGGCGACACAGACTTAAAGATGGACAGGTAATTATTGTCGAGGTTTTTACCCATGTAATCAACTATCATGGTCATCACGGATGTTTGGTAAATATCAGAGACATTACCCAGCAAAAACAAGTAGAAGCTACCCTGAAGGAGAGTGAAGCTAGATTTAAAGTGATCTCCCAGGCAATTCCCGTACCTTTAGTGATTTCCCGCTTATCTGATGGGTTGATTCTATATGCTAACCAAGAGTTTAGCCAAACATTTGGTATACCCCTAGAAGATCTATCCAATCACCAAATAACGGAGTTATACTGCCATCCAGCCTGCCGACAGGAAATTTCATTAGCCCTAGATCACTACGGGTTTCTCCACGACTATGAAAGCCAGATGAGGAGAATAGATGGGACTTGTTTTTGGGCAATTGCGTCACTTCAGTATTTAGCCTTCAACGGTGAAATGGCAATCCTAAAAGTCTTATATGACATCACGGATCGCAAAAATACTGTAACCAAACTCCAAGAACAAAATTGTTTTATCCAGAATGTCTTCGAGAACATTCCTTTGATGATTAAAATTTTAGATCACAATGGTAAACCTCAATGGGTAAACCAGGAATGGGAGAGGGTTCTAGGTTGGACCTTTGAAGATTTCCAAGATCAAGACCTCTTAGAGGTTTTATATCCCCAACCTGATGATCGGCAGTATATGATTGATTTTATTCAGTCTGCAGACCGGATTTGGGGTGACTTTAGAACTCAGATACGCTCTGGTCAGACCATAGATACAACTTGGACTAATGTAAAGCTAGCCAATGGTCAAATCATTGGCATTGGGCAAGACATCACCAAACGCAAACAAGCAGAAAGGATCTTACAAGCTCAAGCCGAGCGAGAGCAATTAATGCGAACTGTGTCCGAGAGGATTCGTCAGTCTCTGAATCTCTCAGATATCCTCAGCGCCACAGTTAGAGAAGTGCGGGATCTACTTCAGGTTGATCGAGTGATAGTCTTTAAGTTTGCCCCAGATATGAGTGGTACAATTGTCGCCGAATCAGTACAACCTGGATGGACTGCAGCTTTTGGGCAAGAGATTCACGACACATGTTTTCAAACCGGGGGAGTGGGGGAATATGCTCAAGGACGCAGACGGGCGATCTCTAACATCTACACCGCTGGACTTAGTGATTGCCACATTAATTTATTGACGCGGTTTGAAGTTAAAGGCAATCTTGTTGTACCGATTCTCCTGGAGGTCAGTGGGGAAAATTCTAGCTCTCGTCTCTGGGGCTTACTAATAGCCCACCAATGCTCGCAACCCAGGGATTGGGAAGAAGATCAACTGGATTTGCTTGAACAATTGACAGTCCAAATAGCGATCGCCATTCAACAATCCTGCATCTTTCAGCAGTCCCAAAGTGAACTCCACCAACGACAGAAAGCAGAATTGGAGTTAAGAGATGCCCTAACTGAAAAAGAATTCCTCCTCAAGGAGATTCATCATCGAGTTAAAAATAATTTACAAATTATATCGAGTCTCCTCCAACTTCAGTCTTATACAGTCAGAGATCCTGAAGTAATCAAGGCACTTAGAGAAAGCCAAAATCGGATTGAGTCTATGTCTCTTATTCACAAGAACTTATACACTGCTCCTAATATTGGTAACCTAGATGTTGTTGATTATATTAATAGCCTAGCTGCAAGTATACTTGCATCCTATCAGATAGGACCAGGGAGGATTGCCCTGCAAACCCAGATGGAACCAGTCAGCTTGAGTCTTGATCAAGCTGTTTCCTGTGGATTAATTATCAATGAATTAATCTCCAATGCCCTCAAGCATGCTTTTCCTAACGAACAGGTAGGGATAATTAGTATTACTTTATGTAATACTAAATCTAATATTCAGATCACTATCCAAGATAATGGAATTGGTCTACCTATTAACTTTAATTTCGGAAATACAGATTCTTTAGGACTCTCCCTAGTTTATGATTTGGTGACAGAACAATTAGAAGGCAACATTACTATAGAACGTAATCAGGGGACAGCATTTAAAATCGAGTTTCCACAGTTAACCTTGTGCAGATAAATATTCAGATGGAGCCAGCTAAAATTTTAGTCGTCGAAGATGAAGTGATTGTGGCTAGAACCATTGCCAGCCAACTCAATCAACTAGGGTACACTGTGGTGGGAACAGCTTCTTATGGGAAGGATGCCATTGCTAAAGCCTCTGCAAGCCCACCAGAATTAGTCTTAATGGATATTATCCTCAAAGGTGAAATGAATGGGATTGATGCTGCCAGCTATATCCGGGAACATTTACATATACCAGTAGTTTTTCTTACGGCCTACGGTGACGAGGACACTTTAGAACGGGCAAAAATTACTCAGCCCTTCGGTTACATAGTCAAACCCTTTACCACCAAAGATTTACGGTTAGCGATTGAGATTGCTTTATTACAACATCGGCTAGAGAGGGAACTACGGCAGCATCGAGATCAGTTAGCAACTATTTTAAACTCCATGAGTGATGCAGTGATTGCCACAGATCAACGGGGAATTGTCACCTTTATGAATCCTGCTTGCGAAGCATTAACAGGTTGGCCTAAAGACGAAGCTCTAGGTAGTGACATCGTCAAGATTTTGCCTCTAGTTAATGAAGTTACAGGTGCCGATATCGAAAATCCAGTCACCAAGGTCATCAGGGAACAACAGGTGGTTTATTTAGATGAGTTCACATCTTTAATTTCCCGCAATGGGACCAGGATACCAATTGGGGATAGTGCTTCTCCCCTCAGGGAACGACCTAACAAAATGAGTGGTGTGGTCGTAGTTTTTTGGGATAATAGTACCAAGCGTAAAACAGAATTATTAACCAAAGCCTTAGAAAAAGAGCAAGAACTAAACAATCTCAAATCCCTATTTATTTCTACCGTCTCCCATGAATTCCGCAATCCCCTAAGTGTGATTCAAACAGCAGTAGAACTCATAGATATGCAAGGAGGTAATTTACCAGAATCAAAGCGAAAAACATACGTCAAGCGGATTCAAAATTCCGTTCAATCCATGAAACACTTGATGGAAGATGTGCTATTCATGGGACGTGCCGAAGCCGGAAAACTAGAGTGCAATCCTAGTCCTATAAATTTAGAGCAATTCTGTCGAGATCTGATAGAAGAACTTTCAGCCACTGGAAACTGGATAGAAATCGTTTTTACCTGTCATGGTAACTGCACAAATCCCACATTGGACGAAAGGCTTTTGCATTATATGTTAGTAAATTTACTCTCAAACGCTATTAAGTATTCGTCAAAGGGTAAAACAATTCAATTTGAGCTAACTTGTAATTCACTAAAAGGGGTAGTAATTTTTCAGATTCAAGATCAGGGAATTGGGATTCCAGAATCAGACCAAGCTCGACTTTTTGAATCCTTCTATCGAGCCTCAAATGTGCAATCAATTCAAGGCAATGGTTTAGGGCTAGCAATTGTGAAAAGGTGCGTTGACGCTCATTGTGGTGAAATTAGAATGACCAGTCAACTGGGGATAGGAACAACAGTCACGATCACCTTACCATTAAATGTCACAGTTATGGGGTGATGGGAGCAACGCGATTTTGCGAGGATTCTGTTGAATGTAGGGAAGCTACTCAATTTTCGATAGAGTAGGGTTAACCCTTGAGTTTTCCCGTGATCTTTTCATCAAGGTTTTTAGGCAGACAGAGTACAACTCCATTAGTAATCCTGAATGACACCACGTACAACCGACTTCACCTCACCACTAGAGAAGGGGTCAGTTCCACCACTCCAGTTAAAGTCACTAATTCGGATACTAATACCACCTAACTGCAGCACCGGATTATAACGCAAGACAATTCCGTAGGTGCGGCGGCTATATTCTATAATGTAGTCAGTGCTAATGGCCTGAGCAGTATCCAGCTCGACAGAATCCTCAAACCCTATGCGAAACGGTCCATAGATTTGTTGTGAAATCCCCGCAGTCAAAACTCTGTTGTCAACGGATCGGTCAAATAAGAAGGGTGATGAGCCACTGTTAAGCCCTTGGGAGTAAATCAGATTAAAGGCAGTATAGTCTAAGTAGTGTCGAGAAAAATGACCGATTTGCCCTACTAAGCCCACTGTTCCAGTGAGGGTGCTTTGTTGATCGCCACTTGTATAATAGCTACTCGTGCCAGTGATACCAGTAACTAACGTCAAGTAGGGAACTACGGGTCTAGAGGTATAGTGCAATCCTTCAGTGGCTGTAGGTGGTAACGGTTTTCCATGCCATAGGGGTATACCGCGACTCAGGGAAAAACTAGCTTGTAAACGTCCTAGAGAGATGCGACCAGTTTGAGTCTGCCCTTGGGCTTCGAGCAAGTCCTGACGGTCTGTGTTAGCGTTGATGTACTCAACCCCTGCTTGATAGTTAAGGTTGATGCCTGTCTTGCCCAGAGGAATCACTGGTGATTTAATCAACCCACCCAGGTTACTTTGCACAGTTTGATAGCCTAGGGTACCATTGTAGAGGAGATTGCGATAGCCAGATTCCAAAGTCAAGGTATAGGGATTGACATTACCTAAGAGCTGACGCAGGCGTAAATTGCCCTGCAAGTTATTGTCCAATGTACTGAGGTCTAAACTCGCTAACTCTCCAAACCCTTGGAGTGTTGTTTTCGGCCCTAAAACAGCATTTACTCTTGTCTTTAAGCCAAAAAAGCTGTCTACATTGCCACCTCCTTGGAGAGCTCTTTGGATCAAGAATTGGGGTGTGAGGCTCCAACTTGAATTTTCTGTACTCACTACTGGAAAGGAGTGTTCGATATAAAGACCACTTAGGTTGGTGGCATCGTAACCTACATTGACTATCGCCGGATTAACTTGCCTGGGCCGACGGTCAATGGTTCTCTCATCTAAGGGGAGGGGTAGAGAAACATCTTGATCAAAGACTAACCGCTGATTCTGGGTTTGAATCTTGTCGATGAGAGGTGCTTCCCGTGTTAGCGTCGCTTGCGATGCTCGTAATTCTAGCTCTGGGGGCGAAAAAGGGTCATTAGTAATCCGCACATCCCTAGCTTGCCAACCACGGGAGTAGAAGTCAATCCGTTTAGCTTCAAATCGGATTCGTCTGACCTGTCCCCCTGTCTTCGGTGGTGGCACATTGCTGGCAGCTGACTGACCACCGATAGCTAGGTTAAGCTCCCCGGGACTACTGACTCCAGAAGTGGGCTGGTTGGCTCGAATGCGATCGCTCGGTGGATATTTAGGTACACCCCCAGCTATAATATCACTAGGTAAAAAAGACAAATCACTGGCTGCGGTGGGAATGAAGATTTCTCCCCTGCCATTTTCAATCTCCCCACTATCCTGGACTAAGTTGTAGGTAAAGCGTTCTCCTCGCAACACCTGCCCTCCCCTAGTCAAGGCTACATTACCGTCCCCCACAGCAATCAAGTTATTTAAATTTACTTGTAAGCGATCGGCATCTATCACTGCCCCTTCATATCGTACTATTACATTACCTTCTGCCGTGACAATCTGCCTTTGCGTATCGTAGTCTTGGCGATCGGCTGTCACATCGACGATTCGTTCTATTACTGCTGGAGGTTTTTCCCGTGGTCGGAACTCTAGTGTTCTTTGCTCAGTAGGGCTGCGAGACTTGAACTTGATGATGCTTGGGACTGGTTGAGAACTTGGTGTATTTTCAGCGATGGAGACAGAGAGATTAATTTTGCTGGCTGAGTCCCTGCTGAGTGTAGTGGGGTGGACAACTTCCTTTACCGAAGGAAATACAGCAGGGGTACCGCTATCAACTGGTTGAGAACTTGGTGTATTTTCAGCAATGGACACAGGAAGATTAATTTTGCTGGTTGAGTCCCTGCTGAGTGTAGTGGGGTGGACAACTTCCTTTACTGAAGGAAATACAGCAGGGGTACCGCTATCAACTGGTTGAGAACTTGGTGGATCTTCAGCCAGGGCAGTGGGAAATGTAGCACCTGGTGGCTGGAAATAACTGCCATCACTGGGATTAGAGGTGTAGCTAACTGCCGATGGCTTTCCCAATAGAGCCGCATTTCGAGACGCACTGAGGGGAGAAGATTTTAGTGTTGAGGGTTGGAGTAAGTAATTTTGGTTTACCTCTTCATTATTTTCCGAACTTGCAAGTTGTTGTACCCTAGTCTTAGCCTTCACAACTAAAGTAGATGCGGTTGAATCTATAGGTTTCAAAGGTGCTATCACCGAAGGTGGGTCAGGCGGCAGAACTAGATAAGGCATATCTGGGCACAATCAAGCTAACAAACATTCAAACAGTAGCCGGAAGGAAGAATAACACATTATGCCTTCCGACTTTTGGATTTTGTCTGCTGACAGTCGCAGATATTTGGCCTCTTTACTCTAAATCCTGCCGTCCAGGGTTACGTGCTGGGTCATTAGACAAAAATCCGAATACAAAGATACCTACGAACAAGGCAACAACAATATAAACGGTGATTTTTAAAGCTAGCATAGGAACTTCTCCAAGGGGTGTCATCAAAGGTTAGATCAGAGCTACCCCACGGATAAATCCGGGGGGTTCCAACTTACTACGTAAGTTTCGTATACCCTTCGTGGTTCCGACTCCTCACGCGCTATTGGATTACGGAAGATCCACTCTGTCCCACTCCGAAGAATAGGAGACCTTGAGCTAGTCGCGGTTCTCGCGGATTAATGAATGCTCCGATTAAATCAAGCCTTCCGCAAGGATTGCTCCATCCCCAGCTAGGTTTCTAGCTGCTTGATTTAAATCGCTCGGAACATTTTCTACTCATGTTGAGTAGAAACTTTAACCGATTTTGTAGCACTTTCAGCCAACAGTCTCGGTCGAAACTCAATGCAACAAATGTTGCTTGTTAAAAATCATAACATATGGACGGCGATAAAGAAAGCCCTCGCCTTACCCCCATAGATAAATCTAGGGGCTACCTCGGCGCGGATAATTTGGTGTTCTCTATATATTACCCACATCTGGTCTTCTTTTGAGTTGTAGATTCGTTTACAGAGATGTCTAGTGGACTAGATTTTAGGGCGTTGCATATTTGCGGGAACAATTGAGGTTTGGTTTCATACAGAGCAAAATCATCCTATGATTCAGCAACGCCCCTCTTACCCATGGCCCATGACCCCATCACCCACTACCAAGTCTAATCGGCTCTTAATCACTCGCGCAGGTATACCCACAGCGACGGAAAAGGGAGGAATATCTCTATTGACAACTGCTCCTGCACCGATAACACTGCCCTTGCCGATAGTGACACCATCTAATACTGTTACTCCATGCCCTAGCCAACAGTCATCTTCAATCATGATTCCCCTGCGAGTTACACCTTGGAGTTTAATCGGTGACATCGATTCTGTAAAAATGTGATTATTGGCATATATTCCTGAATGGGCGGCGATCAAACAGTTTTTCCCAATTTTAATATCCCCAGGTCCAGCAATGCACACATCACTACCAATAAAGGTATCTTCGTCAATTTGGATGCAAGTATTTACCAAACAACCTATATCCGTGTTGCGCTCAACTGCTACCCGATTTCCCAAAGTGATTTTATTATCGGGGTGTCCCTTGGCATCTAAGCGCACACCTTTAAAAAGGTATACGCTGTCACCAATTTCAATGGCAGCAGTATTGAGAAACTCTACCCCATCTTGAATATAAACTTGCCTACCTAAGTGGGCGAATATATGACGATAAACTAAATTCCGCAACTTTGCACCAAGAGCAATTGGAGGTAAATCACCAACGATCGCAGTGACTAAAAGCTCTTTGAATCGTTGCCATTTTGAAGAATATTGCTGATGATTCATGGTAACAAACTAATATTTGGCTGATGAGGAGATTTACTAGTAGTAAATCAATACCGCTAGTAATATCGAAGTCTGCTGTATGCAATTGGGTCATTGGCTCTGTTCCCGCCAAAAGAGTACATATTGGAAATTAGGAGGGAGGAGAGCTTTCAGCTATCTTTATAATGTGCAAAGCTGATGTTGAGGTAATATTTTGCTGGAAAAAGAGTATTTTTCAACAAAAAATAGCATTACACAAGTCTTTAATACTGACTAGCTAAGTATTGTAATTACTGTTGTTGAATTTTTCAGTTTTATTTTTCAATTTAACTGAAATTAGGGTGGAACATCTCCCACTTCTGACATCACATTAAAGTTTACCATTGGTGCAAACAAGTAAGCACTTCCCCGGCTACTATGACGGCTCTCTTGTAACGAATCTTTAGGGTATGCTACTTTTATCATGTCGCACAGAAATTATTTACAGACTGCCTAACTCAGTAAATCTTATCTAAATTAAATTAGATGCTCCTGCCCTGGAATTTAGCATAACACATTTTATTTTAGATGGAATAGTTGCAAAAATTAAGTTTAGGAGGATGTAATCATAAGATCAAAACAAAAATTACTCACTATGAACAAAATTTGTAAATCACCCTATTAGATAGTCCAAGTGGGTGATGCCTGGTTAATAGTACGTGTTCTAAATTTTAAACAATACTACTACAGATGATAAAACTCCCATAGCACCCTGATGCTTTTAACTGACACCCTGAGTTCAGATTATGATTTTAATTAAGGAAATCGTACAGCAAGCTTTAGCCACTGGTTATTTGAGTGCCACTGCCCGGCAGCAAATGCGATCGCTGCTGCAAACTAACTATGACTCAGAAGATATAGACGCTTTCATCATTCTAGAGCGAGCTGTAGCGGCAGGTGATGTCAAATCAGAAGCTGAAACTCCTGTAACTAAAACTCAAGATACTTCATCTAACATCAAACTTGCTTATCAGTTGGCAGCCGAGTTGGCTTATGCAGCTGCCCTAGGGTTAACTATGCAACATAATACTTAATATTTTAAGCTTTCTCGGAATCGCCGACCAATGCTTTTAAATGCATAAACAGAGGAAGTAGCTTAGTATAAGCTTTAGCAACAAGGAGTCGATTGTTTTTCAGTGCTTAACAAAGTTAAAGCATTCTGATAAACATAACATAAAGAACTTAACAGCAAGCATATGCAGCCAATTCGCACATTCAACGTTTCTCCATCACTACCACCGCGACTCGAACCACTACGGCAACTAGCATACAATTTGCACTGGGACTGGAATGTTGAGACTAAGGATCTGTTTCGGCGCTTAGACCCTGATCTGTGGGAGTCTAGCCACCATAATCCGGTATTGATGCTGGGGACCATTAGCCAAGTGCGGTTCTTGGAGGTTGTGGAAGATGAAGGCTTCCTAGCGCAAATGGATCGAGCTAACCGTCAATTAGCAGATTATTTGCAGGAAAATACTTGGTATCAAAAACAGCGCAGCCAGCAACCAAAAGAATGCTACGCCTATTTCTCCGCTGAATTTGGCTTGGTAGATTCTTTGCCGATTTACTCTGGAGGCTTGGGTGTTCTGGCAGGGGATCACCTCAAGTCTGCCAGTGACCTGGGACTACCCCTAGTCGGTGTGGGCTTATCGTACCAGCAGGGTTACTTTGCCCAGTATCTCAACGCCGATGGTTGGCAACAGGAGCGGTACCCTATTAATGATTTTTATAATATGCCCATCCACCTGGAGCGCAATGCCGATGGCTCTGAACTGCGGATTGCGGTAAATTACCCAGGACGGGAGGTATATGCCAGGGTATGGCGGGTACAGGTGGGAATGATACCACTGTACATGATGGACACCAACATTGAACCTAACAAACCCTACGACCAAGATATTACCAATCAGCTCTACGGTGGTGACATTGATATGCGTATCCACCAGGAAATTATGCTGGGTATTGGCGGGGTGAGGATGTTGAAGGCCTTGGGGTATGAAGTTACCGCTTACCACATGAACGAAGGTCATGCCGGATTCTCTGCCCTAGAACGCATCAGCATCCTAATTCAGGAGGAAGGCTTGGACTACGCCCAAGCTAGACAGGTAGTAGCCTCTAGCAACATCTTTACAACCCATACACCAGTTCCAGCAGGAATTGACTTGTTTGCGCCGGACAAGATTTTGTACTATCTAGGGCACTATGCAGATATTTTTGGTTTGCCAAGGGAGCAATTTTTAGGGCTAGGACGGGAAAACACCGGGGACCTATCTGCACCCTTCAGCATGGCAGTGCTAGCATTGAAGATGGCGACTTTTTCTAATGGTGTCGCACAGTTACACGGTGTCGTGTCACGACAGATGTTCCAGGGTCTATGGCAGAAAGTACCCGTGGATGAAGTACCCATTACTGCCATCACCAATGGGGTTCATGCCCGTAGCTGCGTGGCTAAATCCACCCAAGAGTTATATGATCGCTACTTGGGACCGAACTGGTCATCAGCCCCATCAGACAGCCAATTGTGGGAACGGATGGCAGCGATCCCCGATGAGGAACTGTGGCGGAACCATGAACGTTGCCGTCTGGACATGATTTTGTATGTGCGGGATCATTTAGTCAAACATTTACGCGATCGCGGAGCCTCGGCTTCAGACATTGCCCAAGCCCAAGAGGTGCTTGATCCGAATGTGTTAACCATTGGTTTTGCCCGACGCTTTGCCACCTATAAACGGGCAACCCTATGGATGCGCGATGTAGAACGGATTAAGCGGTTACTCTTGGGTAACAAACACCGCAAAGTTCAATTCGTGATTGCGGGTAAAGCCCACCCCAAAGATATTCCTGGCAAAGAACTCATCCGCGATATCAATCACTTCATCCGGGAACAACATTTGGAAAAACAAGTGGTATTTGTTCCTAACTATGACATTCACATTGCCCGACTGATGGTAGCAGGTTGTGATGTGTGGTTGAATACCCCCCGGCGACCAAGGGAAGCTTCCGGTACCAGTGGCATGAAAGCATCCATGAATGGACTGCCTAACCTCAGCGTCCTCGACGGCTGGTGGGATGAGGCAGATTACGCTCGCACTGGTTGGGCAATTGGGCATGGGGAGAACTACGATGACCCTAACTATCAGGATGAGGTGGAGGCTAATGCTCTCTACGATCTACTGGAGAAGGAAGTCGTTCCCCTATTTTACGACCACCGAGATGTGGATGGGTTGCCTCGTCCTTGGGTCGCCAAGATGAAAGATGCCATTCGGTTAAACTGCCCCTTCTTTAACACAGCCCGAATGGTCCGGGAGTATGCTCAAAGAGCTTACTTCCCCGCCAGCGATCGTCATCAGATCCTCAAGGCTGATAACTATGCCCCAACTAGGGAGTTAGCAACTTGGAAAGCCAAATTGAGTGAACACTGGTTTAACATCCGGATTAAAGATATGGATGTGTCAACCGGAGCCGCAATTGAAGTTAACCAAACTGTTAACGTCAAAGCCAAACTTGATCTGGCAACTCTAACTAACGAAGATGTGCAGGTGGAACTATACCAAGGTGCAATTGATGCCAATGGGGAAATCGTCAATGCTGTGACAGTGGTGATGGATTACCAAGGACAGGATACGGACTTGAGTGTCTACACGGCTGACATCACCTACACTACCTCTGGTTTACAAGGTCTATCCTTGCGGGTGTTGCCAAAGCACCAACACCTTTCTAGCCCATACGAACCAAGGTTGATTGCTTGGGCTGAGTAAGATAAATTCCAATAGAGGGGGAACTCTCCCCCTTTATTGACATTGCCGTTTGATAACGGCAAGCTAGAGCAGAAGACCAATCGACAAATTTAGCTTTTTTGAGGAAAACTTCGATGACCGCAACTTCTCCCCGATTAAAGCACGAGGTTAAAGACCTCGCCCTCGCTCCCTTGGGAAGACAGCGCATTGAATGGGCTGGACGGGAAATGCCAGTTTTACGCCAAATCCGCGATCGCTTTGCCCAGGAAAAACCTTTTGCTGGTTTGCGCCTTGTGGCCTGCGCCCATGTAACTACAGAAACAGCTCATCTGGCGATCGCCCTCAAAGCAGGGGGAGCAGATGCGCTCTTGATTGCTAGTAACCCTTTGTCAACCCAAGACGATGTAGCTGCTAGTCTGGTTGTTGACCATGAGATTCCTGTCTTTGCTCAAAAAGGTGAAGATAATGCTACATATAACCGCCACGTCCAGGTGGCATTGGATCACCGCCCGAATATTATTATTGATGATGGCAGTGACGTAGTTGCTGCCCTAATTCAGCAACGCCAACACCAGATCCCTGATTTGATTGGTACCACCGAGGAAACGACAACGGGAATTGTTCGCCTCCGTGCCATGTTCAATGATGGTGTTCTCACTTTCCCGGCGGTGAATGTCAACGATGCTGATACTAAGCATTTCTTTGATAATCGCTATGGTACTGGTCAATCAACCCTAGACGGGATCATCCGCGCTACAAATATCCTCCTAGCGGGGAAAAATATCGTTGTTGTTGGTTACGGCTGGTGTGGTAAAGGAACTGCCCTCCGCGCTAGGGGTCTAGGTGCCAATGTAATTGTCACCGAAATCGATCCCATCAAGGCAATTGAAGCAATCATGGATGGTTTCCGCGTCCTCCCAATGAACGAAGCTGCCTCCCAAGGGGACTTGTTTATTACCGTCACTGGCAACAAGCACGTGATTCGTGGTGAGCATTTCGAGGTGATGAAAGATGGAGCAATTGTTTGTAACTCTGGTCACTTTGATATTGAGATCGACCTCAAATATTTAGCATCTCAAGCTCAGGAAATCAAACAAGTGCGCCCCTTTACGGAAGAATATAAGTTGGTAAATGGCAAATCAGTGATTGTTCTAGGTCAAGGACGCCTGATTAACCTAGCTGCCGCCGAAGGACATCCCAGTGCTGTAATGGATATGAGCTTTGCCAACCAAGCTTTGGCTTGTGAATATTTAGTGAAGAATAAAGGTAAGTTAGCACCTGGGTTACACTCAATTCCCACTGAAGTAGATCAGGAAATTGCCAGGTTGAAGCTGCAAGCCTTGAGAATTAACATTGACACTTTAACAGCAGATCAAATAGAGTACATTAATTCTTGGACCTCTGGAACTTGAGGCTAGTTAAGTACTTTGATATACTTTTGTAGTTTTTTCTTCGTGTTGGTAATCTATTCTATTGGATTACCAACTATTTTTTTTAATAAGGCAGCCAAGGGTATTTCGAGAGTGGTACTTGCAGATTAATATCGGAAAATAGCTGCTGCTACCACACTATTAGGCATTTCTTCAGGTTCCAGAGTATAAACCCTACCCCCATTTAATAGGGTATGAATTGCCGCAAAGTTTAACATATCCTCATCCTCTGGTCCTAGTTCTGGATGTAAATCTACAGTCATAGTATCGGGTTCAAATTTACCCCATATTTGCCATTGTTTCGGCACAAATAAAGTCTCAACTCTTTGATAATAAGCAGCTGGAATGATTTCTTTAAGATCACTAGAAGTTTTGCCCATTTTCTCTCCAGCTAGTTGCTGATAAAGCACCATTACTTGCTCTTGAGATTGGTGAAATTGTGGTTCGACAATTTGCCAAGCTTCCTGATGCAATTCCTCTAGCTTGACATTCTCTGGGTTGCCATTAATACCTGACCCTAGTAAATGGGGGTAGGTATTTGCCTGCTGATAAATAGGGAACAAATACTCCACTGCCGCTAATACTAAAGGCGATTTTTCCTCTCGCAACTTTGGATGCAATGCCCCATCAATGGCATAACAAAATTGGCGGATATCTTCTTGATGTTTATCCCGATCGGGACTTCCCTGTCCGTGAAATGAGCCTGGATGTTCCGCAGGATTTGCCGTTCCACCTTTTGATGTGCCAATTCGGTGTTGCACCCCTTTTTGCATCTCATCTTCTAGTAGAACTGCTTCTAAATTCTGCGGTAAATTTTCCACCTCCACCTGATTGAGATTGTAGCGGGTTCCTTGAAAAAACTTCACCTCCTGTTGACTCAAAGATAGTAAGTAGAAACTACCGTCATTGTTAATTAGATGTAAGAGTGGTTTGAGGTGGAATTGCTCACTCACAACTACTAATTCTGGAAACTCAATTGGTAGGGAGTAGTAACGAAATAGATTCCGGGAAATAAAAATTACTAACCCGTAGTCTTGGTGTTCCCAGAAATCGCAGGTATCTAGATCCTTGAGTGGTTGGAGCAAATCTACTGCTTGGGTACGAGGAATTCCTATAGCATCCAAACGTTCTTCAGCTGCACGGATGAGATTTTTGAAGCGAATGGGATTTTGTCGCGTCTCTACTCTAGCTTTTTGCGTAGGCATGTAAAGCGAGACAGACGGCAGTTGGGGATGTTCGACTAAAATTTTAAGTTCATCAGTAGATAAATGCAGCATATTATTAAACTCTGTTTCATTCTAGATTTATTTCAACACTAAATGGGGAAAAGCTGCATCTTTCCGATGGACAAAAATCACCTGTTTCCTTGGATATAGAGCTTTTCAACTACCCAGCATTGAAGGTCTTATAAGAGTATCTAATAAAACCTAAAGTCACTCGTTTCATTAGCCAGTACAATCCACTGAGAATTAGGAAAGTAATGCCAATAATTAACAAGGGTTGTTTATCAAGAATTTGCTCCACACCTCGGGTTAATAATGCATCTGGTTGAGTGATAAAATCCCAACTGTTAAAACGCAAGAACCGTCCCCAATAAATCCCAATGGCGACTAGACTATGGGTAGTTAACTCAACATAGAAAATCCACTGAATTTTACCAATTCGGCGTAGGTAGTAGCCCCAATTAATTAAGGATATGACGTAGGCTTCAAATCCTGCTAGAATTACTAGCAAATATGTGGGGATTAGGATCAGTGTAATGAGCCATAGAGATTGAATCTGGCGGATATTTTTAATCAAGTGAATTACATCAGTTAAGAGGTAAGGTGCATTGGGTAAAAAAGCGAAAAATACTACAAATCCTAACCACCAAACCCAAGAACGTTGGCTTTTACTACGAAATAACCAAACACTTAAAGCTAAGGGTATAAAGGCTAGAAATAAATTCCAAGCCATCCAACTCATATCCACTTGCCATATCTGTGCAATTCTGACTATTAATCTTTCTCTCATCTCAAACCCCCAGGAGACCCCTACTATAGTTGTACTCAGCTTGGTGGTGTCCGGAATAGGGAGTTAATTGTAAGGCATCCCCTAGGGATTTTTTGGCTGGAGTAAAAACCGCGATAGGGATAGCCGAACAGTTAACAAATACCTGAGTGGGCATAGGAACAACAATCCTTTCTTGAAGTGTATTTACATAGACATATTGCCCTGGACAAGGTATGAGGATCGGTACTTTCCAAACGACAATGGTCTAACCGAAACGGACCAGTTTACTCCCTTCCGGCCAACTCTTAACAGGGGACAAAGGCGGTAGAATAGGACGTTTTTTCCTGGGAAGGGAGTAATCAAGGACGGTAGATGAGAGATTGATCTGTTTTCCCCTAACCCTCTACGCGTAGCAAGAGCGGTCGCTCATGGGGAGCCAGTTCCGTGAGTGGGTCCACAAACTTGAGGCGACTGGCATGGAAACCCCCTGTCCCCGCGCTGGCTCACACCACCTGCTTCAAGTCAGCAAAGACTAGCCGAGCGCTGCCTCCCCAAGACCATTGATCATCACAAAATCCAAAATCCTTAGTCCCCATAACACTCATAGAGTTGATGGTAGGTGGTTGACAGAGGGTGAAATGTTATTCTAGCCTAACTCAATTTTATCGAAGAAGGGGTTCTTTGTGCGGTTTTTTCACACCCATACTTTTGCCGTTAAGTCTGAAAACTCCTGCACTCGACCAGAGATAGGGGACAGAAGGTTCGGGTATTCACCAGAATTGATAAATCCCTTGAAGCCTTCTGCTTGCTTGCTGCCTCAAAATTTTAATCCTTCTCCTTCCTTCTCTCCTCTTACCTCCTGGAGTTTAGACTAATTTGATTGGGGAAAAGTGGATACAATGGAGAATCAGTATCTATGTCTGTTTGCTTGAAACCTTTGAAATACAAGCATTATAGGCATTTAAAATTTCACTAGATAACCAGGGTTGTCAAACCGTTGAGCGAATGCGAGACTTTCTTACGAGTTTGGCGCATTGGCTATATGGCTCAAACTCAACGAAAAATCATCGTAGGCAGAGTAAACCAGCTTTTGCCAAAAGCTATATAGCCCTCAGCCTAGGACTTTGAGCCAATTGAACTCTCTTGCCTCATCTCAACCAAACCCAAAATTTAGTCTAAACTCCAGTACCTCAAAACCTCCATGAAAAGATCACGGGAAAAATCAGTTTTCATACCCTGGAATATTCTGATTACTTAAGTAGAGGGGTGCAGTACCGATTTAACTGTTCTCCCAAGTTATCTGAGTCCTTACCAGCAATTTTGGCAGATGTGAGGGCAGAGTCGATTTCTGTTCTGGCACGTTGGATTTTTTCCTTCCCTGTTAACGAAGCATCTGCTGATTTAGCCGTACCAAGAGCCTGCGCTGCTTCAGCGATCGCTTGACTGAGGGACTGAAAAACCTTGACAAAACTGTTTTGAAGTTCCTTAAGCTTAGGGTCTGATAAGTTCAGGTCCCTCAGGGATGTGGTGACATTTTCTAAATCCCTAGACAGTTGGAGACTGGTTGTAACCTGTTTTCCTTTGTTGGTATCAATTAAAGATGTACCTTGATTTACAACCTGAATTAGTTGCTGGCATTGGGAAACTTTACTCTCGTTACAACTAGTAACTAATAGAGTAATACTCAGACTAATAGGAGCAATAAACATATACTTACGGACAACAGACATGAATACCCCAAGAGCAATAAAACCCAAATAATATTATCCAAAAATTCAGCAGATCGGCACAAGTCAATTTTCCATTTTGGATTATAGATTTTTGTAACTTTGGAGTTTTGCTCAAAAAGCACATAATCATAAGAAAACTCGGTAAGTGGGAAACGAGCGTGGCTTCAGAGAAAGAGAGGTAAACAACTCGGCGACTTTAGTCGCAGTGAATCTTTTTAGAGTAGATAGCTATAGCCATCTTTTTTGTGAATAAACTCACAAGCTTTATAGCTAATTCCTTGTACCAATCCATTCTTGGTCGAGATATTAAAACTACCTGTGGCAGGAGTGGCAATCCTGCCAACATATTCACCGACTTTCTTTCCAGATTTGACAGATGCTTTAACAATGTCTCCAGTCTGAAAGCCAAAGTGAAATTTAGTTCTCGAACAGTGACGGGCACGGAAACCAAATTTATCTGTACGGCAGATTTGTCTAGTACCATGACCATTAGCAGTGATTAGCAGGGGTTTAATGCCCTTGATTTTTAAAATTGGTGTTGAGTTGCCCACGCAGGCTGCATCAATCCAGTGCTCTTTTGGTAGGGCTTGGTTACTACGATTGAACTTAGTTAATCCTCCAGAACCACGCTCAATGGGTAAACCCGTTCCTTTCAGAACTTCTAGTAATGCATACCTGGTAGTATTAACGGCTGCTGCATCGACCAGTGGTTTTTTAGCCTGTGCCAGGATTTTTTCTAATCTGCCGGGGTCTTTTTCCAGGAAGTCTTTGATATCCTTAGTCCCCTTCTTGGTATTTGGAACTGACAGCTGGGCAGATTTTTGAGACAGGAATTTCTTAGCGGGTGACAACCTACCGACAAAGCTTGCTGCATAAGGGATAGGGCAGAGAAACTACGCTGAAAATAGAGCCGTTTATGGGGCTTGAGCGCGATCAGATTCAGCACCCAATCAGCCTATAATTCTATCCCGTAACGCCATCGTTGTCCGTAGAGTCCAAAGCCTATCAATTTTGGATTTTGGATTTTAGACTAACAGAGGAGATAGAGTAGAAGGGCAGTCAGTGATGGGACACAACCGATCAGTCCTAATCCAAAATTAAGTCCTACAAGTTGTGAATCAAGGCAACTAGAGTCGCAATTCTTCGCTCAGAAGGCATAAGAGCAATCGCCTGAACTCGAATTGTTACTGCATGGCGAGCAAGGGCTTTTAATCTGCTGACTGGGATACCAGAGAACTTCAAAGTGTTAATACCAAGGGAACGTACTTTAACCCCTACCTTTTATTCGCTGACCTGTAATCACCATTTTGACCCCATTAGCAGGGGCAAGGGTGATACCTCGGCGCCGAGGTTTTTCTGGTTGATGATCAGCTAAAGCGAGTTGATAACGTGAAAGAATTGTGGCTAAGACTATTTTCATTTCAAATATAGCCAAAGCCTCCCCCAGACAGCGACGGACACCACTACCAAAGGGTATAAATTCATAGGGAGAAAATTGCCGTTCTAGAAACCGTTCTGGTTTGAATTGCTGGTGTTGTGGATATAAATCCTCACGTTGATGGGTAAGGTACATACAGCCCACGACTACTGTGTTTGATTCTAGAGGATATCCCATTAACTCTACAGATTCTTGTGCTACTCTAGGAAACGTCAACATAGCCACAGGGTGAATCCGCAAGGTTTCATGACAAACAGCAGTCAGATATGGCAGGCGGAAAATGCTCATAGGATCGGAAAAATCGCCAAAGGTATCCAGTTCTTGGCATAATTTTTCCCGAACTTCAGGTTGACGGTGAATCCAGTATAGTCCCCAAGCCATAGCCGTTGCTGTAGTTTCGTACCCAGCAAATAACATGGTGAGCAACTCATCTCGCAATTCTTGATCAGTCATCTGATTACCCGTTTCGTCAGTTGCTGACATCAGGGAAGAGAGGATATCGATGCGATCGCTTCCGGCTTTCTTCCGCCGTTCCGCAATTTCTGCATAGAGCAATTGATCAAGTTGCTGCCGATCTCGCAGAAATTTGCCCCAAGGACTCCAAGCACCTAAATCTTTTTGCAGGAAAGGGAAAAAGAGGAAACTGGAAGTTAAAGGTGAGCCAAACAGATCTAGCATCAACTTTAATTGATGCTTCAGTTGTTCACAGCGTTCGCCCTCATAAGCACCGAATACTGCTTGTAAGATGACTTGAAGCGAAATCTCCTGGGTAGTATCACGAGCAGAAAATGGCTGATTTATCGGTAATTGATTAAACATCTTTTCAGTCAAATCACCCATTAGCTGACCGTATGCTCGCATCCGATCACCATGAAAGGAAGGCATGACTAATTGTCGCCGCTTTCTGTGGCGCTCGCCATCTAGCATGATGATAGAATACTCGCCTAGTAGGGGGAGCAATATTCTATTGTGTTCACCAAGGGCGGCAAACTTCTTGCGATCATTGGTCAAAAGTTCTTGGAGTCCCTGGGGATGATTGACAAAAACTAGGGAATCCCCAGAACTATTGATATTAGCACTGAAAATATTTGGATATTCCTGGGCTGCACTTTCCATATATCGAACAGGATCAGCAACCCACTGGAATCTTTGGATAAGAGGGGGTGTTTTCAGCAGATTTGGTAGTTGCATATAATAATATGTGAATTTACGCTGTACTAAATATTAAGTGTAGCTTTTTTGATGATCATTGATTGAAGATACAGTTTTTTTAAAACCATCTTATCTAGAAGTTTTGGTGTAGCCTGCCTGTTAGCATAGGTAAGGCTTTGGCAGTGGAGCTATAGGTTGTCTATCGATAAAATTAACAGACCTCTATCGAGATTATTCAGCATTATTCCTACCCTAGTACTTATTGGTTGAGGCACATAAACAAGATGAAGCGAACATAGTTTTCATCCTGGGTTCATACCGGGAGTATATCACCTTTGCAATTGAGTAATAATACTCATGTGGTAGTAAAAATGGTGGATGAAAAATATGAGACAATTACGATAGCAAAGTAGTAAAAAGAGGTTCTTCCGGTAATTTTATGGTAGAGCCACTTACATTATTATCAAATAAATGCATTGAAAACGATAAAAGCCTTGTTCTGTAAGGGTTTAAAGCTATCAGGCAACAAGCCTTTAGTATTGGGTTCC
>Ga0209208_10002973_pt1 | contig 24397 bp, 29 predicted proteins | sample S1TSphfallax_3_FD_187694 | JGI IMG/M metagenome (GOLD analysis project Ga0209208, IMG submission 187694) | Host-associated microbial communities from peat moss isolated from Minnesota, USA - S1T2_Fd - Sphagnum fallax MG (SPAdes) (version 2) | ecosystem: Host-associated > Plants > Peat moss >...
CTCTTAATCTTCAGTATGAATCATCATCCAAGAGACTTGTGTAGAAAGTTTTTACTTGTGAATTTTGATAAGAATCCAGTATGGATTGATGATGAAAAATTTGTCATAAATTTATTATGCAACAATAGTTGATGGTGATGGGTAGAGTTTGTTTGCTGAGTACAAATTAACACTACCAGTGTAAACGCAGTCATTTATGATTTGACGGTCATTGTCACATGCATTCATATTTGTTTATATTCACAATAATGTAATTTGTTCATGACAATGTTGTCATATTTCCTTACTGGAATAATCAGGAAAGATGATCAATTCAATGCCACAATTTGGTTGGTTCATGAACTTCAATCATCTCAATTGATCTTAAAAAGCAACCATGCCAATATAGTTGAGACTATGACCCATAAAATGAATGTGTTACAATTGACACAGTTAGTCACAGGGCCGATGTAATAATAGGTATGTCAAATAGTTGATATTTTTTGTTCTTGTTTATTGTTGGGAATCCCAAGAGCTTTGTTCAAAAAAAAATGTTAAATAGGTGCAAATTATAACAACAAAAAACTGTGCAACTTTCAATCATCGATGGTCTGAGCTCCTTCAAAATGGTCAGTTTTCATGTGGCTCAATGTTGAGAATTAAAAAAAACCTCTTGAGGTGTAATCACAGTCCTAAGTACATTGAAGAATTGGGAGTTCTCCAGAGAATAAAATGTGCTCACAATGTATTGTGCCTGCAATCTTTGCTTGTCCATATTTGGGAAAAATTACAGTCTGCAACTTGTTTAACATTTCCTCCATAGTGTAGCTCAACACCCTTAACCCTCTCTTCACTAACCCTAGATCCTCACAAATGAGTACAGGAACACTGAGAAAAACTAGAACAGTCTTGTCTATTTTCAAGTACTAGCTCATCTTCAGCTTCTTCACTTCTTCCTTTGCTGCTTGTACAGTGTGCCAATTGAGAATGGGTGAAAGTAACGCGGCTGCTAACCCTGGCTTCCCAGCTGCAACAAGTCTGTCCAAAATTGGCTCTAGCAATTTCTCATTTAACAAACCACCAAAAGTGAGAAAAAACCAAAGACCTTCATGAAAGGGGGTCATCTGTGTCATGAGGCGCACACCGAGTTTTGGATGCTTGTGGAAAAATCGTACACCATTACGCCCCCTTTGTCTCTCCTGCAGGACATACATGCTGTCAAGTGAATTGTCTCCAAGCAAGGAATCCAGAGTCCAGCCCATCAAGTTGATTCAGATCAAGCCCATCACTTGCATTCTTCAGATCAAGATGCATTGGTCCACATGTAAAAATCACATTGACTAGTGCTGTGCATTCCTTGAATGCAATTGCAGTTCCTACTGTTGCCTTGCCTGAAGACATTCTCACAGCTTCAAAAACAGAAAACAAAATGAGGTGATCAATATTGACCTGGTCAACAAGCTTTGGGATTTGGTCCACAGAGAATGCAGGATGCCAGTGGTACCCAATGGCAGAAGGCACATGCTTAATCCTTGCTCCTAGTTCTTTGAGCCTCACTGCACAAGCATCCAACTGCAGCACCATAAGTGACATACCTTCAGATTTTCCTCTTTGTGATAGAACTTAAAAATTGTTGCCATTGATGCCTTCTTCCCCAGAACAGATGTGTGATGTCTTCCTAGTGACCTAATAAAGTGATCAGTGGTTACTTAGTCATATTGTAATGGTTCCGACATCTCTGCAACAAACAGAATTAGTATACAAGTAGTGGCAATTTGAGAAAATCTTACCACCAAGCTCAAGATCCTCCCAACCATACTCACTGAAGTCTGCATCGAATGGACCCTCTGCAGCATTCCCAAGCAATTCTCCAGCCTTCAACAAAAGTCTTCGAGAAATGGCTACATTTCCTGTTGCAAAAAATGCAGCAGACTTGTCCTGCAGCAACAATCAAGCCATAAGACCTAGGTAGCTTATCAATTGAGACCAGAATTTTTTGCAGTAAATGTTACCAGTGCACAATGTCTTCATATACTCCAACTTTATCGGCTGGCATATCCTCAAAGAAACCAAAATAGGCAAGGAAGAGAGATGCAGTAGAGGAAATATACTGTAAGCTTGAAATTTTCTGCCTCTGGTCTCTCAAAGTTGGATGTATTGATGACTCGCCCATAGGTGAAAGCTCGATCATCACCATCTTGTTTGTGAGCCTCAAGCAGGGCTGCCCCATGTGCGTGCAAAAAGTCACTAGTGACAACAAGATCTGAGTCTATAAACACAACAACTGCCCCTCTTGAGCACTTCACACCCAAATTTCTCGCCCTTGTTGCACCTGGACATTGAGCAATTTAAGATCCACATTAATCAATGCAAAATTAGACAATTGTCCAAAGATCCTCATATTTATTTGTTCATCAGTTTTGATGAACAAACAACAAAGAGTTCAGCTGGTGATTTTCTTCTTGTGGTTTAGGGTTTAGGGTTCAGGGCAACACCAAGCAAGACCTTGAAGCCTTAAGACAATTCACAATCATTCCCCCTACTGAAAGAATGTTCAAGCAAGGTTTTCCTACATCAACTTCATATCTGTAAAATTGCTCAGTATATCTATCACCTTCTTGTGTACATTGCAGTTGGATTCTCTCTGGTGTGGTCATAACGTAGCGTTGTGTTCAGGGTTTAGGTCCAACCATTAACCTGCATGCTGCTGCCTGATGACTTTCACATGCGGAAATCTTTGACTTTGTTGCAGAGAATCAGAGCTTTTGTCTGAAACCTCCACTCCTTCACAATTTGTAATGCTGCTGGAGCTCGTAGCAAAATCATTAGCTGCTGCCTCTGTGCACAATTGCAAGTCTTGCAACAGTTGAATCTGCTCTCGTGGTTCTTGACAAGCAAAACCCCTGGCTGCAGCAAATCCTGAGTTGCTCCTCCTGATGCTTGAACTTCTCTCACCACTTTGAGAGGTACAAACCCTAACCCTAATCTGAGAATCAAGTCCAGTAGTAGTAGTAGTAGTATTTGTTGTTGTGTGTGCATTTTCCTCTCTAAAGTTTCCTTCACAGAAGGGTTGAATGGCGGCTGCTTCTTTTTCTTCTCCAGAACATGTAGAAACTGGGAGCAAGAACTCAAGAGTCCCATCAGTAGATCCATCATCCACTACAATAACCTCATACCTCGAAATTCCGCTCCGCTCGTAACCAAGCTGTGTTTCGAGTGCTTGTAAGCATTTGGTGAGGATCAGGCGACGATCATAGGTAGGTATAATAATGCTCCATAAACCTTCTTCTCCTTGAACTCCGCCAATTCCAATTCCAGTCTCTCTCGTTTCTTCACCAGCTCCTACAACAACCACAGAAGACCCAGAAGAAGACCCATAAGAAGAAGAAGAAGAAGAAGAAGAAGATCCAGACTTCGATTCCTGGGCCACATTTTCGATCACATCAGGCAGAAGTGATGATTTGAACAGCGACTGGGTGGTGATTGTTTGCAGGGTCTGCTGCTGCTGCTGCCGCCTTGCTCTTGACACAAGAAGAAGAAGATCCTTGTCTGCAGCAGCAGCTGCAAAACAGAGCATACATGCAACAGAGCTTCTTCTTCTTCTTCTCCTCGTATACCCCTCCAAATCAAAAGGACTTGAGATAAACAGATCTGAAGAAGGAGGCTTCAAACCCAACTTGAGAAAAGACGCTGCCATCATCTTCTCCCAGAGATGAAAGATTAAGGTTTTGAGTTTTTTGTTTTTAGATCTCAAAGTCAGCCAGTTGCAGCAGACATTGGAAGAAGCTCAAAATTCTTCCATCTAGGCTATGTCCTACCTATTGCCAATCAAATCTCCAACAAATCTTGCAAGCTTTCTTCCTCTATTCTTATGCCAAACTTCTTCCAAATTTTCATAAGTTTTAATGAAACAAATGTCTTTTTGAAAATGTAAAATTACATAAAAATTATCTTTAAAAAATAACCTTGGTGTTTGGGCCTCTCATTTGGTCTGCAATCTTTTTTTTTCTTTGATTCTTAAAATGTTGGTTAGGTTTTAGCAGGGGTTTCATTTACAAAAAGAGAAACAGTTTAAAAAAATAAAAAATAAAAAATTCTCATTAAGGAGAGTGAAAAATTAGCAAAATTTTCATGAAAGATATAGAACATTATATTACACAACAATTTTTTTCAATACTATTTACAATTTTACGTTTGTTTGGGACCAAAATGTCCATTGGACGAAAGACAGATCATAGAGGATAGATAGTCCTCTGGTATTGGCAACATGCCACAAACTTGGCCAGGGTGATCATGTTTGTAGTTTGGAAGAGTGCTAGTGTGGGTGAGGGGTAGGGCCGAACAAAAGCGTTTTTTAACTTTATGTGTATTTGGATAGATAAGGAGCAAGTGTTTTTCATCCTCAACATTCCTCAAATCGCACCCTAACAAAGCCTTTTTACATATGGCACGCCTTTCCACACACCTAACATAACTTCCAACTGCGTGCTGTCACATTGAAATTGAGCTGGAGCTTTCCGTAGTTGAACATAGGTGATGTCACACAAATAACTTTCGCTTTTGTATGACATACCTTTGAAGCACAAGTATCTTGTCATGCTGGTCTCGATCTCGCAGTTGGTAAAGAGTTTTTCAATGAAAGCTTGCTGCATATTATTTTTCACCCTTTTTACATTCAACATTGTGTGGAGAAAACCTGGGGGGCGGGGGGGGGTGGGCCTTCAACCTCTCGGTTGGTCGGGCCTCTTGTCGCAAATTTAGCACCAGGTTGCACTAGTTGTAGCACGACTAGTTTAGTCATCTGATCTCTCACTCGTATGTTGTGTGCGTTACACCAAAGTACTTGGCTTTTAGTTCAACCTTTCACCCCTATTAAATGGGTTAGATGTATGTGCGTTATCTTATGAGCCATTCCCAGTAATAGTTGAGTAGCTTTCGCTTGTAGTGCATAGGCCGTTACAATCTAAGGCGCCATTTCTCGCGATAATTGAATTAGAGGCAAAAAACTTGCCACTTCCTGAGGTTGATTCTTGAATAACCATTTTTTCATAAATCCAACTTAACATTTTTTTCCCGCAGCAAGCATAGCGAGTTGGGCTTCCCATGCCTTTCCCAAGATGTGATCTTTAATGAGCGTGTTCACATGGTTATAATATAACAACAATTGTCCCCATGCAAAATGTTCAAAGGGAACTTGTCAAATTTTGCCAGCACAATGGACGTGCTGATTGTTTTTCGCAAATTAAAATCAAAACTCAAGTTGATTTAGTGGAAAAAGAATTTCAAACCTTGTTTATTATCAATATGTTTTAATATGAATAATGCTATAATATGTCTTGGGGGTTGGGGTGGGTATTTGCCTAGGCCAAAAATGGTGGCGAACATTTTGGAATATAGAAATTTCATGCAAGCCAATTGGAAGGCTCAGCATGCACCCAAAGTGCCTTGATTTTTTTCCTTTGTGCCTGACATGTTCCTTTCAAGTGCCCAATGAGTTCCCAATGTGTTCCTCATAGGTGTTCCCAATAGCACCTCGCTTTAGTCAAATATGTTTTGCTCAAAGTCCTCCCCTTCTCACCTATTTAGGTGGGCCAAGAGGAAGGCACTCTATCTTTCCATAGAATCTTCTATTTTGGGGGGGGCGGGGGCCATCCAACTTTGTTTTTGCAATAGGCCAATCAAATTGGCTCATTGCCAAAAAAAAAAGAATTGGACTTGTGAGGCACGCCCCAACTAATTAATTTGAATAAGTACCCACAGTACATATTGTTGCTGCCCAGAAAAATTTGGGCATGTGAATTATGCACATTTTAGGGTGTATAATGGACACTAAGCAACCCATATTTTTTCGGAAAAATATGAATCGGGCTAAGGGCAGACAGTGAAAAAATGAAATGCAGCAGTTACCAGCCATGTACGTACATACGTCTCTCATCCAAAAGTTTTCCCATACTGTACACGAACTCATCCAAGCTTTCGTTATTCATCCAGGTTCACGATGCCAAGACAGATACGGAACCAGACCTAAAACGAAGCTGTCCCAGACCTAAAACGAGGCTACAGGTGTGGTTAAGCGAGGGAATAGGGTTTGGAGCTTCTTCTCTCTCTCTCCCTCTCTCTCTCTCTCGCTGCCTCTCGTTGAACACAGTCTCCGACTCTCCCGATCTCTTCTGTCCCAGGGCCTTGCTAGCAAGCGCATCAACATGGTACACATTTTATGGACCTAGTTTTTCTTGCTCACGACCTTCTAGCGCTTCTTGTTCATGTCTGGACTTGTGTTTTTTGGGCTTGGTTTGGGTTCTTGTCATGGTAGGAAGACCCCTTGTTTCCTGTGGACTTGGTTGTTTGTGAGGTCTTATTTTGTGGCGAATGTGTAACAGCTTGCTCGCTTTGAAACAGATTTCTAGATCCTGAAAGATTTAGATCCTTTTTTTAACTGCTTCCGTGTGTGTGTGTGTGTGTGTGTGTGTGTTTCAATATATTTACGCCGGGAGTTTTATTTTGGGGTTTTTTCTTTTTTGGTTTGCAGGCGGATATAGATGCAGAAGTCGAGACGGTGCAGCCGAAGAAGAGAACATTCAAGAAGTTCACTTTCCGGGGAGTCGACCTCGATGCTCTCCTTGATATGAGCTCGGATGAGCTCGTCGAACTCTTCCATGCACGTGCTCGTCGCAGGTATGGCGCCATTCAGTGGACTTGCAGCAGTAGGAGATTGGTTTCTTGTCCTCATCAAATGAATTCCGCTTTTGCAATTTGTGTAGAATCACTCACCGTAGGCAGTGGTGTTGGAGCTGCTATTGTGTAAGTCTTTTCTTCTGTCCACTGCAATAGAGCCAAGGGATAAAGAAAAAAAAGTTCTATTTGGGCTGGCTGATTTTTTTTGTTTGCATCTTCTTGTGTGTTTTGGTAATAGGTTTCAGAGGGGTTTGAAGCGCAAGCCCATGGCCTTGATCAAGAAGCTCCGCAAAGCAGTAAGTTATATACCCCTCTGTATCATTAAGTTCAGAGCTTCATATCTTTGACCTTCCAGAAGAGAATTAGATTTGTGTAAACAATGTGTTCTGGAATTTAACTCTGAGTTTTGATTCTAGGTTATATAATTCTTCTTCAACCTTGTTGCAGAAACGGGAGGCTCCTACAGGTGAGAAGCCAGAGCCAGTAAGGACACATCTGCGCAACATGATCATTGTCCCAGAGATGATTGGAAGTGTGATTGGTGTGTACAATGGCAAGACCTTCAACCAGGTTGAGATCAAGGTATGCCTGTCAAGGTCTCTCTGGGATGATACATATTTTCAGGTTTTTTCAGAAGCTTTTGGCTGTAAGACTGAAAGGAACCTATATACACAACATGGCCATCATCAGCCCACAGGTGCAACAGGTTTTTAGAATGAGTATTTTTGTTGTTGATAGGGATATAGTCCATCTTTATTTTGTATTAGTGGATGCTTTCTGTGTAGGGTATGGACCAAGAATGGGGCCATTCTGGGAATGAGGGTCCAGCCCAAGGTGGGAGCCCAGTGAGTGCAGGACCCAAATTCCCAGAGCTGCTCTGTTAGATGTCCTTACCTGGCATAAATGAAGAACCTCGAATAAAATGAGGAACCTGAATTCCCGAACCCAAATTCCCAGAGCTGCCAGCTTTGAGGTCCTTAGTCCTTATCTGGCATAAAGAACCTTGCATGTAAAATGAGAACCTTTTGCATAAGGTCTGTGAATGCGCCATCCTCTGTTGAGGCAGGAATTTTACTGAGGGTAAGCTAACTTCCACATACACTGGAGAAATTCTCTACTGAATGCTTACTTTAGTTGTGAATGCCTTATGTTTCACTCAGCAATTCAATAAGTTGTAGACTCTTTTTTCTGTTTTCAATCAAAATTATTTTGCAGTTGTAAGTGCATGAAATACTTCTGGGTAGTCCAAGAAGCTCTCTGTTCCAATCATGTAATTTGTACTTGCTTTTGAATGGCCGCATTTTTTGGCTCTGGTGCTAAACAAACTGAATTTTTGGGGTATGTGATTGGCATTGCATGCAGCCGGAGATGATTGGCCACTACTTGGCTGAGTTTTCCATCTCCTATAAGCCAGTGAAGCATGGTCGGCCTGGTATTGGAGCTACACACTCTTCTCGTTTCATCCCACTCAAGTAGACAAAATGCTGTGAGCTCTCTACCATATGCTTGGTAGCATGATTCTCTATCTCATTTTTTTTCCACTGCAGAGGCAGAAGTTCAATTTTCCAATTTTCAAAGTAGTAAGAGAATACTTTCAAGACTGATTTTGTGATACAAGGTACTTTTTTGGTTATCTATTTTCTGCTCGGCTGGGTTTCCTCAAGGAGTCAATATGTGACCATAACTTCTCATCACACTCAAATGTACCACACGTGGGTTAAGTAGAGAAGTGTGTTGGACTTTAATATCTCAGAAGGATCCAGCCCCTGCTCCATCCTGCCATCAGTCCGGCACTGGCAAAACTAAGACCCAAAGCAAATGTGAAACCAAGGGTATGGTTCAAAAGAATTTCTGCCTCATCTTGCTCTTGACCAACCTTTTAGATTCTGCTGTGGCTGCACTCTCTCTGTGACCATACAGCTAATAATCGCTCCTGCATTTGCCCACTGATATGACCATAAAACCCACTTCCAGCTGCCACTGACAGTGACCTTGCCGCTTTCTCACAAACATTTTGAGGTGTATTGTCTGTGGGTAAGTGATAATGAGGCTCTTGGAAGAATAAGTGTGATAGCCTCTTGTAGTCCTGGAATGACTGTTCAGGATGTTTCTCTACCTACCTCTCAGGACCTGTGAGTAGTGTAATGCTTCCCCAAGTGGTGCCAACTCCTCGCTAAGCTACTGCTAATAGCTCTTCCCCAGGACTCCAGCTTCTGTTTGTCTGCACTACTACTGGCATGTGAATGTCTTGACTATGAGAGAGTGTTGGACAGACTTGATGGGCATGGATATGGAAATGGAAGTGGCAAGAAGCAGCATCTTTGACTACTTTGACTACTTTGCCAAGTTTTGGCAGATAGCAACCAAATTGAAACGTGAAATCTCTCTCTGCAGCAGACGGGACAAATCTACATTCATATCTTCACAAGTATTGAGAACTTTGATCTTACATTTTAGTCAATCTGAGGAATTGATACATTCAAAGCAGATTTCAAACCAAAATGTATTTTGGTTGAAGGAACCAACTTGGACATGACTATTCTTCTGGCTCTCCATTTGTTGGCTCTGCCCAATGAATTTTTTTTGCTTCATGCCTCATTATAAAACTTTTGGGCTTTGTCCAAAGGAAAATGAATTCAAGCCTCCCTATAAATTTTTTGGCTCTACATTTGTTGGTTTTGCCCAAAGGGAAGGAAAGACATCATGCATCTTTATAAATTTTTTGCCGCTGGCAAAAGGGAAATGACTATGTGCCTTCGAAGAAATTTTTTGGCTCTGTCCAAAGGGAAAAAGATTTCATGCATCCTTATAAAAGTTTTGCTCTACATTTGCTGGCTCTGCACTAAGGCAAAAGTCTTCATGTCTCATAGTAAATTTTTTGGCACAGTCCAAAGGGAAAAACTAAGTGATGAATCTGTATAAATGTTTTGGCTCCACATTTCTCAGCCTGTTAGTAACCAACAAGAGTACGGAGGTCATAAACAGTTGAGGCATGTGACATAAACCATCATATGGGAGCCTCAAGCTTAGAGTTATGAGGTTTAGCCAACCAGTGACCAAGAATGGGTGAAAAGGTGTTAGGGAGGTTTGGAAATGTCTGAAGGTAACAAAATATGCGAATGCAATTGGAGAACTGTGTCCAATTTGTGTGCTGCCACATTAGCAAGATGCTCCCTACAGTTGCTTATGGTAATGGTGACCTTGTGAGCATGAATATCCCACCCCCTCCTATGCCTTGTGATCTACATAGGTTGAGGTTCATTATAAACTTTGCCTTGTGGTTTACAATGGGTAAAGCCCATGAGTAGGACATGCTCCCACATGGTCAATTGTCAGGAGTGTCTTGCTTGTATGAGAGCTCTGAAATTATATTACAGTAAAATATGTGATACAAAAGAAACTATGGGATAATTATGTGTTCTCAGGTGAAAACCTTTTACAGGTGCAAGGTGCATGTTTCATAATCTCATACAATGAGAAGACTCCACCATAAAGGACATTTCATTAGAGAAATCTAAAACTGAATTAAAAAAATAAAATGGTATGAAGTTCAACATTATTGGTGTCCTCTTTGGAATCTCAGTGGTGGAAAGAACCCCTGTCTCTTTGAAGAACAAGGGCAATGTGATGGCCAACAACAGCAAAAGAATCTATACAAGGAGTTCCTTGCAGCTCTTGCCAGTAAAGAAGATTGCCACAAACTTCGAAGCCCATCCACAAATGGTCTTCTTCTGGGAGCAAATTAAAATGAACTATTTTTGAAACTGCATTTGTGATGCAACAACAATCAGAGAAGCAACTACCACTATGCACATGTTGCAAGAATAGCAACAATAAATGATTGGTCAATCAATAATCTATCATGCCCTGGGGAAGAAAAATAATAAAAAAATTCTGTAAAGAGCTACATTCTTTGTATAGAGGAGGTGGGTGGGGCTTCTTCCCCCTTTTGGGTGCGGTGGTGACTTTTTTTCCTCAGTTGAGGATCTCAATTTGCTTAGTTCATGAATTGCCGACAGCTGGGTGCGCCACAAAAGCACTCCACTTTCTGTGAATCCTCTTCATCAAACCGATAATTGTATCTGGAAATAACATCATGATTAATGGTGACTGTTAGTAGAAAGTTTTATATTAGGAGTTCAACCTGGGTGGCCTCAGGATGTGTAAGAAGTGGATGTCATTGCTCAAATTGCATTTGGCTGAGACAACTTACGTCAGTTCAGACCCTGCTGCAACATCTTTCCGTGCAATGAGCACTATGCGACTGTCTCCTTCTCCATCCTCTCGCTGGAAGTCCAAAATCTTTGCATAGCAGCTGGGCTCGCACTGTAACACAACAATTTGTTAGGATTAGACCTTAATGCCACGAATCAGACATGTGCATTGAAATTAACCTTTTTTCCTCATTTCCCTGTTCTTGAACTACTCTCCAGTTTAGAGACCCACAACAGTACCAGTGTGCTTTCTAGCTACTCTCAAACACCACCACCCATTCAGACAATTGTATCAAATTTTTCACTGGAACTCTTAAAGCAAACCATCCACCAATGTTTTGGGCTGCACAATGGGATAAATGGCATTTTGTTTGTGCTCAATGTGAAAGAAAAGCTCAGTAATGGTAACTTACAGAATGGTTGATGAGCCGGGCAATGTTGCCCTTCTCAGTAGCATCAATAACAATCTCCTCATTAATTTTGAACAGCTGCAAATTGCAAGAGACATAAGATGATTCATGTTAAACATCCAATCTGCCAATATTATGCTTGTAACTATTTATAACATATATATAACAGAACAAAGAGGCCATGGTAAAATTCATAACATACATAGCAATCCTTGCCCTCTTTATTGTATCGAATCTCTCGCAAGTCTGCAACACTCCGCCGTACTCGCTCTCCTCGATACTCCAAAACCTGATGCCAAAAAAGAAACAGGTTTCAGAAACAGAACTTGAATATTAGATTCCCTGGCAAATTACACAGCCTTTTGGTGATCACTCATGCAAAAGTCACAACAAAGAATGGCTTGAAGTACCAGTGGGAAATTTCCGTCTTTGTTCACACATATGAACAATTCTGTTTTGGTAAATTTGACAGCTCAAGTGTGATTATTTGAACAACCATGCAAGCAGAACCATCCATTGCAACCTCTATAGTTTGTTCTATTCAACATGCAAGGCTTGCTGTAATGACATTCTTTGAATTTAGTGAGGGCAATTGAGTAGAGAATTTGTACCATTTCGCCTTCTTGGATGGCACGTCGAGCAAACAATCCCCAACCATGTATTGCTGACTTGCCAAAGCACACTGTCTTCTTCTCTGTTTTCTGCAAAAAAAAGGCTCAAATATCTCAGCATTTCATAAATTCAATCCCATCATTCAAATGGATACAATGAAACACTGATTATGATGTAACCCACAGATCACAAAGTACTCAAAGGAGACAGTAGATTTCTCTGCAGCCTATGCCACTTCATGATTCCAGTAAAGAAACACCCTTCCAAATGAGAAAACAAGGTAACAAACATGAACCGAAATTTCCCTCATGTTTCCCTCATTTTCCTCTCTTGTAGCTGACTTTGAGCATTGAGCCTCACAGATGGACAGTGACAGACCCAAAACCCAACACAGTTCACATCAGCTGTCAAAGCAGTTAAGTCACACTTATGGATCCAAACTGCATAGTTTCTTTCTGTTGAACATTGTCAAGACAACAGTTTCTCTGCAGAAAATCCATCTACCTGAAGGAAAGTGAGGCGTTCTTCATTTGAGAAAACCTTCTCCTTTTTGGGATCCAACATGGGGAAATCCTATCACAATCAATTTTTCACAGATGTCATCACAAATGAAAACGATTGCCGCCCTAAGTGTGATATTAAGTGTCAATTGCATTTCAGATGTCCAGACATTCAAACTCCAAAAAGAAACAAATGCATTGCATTCAAGGACACTTTTCTCTTGCCAGAAAAATGAGAATTGAGAGTAGAAACAGTGTGGTAAGCCTATCTATCAGTAGAAAATTTAGAGGTTTTGAGAAATTCAAATTTCACCCTCAGACTGTTGATATTCTCGACAGAATTCCAGCTGAAACCTGTGGCACGGTATGCAATTGCAATTCCTCGCCCCTGTCACTCATCACCTTTTTGTCAGAATGAAGGTTTTGCTTCATAACCTTGCTGATCCAGAACCTTCCTTTTGTGCCCAAATCTGGATTCTGGGCCTAAAAATCCTGACATATATTTCTGTTGTATAACAACATGCATCTTCAAGGACATGCTTCATCTTCAATGGAACATTCTATGGGGTCCAAAGGTGGGTAGCACAGACCTTGACTTTTGCACCCTTGTTGTATATGGTGTACGGACGACACCTAGCAGCTGATGACAGGTTGTCACTGGCACAATGCTCTAAGGAGCTTTGATGGGTGCTGGAGATATAGCCACCAGCAGCAATTGAGTTCACAGCATTCTCCTCTACCCCTCCAGCCTGCTGCAAATCTTTCTTCAGGGTTTTCCCTTGCGGTGATTTCAATACCAGGAAGGTATCAGGATTTGGAGTCCTGCAGCAACAATCCAAGCAAAAATCATGTGCACTTTCAGTTCCAACGACAAGTACATGAGCTTTACATATCCAAAGGTCTTATTCATATACTTCCAAAGGTGCTATCAAGGCTGTTCCTGTGATTTTACCTATGAGTGCTGCAGAACATATTCATCCTGGTCAAGGGAGCTCCAGATTTGTTTACTGTACACATCTGCAAAATTTACCAGGTGATATACTTGTAAGAAATTAGTGGCTTGAGGCCATATAAAAAACAGCTGAAAAGGTGATAATTCTCTTGGGAAAAAAATCCTCTGATAGAAAATAAACCCTAGATCATGGCAACATGACAGTATCTGGTCACTACAAAAAGGTTAGCAGGTTTGGCAATGTCTTATGTCTTATACCTCCATGTGGTAGCCAGCTCTGAATCCGCACATGGTATGAAATGATGTCCGGCAATTTTTGTGAGCACAGTGAATGCAGGATCCATGTCTCTGTCGGCATATTGTACATGCCTGATGACAACAAGAAAGCCATTGCATATGCACACACATGGCACACGCAGTTCAGATCTGAACATCATGAGCCACATGAGCAGTATAGAATCACAAGCACATAATATAAAAAAATTCTGGACATAATGGGTATCTGACAAACCTGATGGAAAGTTGAAAGGTTGATGTCAATCAGTCCATCAGCAGGCTCCATCTTGGCAGCATCCTTGAATCTCACCTCTGGGACAAACCATCCACATGTGATGTGTACCCATAAGCCCATTAGTGTTGAAGGCTTCAATGCCCCACCTGTCCACACACACACACGCGCACACACATGCAACACAATACACATTTTCAGAGTGGGCCAAAGTTTGCTTTGCTTCTCCAGGAAAGTAGAAAGTCATTGCAGAAAAAATGGAAATAGATGTCAAAAGTCCCATCAAATGTATGTTAGTCTCTCAAAGCAGTCACTTGAAATGTGCATGCAATTCAGAACTGAAAGGTTCAAAACTCAGTACACAGCTGCTGAAGCATTCAATCCCAGAGACTTCCAAATAGACAAGCTGAAAAGGAAAAAGCTCCCATCAAAGAAAGAACAAAAGGTTCAGTGCCAAAGAGCGCACTAGTGCTCACCTTTTACAGGACACAGACAACATTCTCGTTCATGATCTGGCGTCTCACATGCTCGACAAACCCATGACCCCATGCTCTCAGATGCCTTCACTCCATAACATTCTTCATGAACTGCCACTTGACAACTGACACAAAACCAAATAGAAGAGAAAATCCTAAGTTTGCCAGTTTGCCAAAAGCCCCAGGAACCTCAAGGGTCCCTAAACCCTACCCCCCCCCAAGACTTCTGAATCTCTATACCGATGAATATGCTGCAGAAATGTGCTGGAGGAATAGGGTCTAAAAACGTGGGACACATAATCCAAGTACACTATAACTTTAGAAATGATAAAAAATGTGATTTACCGATTGCAGATAATCATTTTGTTGTAATCATAATCCACAACCCATCGACAAACTGCACACCTCTCCGATGTCCAAGTCGACTCTATGGGCTTGTATGGAGCTGTTCCCAAATTCAGGGTTGTCAAACAATAAATCCATGTTGAATCCACCAAAGAAACCATGAACCTGTATCTATTTACACAATATTAACTAACTGTAACTACATTCATAGAAGATTCTGCTAAACTTCTTTTGGAAGACGTTCCGAATGCTACCCACTTGGCAGAACCATGTCAACCATTGATTTCTTCACAAATTATTTGAAAGGAGCAAAAAAACAGTTTGAAAACCTTCAGGTGAAGATGACATTCAGCAGCAGGTTCAGGATTCCTGGTCTCACCATCTAGGGCTGATAGCAGAGCCTGCTCTCGTTGCTTGGCTGGTACAATTATGTCTGGTAGTTCATAAGCAAGTCCAATAGCTCCAGCACCCAACATTTGCTGAAGCTGCATCAGAATTCCGACCAAAAAAGGAGTAGTTAACATTTCCAATTTCAATGTCTTTGGCACTTGCTTTCTCTCCCTCTGCATAATGGGAGGAGAAGATAACATAAAGGAATGGCATTTCAACCATATGTAAAAATCACCATGTTAGCCTTAGCCATTCCAATCACAAAACCATTCTCAACTGGAGACAAAGTAAAAGATGACTTACCCAGCTCACCAACGGCTGATCAGGGTTCTTCACACGAATACTCTCCTTCCACTTCTTCTTGCGGCATCCTGTGTGTCTTTCCCACTCTGAAGGTCTCATGGGTTTCTCCTTCCCTCCACATGTATTACACATGCAAATCACTCTGAACACACAAGTCAACAGAGAAGAAGTTAAAGCATGGGAAAAAATGAACTGAAATGTTGAAGAATTTCTGCAAAAGAAAGAAAGCTCAGAGAAACCAAAAAAAAAAGAAAAGACAAAATAATCCTTCTGCACACATGCTCTAATGTCTTGCAATATTGTTTGTGGATCATTCCAAACAGCCAGTAATGAAAGAAATACGCATGCCACAAAATGATACAGGATGGTAACAGGATTCAACAACACAATCAGAGAGCTAGAGAAAAATGAATCAGTGGGCACACACAAAACAACACCCAACATGCTTTCAATGTCTGTGTTTCATGAGGTCCACTTACTCATGATACTTTGGCAGATAATCCCCCTCCATTTTGCAGCAGAGTACAGGCAAGCGCTCCTGAACCAAAAATGAGCTTGGTTCTGCCTCTACCCTGAACCATCAAGATAAAAAATGTGGTGAGGAGGGTGTATAACCAAAAAAAATTATGGGAAATAGCAGTGGTTCTCAAACTCCTACAACAAACCCAGCAAGGTCTATCAGTCACAGAGTTGATTTGCATTCCAATAATAAACACAGGCATATGCTAACTTCAAACTAATGAGTAGAGATATACTTCTCAGCTGCTTTGTGCTTTTTTGATAAGCCTTGAAGCTTCCTGCATTCAGGACAGATGTATGAACCCCCATCTGAAAGTTCCTGTAAATTGCAACCCAACCAGTAACCAATCAGAACCACTCTGCCTCAGAAGTGGGCCCTCAAAAAGAACAGTTCCAGCATGTGTACAATGGCAGTGACATCAGGTTGAACTCTTGCAGCAAAATCCTGCTTCTCAACCAACATCTGGCACCAATACAGGATGAGAAAGTCAACATGTCAATAACCTTCAGTTTTTTGTTGGTGAGCTTGTCACAATCAGCATGAATCCATATCTCACATTTGTCACATTGTGCCTGTAGACACAAAGAAAGAATTAACTGAAGTTGGGTCTTGAAGAACACTAATCCAATGAAACTTGCTAAAACCTGTCTCAGGGAGCAGGCAGCAAGTCTGTGTAAAAGAGCTATCCTACTCGATGAAGAGCCCAAAAACACTGACAATTGCAAACATATCCTCTTGGAAGCTCTTGTGGATGCACATCTCATTTCCCATACTTCCCAGACCAAGAAAGATAAGGCTATTCAATTCAGTTTTGTCATTTGGAAGTGTCTCAAGGTTAATGTGAGTCAAATGCACAACTGGATTCACCATCACAAACGAGACAGATCGTGATCTGAGTAGTGCAGGGCTCAAATACTTACAAAGCTACTATTGTCATTTGGAAGCCAGACTCTCTTGCAAGCACCACAATATTGCTTTGATTTGTACAACTGCAGACCATTAACAAAACAGTGCAAAAATAATTCAGTGAAGAAAACCATAGTCAAAACATACAAAGAGATCTTACAGTTATGATGGATTCTGTCAGGTGCATTTCCTGACTACTAAGTATTTGACCAAGAGCCACCTCAGAGTTTAAAGCTGCAGCTATATATTTTAAGAGTTAAATCAAACTTATGCTGTTTTAGGTTTAGGGTCAAATGGATAGCTGGTCCAGTATGGTGAAATGTTGTGGGGAATGGAAGCAATCAATGACCAGGAAGAATTAAAATCTTCAACATTACCTTCGCACAGTGTTTGCACAACAAATTGTCCTTTGCACTTTCCTTTTTTTGCACAGGCAGCTCTGCCAAGCACCCTATGCAAGTGCGCTTCAACTTGGAGCTGGCTGATGTAGCCTGCCAAAGTTACAAAAATCAATGACAATCAGAGGAGGGTAAGTCAAAGTGCAAAGGGAGAAGGTTTCATCTGTACCCAATCCTCTCAAGATCACAGAATTGCTTATAGTTCAAAGGGTCCTCCTATAGTATCCACAGTCTATGAGAGAAGAGGGGCTGCTGCTGCTGCTGCTTCTATTTGCGGTAGGATAAAGATGAAAAACAGTACCTTCATTGGATCTGAAGGCAAAGGGTCTGGTAGGGCCTTATTGGTATCAACAGAATAGACATCATCCAACAATTCCTCATGTCCAGCAGGAAGAGCATTTGCCTTGTTTGCCGCAAATGAAGGATGCACTTTTCCTTTCAAATCCTCGTGGCCATCCTCAAAACCAAGATCTGCAAGCTTGGCCTCATTGATTGCTTGCCTGAAATCACTTGGACGGCTCCTATTTAACCGTGTTTGTTGTTGAAACCTGATCCCATAGCCACCAAAAGCATTTTTACCTTGCCAGGACATTTTTTCTAACACAAAGAATGATCTTAAAAAGGACATGGGTCAAACTGGGTCAGACTATCTTGTCTCAATTTAACACCCTGCATGCCACACATCTTCCCAATCACTTGGTAGCATGCCACCTTTGGTACTGGAGATGGAGCAAATGCCAGCAGCCACTGATATTACAAAGACCCACAGAAAAATTCTCACCTCTCAAGGTAACTGTTGAATGGGAACATCATGCCTTGCTTCACCCATGCATAATCCTGCAACAAAAAGAGAGGACCCACATGCAAGATTTTGGTAGACTGGAAGGATCTAAGGATTGATCATCTTTGTTGTGCTTCCAAGGCCCAAATTTTTTTTTAACAAACCCCTTTGCACAAAGTAAAAAGCTTTTGATAGGTACATACCCGCTGCTTGCCTTTGGATAAAGAGGGCCCATAGAACATGACACAAAGGCGATTTGGCAATGAGAGTTTGCGAACCAACCCTGGAGCTTCTTGGATGGGGTCAATAACCTTTGCTGGCCATACAGGATCGTTTCTCTTCCCTGACTTGGCCCACACAATCTCACCCAGCTCAAAACCCTCCAAACTGTGCACATCTGGTGCTGTTGCAATGATGGTGTCTATCACTTCTGCGTCTGGTACTGTACCATCCAAGTCCATGACTCTTGTTTGGCTTTCACATAAAGAAAAATCTCTTCTTCTGTTGACATCTTCTCCAGCAGCATCAGCATTCAGTGACTCTGAGCTGAAGTCATCTTTGTTGCTTGCATTTTCTTTTCGACTGTGGTGCATCTTATTACTCGCAGGGTCACTTGAAGCTCCAAGGGGGTTGGCATTGGTGGAATCACTGCCACCTGAAAGCTTAATGCGCTTTTTGGGATTCGTTGGTGGTGTCATTACCATTGCTGAAAGAGGAGGAACTACTTCAGAACAATCATCTGGAGAATAATGTTGTGATCCCTTTGGGCTTCCCTTGACTAATGGTGTAACAACAGAGTCTCGAAACCTTGAAGGGAGGGCTTGTGTGCGCCCTCGTTTCGACCTCACCAACGCAGTGGTTTCCTTTGAAGGGGGCAGCAGCCCATCGTCATCAACATCTTCATGTTTCATGTCATTGTTGGTTTCTCCCTTTACACTTGCTACTTGTAGTGCTTTGCCACCCTGTTTCTGAACACCTGTGTTTTTCATTTGAGTGACAGACATGACAGATGCTGCTACCTTCTTCACCTTCTTTGAATCATTACCCAGTGTGAGTCCAACAAAACTCTTCGAATCACTTGAGGCTTCTGACGTTTTGAGCTCCTCCCCTGCTGCTTTGGATCCAGCTGAAGTACTTTTTGAATCAAATGAGATACCCGATCTAGATCCTCTGGCACCAACAATTGCCTTCTTTGAGTAGTAGTACGGAGTAACTGACTCTCGTGAGTTTTCCTCCATTTTGCTAGCTCTAGGCCTGCCACTGGAAAATGTTGTCCAATCAAATGAGGCAACAGGTGCTTCTACCTTCTCACCATCTTTCCGTGAATTGGCTCCACCAGAGCACTTTTTTGAATCAAATGACACCTCAGATGCTTTTGCCTTCACATTATCTTTGCTGGCATCGGTAGTACCCACTGTAAAGATGTTCTTTTCATCCAAGGGAGGAGGAGGTACTTTCCTGTTTTCCAGATTTTCACCTGATGGATTAGCTCCAGTGAAACTTTTCTTACAATCAATGGCTACAGTTACTGATGTTCTTGCCTTCTTTGGGACAGGAGAGTTACTCGCAGAGCCAAAATCTTTGCTCGCATCTTTACTACTCAGTGTGTGTGTTTTAGTGCCTCCTGCAAGAGGTGATGTCGTCGTAGCCTGCAAAAGAGGAACCAGAACCGGGGTATTTTTGGGCATCATCCCACTTTCCCCTCCTCCTGCTTCACCACCTCCTCCTGTTCTAATCCCTGGAGCTTTGGCTCTATTATTACCTTGGTGTCGCCCATTACGCCTCCTGTAGAACGTCAATTCACCTTGCATTGCACTTGATTTTTGTTTCGGAAGTTGTTGGGTGGTGGCTACCTCAAAGCTCTCTACTTGGTCATCTTCTTGCCCTGGAGAAGAGGCTTTCTCTTGTGCTGCAAATGAGGATCCTGCTGCTACCTGTGCAAAATGCTCAGGGAAAAAAAGCACAACAACATGTCAGTAAAGTCCATCATCCCCCGCCCCATGTATTGGAGAAACAAACAACCATGGAAGAAAGGTTCAATGAATGACTAGGAATGAATTTTATGAATGAACAACCTGTGCAGCATCAACCAGCACATCAAGCCCACCAGCAAGCCCAGTATTGCCCTTGTGCCGTTTTGCCAAGGGTGGAGTGAACCCACCACCACCCTCCCTGCTATCCTGAGTAACATTTCCAAGTTTCTCATCCTCAGACCGGGAGATTCGTCGACTCCCATGCTTGAGATTTGAAAACTCAGTTGCCCCCATAGGACCTGCTCAAAGAAAGAAATCGGACAAAATTTAGTTGTAACCAACAACAAGCCTCACCAAAATGCTATTGCCTCCAGAAGTCTGTGCACAACAGTACAAGAGAACAGAACTCTTTTTTCAGTTGAATCAAGTGCAGACGATGTCATTGAGAACTGGATACAATCATTGGCTATTAAATCCAATCACATATGGAAAAGACTTGAATGTTTTATGCAAACCTGATAGCTTTGATATATGACCATAAGAACCACTGGCACCCGATTGTGAATGCTGCTGCATCAGTGGCTGTGGTGAACTGAAAACTCCAGCTGAAACAGATATGTCAGTGGGAGAAAGAAGCTTCAAATCCGTGGATGAATCCTTGTCAACAATATCACAATTTTCTGGAGTCAATGGAGCAGGCTCTCTCTCCTGTTTCAGCTTTTCCTCCTGCACCTGCTGACCAGCAATAATAGCACCAGAGATGCTATTGATACTGGAAACCACAAGCTCAACTCCCCCTCCACCAGTTTCAAGCACATCTGTGATAGCATCACTCTGGTGATGAGATCTGCCACCCATTAAGGCAGGATCCTGCCTCTGCAGATTTGCAAATCTTGACAGATCCTGGGGGCTTTGTACCTGCAGCCAAGAAATACCTCATTACCATACCAGGAACCATCACAGCCCAGAAGTTGGTCCAAGACAAGTTTCCTGTATAAAAAGTACCTGCATTACTACTGGAGATTCCCTGTTGTTTGGTTGTGCTGCTTCATTTCCTTGAAATGGGATTGAGAAAATTGCTGAGTGTGGATCACTCAAGTTCTCTCCCTTCTTCCAGGTACACAGCTCCTTCCCAACTCTTGCCTGTGGATTTGTGGAATCTGTGCAGGAAGCTTGATTTGTGTTGTCTCCCTCAACTGCTGAGCACATACCCAAAACTACATAAGTTATAGAAACTGGGAGACACACACACACACACACACGCAGAGAAATTCCAGTGAGAAAGCAAAAGAGAAGACAGTAACAGCTAACAAACAGTGTAAGGTGCAGACCTGGGTCCTCTTTTACCAACTTGGGAGATTCATCCTGCATCTTCTTGTCATGGACCATTGGAAAACTCTCTGAAACCTGCTGCAATACTGTCACTTGACCACCTCTCAAAGCACTGAAATCTTCCCTGTAGTTGTGAGCCTGAACTGGAGGAAATTGTGTTGAAAAACTCCAAACCTCATCAACTTCCATATCTTGCTTCTCACCACCACCTCTGGAGTTGGAAGAATGCAGGACATGAGAGATGACAGAGCACAAGTCTGAAGGACTTTTTTCAGCTTTCTCTGACATGGGGAGTAGGTCTGCTGTAGTTGATTTCTGTTCCAAATTATACCCTGTACAAAAATCCACTGTCACAGCTTCTGGGCCTGAAGGTGAAGAAGAAGCTTGTACCAAGCTCTCAGGGCCACTCACATGAGAAATAAGAGAAACTGCTTGCCACTCTGCTGCTGCTTCTGTCTCCTTCATCATCATCATCCTGCCACTGTTATCATCAACTGAAGATGATCCAAGTTCATGTGGACCTGATGCAGCAGCTGTAGTTCAACCACAATAAAAGATTATGCCAATCAGGCAACGACCCACTTAAGATCTGTTTCCAGTAACTACTAAGGAAATGCCTGCAATTACCTACCACCCACGAAATCCTCCCATCTATATAACAGACTCAGAATTCTGGAAGAAGAGAAATATACCCATGTTTCTCTCTCTCTCTCTCTCTCTCTCAATTTTGCAACTCTTTTGATGATTCTGCAAAACACCTACCAAGGAAGGAAGGAAGGAACGAAGCAAGCAATACTTTCATCTACAATAATGACATTCAGAAATCCCAAGAGATGTGAAGGACAGCTAGCTACCCATCAAAGTAAATGCTTTCATCTACATATGACATTCAGAAATGCTGAGAGATGTGAAGGACATCTAGCTACCCATCAAAGCAATGCTTTCACCTACAACAATGTCATTCTGAAATCCTAAGAGATGTGAAGGACAAGAAGCTAGCTACCCATCATCAAAGCAATGCTTTCATCTCCAATGACATTTGGAAATTCTGAGAGATGTGAAGGAAAGCTAGCTATTACCCATCATCAATTGTGCTTTGTGGAAGGAACTACTGTGTATACAAATCAATCCTGTGCCAGAATTGGGGACTTGTTGATGATTACAACCCATCACCCACAGAAAAAAAATCTTCGATGATGGTATAGTTCTCAAGCTAATGCAAAGTAAGTGCAAAACAAAAGAGACAGCTGCAACTGTGACTGCTGCTGTACCTTGCTCACAATGTGAATTGCTGCTGGGCAGAGGAAGAGGATGACTCGTAGTCGTGCAGTAAATTCCATTGAGGAGCTCCACTGATGAAGTCTTGGTGACCTTCTTAGGGCTCTTGTTTTTGGATGCACACCTGCTTGTTGCCCTCTGCTGCTGCTTCTCAAGCATCTTTGCCTTGCGTATACTGCGCTTGAGAGCTGAGGAGGACTGGCGTGCCAGCAGCACTGTCTGTTGTTGATGCTGCAGCAATGTGTTGTGATGGCGTTGCTGCTGCTGCTGCTGCTGCTGGAGAGGGTCGTGGTCGCACATGACGTGAAAACTCATCGGCCCCACGACGTTCGCTGCTCCCACCTGTTGCTGCTGCTGCTGCTGCTGCTCTCGCATCATCTGCAGTCTCGCAATTCGAGGTTGCGCAGGAGAGTCTCGTGGTTGTGGTTCAACAGGACCCGGAGTGGTCACAACAACACGACGGTTCTCCATGACTCCTTTGCCTTCTTGCTTGCAAGCCTTTTACATCCCAGAAACGCCGCCGCAAGCAGCTAACGTCTCTCTCCGCGGCGAGCTCCTCAATCACGCAGAGATCTCAGCAGCGCTAGTTCCGATTTCGTCTTGAGCTGAAGACCCATTCTCAGAAGTCTCTCAGAGCCCATAAGGCACTTCCGCTTTCCGCTCCACACACAAAATTAGCAGGCAACAGATTGACGATCCGGCAACGGAAACGAAGCCTTGAAACAAACCCACAAAAGAAAAGCGACGCAGACGACGGGAAGGACAGAAAGCAACAAACAGATAGCAGGCGCACACCCAAAGCAACAACAACAACAAAAACCAAACCAGAAGCAAAGCGCGCTTCTCTTCTGCCTGTCTGCCTGCCCTTCCTTGACAAAACGACGGCCGACCAGAACAAGAGCAGTACGGCACCAAACCGCGTCAGACAAAAGCGCGATGAGAGACCCAAGTAAAATAATCGATGGAAGAGCAGATGCGGAACACGAAATGACAAAACGCAGTGCGAGAATCGGAGAAGGAAACGCAGCAAACGGAGGTGCGCACGAGTGCGTGTGGAGGTGCGCTTCCTCTCTCTCTTCTCCTCCTCTTCCCCGTCTCTCCCGCGAGCGTGGAAGGGAGTTTCGCCATTTCCCTCTTTTCCGCCTCGATCTCTATCGCCAATATGGCGAAACACGAACTCCGCTTGCCGACGACCGAGGCGATTAACAGCGTTGCCCATGGCCTTCGTCAACGAGTCATCCACGAAAAATCTAAAACTCATCATAAATCCATCCACTTATTCGTCATCTCTTCATCCATGAACTCGCCTACTCTTCGTAGTTAATCCGATTTCCACTTTCCACGCCATCGAAAGCTAAATTACCGTACCGTAATTAAGTCACTCACTCCATCAGTTTTTTTTTTACCAACTAAGAATTACTCAATGTTACCCAGTCAGTTAATTTGTCGACTACCGAGGCGATTAACAGTCTTGCCAATAGCCTTCATGAACGAATCATCCAGACCCCCAAAAAAAAACACTATATGTGTTCAATGAATCCATCCAGTCAGTCACTCATCAAATCTTCATCCATGAACTCAGGTACTCTCTGCCGTTAATCTGATTTCTCCTCTTTTCACGCCATAGGAAAAGCTAAATTCCACACGGTAATTAAGTAGTCACTCGATCAGGTTTTTTACCAACAGAGAATTACTCAATTTGCCCAGGTAGTCCTGGTGCCATTGCTCGGTAAAAATTAAACAGTAAAAAAGTAAAGTTGGAGTTTTAACTCTTATTTTATTTTATTTTATAGTAGTAGTCCCTTTGTCCCGAGTTGACACGTGTTGTTCACTGAAGCCATCATA
>Ga0209208_10002974_pt1 | contig 24387 bp, 15 predicted proteins | sample S1TSphfallax_3_FD_187694 | JGI IMG/M metagenome (GOLD analysis project Ga0209208, IMG submission 187694) | Host-associated microbial communities from peat moss isolated from Minnesota, USA - S1T2_Fd - Sphagnum fallax MG (SPAdes) (version 2) | ecosystem: Host-associated > Plants > Peat moss >...
TTTATTTAACCTAGGTTAGTTTAAGCTAGCCTAAGTTAGCATGGGGTTAACCTTAGTACTAGAGGTACATAATACTATTATATATAGCCTATATAGATATATTAAGTATATAGTATTTAAGTATGTATAAGTTTAGGCCATTATTTTTATGACACGTGTCCATGTTGTACACATTTAGTTGCATGTTAGTTGCACACACAACCGTATGGCCCATAAATTATACAATACCAAATTTGTAGTTGTAAACATGACCAAGATAGTTACAAACAACCAGTTGCATGCCAGTTGCATAGTGACTGGTTGCAAATGACAAGATTTCTAGTAGTGGGACAAATTGCCCAATACTATTTATTTTTCAATGCTACGAATGAATGTAAAAAATTCATTCCTTCTTTACCCTTAATTATTTTTTATTATAAACTTTTAATTCTTTTCGCCTTTGAGGTGAAGGGTGGGGGGAATGAGTTAAAAGGTGGGAAGGTCAATAACCTAAGTAGGTAGAGAAGTGGCTTACGTAGGTGGATAGGTGACCTATGTAGGTATGTACACTGCATAGGTTGGTGGGTAAAGAACACCCCCTGCCCCTCCCGCCCAACCCCAAAACCCATTTTGCCCTACCCAAATCCCAAAGGAGACAAAAAAATCAATGTTTGGATAATAACCTGAACAAATCTTATGCATAATTTGTGGGCAACATTAAAAGAAAACTAGTTTTGGGAAATATAACCCTAGGGTATTTGAGGGCAAGCACGAATGGCTTTACCTATGATTTGTAGCCCAAGAAGGCCTAGGCCACCATAACAATTTGACCATGGGCCATTTGGTTTTTTGACCAAAATTGGCCACATGTTACATAAGGCCTATGTCAAAATATACCCTAAATTGTTCAGGGTTCTATGATGTAAAATATTTTAATTCTTACCCTAGGCCCAAGCTAATAATCCATGTCTTGAGGTCCCAAGACATATAATGTTCTAATATTTTACCTTAAGCACATGTTGATATTCTACTTCCTAACATCCAATGAAATATAAAATATTTTATTTCTTACCCTAACCCAACCCCATACCCCATGTCTTGTGTCCAACACATAGAATAATTTAATTTCTTACCCCAACCCAAACCAATACCCCATGTTTTGTTTCCAGCACATAGAATAATTTGATTTCTACCTCCAACCCAAACCAAAAAAAATATTGCCTTTCCCTACCCACTTTCATGGCCTTTTGGGAGCTTGTAAGTGTTTTAACTTCTACCCCAAGCCTAAGTCAAAATTTGGGTGCCATCCCATCCCCACCCCATGGTCTTTTTTTTAATCCCTATACAAGCATTTTTTCTAACCCATTTGTAAGGGTTTTGGTAATCGAATGGAGGTTCAAATTAAAACTTCCGTTCAATAATCTAGAATTTCTTTCTCCAATGGAACTAATTCTACAACATTGTTCTAGATGTCCATGCACAATTGTCACCTCCACTTGGTCCAAATGAGCAAAGATTTTATCCCCAAATCTTGCATCGATACATACTCTTTTTTAATGGGCAAACAAAATCTCAATGCAATCTATGAGTAGGCGCGCAACACACATTGAAGGGGCCCCAATTTTTTGGGGCATTTGGGGTCTAGGGTATGGATTTTCCATTTATGTCTTGTTCCCAATACATCCCACATTGTTCCCACCTAGATCATAGTGGGTCCCTTTAGGGCTCCCTTATGTTCCTCATGCACTTGGGCTATAGGTTCTTTGACTTGATGCCATTAAACCCATTTTTATACATTGGGGCAAGTACCATTCATGATCAATTAGAGCAATGTAACATATGTACTACCTTGATAATGCATTTCCAAATACACAAGACGGGGTCTAGTTGTAAAAGTAGGGATGGTTGGGTCCAGGGTTATTTTCAAAATTTTCTTAATGTAGCTTAAGTGGCGATCATCCACAAGATAATTTATAGAAAATGGTGATCATTTATCTAAAGATTAAGTTAAATTTGGCTGTAAACTAGGTTTGAAGAACAATTCATGTATGAACTTTTTATATTCATGGCTAGGCACTGAAAAAATAACATACAAATATGGAAATTTTCAAATTTTTTTTCAATTTCAAGTGATGGAAACCATCCCAAATCACTCCATTTTCACAATTTTTGTTTTTTTTTTTTTTTTTTTTTTTTTTTTTCTAGGAGACATTTCGCAAGTACAAATAAGGTTGGTTGCTTGGTTGTGGCCCATCATGAACATTTTAAACCCAATATTGGATAAGGATTCAATATACCCAAGTTCAAATGTAATGAGTTGTGTGAATATCCTACTTCCTCATTTAGTTAGTGTTTTCTTTCATGCGAAATTTTGCCAACATGCATTTCTGTTCAAAACATCTTTAATGATGCTCAATATGTGATCTTGAAAAATGATGCTTCAATATGTGATCCTACAAAAATATTTTTCAAGTCAAAGGTTTATCTACCTTTTTGTAACCCCATTGATAAAATTGTGATTGAGATTATAGTTGGGTGGGGGACTACTATTAGTAAACCAACTAGATTAATCTTACGATTGACCAATTAAAAACATTGAGACCTATCAATGCATATTTATTACACTATTTTCTTTGTGTACATCAATAAATTGGTAATAATTAAAATGCATTACTAAAATAAGATTCCACATAAAAATGGAATAAATATGGATGGTCTCACATGTATTTTTCAACAAAGTCCCCTTTCTTCACATTGTGATTCAACCCCTTTTTTTCCCCTTTTGGTGTGGGGCACATGTGGCAATGATCTGAAATGGATTGAACATTTGATGGTCACAAGTTATTATAAAAGTCTCAAAACATTTATTTTTTTGGGGAAAACAGATAAACATGTATAAGTCTAGTGAATTTTATTTAGAAGCTTGATCAAATTCAACCAAACTACAACAAAATATATTTCTTCTAACTTTTGTTGGTGCATTTTTCACTAGTTTTCTAGGAAAAAAAGGTTGGTGTGATTCATGTCAATTAATGCATGGCTTAGCTCAAAGTCAATTGTTTTTTTTTTAAATGAACCTCATTCATAAACCTGTCATCAAATTTGTCCACACCAACAAACAACATTGATTGGCAAATAAATTCCAATAAGAAAAAAATTTAAATGAAATTTGAACAATTAAGTTACCTTACAAAGGTTTCAATCATCAAATACTAAAGGAAAACACAATAAAAATCCCCAATTTTTTACATTTGGTTTTGAATGTGTCGCCAACAATATAGAGGAATCATTAAAATTTTCTACTTCATGTATGGCTTATACTCAGCATTGGCTAAATTTGGCTGAGGGGAATCACCATTTTTTTGCATCTTCTAATAACCACTTTGGTTACAAACACAATTTCTTTATAAAAAAACCATTGTCATCAAGCATTCCTACATAAATGCACCTCTTAAACCCTAGCCTCATAGTAGAAACAAGCTATGTGTTGGGTAATGGCTCATGAATGCATACTAAATGTTTAATTAATTCTACTTTCACCCAAGAAATGTTCATCTCCAAAACTGCTTACATTTATTAGGTTGGGCTAATATTCCTTTTTTGAGTTACTTGATCGTTGTCCATTCTAATCACTTCATGTGCATGTTCACATTATTTTAGTTTTCTTTGAAGGTACCATATTGATTGGCTTATCAGTAATGATTTGGGACATTGGCCATTCCCCAATAGAACAACCTCTTTGAACCCCATACGAAAAATATGAAAAATTGTGGTATGTTAATTATGGCATGCCCTACCAGTATACATAGATGATAATTCAACCACATGAGAACAAAATGAAGTCCTATTTTGAATGTCTTGGGCGCAAACTTGGGTACATGTGGAACCCTTGATGTACATGTTATCCAATGGGAACATGATAGGAAAACATTGGGAACAAAGGAAAAATATGAAATTATGTCCCTTGGCCAAAAGAGAAAGTTGGACACATCATATTTATGCATGTTGGGCCTTCTTGTTATACCATGAAACTTTATATTTCCATAATTTTTCATTACCACCCACATCACATGTATGTTACCCAATTATAACACATATCCACAATATTAAATATTAAATTTTTGTAATTGCTTAATTAAAACCTAGTTCTAAATTATAAACATTTTTTCTAAATATTTTACCTTTAAATATCTCCTTGAAAAAGAACCCATACTTTTTAAAATAGTAGTATTTTATGGTAAGCATAATTTATAATTTTTCAGGGGCTCATCCAAAAATCAATCGTGTAGGTGGCTTTGGCTGAACAAACAACCATGTTGGTACCATGGTAAGTCAAAAACCCATCGGATTGCTCCTTTAAAAACATTGCAAATATTCATGGATGAAGGGCATCTACTGATCCATAATAACAATTATTTATTATTTTTTTAGTGGAGGCATATTTCTTGGCAGGTTGTAGCCAATCATAAAGGAAGGTTTTTAACAAATCTCTACTATCTATGGTGGCGTTGCCTTCTAATAGTGTTATCTAAACTTGACACTGCTCGACTACTCTAAGATGTGTAATTCATGCTTCATCGATAAATACTAGCTAGCATCACTCATGTTCCATCCATAATACTAGCTCCAAATATATGTGGTGTGGAACCATGGATGGGTTAAGGGGAGTCAGTTGACAAATAATAACAACTATTTTTTTTATTGCCTGCAAACTACTTCCTAGAATAGGCAAGGTGTGGACCATGTGCAAAGGAGAAGTGTTCAATTCTAGCATGTCAACAAGGACAGACATGTGCACCTTTAGAGGAGGAGACATTTGATGCATAGAAAATGGAACCATTTGTGGTAGGGGTTCTTGTTGGGATTTTGTGAAGTAACCAAAGTGATGACCATCTAGAAAGTAATGTAGTTAGATTTGGTTATATCATAGATATGAAGATAAGAAAAAATATAATTTATATACTATTGAACTTAATATAAAAGTCTCGCAATTTACATTTTTTTAATTTTAAACAATTGACAAATTTGAGTCACTTTTCCATGAAAAGTCCTTTCCATATTTCGAAATCAAATTAATATGTTCAAAAGTCGGCAAAAATGTTGGGTCATTGTAGGAAGACTATGTAAACATAAGAAGTCATCTATTATGTAGACCTAGGAACATGCACAAACCATGGTAGGCAATGATTAACTTGCCATGTATTCGTGCACAATGATCACAATGAAAGTGGGCAATACTGTAATCATTTGACGTGAGTCATGTTCCCCACAAAGATTTCATTGTTGAAGACTGGTTACTACCATCAGTTTCAAAAGTAGCCTTCTTAAAAAATTCAACCATATCTTCGATTGTCTTCTGAAGTTGAAAATTTTCAATTTCTAAGGTTCGAATATGGGGTGCAATAGTCTCTTAGTATTAAAAAACATATTTTTGGTCGAAGTTTAAACATGACCCTGTAAAGGTTCCACCTCTGTAATCATGACCAAACACTCCATCAATGAATCCTAGTGTTAGTATGGTTTTCCTCTTTCAATGTTGATTCCAACCTCCTATTGCTTTGCCACGTGTAGGGTAGTTAGCAAGGCCTTCCTAATCCATCATGTGAAACTATCCTCCTTGACCAACAAAAACTACATCCCCACCTTCTCGTTGCAACCCTTCGTTCATTTGCTTCTTCATACTCCTTGTCAACATGATTGTCATCTTGCACATACAAAAGTGGTTCACACGTACAATAAAAAAATTTATAAAAAAGTTGCACAAACAATGAAACTTTTGAAAGAAATAATACTTGTTTTTCTAATGAAGAAAAATAACTTCTACTAAATCTATTAACAAGAAAACTATTAAACCAAAAATCATGGTTCTATGTCTATGGTATGGTCACCAAATGTCAGGCCCACCTAGTGAATTGTTGGGTGTTTTGGGTACTTGATTGAAAATTTATACAAACTTGAACACCTCAAATATGCTAGTGTTCAGTGACACATAGTCATTTTAAAATAGGGGGAAAATAATTAGGCAAATAACCTACCATTGTTTCTTGAGGAAAAAAGTAGATAACAATAAACAACTTTAATTGTAGCCAAAAGTTGGTAGTCAAAATAAATAGGAAAGAAAACTTCAATGCACTTTGCAAAGCATGCCATGCCATGTCAATTTAAATGTTTTATTCAACTAAAAGTTCCAAAAGACACCTTAATAAATAGATGACATGTGTAAAAAATCTATCAACATATTTTCAATGATGAATCATCACACGAGCAAAAGTCAACCTAGCTTAACTTAGGTAGCTTAGGTAGTTAATTTAACCAAAAGTCAACCTAGCCTAACCTAGGTAACTTGGATAATTAGCTTAGCCAAAAGCTAGTCTAACCTAGTTAGCCTAAGCGATAACCTAGGCTAGGTCACTTAGGTTAAAAATAAACTTTGACCTCCTAGTTTAGGCTCCTTAAACTAGGTTATTTAACCTAGGTTAAATCACCTAGGTATCATAAATTGTAAGAACAAGGACTTGAACCCCTCACCTCCACTTCGAGGTTCAAGTCTTCATCCATTGCACTATCACATTTGTTTAATACTAAGTCTATTGACACAAAATTACAAAAATCAAAATTTTTAGCTTCAAATTAAATTAGGCCATTTTAGGTTGACATAGGTTAACCTACTTACTACCTACCAACCTAGCCTAGATTAACTACAACTTCCCTAGGTTGATTTAAGTAAACCTAGACTACTAAGTTGATTTCTAGTTGTTAAAGACAATTTTAGTCATTTAAAAAATCGTGTTGGACATTGTAGTTGCATAGGACAAATCATAAAAGACATGTTTTAGCATTATGAACACTTTTGACCAATCAATAAATGCAATTTTATTGAAATTAGTATCACGAGTCATTAGGTGGACTAGTAATTGCTAAATACATTCTTCGTCATTTCCTTAATCATGTTGGACATTGTAGTTGCATAAGACGAGTCATAAAATACGCGTTTTGGCATTATGAACATTTTTGACCAATTAATAAATGTAATTTGATTGAAATTAATGTCATGAGTCATTTGGTTAACTATTAGTTCTAAAAATATTCTTCATCGTTTCCTTAAGTGTGTTGGACATTGTAGTTACATAGGACAAGTCATAAAAGACATGTTTTGGCATTATGAACACTTTTAACTAATTAATAAATGCAATTATTCATGAGGTTGACTACTAGTTGTAACACCTTGTTGACACATGGCATGCCACACCATCATCATTATTAATTGTTATTGGTTGCAAAAAAATGATATTTTAAATTCATTCAAATATTTTAATATAAATTCAGAAATAATAATATATTTACCCAAAAATTGAACAAGTTGTCATATTGATTATATTTGCAAAACCATGATGCCACATTGCATTTTGATGTCCTTTGCAACTACATAGTAATCTTTATGACCAGATAGTTATAAACATAGTCGAAAAAGACAATGATCATTTTTCAAACCAATTTCAAAACTCAAGATGTGTTGTTGTGTAGGCAATATTTTTACAAAACACCATGTCAAGCTTTAATTTATGCTTCATGTCCACATTGTCTCCTTTTGGCTTTTTGGGAGTTGATGTTAAAGTATGTAAATCCTTTCTATGGGTACCCAAATTTGTTGATGGCAAGACTATATTCAAAGCCCTTGTATGTTTCAACTTTTCATTGTTCAAATTGTGATTTGAATGTAAGAACTTTGGTGGGTAAATGCATTATGAGGTTAAATATATTATACCCTCAAAACATGTTAACCTACTAAAACATGGCAATTAGCAACCCCTAGAACTTGCCTATCAAGAATCACTAACTTTTACTTCATGTTTTGCAATTGTGAAAGTCAAAACATGATCCTGAATATGAAGGAATGATGAAATTGGTGTAGACATGATTCAAAACACAATACTTGTTGTAGGAATTCTGTAATTAATCACAAGAACATACCCATTAGTATCGTAACATGTTTCATTATAAATGATAGAAAGTTGAAACATGGAAGTCAAATTTGAATGATTAATGACTTTGGTCTTGACCCTATTGGAAACATGATATTTGTGTGGGAAAAAGTTTGAAACTTATCAAAATTCAATGATCAAAACATAACTACACACTTTGTAACATGTTTCACATGAATTAATACTAGTTACTTTTTAATTGACAACTAGAAATTAGACTAATTCTTTTCTAGCGGTTTATAATTAATAGTAACTTGTCAAAACTTAAAGAACTATTACAATGTTGAAGATTCACATAGACAATGTGTGATGCAATACCATTGTGTTGCAAATTCTCTCAAGGGATAATTTCTGGTGAAATGGGGTGCTTTTATATCTTATCTATTTTTGGAACTTGTTTGATTGGTTGGCTTCCATGTCTTGTGAATCATTTCTTATGGATAACCACAAATTCCTTGGGAACTTTGTTACAAATCTCTAAGGGTGGGGATTTTGACAATGCATTTGCCTTTACCTTATATTCCAAAATATTTTCACCTTTCGCAAAATGCACACCCTTTGTTGCGTTTCTTAATGGTGAGTACAATTTAAATTTAAAAGGTTTTTCTTCGAAATCTACAACTTTGTCACACCCCTTCATTCGATGCTCATTGATTTTCATTTTCAAATTCTTCTTACATGACAATAAATATAAACAAACTCCTTCCTATCCGTTCGGCATTGATTATGGCATTCTTAAAGTAATCATAGTCATTCTTCATGAGTGTAAGTTTCCACAAAAACTATTTTGTTTATTTTCACATTTTTTACTATCAAGTCCATTCCTTCGTTTTCCATGTTTCCTCTATTTGATTGTTCTATTAAGAATAATGGAAGACAATATGAAGGGAGCACTATGCTTGGATCACTTCATGCTTGTGTTGGAAAAGAAAGAAAGTTCATAGCTGTAACAAAACCAAGAAATGATACAAAGAAACTAAACCCTAACCAAAACATGGGTTGTAAATAGTTGTGACAATTGACACACAACACATGCCATTGGTAATCCATTCTACCCAAATTTAAAAACCTATTCCATTACTTTCATTAATTGTCAAAATGGAATAGTTTGATGAAAGATGGACCAAGCATGGGAAAGTTGAAAAAAATTAAAAGCATCATGGATGGGGCATGGATGTGTTTTGCATGGGGGCACATGGAACATGTGTGCATGGGGTCGAAACTCAAAACTTTACATGTTTTGTTGGGTGGTATGTTTTGGGTATTGGACTACCCATGCATCAAAACTTGTTTTGAGTTGCCCACCAAAATTTACCATGTTTCAATGGGTGGTAAGTTTCAATGTTTAGGTTTTCAAGGGATGTGTTTTGAGGTGGGGCGCTTTTAGACGATCGAAATTGACATCAAACCGTCATCAAAACATGATATATTTTGGCATTAGCCTATGGGGGGGTGTGTGGGGGGGTTTGTGCTGGTTGTGTTTCAAAACTAGCACCAAACCACCTTGAACACATTCATGACTCATTGTTAAAATAATGTTAAAGGTTAGTATAATAACATTCGATTATTATCTGATAAAATTCATTTATCCATTGATTATGAACTAATAACCAACATCATGTACACATAAATGCCCATCTAGCCATAAACTGGATCAAAATTTGTTGACCGTACTAATTAACTTTTGGCATATCTACCTTACTAATGTAGCCTCCTCTAATTTTCAAACTACGAGCCTCACGTTGGGGGAAGCCTTGGGAGTTGGTGTTATACGTGGATTACTCTTTTGTTTGGCTTTGTCAACTACTAGTTTCCGAGGGCCCAAAGTCATGGGCAAAATATGTAGTGTACACACAATTCACTACACGACATTGCTTGTTTGCTTTTTTTTTTGCATTAAAATTGTTCACCCCAATTTTGGACCCCACTGATTAGGGGTCTTCTAACTATCTAGTACTAGTGAGTGCATTCACGTGACTATTCCATCTCATACTTTGGTTCTATCTTCCTCTTTGTCACGATTTGAAATTGTAGATGTTGTTGTGTTGTAATAAAGTAGTTGTCGAAAAGAGAGAAAGAAGAAGAATAAGAAAAGAAAGGAAAATTCCCAAACAAGTATTTCTAGTTTGGACAATTTCGTTTTGTTGGTCTCAAGTTCGGCATAATTGACTTTGCTCTAGATTCTAAACAAGATGTACCTTTTATGTAGAAGAATTGAACTATATGGGTAGCAAAATTATGTGGTTGTGAGAGTCAATAAAGTTGAAGTTTAGAATTTGGACATTTCTTTTTGGGTCCTGAGTTGGGGAATTACATCATGTTCTTGAATTCGTGGCTATGGCGGTTTCACCATCTCTCGCGCCCACCTTTGTTGTTGTGATCAAGGTCCATCTTTCTAGCGAGCTCTTGCACAACAGAACTTCTCGCTAGTCAAAATGCTTCAGAGCATCAACATTCGCAAAAACTTTCGAGCATTTTTCCTAGGATAAGGTGGTGGGACGTGTTTTGGAGTTCTAGTTATCGAAATCCGAGCATGAAAGCTAAGAAGAAAGTAGCGTTAGGGGAAGATAGTTATGGTAATGAAAATGAACATGCTTCTTCTATAGAGGTTTGGAAGTTCGGAACAATAATGACGTAATTTAGATTTTAGGGGATAGTTGTTTTGCGTGGTGCTAACACCGAGTTTCAAATTATGAGCGACTCAATCAATGCAAGTTGAAGATTTGCTGACTAATAAAATGTAGAGTGGAGTATGGTTGAGGAAGATGACCTCAAGCTTTATTTATTAGAATATGCATCATGTCTTCTTCAACACAACACACAAAAGCCCTACACGAAGTGAACCATGGTACATTATAGAGGAAGATGACCTCAAGTTTTTTTTAACTAGGACAAAGCAATCTTGTTTTCTTCATCATCACACAAAAAACCCTACACAAAAGTGAATCTTTAGTACTCAGTAGAGGAAGATGACTTCGAGATTTATTTAACTAGGACATGCCTCCTCTTCTTCAACATTACACACAAAAATTTACACAAAGTCAATCTCTGATACATTGCAAGGTTGAAAACCACACATAATGTGGTGTGAAGTTTTTTTTTAATCAAAACTTATGTTCATCTTGTTGGATTGGAAAACTTGGTTTATTGATATGAGGTCTTCTAATGGATGCACCCCTCTTTTGCAGTTTATAGATTTCCCAAGTGGAAAAGTGTCATACATAAACGAGTTGCAATTTTTGTCATAATCTTCACTTGTTTGGGTTCCATGCTTTCAGTTCCTAGATGAATATGGACAAGTTGTTGAGCATACTTACCTTCCAGAGGTGAAGTATGATGTGTTTTTTTTTTTGGTAGGTGGAATTTTTTGCAAGATGCTGGAAAAGACAAGGTGAAGTCGTTGAAGATGCATGCATTTTGCTAAACTCAAAATATCGGTGTACTTCATCATGGGCGGAAAATTGATGAAATCTATGGTTTCTTCTTGATCACAAAGTAATTGGATCTCCAAACTTGTGCACATGGAGAAATTGCTAGCTCTGAAGATGTACCGTAACATGGTGTTACTTCATACCATGGACACTTTGTTTTATGAAGCACAAAGACAAGGCCAATTTACATTCTATGTGACGACCATTGGTGAAGAAGCAATCAACATTACCTCTGCAGCAACTTTAAGCAATGATGATATTGTTTATGCACAGGTCTATTATTTTACATTTATATTGGCAGTCCAAACATACACACAATGCCACATACTTGATGATGGAAAAGGCTTCAATTATGCTTGTCAATGGTAGTATGTTTTTGGAATTCAATTAAAGGTGTCAATCTTGTGTGTGTGCGTGTGTGTGTGTGGTGAACAATACCAGGAGCCTAGTGTCTTGTTGTGGTGTGGCTCTAGCTTGAATGAATTTGCAAATCAGCGTTTTACCAACAATCTTGACTATGGGAAGGGTTGCTAGATGTTAGTACATTATGGTTCAAGCAAGCTTAACTACCCGACTGTTTCATCTCCAATAGCATAGGTTCTCTTTTGCAAATTGGGTGTCAAAACAAATGAATGATGATTGCAAAGCCCTTGTGGAACAATGGCACAATATGATGTTGAGTTAAAAGATTCTATGATTTTGCTCAATTGTGTTTGGGTCACACCAAGTTAAAAGGAGTTGATTTGTTTCATATGTTTACTAGCCATCTCAAAGCAACATTACTTTTGCACTAGTCTGTTCTAATTATCTATAGGTAACTAATTGCGATTTTCTTCTTGTCTTCTTTCTTTCCAATTTCCCTTTTATTTGATCTTTCTCTTAGGGTTGAAAATGTTGTTGCATGACTTCTTTCTTTGAGCTTGAATTTAATTCATATTACAAGCTTTAGGTCAATTCTCTTCTGCTTTTGGACCAACATATTGCAATCACCTTCCATGAAATTTTCTCAACATGCATATTATATTAAATGAACTTGAATTTTTTTTAATTACTTACATAAATAGGTAGGTTATAGGTAGGGTAGCCTAAATAGACACCAAATTTCATGGTGTGTAACAAAACAATGGTCTTGTTATAGTATTTAATAGCAAGGATGTTTGGAATTTATGAAGAAAGTGAGAGGGGGTCAATGAAAAACATAAAATAGATAAAACAACCTTATAAGCATACAGTTAATTCAAAGCAACTTAGCGATCAAATAAACAAGGAGGATAGGATAGTAGTGGCAACTTGAGTTTCATGATGAATGGAACATTTATTTATATTAGGGTTAACCTCCATAAGGAGCTACAATTACATGCAGAATCCTAGTTTATGCCGTAATGATAATTCATAATTGTAGGAAATTTAAGATGCATTGAATGGTGTGAACTAGGTAGTCTGCTTTGGTATTAGGAAATAGTCAATGAATCAAACCGCGTAATCAACAATAATGTCTAACGTCGGGAATTGAAGACCATGCGAATATGGAGGTGTCTTCAGTTTCATAACAACTTTCACATACGGTTTCAGGCTCATCACCAGAAGCATGGTCAACCTGCAACAAAATCACCAAGGTGCGAGAGTTTGGAGAAATGTAATAATACCAAGTTCGAAGGGGATTGACTTCAAAACAGGCGTGCACCTCTCGTGGTGTGGGTCTTCATCACGAGGACGTTGCATCAATATGAAATCTAAAGATGTATTTTGGGGTCGGCTTTTCATTCATTTGCGTAGCTTGAGGCCTGTAAGATGTGGCCATGCGTGACGCCATAATCTCAAGCAAAAAAAAAGGAATCTTTAACCAAACCAAATCGACAACAAATGTGTGGGGGACTTGTGACATCGAAAGGCATATTGTAATTTATAGGCCGAAGATAAAAAAAAAGGAATGTGTAAATAATGGCCTAGAACTATGGTAAAATAAAATTGTGAGGTCAAAAGAAAAGGATGAAGGCCTAAGTAAATTGCTTGGGGGGCAAGTGGAAAAAGGTGAAAAGGAAGCTTTTCTTTCTCCTTCCTTTGGCCTCCGAGCATTGGAAACTTCTCCTTCTCCTTCCATTGGCCTCCGAACATTAGAAACTTCTCCTTTTCCTTCCATTGGCCTCCGAACATTGGAAACTTCTCCTTCTCCTTCCATTGGCCACCAAGCTTTGGATCTACCTTCACCTCCCTTCTCCTTCTCTTGAAAAGGCGACTCGGATCATTGGAGGTTTCTCTTTGAAAAATGTAATTTTCGATTCAAATCTTGAGAGAACTTATTCCCACAACCTTCTTTGGTAGGAGAAGAATGGGTAAACTTGAGTAGATGGTAGAAAAAAGGAGAGTAGATTGGATGGTGGGAGTAATTTTGAAAGAATGGAAATGAATAGGGATAGGTTGGAAGCTTGAAATCCTAGAAGAAAAACTTTAGAAAACCTCTCTGGTTTTATAACATAATTTATTACTGGTTTTGTTGTAGATTTTGAGATTTGGTAGGGAGGTGCACCTTGAAGTTAGCTTTCTAATGAGGTAAGGCAAGCCGGATTTGAATAACGTATGTGTTAGGAACAATATTTCAAGTGATTGGTGGTTGTAGCTAAGTTGAACATGGTGTTGAGTCCTTAAAAGTTTGTTTAAATGAATGAAAATTTAACATAAGATTCCAAGGCTTGGAGTGTTTGAATCTAAAAAATATATTTATTAGTTTTAAGTCGTGAACGATGCATAGGAGGCAAGGTATCTAGTTTCGACTACAAACGCAATCTAACATTTAGAAATATATTTGCATTTTTTTTTCCTTCATAAGTAGCATTTGTGCTTTCAAACATAGTTGCCTTGTAAAACCGAGAGTAGAGGGACAAAAGTCGCCTCACATTTAAGTAATTGATAAATAATTTAAAATGATTGATCAATTACTATAAATTATAAATAAATAAATAATATCAACGGCTAATAATTGATTATTTCCTAGGAATTACTAAATATTAAATATTAAATATTAAATTATTATTATTAACTATTAGTTAGTAAATATGTAATGTAAATGGCTGATTTCCTATTAAATATTAAATATTAAACATTAAATTATTATTATATATTATTAATTACCAATTTTTTAATTTTTAATTAATGGTTATTATTTATTTATTTATTATTGATAATCTATTATCCACTATTTATCACTAATTATATATTGACTACTATTAATCATTATAAATTATTATCAAGTCTTAGCCAAAAAAATAGATGAATTTTATAATTTGATAACAATAATTAATCAATTAACAAGTTGATGGATAAATTAATTATTGGTTATAAATTGACATTTATTTGGTGCCTAATTAATTATATAAAATATTAATCATAAATTACTAAATATTAACTATTAATTATTAAATATTAACTAGTTAATGTACTAAGTTTAAGTACCTACATGTGTTTAAAGGTAGCATGTAAGTAGCCTATTGAATTTTATAAGTAATTACTAGGTGTAACATGATTAACCTAGGGCCTACTAGCTATGAACTTAAATTTGGTATGTACCTTATGCAAAATAAACTTATAAGTTAAATAACCAAATTAGTGTGGTTGATTTGACTAAGTGTCAAATCAAAATGGCCATTGAGTATGGTCAATTTGATTAAACCTTGGTCATCTTGATGGACCTTTAGCCTTTTTGACTAAATGTTTGGTTTTTCACATGTTCAAAAAGGTCACTTTAGTCAAATGTCTTGGTCAAAAGTAACTTATGTCTTCCATACCATAGGCCCTTAGTCAAAACAACCATCCCCCTTAGTCAATGTGAACAATTTAGTCAAGTTGAACCTTTTAAAAAATCATGTTTTCTTGTGATGCTTGTATTACAATTTCATTGTCTTTCCTCCAACAATGATCTAGTGTTGCATCCATTTTAAGGTGAATAAGGACATCGCAAACAAACATGAATTGTCCAAAATGTAGCATGGAATATCTAAAGTTATGAAGAAACGATTTTAAAACTTGCATTATTGTATTGTTAGATCATTGTCACTTTGGATTAAAATTCTTAAATGTCAATGCTCATAAACTCGAATATGGATAGATTCAATATAGAGTATGTGTGTCTTTAAACTTTTGGATGTCTTTCTCTATCACAATAATCTTATATTCATCTTCTTCATAAAAAGATGTTGTGTCCTCTATTTCTTTTTTGCTTAAAATAATTAATAGCTCACCATTTTTTCAAGATCTTTTCCTTATGTGCTGCTTTGCATTTTTTCCCTTTTTTCTTTGGAGGGAAGAAAACTAAAATTGTCTGCAGATTATTCCATCAAATCTTTGATTGCGCTTGAATGCTTGCATCTTGACATAATTGTCATGATTTCTTCATTGTCTTTAGCATGCTTATTCACATCACTTTTTCGAAGGTTTTTTAGTGGAATAAATAACTTTTCATTGTTTGTTTTTTTAGACATCTTTCCTAACTTCATTTTTTTGCTATGACATCAAGCTTAACTGTTCCTTGCTTTCTTTTTTCTATCTGATTCATCCTTTGTACAAGAGTTTATAGCTTGAATAAACTTTTTTCAACCTTTCAAATTAAAAAAATTATCCATGTTCAAAAATTTTGCATTAACATCACACTCATGGGTGTTCAAGCTGTTTTAATCAATGGTCCATTTTCATTTTTACTAGTTATTTTCTTGAACCCACACACATAAATATTGAACAAAACATAATGCCACGTTGTACATTGACATGGAATTTTTTACCATGGTGGATGGTGTTAGGGAATATTATTTGTTGTGAATGTGAACATGAGTTGGAGCAAGTGAGATCACCAAACATGTTTCCTTATTGACCTATAATTTATGCAAGATATTTTTAAATGTGCTACTTGGTACCAATTCATCTCTTTGAAATTGGATGCCATTATAATGCATTATTCTTTCTAGATCTTTAACTTTGAACACATTTATTTTCTTATCAGTGTGAAAAATACTAATTGCATATGCATACATAAAACCTTTCATTCATTGTTGTTTAAGTTGTTTTCAATTGTAATTTACATTTTGGGTTTTATTTCCTTTTGCTTATTTGCTTCCATATATGTATCCCTCTAGTTTGTTATAATTGTTACAAGTAAAATACATTTTTTATCCATAATTGAATCCATTTTAATTCAATATATTTTCCAATTGATTACATTTGAATTCTACACTTAGAAATCTTGATTACTAAGAGTATTACACAATGCAATTAAATAAACTCTATTTTATCATCAATGGTTTAGATGTTGCATTTTCTGACTATCCCACACTTATTGTGGTTTTGGTGGTGGTCCAATCATCCATCAATTCATAGGCAGTTGGAGGACCTTTTTCTGTCATGTTGTGGGACCCATGCCCATTTGCATGGCATTGCATATTCCTTGTTAGAAACATCTGGACAAGTATATTTTGCAAACTCTTGCATTGATTATTTCTATTGATTAAAAGTTGATATTACGAAATAGCTTCAATTGATCCTAGCTTCTTCTTTTCAACAATGCCATGTGTTGTTTTTCGGACATTTTCAAGTTCTTATGAAAAATGGGATACTTATAGTTTTGCTAATGCTTTTCACTTGTATGTATGCATGTGATCACAAACATATGATGATAACCCCCCTTGATCTTGATGCCACAATTTGATAGTGATTTGGCTACTTGACCCATAACATTTTTCATTTGTTCTTTTTGAATCTTTTCCTTCTTCAGATGCTAACTATGATGGTGTTTTCAGCCCTCCTCCTCCTCCATTAAGGTTCCTTCTTTTTGTTCTACCAATACATTTTGGTTCTCATCATGTTTTTAAATAGGAAACTAATATTTGTCATCATTAGCTAAATCACTTTCATTTTTTGGCCACTATTTGCGTGAAGTTTCTACCAATGAATATTGTTCCATTTTGTTCATCCCCAATGGATTTTTTCTTGGCATTATAAACGGGTTCTGTAGTTGCAGTTTGTCAGTTCAATTGGCCACAAATTGTCCCCAAAAGCTTGTTACAAGTTGTTCACAAAATCCAGGTTGAACATTTGTATCATTGTGGCAAAGACTTTGTATTCTTACACGTTATTTGACTTAGTGCCAATTCGTCTCTTTGAGATTAGATGCCATTGTAACACATTACTCTTTTTAGAATTTTAATTTTGAACACATTTAATGTCTTTTCAATGTGAAAAGTACCAATTGCATATGCATATGCATAACCTTTCATTCATTATTGCTAAAATTCTATTTTTCGATTATAGTATACATTTAGGGTCTTATTTCCTCATCCTTTTCTTTTCATGTATGTCCTTCTAGTTTTGTTATAATTGTCACAAACAAAATACATTTTTTATCCATAATTACAATTGAATCCAATTTATTTCAATCCATCTTTCATTGATTACATTTGATTTTTACATCTAAACACTACATATTACTATATTTATTACATAGTGCGAGTAATAAACATTATTTTATCATCAAATTGTCAGGTGTGTTAGTTTATTTGTTCAATTATGTCTTCATTACTTGAATATAACTGGGTTAGTTAAGCTAATTAGTTAAACTTGAACTAATTTAGGTGTGAACAAGGTTTAAGATATTTGTCATGAGATACAATCCCATCTTATGTGACTTCAAATCACATTTGGTGATTTGAGATTCCACAACATAATTTTTGCATTATAGTTTTTGTATGTCATATTTTTTTATTATCCCACATTTATCATGGTTTTGGTGGCGATCCAATCATCTGTCAATTCACAGGTGGTTAGAGGATTTTGTTTCTTTCATGTTTTTGGATTTAGGCCCACCTACCTGGAATTGCATATAATATTTGTTGGGGTTTTGCAATTACCTTTATTAATAATTCATAGAAGGTTGTCGCAACCCTAACCTTGGGTTTGCGACCAAGGCAAGGGCTTACAAAGGTGCGGGCCAAGAGTGAAGCCCAAGATTCACATTTCATGCTCCCAGGAGTGAATCTTCAGAGGGCGATTTCAGGGGTCAAAAATCATTTTATTGAAAAATTATTTATATTATTGGTAAGCTTTTGGATTATAGATGTCTAAAATGGGCTTGCATGACCCATTTGAGTACTTAAAACACAAGTTATGGCTATAAGAAGGGCCGAAAGTCAAATTCCCAATTTGACTCCCGACCACTAAAAGTTGGGCATCACCATGATTTACTTGCATGTAGGTGGCATGCCATGCCACATACCGTTGGAAAGCTTTTGACGAGGGCTACAATTTTTCTTTAGAAATCACCTCAATTAGAGGTTTTCACAAGAAATTATAGGCTTCCAAAATCATAAAGTCCCAATTTCAGGACAAAATGGCATTTGGGTGCAAGCCCTGTGGCTAGGCACAAAAAATACTATAAGGGGGAAGGTGGTGGCTTCCCCCAAGTCTAAGCCGTGGTGAGTCTTGTGAGTTCGTGTTTGCCCCGTGCCTCGTCCATGCATCAAAAGTGGTTCAACTATGCATTAACCAATGCAACTTGTTGTTTAGTGTGTGTAGGTCTGTGTGAATAATTGACCAACTTGTCATTCACCCTAGTCCCCATCTTGGAGCTCCAGCATGCCCCTCTACCCTTGAAGTGTTGCAAACCATGGATTGTACCCCACTTTTTTATCCTTTTGTTGTTTTCACGTTTGGATTCGCAATGGAGTCTATCAAAGAGTTTAGGGGTGCATCAAAGGTGGCCAAGTTTTTTATTGATGTGTCTTTTAGAACATTAATAAAATAGTGTTATGGGAGTGGGGTTTCTAGGTTTGCATGTTGTATCAAAAATTGCATTGCATGTTTGAACATACCCAATAATAGTCTTTTATTTCATGTTCTATCAATTAGGGGTTTGGCCTTGGCCTTTCATTAACAATATATGGACTTTGTTCTTTAGTCTTTGCATTTGCCCACTACTAGGCAGCCCCCTCATTTGTGTTATCCATTGTCTTTTTGTAAAGTGTCCCATTTCCCGATTTCTAATAATCCGCGTGAAGGGTCAAATTGACTATTATCTTGAGGATTTTGCCATGGTCATTCTATTTTGTTAAAGGGGCAAGTAAACTACGTTATTTTGGACTTACAATGCATTAAGGATAAGGATAGGTCATTAGACAATTAAGGATTTGAATTTTGGATTCTTGTTGAATTTTGTTATTCATGATGAAATGACTTAAGGACGACCCAAGAGTGGGAGTTTTGGGAAAATGAAATTCATTTGTAAACACACAATTTTGGAGAAAAAAGATAGATGTAAATATTTTGTAGCAAAAACTATAGATTTTGATGTTTAATACTATAGATTTAATTTTACTATTGATTACACTTCAATAGATCATGGATTTGTTTACTGTAATTTTGTTGAAGTTTTCAATAAACCAAGAAGTATGAGGAAAAATTACCTAAAACCATTTACATATGCAAGGTACATAGCTGAAACCAGGGATCATGAATCTATGGACTTGGACGTAACTAGATTACTTTCAAGAGTATGTGCATTCTATGAGGAAGGACATGTAATCATGGATTGTCCTTTTGCGCCTTTTCACATCAAAGTAGGTATTGTTAAGCATGTGGAGTTACAAAATGTGGTAGGAGCATTCATGGATCAATCATAGGAACAAGAACTAGGAATTCTTATGATCTAAAACAAATTGAGAGGCATGGAGTTGGGAGGTTAATAGTTGGCATATTCGTTCATCCATTCAATTCAGGAACATAGTACCAAAAGTGTATTCACATCCACATTTTGCACCATAGAATATACTAATGGGTAACCATAGAATGGGGCATCATCAAACTTGAATTAACTTAGTTTCACCAATAATATCAGAAGCAACAATTGTGGAAATTTGGAAACAACCTATTGGAATAGAGGTTATTCAACCATTTAATGTTGTAATACCAACCACAAGAGTGGAAAATTTTATTGCACCCAACACAAATTTTGTTAAAGGTGGAATACTAATTGGATTTACAACAAACTTGGGTCATGGATCAAGTAGGGTCTTAACAAGAAGGAATTTGAATGGGAGTTTGGGACTACCAACAACAACCATTAGAGTTATTGGGGCACCCTAGATGGTGTTTACCAATCTGATAATGACCACTCATGTAAATAGGACTACACATCAACCATCGATGAGTTCAATAATTGTTGGAAGGTACAAAAGTATAGATGTTAAAAATCCAAGAAGAGGATATCAAAAACCATTTGTCATAACTATAGGAATCTTCAATCATAGAAATGGCCATTTTGTGAAGCAAAACACGATAGTTCTTAAGTACACTAACTTCAAAAAAAATGTTGACCCAAATGTTCATGTCAAAGTGTTTAGTTCCATAGTGAAGGCAAATGAAAAAACTTCTGAAGAATATATCATCATTTAGTTGTACGCTATGAAATACAACATCAAATTGGTGCCACAATTATATGTTAGAATTTCTTAATTGTACTTTTTTCGAGATTACACATGCATTTGCCAACATCATCAAAAGACTCAGAATGATGAATAAATATACATGGAGCTGAAGAACATGAAGTAAGAGGAGACTAAAAGGGTGGAGGTTTATTATGAACAAATTCAAAAGTTGGTTCATGGTTTATAAGTACCAACCATAGATAACTTTCTTAACTATTGTGTTTAGAGTGGGTTTACAATCATACTTTAAAATTGTGATTGCAAGGATGAGACATTCAACACTATAACAACATAAGGAGGCAACGATGTTGTGTGAAGAAGGAATGACTATTGCCAAAGCAAGGAATGCACTTTCAATACCATAAAACATAGAGTAATATAAGGAAGACTGACAAGTATTACACAATTTGTGGAATGAGTAATCATAATGTGGAAACATGCAAAAAGTAATAGACCATAATGGCAACCAAAGAGGTAGCACAATAGAGTCGAAAACCACAAAGACATTTTCATATGCATGCCACATATGTGGTTTGAATGGACATAAAATGACAGAATGTTTAAAGTTTACTAAGTTGTAAAAGATGTTTCATGGGATATTTGTGACATTAGCAAAAGTTCAACCTATTGTTGGATACAAATAGTCACTACAAATGTGAACGTGGTGGATGTTTATGTTATAACAAGAAGTAAGGCAATTAAAGAACATGTGTTCAAGGATAGAAAGCTAAGGAAATCAAAGAGTTTTGCTGATTAGGAGAAAGAAAAATAGTTGAAGAAGTCAATGGTGGAAACAATTCAACAAATTTAGAAAATATATACCTAGATAAAAGGGCCATCCACATCCATGGAAGGATGGAACACAACCTAGCTAGGTATGCCAAATATTACTCTTGTGGAAGCACAAAAATCTTAGGAGATAATGAATTCCCAAGAAAAATTGATTACAGTAGAAGAGATTTTTCAAGACATTAGTAAACAAATGCTAAAAACAAGTTAAACTTGGGAAAATTGCTTTAAATAGCTCTTGAATAAAAAATGTATCTTTGGTAGAAGCTAAAAGTAGAAAAAACTCAAAATTTGAGCAAAGCAACCACAAAAAAACAAGTTAATTCTTCAGTACCAAAGGCAAGGACAACTACTATAATAACATATAATCATATGGCAATTATCCAAATACAAATTGGGAATAATACGATAGAAAATGTGTTGCTAGATGGAGGTTTTGGAGTTAATATCATCATGGAACATTTGAGATTGAGGTTGGGGCTTCTAAAACCTAAATCTACACCATATTGTCACAACCCTAGCCTTAAGCTTGTGACTAAAACAAAGGCTTGCAAAGTTGCGGGTTGATAGGTAAGCCCAAAAGTCATAGTTCATGCTTTGGAAATGTAGGAAAATGTGAGGGAATGAACTGGCACACTCACAAGTGGGTTCCCATCTTAGGAATTGAAGTCCCGATGGACTCCCAAATCTTTGGAAAACAATTTCAAGGGTCAAAATTCCTTGGATTAAAAAGTTCCTTATACCATTGGAAAAACTTTTGAAACGTAGATGTCAAAAATGGGCTCGCATGACCCATTTGAATACTTAAATCACAAGTTATGGCCAAAAGAAAGGTTGGGAATCAAAGTGCCCAATTGATTCCTTACCACTAAAAGTAAAAAATCTCCTTGAAATATGTGCATGTAGTTGGTGTGCCACATATTGCTAAAAAGCTTTTGATGAAGGTTACAACTTTGCTTTAGTCCTTGCCTTAATCAAAGGTCTACACAAGATGACTTTCCAAAATGTCGGGAGTCCCAAATTTGGGAATTTCGAAACAAGACTCCCTACTTGGGAGTCCCAAGACAAAATGACATTTGGATGTAGCCCATGTGGTTAATCGCAAAGAATACTATAAGAGGGGAAGGTGGTGCCTTCCCCCAAGTCTAGGCCATGATGAGTCTTGTGAATCCATGTATGCCCGTGGTTCGTTCGTGCACCAAAAGTGCTTCAACTATGCATTAACTAACTTGTTATTTGGTTTGTGCAGGTCCGTGTGAATAATTAACCCACTTCTCATTCATCCTAGTCCCTAGCTCGAAGCTCCAACACACCCCTCTACCCTCAAAGTGCTACAAGCTAACACTATTAGAAATTATATCTTTTGCAACCAGTCACTATGTAACTGGCATGCAACTAGTTGTCATTTACAACTATTTTAGTCATGTTTGCAACTATAAATTTGGTATTGTATAAATTTTCAGCCATATGGTTGTGTGTGCAACTAAATGTGCACAACATGGACACATATCATAAAAATAATGGTCTAAAATTATACAAACTTAAATTATTATATTTAATATATCTACATAGGCTATGTATAATAATATTATGTGCCTTTAGTACTAAGGTTAACCCCATGCTAACTTAGGCTAACTTAAACTAACCTAGGTTAAAATAATTGTAGCTAAACTAACCTAGGCTAAATAACAAAAAAATTAAACTAACCATGGCTCAATTAAATTTAGGCTAAAATTAACCATGCCTAATTTTATTAGGCTAAAATATTTATGGTTAAACTAAATTACGCTAAAACTAACCATGGTTAAATTAATTAGGCTAAACTAATTATGGTTAAATTAATTATGGCAAAAATAAATTAAACTATATTAGTTATGGTTAAATTAAATTAGGCCAAACTAATTATGGCTAAATGATTTATGGCTAAAATGAATTAGATTATACTAATTATGGCTAAAATAAATAAAAATATATTAATCGTGGATAAAATAAATTAGAATATATTAATTATGGCTAAATTAAATTAAGCTAAATGAAATTAACATGAAATAAATACAGCTAAATTAAATTAGGCCAAAATAATTATAGCTAAATTAAATTAGGTTAAACTATTTATGGCTAAATTAAATTAGGCTAAAACTAACAATGGTTAAATTAAGTTAGGCTAAACGAATTATGACTAAAGTAAATTATGTTAAACTAAACCATGGTTTAAATATATATTGCAAGTTTTTAATTTTTATTTGTCAAATATATTTAAATATTTTTTTTGGCAAGTAAAATTATTTTATTTTATTTTATTTGGAATATATTTTTCAGAAAAATTAAATTTGATTAAACAAAAAATTATTCTGAATCAATTATTATGATAATATTAAAATTTATTATAAATGTTCATAATTATCAATTAAATGTCTATTATAATTATAATGATAATCAATTATATATATATAATCAATAGGTGTTATATATTTAAATTCTATTATTTATGTTTAAATATTAATGTAAATGGGCTACACGAATTAACCTACAAGTACATAAACATCTTAAGCTAATTACTAATTTAAGCTAGATAATAATGTTAAAATCATATTTTCATTAAGTAGTTATAATTACTAAAAAATACTACAATCATTTTTGAAGTGCAAAAGACAAGGAGTAATGAAAAATTAACAAGAAGAAAAACATGAAAAATAAGAAAAATATATATATTTTCAAGTTACAAAACATGTTTTTTTTTTTTTT
>Ga0209208_10002975_pt1 | contig 24380 bp, 18 predicted proteins | sample S1TSphfallax_3_FD_187694 | JGI IMG/M metagenome (GOLD analysis project Ga0209208, IMG submission 187694) | Host-associated microbial communities from peat moss isolated from Minnesota, USA - S1T2_Fd - Sphagnum fallax MG (SPAdes) (version 2) | ecosystem: Host-associated > Plants > Peat moss >...
CATCAATCAAAATTTGCTCGGCAATGGCGTACTCAAATGGTAGCTAGGAAAAAACTAAATTATTTAGGGTCTGCTGAAAAACTCCACAAATGGAATCTAGGTGACACACAGTGCCTAAAATGGGGACTTCGGGGGTTGGTTTTTCAAATTCACCCCACGATTTTCTACCAAAGTGCAGGAATTTTGAACATCTATTTACCATAGTCTTGCACCTGTCTGGAATAAAAACGGTTGAAACCCTTATTTAGAATAGGTTCTAGCATTATTCAGCAAGCCCTAACTTATGTGGCTATAAATATTTCATCATCTGGGAGACGTAGCTGCTTCAATTTCATGGCTATTGCTAATATCCCTGACAATCCTGCAAAAAATCTACATTCCTTTTCAGTATCATTACAAACAATAGTTATTGGGTAGGAAATAATTCCTTGCTTTCCTAATAGATAAATAATAGATGCATTTGTTATTGGACAAATAATCACTCCTGGTAAAAGATATTTATTTAATGCCTGGATTAGAGGTGTTGGTCTGACTGCTCCCCCAATGCCACGGCTAATTTGACAATCTTTAAAAGCGTTTAACTTGTTAATTTCTATATCAACAAATTGCTGCCAACTATCAGGATAACGTAATCGAAAACGTAACTGATATATTTCATTAGCACGCTGAGTTAATTCGATATAATCACCACTTTGGATGAATTCATAGTAGCGCAATGGGTGAAAGGGTTCTAGCCTAGTTTCGTCTGATTCATCTAGGAGAAAACCGTGTGGATCGCGAATAGGAAGACTTTCAAATAAACTAGAACGAAAACTGAATAACGGTGCATAGCTGGTACTGAATATTTCGGCGAATTCCTTCAGTTGAGCTAGTGCCTCTTCATCTTTATTAAATAAATCTTCGTATTTTTCTATAGTTGTACGTCCAGATTGTAAATCATCCCAGTCTTCAATAAACGTAGCTTTGATGAAAGCTCCAATAAATAATTGACCGCCTTTGATATACTTCCAATTTTGTTTAATTTCTTGGAGAGGTTTCTTCGCAATGGTCTCGGCGCATCGTAATATTTTCATTCTCAAGCGATAATAGTCCCAAGTTCGCTCTCCGCCTAAAACAGATTTTAGAGTGTCGAATAGTTGAGCAATTAATTTAGCCTCTGCCAAACCTTCAAGTACTTCTTCTAGTTCCAACAAAGGGCGGGCAATTTCTAGGAATGCTTCAGAACGCCAGTAAGCTAGTAGAAAAGGTTTATCTAGGCAGGGTAGCTGATTGAGCATTTCTTGAAGTGCTACACGTCCTCTGGAAGTATCAAGAGAAGTTATGCCTTCTTTCCAAGCCTCAGATGGTAAGTAAGCAATAGCTTCTGAATCAATATTGGTTTCAGATTTACCTAAGATACGCCCAACCCTACCTATTCTCTGCCAAAATGCGGAGCGATCGCGTGCTGAAAAAATCATCCAGTCTAAATTTTGTCGTTTCGGTGCCGGATTTCTTTCAAAGTTAAATCCGACATCTACAGTACTAGTAGCTAAAATGATTTGACATTGCATAGCCCTTTGTCTATCTTCCTTTGTTGCTGGACCTGTAATGCGTCCTACATACTCACTGAGGCCTTGCTGTTGGAGTAAATCTGATAGACAATTAATATTATTGAGTGAGTCAAGAATTACAGCACCATTTTCATTTGGCCTTTCTCGAAAACGTTGAACAACTTCTGCTGCTAACTTTGTTAACCACTCGTCTTTACCATCTGGCTTAGGTCTTAATTCTAGATTAACTGCTGTTTGTGATGGTAAAAGCTGACCATTATCTGCTTCTCCATTAATTCTTGCTATTCTTACACCAGCCTCTTCTAACTTTTGCAATGCTAATTCACAAGCTGGTTCTGGTGTCGCTGTGAGTAATACTACCTTTCTTCCATACTGGAAAAATTTAAAAACGTGAGAATAGGCTAGATAAAACAGCATTCCCACTAGTTGTTTAGCATCATATAGGTGAAACTCATCAAAAATTACTGTAGAGAACTTAGTGTAAAAACTACTAGCAACATTACCTTTATCTAGTCCATTGAATTTAAAGAAAGTTGCATAGTAGAAAATATCAGGGTTTGTTACTAGCAGGATAGGTGTATTAGCGCCAATATCATTAAAAACTGTTGCCGGGTTGCGTAAAACATCATATAGCTTCTCCCCTGAGCGACTGCCAACTTGATCACTAGGCCAGCTTTTTATATCTGTAGCTGATGCAGGTTTAACTACATGGGGTAATTTAGCATCACTAATAAACTTCTTAGCTGCTTCTGTCTGCTGTTCTACTAAAGCATTAGTTGGAGCTATATAAACAGCACTTCTTGTAGGATTATGCTGTAAAACAGTTAATCCAGCCTTAGTTTTACCAGTTCCAGTAGGTGCTAAATCAAGGATAATATCAGCATCTTTTGATTTGACAAACACATCAACTTGATGCTGAAGCGCGTTTCCCATGAAAGATAATTCATCTGGTAAATATGTAGAAGCTGGAATACTCCGAGGTTCTAATCTAATAAATAATTTTTGATTACTCATTCCCATTTCCCCTACCACAATAATGTAAACCCGCTGGGACAATCATGTCTCCAACCTGCCAAGCTGCACCTCGAAAGCGGAGACTTTTTAAGATAGGTGCAGGAGGTATAGAGATTAAATCAAAGGCAAGTATTTCTATTGCGGTTGGTAAATCAGCAACATTAAGATAATGTTGACTTTGATATTCCCCTTCGGGTAGTAAAGTCACAGGAAATTCATTCAAAATATTCACCTTAACTTTACTCATGAATTTACCGATGCGTATATAATCTGGCAGTTGGTGATTTCCAAATACCAAAGTTTTAAAATTATTACCTCGTTCAATCATTCGTAATCTACCCGTTTGAGGAAAATTACTGGGTCTAAATGAGTTTGGTTTTTTCCCCTGGCGTTGTAATGGTAAGTCTTCCCTCGCAGTTGCCACACGATTATTCGTCATTGCATACCAGTAGGCATCAGAAAGAGCGTTGAAACGCTCAAATCGGAATGTAACTCTGCCTACTGGGGAGGCTGGTAAAATATAGCCGGATTGAGCTATGAATTTGAAATCTTCTTTGTAGGTTGGTCGTCCTGTAGCCTGACCTTGGAGCCGATAGGGGGAATTTACCCAACCCAAAGCATAGGTAAGAGCATAATTCCCAATTACCCCCTCAGTATAATAGGTATCAGACAACTCCCTGGAGGCAAAAAAGATCGGTTCAAAACATTTTAATTCAATTAGTTTTGCCTGCTGAAAAGGAATTATTGACATAATTTAATTTTCTACTTCAACTGGAGGATTTTTACTTTTGCCTTTACCTTTGCCTTTGTTTTTTTCCGGTGCAACCTGACGGAAAGGTTCATAGGAATGGCTCAGATTTTTTAGAAAATTATCGCGTTCAGCCTCTGACCAGTGGATTTCTACATCACTAATTAAATTTGCCAGTTCTTCATCTGACAGTTGCACAGAAACCCCTCTTTTACTTTTCCAACTTCCAATTACTTGTTTAATTGCTGCAATGACTCGATTAGTATTTAACGGATGTTCTAAAAACTGACCTAGAGCATCATAAGTAGCTTGTACCAGTTCTAAAGAACTAGGTAATTCAGTAATACTACCAAATGCACCTAATATTTGATTTTCCATCCTGCCAACACGACTGGAAACAGCACCATAACGACTAGTGAACAGAACATTGCCGATGACATAACGCAATTCATCAGCAGTGACATCTTTTAAGGTGACTACATCCAGGAAATGTACTCCTGGCTTAATGTATTCACTAGTATTCAAAGCGGTAGATGCATTACCTTTTTCATCACGCATTGTGCCATTTTCATAGGTGGCATTAAGAGTGCGATCGCCTACAACATCAGTTGCAGATAAAATACTAAAAGCATCTTCAGTCCAAATGCGGCTTTTCTGGGCACCACCACCACCAGCAGCAAAACCATAGAGGAAGCAATCTACACACATTTCGCAGGGTGCATTGGTATTTAACGAACAAAGAGAGCCATCTTTAGTATATAAAAGCTCGTGTGCTCTTAAGTGTTCCCTTCCGTAACGTCTTTCTGGTGCTATTTGTTTACGCTTCGTCATTACCAAGCGTTGTAGTATACTTTTTTGATTTTCTCCCTCTAAACCAGCTTGTACAAACTCACTAGACAATGGTTCACCAGAACCTTCTGTGCGAAAGATTGTTTCTGAGTGGGTTGTTCTTAAAACAATCAAAGTAATAAACCGAGCTTTAGGGAAATTTTCATAAGTCGTAGCTAAAACAGGAGCAAGCTTTTGAATTGACATGCTAATCACCTAGTTAATTAAATTGTGGTATTTGTTTCAACAGAATCATATTCTGATTTACTTTTTAGCTGTTTACTCGCTTCTTCAAAGAAGAATAAATAAGCAGCTTCTAAAGTCTTTTGGTCTGATAAAAACTTCTCAGGACGTGCTGAATAAACTTCCTCATATAGTTTCCGTAAAATGTCATAATAGTGCTTAACTATCTCTAATTTTTTTGCACCTACATTGTATTCACTAATTCGATCCAAACGAGTGTGATATTGCTGTACTAAAGCTGCAAATATTACCTCTAAATCAAAGTAAGCTTTCTGAGTACGAATAGCAGCAACAAAAGCCGTGAATGGTTCTGCTTTAGATGTACGTTTAAAAGAACTTCCTCTAAGGTTTGCTTCTGCTGCAACTTGAGCAGCTTCTTTCAAATACTTTGTTAAAAGTGAGTTTTCATTCGGCATAAGGCTCTCCAGTAAATTATTTAACGGTTCACAAATACGACTCCAAATAATACTCAAGTTTGGTTCATCTTGTTCTCGTAAAATCCAGCGCAGCAAAACATAGTAAAGTTCAATTGGTCTATCGCAAGTACGAGCTAAATCGTATAAACAATCATCAGCTTTCTGAATACTGGCAACAGATACTGCTAATTCTCCAATACAGCGTAATCTTTCTAGAATTTTTTCCGCATCTTGACGATACTGATATTGTCCATTCCCAAGTAAAGGTTGTAATGTAGCCGGAATGCCTTCAACTCTTCCATAAATATCATTAGAAATTTCTATCTCCAAATTGCCACTTAAAGTAACCGGAAAGCCAATATCCAAAGATAAAGAGATTTCTAAAGCTAGTCTTAGTGATTTTATCAAAGCTAAAGAAGCATTTACATCTCCCCAAACTAGAGGAATAATAACTGCTGTATGAACAAACTCTGGACGCTTCGGTAATGCTGCGCCAACTACTTTATTCGCTTTAAATTCAAGCTGTTTATCTCGATATAGTCGAAGTTGATCAACAGTAATAGTACCTCCTTCGGCATTTGTGGCTGCTAGTTGTTTTAAAAGTTCACGCCAAATTCTCAAAAGTTCGGGAGCCGAACCTTTAGGTAATGCTAGATGTAGATATAGGGGGTCTTGTTTGCTAACATTAGGAAACTGTGCCCCAACTGTCATTAGTTGATAGGCTAAAGCAGCAATTGAATCGGCTTGTCTTTTAGGTTCTGCACTAATACCACCTGGTAAGCGATTAGAGAAAGCCTGTACTTTGGTTCCAGGAGGCATATTAGCTGAAATTAACTCATCTATATCACTGGATGTAGAACCAAAAGAACATCTTTGTCTAGGATTAGCTTCTACATAAGCGTTTAAATCATTAGTTCCATCCAACTGAATAGCCAAGGGTAAATTTACCATTCGGCTTACAGATGTAATCATTTCTTCGGATACTTCAGTTTGTACTGTCGTTTGTGTACTTTTCTTCCTGAGTTGGATGGATTCTTGTAAAGCTGCTTTAATACCATCCATCCCCTGAATAGCCACCTTAGCTGCAAATAGGGATCTGCCATATTGACCATTAAATGCCTCAAGGACAGCCCTTTGTTTTTCAGATATACCCGTATGAGCGGCAATTTTATCCCAAACGTCTTTAGTACTTAATCCAACTTCTCGATAACTAAGATAAGCGGCTTTTAAACCTTCAGATATAGCAAACTCTTCTGCATTACTTACAGGTAATAACTGAAGTTCAGCCGCTTTTTTGAGCACGTCTTCACCAGCAGCATCTCCCCATTTAGTTACATCTTTAGCAATCTTGTCTTGTTTGTAACCAGCTTTTTTCTTTATTAAAATAGCTTCAACATTTACCAAGATTTCATCAATATTCTGTTGGATAGCTTGATGAGCAATCTTAATACCATCCTTAGTTGGTCTTACAAGTCTTTCAATGTTATTACCAAAAACTTGGTCAATCTTAGTTTGCCAAACAGTAGCTATTTCTCTTGTCAAATCTATATTAGGTAAAGCTTGACCTTCAAAAAGCTCACCATCTGGGAAAATTGCTAATGGATTTAAACCATGCTTTTGTAAAACTTCTTCGCAAGCACCTAGTAAGAGGGCTGTGAGATAACCTTTATCTTCTGACACACGTACTCTAAAGAGGTTACAACTTCGCCCAAAAGCAACTGTTAGTTCTGTCTCTACTTTACGAAAACGTTGGTCATCGGGAATTCCTAAATCGAACAAGTCAGCAGCTGTAAGCATCGCTGCCCAACGTTCAATATCTGGGTCTTCGGGTAGAAATCTAGTCCCATCGCTGACGTTATGACCGGAATGACGTTCTATTAGCTTTCTGACTAACTCTAAATCATCGTCTGTGACTACAAAGTTAAGAACACAGGCTTTTTCCAACTGTTCTCTTAAAAAGTCCCTATTTCTCGCTAAGGTTTTGACGTTGCGACCTTGGGAGTCTAATTTATTCAGGTCATGAACAGCTGTTGCAGCTAGGAGTAAAGGTCGTTTATCCGCTGCTACTTCTGCTATTCGACTCACTGTCAAAATGAACTGGCATGCAGAGTCTAAATGTTCTGCAAGGGTTGTACCTATCCTCACACCATGCTGTTGGTGATGTGCATGATTTTCGTAAAACAGGGGACGAATGTCACTGAAATAGCTTTCCTCCAAGGATTTAGGAGGGCTATTTAAAAGTCGATTGCGTTTAATCATTTTTTTGGAATCATGTTAATATTACTAAAGTAACTTGACGAAATGCCCCGGTTCTGGAAGCTGATTTTTCAACTCTTGCGGTAGTTGGGAAAAATTTTAATCTCAGGAGAAGGGAGTAGTAGAAACTACCCCCAATATGTGAACACATTTATTTGTTAATGCGATCGCTTTTAGCTAGATCACTAAGCGGTACTCGTACTGTTGACCTTCAATATGTCGTTTATCGAACTTGTACCCTCGTTTTTCGAGTGTATGCATTGTCGCATTAAACCTATGACTAATTTTTTCGACCAGTTCTTTTGCTGTATGCCAGCGACAGGCAAGTACAAATTAACTAATCCCTATTAGGGACTGCAAGCCAGAGAGTATCTCTGGCTTTTTTTGTATCTGCCTAGTGAGCGACATTGTTTTTACCAATTAACTCCCCCATCAATCTGGTATACAGATAAAATAACTGTAAATAGATAATATGTCAATAATGTAATTACACATTTTGTGAATGCCAAGGAAAAAAGAGACAATTACACTGTCTATTCCCTCAGGGACCAAAGCCAAACTCGAAGAACTTGCCCGCCGTCTCGGTATCTTCTGGGGAAAATCGCCAAGTATATCCGGATTATTAGTAGCCATCGCCCAACAACCCTCAGAACTCCGGAAACTCTTCTCCCTCACCCCAGAACAAGTCACCGCCCTCCGGCAGGCTTTCCGAATCCTGCTTGATACAGGTCATACGGGTGAAACCCAAGCCTTATTAAATTTATTGTTAGATCATGGCAACTTAGAACCGCCATTGCGTCAATCACTTACACACTTACTCAACCAACCCACGGAAGTTTGGCGATCGCGGGTTGATGAACTGTGTGAGCAAAAGCAGCCATTCAAATTAACCTACACCAGTCCCCAAACCGAGAGTCTCACCTACACGGTCCGCTATGGGGAGATTTCTTTTGAAGAAAAACGCTTCTATCTCAATATTTGGTGCGAAGAAACAGAAGATATCTCCAAGCCTCATTTTCCTGAATTGATCCATAATCACTGCCTGCGTCTAGATCGAATTAACTCCCTCGAACCAACCCCAGGACAATGGCACCATGAAGGACTAGATTACCTAAAAGTGTACTTACACTTTCTGGGTGGCATGGTCAAAGCTTATGAAGCCAAGCCCAATGACATCAGCAGCGAAGTATTTGGGGACATGCGCCAGGTAGTTAGACGGGTATCAAATCCCTTTTGGTTAATTAGAGAAGTATTACGTTATGGAGACGAATGCGTGATCGTCTCACCAGAAAATGTGCGCGATCGCCTCAAGCAGAAGCTACTCAGCCTTAACAAACTATACAACGTATAATATACTACTGAAATAAGTACAAAATCTCTCAGTCCACAGTACCAAACCGCAAAGCATCAGAGCAAGTTATAATTTTCTTGCGGAGCAACGTAACAAAAATTTATGAGTAACCAACTTTTGCAAGCCTTTTTCGTAGGCAGAGCCTTAGCCGAAGTCCTGAATGAACGCTTAGAAGCCTCTCTGACAGATGCTTTGAGCGAACTGGGTAAATTTGATGCTGAAGCCAGAGAGCAGATACGTCAGTTTACACAAGAAGTCTTAGAGCGAGCAAATCAAGCAGCGACAGCAGCAGGGGCGACAACAAATACAGGTAGTTCCCAGCCAGTTGACTTACAAGCCGAGATTGATGAATTGCGAGCAGAAATTGCCCTGTTGCGAACGGAATTACAACGTTACCGCAGCAGTCCGTTGTAAAGGCAATCCCAAAAAGTAATTCTTTACTTGCTCCCCTCCCTCTTACTCCAGCCATACCCAAAACAGTCCAGGAATTAGAGTGTCTCCTCTTCTTAGTGATTCGGTTAAAACCCAACGGTACGCAAACAATATGGAAACAGGTTATTCATCTCATTCATACCGTTGGAATCGTGAAAACTACTCTAGCCGACGGCGCTTTGTAGACATTTGGTCCTTTGTCCTGACCTTAATGTTCAAGATTTGGCGCTACAACAAAACCTGGAGTTATCCCGGTGGCATAACTGAGTCCAAGCAAGCTGCCAGGCGCAAAGCCCAAGCAATATGGATTCGCAACACCCTGCTAGATTTAGGACCAACCTTTATCAAAGTAGGACAACTTTTTTCCACCCGTGCCGATATCTTCCCAGGAGAATATGTAGAAGAATTAGCCAAACTCCAAGACAAAGTCCCAGCATTTAGTTACGAGCAAGTAGAAGGGATAGTTGAGCAAGAATTAGGTAAGAAAATTCCCCAACTATTCCAAAGTTTTGAACCTATTCCCTTAGCAGCAGCTAGCTTGGGGCAAGTACACAAAGCGGTACTGCATACAGGGGAATCAGTTGTAGTTAAAGTGCAACGTCCTGGACTCAAAAAGCTATTTGAAATCGATTTACAAATTCTCAAAGGGATTGCTCGCTACTTTCAAAACCATCCGGAATGGGGAAGAGGAAGGGATTGGATCGGCATCTACGAAGAGTGTTGCCGGATTCTGTGGGAAGAAATCGATTATTTGAAAGAAGGTCGGAACGCCGATACTTTTCGCCGGAACTTTCGTACCTACACCTGGGTGAAAGTACCAAGAGTCTACTGGCGTTACACCACATCTAAAGTTTTAGCCCTAGAGTATGTGCCTGGGATCAAGATTAGCCAATACGAAGCCCTAGAAGCAGCAGGCTTGGACCGCAAAGCCCTCGCCCGTTATGGTGCCCAAGCCTACCTGCATCAGCTACTTAATGATGGCTTCTTCCACGCTGATCCCCATCCAGGTAATCTAGCGGTCAGCCCCAATGGGGCGCTGATATTCTATGATTTCGGGATGATGGGACGTATTAAAACTAATGTCCGGGAAGGACTAATGGAAACACTGTTCAGCATTGCCCAAAAAGATGGCGATCGCGTGGTCCAGTCCCTCATTAATTTAGGTGCCCTTGCCCCCGTAGATGACATGGGTCCCGTGCGGCGTTCTATCCAATTCATGTTAGACAATTTCATGGATAAACCCTTTGAGAACCAATCTGTCACAGCCATCAGTGAGGATCTCTATGAAGTTGCCTACAATCAGCCATTTAGATTTCCTGCTACCTTTACCTTTGTGATGCGAGCCTTTTCCACTCTAGAGGGGGTAGGCAAGGGCTTAGATCCAGAATTTAACTTTATGGAAGTTGCCCAACCTTATGCAATGCAGCTTATGACCAATACCAATGGTTCAGAGGGGAATAGTTTCTTGAATGAATTGAGTCGTCAAGCAGTTCAAGTTAGTAGCACTGCTTTTGGATTGCCACGAAGAGTAGAAGATACACTAGAAAAGCTAGAGCGTGGGGATATCCGCCTGCGGGTCCGTTCCATCGAGACAGAACGCCTACTGCGAAGACAAAGCACCCTTCAACTGGGAACAAGCTACGCAATGATTACCAGCGCCTTCACACTTTCAGCTACTATTTTGTTAGTCCATAATTATTTGTGGCTAGCACTCCTAGCTGGGTTAATCGCTACCGCTGTTGCTGGAATGTTGATTCGCTCGCTGATCCGCATTGACCGTTATGACCGTACCTAACTGATACCAAAAGTTTATGGGAATTAAATTCGCTAGCTTGACCGATCCGGGACTCATGCGTTCTAATAATCAAGATGATTACTACATCGACCCCGATGCCCGATTTTTCATAGTCGCCGATGGGATGGGTGGTCATGCAGGTGGGGAGGAGGCAAGTCGGATTGCTACGCAGCGAATTCAAGCACATTTAACCGCCAATTGGGAGTCCCCGAAATCCTCAGCCCAGTTGCTAGAAGAAGCTTTTTGGGAAGCCAATGAGGCCATCTTGTCAGACCAAAAAAATCATGTCGAACGGGCAGATATGGGGACCACTGCCGTAGCAGTGATTTTCCGCACTCCAGAACAACCTTGGTGTGCTCACATTGGGGACTCACGGCTGTACAGGTTCCGGAATTCACAACTAGAGCAAATCACAGAAGACCATACTTGGGTAGCACGAGCTATCAAAATTGGTGAGATTACCCCAGATGAAGCCAGGATTCACCCCTTTCGCCACGTCCTCTGGCGCTGTCTAGGGCGGGAAGACCTGCATCAGATTGAAGTCCAACCCCTGGATGTGAAAGTAGGCGATCGCCTACTGTTGTGCAGTGATGGACTCACAGAAGAACTAATCGAGGATAGAATCGCTAGCTATCTCCAAGCTACCTCTCACCTTGATCAAGCTGCCATGAACTTGATTGAGGCAGCTAAAGTCCAAGGTGGACACGATAACATCACTGTCGTCATTATTGCCCTGGAAGAAGATTCCCATTGAACTCACTTCTCAGATTTGTTCAATTTGAGCATTTTTCTGTCTCACAACTTGATACAAATATTTTTAACCTCTAAAGCTAGCTCTAGAGGTCTAATTTATATATTGCACTGAATGAGGTATGGCAACTATAATACAAATGTAATACTTGTGTTAAAAAGGTTCTGATCCAGACACCAGAGTGAAGTAAATGTGGGTTGTATATCACTAGATTTATCCGCCAGTAATCTAGAGTAAAAAACTACCCACAGGGATATGGGCAACTTAGTCAAACAATTGTTATCTTTCTTAATACGAAGGAATGAGTTCACAATTAATCCCATCGGGACTTTTGTGAGCCAGACCTCGTTTAAATGTTGTTTTTTTGGAGTTACCGATGAATCAACCAATTGAACTTTCTCTAGAACAGCAGTTCAATATCCGCTCATTTGCAACACAAGTGCAGCAAATGAGTCCTGAACAGGCTAAAGACTTTCTTGTGAAGCTTTATGAGCAAATGGTTGTGCGGGAAGCAACTTATAAGGAGCTACTCAAACACCAGTGGGGCTTAGATTCTGGTTCCACTATGGCATAGAGCTATCTTTTTTATGTCGCGGTGGGCGACCTCCTTCTCTTGCTAGCTTCCACGGAGGAAAAGAGCTGGGGATGCCGGGGCGTCAACTCCGATCTACTAACTTAACTTGTTTGGAAATTATACTTCCCCTATGTTGTATAGAGGAATACATTTGTATACCTTAAAATCTGCCCCCATACCAATCCTTATCATTCATATCTCAGCAGCTTTAGAGCTAACATAACTGAAAATGCTATCTTCCGCTTGCACTTGCTGTACTCTTTTGTAGTGAACTGGTATTTAAAGGCTAAGATTTTTTAGGCCTTATCCCTTTTATAACTAGAGATGGCAAGAATAGACAAAGTTTCTTTATAAAAATTTACATTATTTTTTTCATTGGACACCAGATTAGAGTGAAACATGGTTCGAGGAATCTGGCTCAGTGCTTTCCAGTTTACCTAGGATTTGGAGCTTAAGCTTTTCGTACTCATTTTTGAGTAAATTTTTACTAATCTGCGGATCAGCAGATGAGAACACAAGACTGCTAGATTCTAGCCAATATTGCAGCCTTTCACTTTGAGCAGAGGGCAGAGCCATATCAAGAACATGAATGCGATGATGTGGAAACTCCCGGGCAAAAAATAACAGGCGATAGTAACCTGTAGTTTGGAGTAAGCTGATCATACTCATACCAAATGGAGTTTTGAGATCAAGGTAGTACGGCAACCATTTTGGTCCATATTTGCGGTTGTAGATTAGAGTAATCCATAACACCATTGGGTGAGGGACAGGGACGAAGAGAAATTGATTGTAGCGTTTACAGATTAGGCGGTTTTGAATTTCCTGTTGGGGTAGCATCACCCACAGAGCCGGTAAAATTACCCCATCCACGTGGATGGGCTGAGGAAAGACAATATCAGCGATCGGTTTATCTGGAGGCCAGGAAACTGGGTTAGGAGTATCCTCAGTTAGTTGGGGTAAGGGCAAATTGACAGTACTTTTCTTTTCTGGCTGAACAGAATGAACCTTAGGAGCAACATCAGGGGGAATTTTCCGTGTTTTCTCCTCCTGCTCCACGGATGCAAGAACACCTAAAATTTCAGTGATAGTTTGGGGGCGATCGCTAGCTGATTTAGCTAGACAACTCATGACTAAATTTTCTATTTCCTTTGGGATTTGCAGGGAAGGTGCAGCCTCAGCAAAAGTTCGCGGTTTTTGAAACAGATGGCTTTTGTACCAGCCTCCAAAGGAGAGGCTCACTGGTACCAATGGCATTTTCTTGGTGAGCATCTCAAACATCATCACCCCTAAACTATAGATATCAGAGCGATTGTCTAGTTCTTTACCTTCGATCTGTTCGGGGGAGGAATAAGCTAGGGTGCCCAAATAATACTTTGTCCTGTCATCATCTGACTGGAGCAATTTGGCAATTCCAAAGTCTAGAATTTTTACCAATTCTCCAAAACTGGCATCTTGAAGCACCATCATATTGCTGGGCTTAATATCGCGGTGAATAATGGAGCAAATATTACCATCCATCAGGATGCCATCATGAGCACACTGTAATCCCAGGCTGATATGCCGCGCCATACTGATAAATCTAGGTAAAGACAGGTATTTATGGCGAATTATTTGGCTGACTGTTTGTCCTTGAAGATACTCCATCACGTAGTACGGCATTTCATACTCATCTACGCCGTAGTCCATAACTCGGACAATATGGATACTTTTTTGACCTAGTAAGGCACAGGTTTTAGCTTCTTGCTCAAAGCGTTGTCGCAAGCACATCTTTTCATTTTGCATCGACAAAGCGAGAAATTTTATAGCCACAGGTACGTTTCCCAACAATGTATCCTTCGCCAGATAAACCCTGCCCATTGCTCCAGTACCAATGATTTCCTCCAGTTGGTAGCGTTTGCTGAGTAATCGACCAATGTTGGGATCTGACATGGAAAATACATCTCCAATTTTCTGGATTTAAGAGCCACTGGGTTTGCCGATTTGAAGCGACTACCGTCACCCGGAAGGATATGGGGAGGTTCCCCAATCTAAAAATCCCCAGTCGCTAGTTTTAGTTTGCCCAGTTTTGGGCTGATTCAATAACTAGATTTTGTCAAAGATCGCTTCTTACCGAAGAAATACTTTAGGGCAGTTCTTGCTGGAGGAAGAAAATAGATTTTTTGCCCTCTGCCAAGGGCGTTTAAAGCCCCTAAATTTATTTAGGAAAACCCAAAAAATATCTGGATTTCAAGATGCACAACGCCAGAAATATAGCGTCCTGATTAAATCCCCATAAATTTAGGGGGATTCATAGCTGCCTTCTGCCTCCTTAATTTTGTTGCCGTTCTAGACTAGCTTCCATTGTACTGGTGAGAGAATGACCTGACATGATGCCACTTGTGAGGTAGTAGCTATCATCGGAAATGCGGTGTAGCGTTTCAAAACCGCTACGTCGTTGGCGATCGCTCAACACCCAATATCGCTGTACGATGGAATCTGGACAAATCCAACCCTCCCCCTCAATTTGCCCTAGGAGATTATGCTGGAGTAGGAACGTGTAGTGACGCTCCCCATTATCTAAGTGTCCTTTGTACTGCAACGACATCTCCGAACGGTCACTACCCGGGAATACTAACTTTGTGGCCATGGAAAACCAGTTGTCTTGATTCCAAACTACTAAAGTTAGTCCCCTGAAGTTGATTGGCATCTTGTTACGTTCCAACCAACTTCCTAGCATCTTCCAGCGCCCTGGTTCTAATAAAAATGTGTGTAACTTTGGCATTTCCGCTTGAGCAAGATAAGGCTCATTAAATAGATTTCATTGTTGGATATCAAGCAACTTGATACTTTGTACAGATGATCTGAAATACACAACCTTATTGTCACCACTTTATCATAGGAGTATATTTTCTGAGCTAAATTTGTGATTTTTGAGTTATATTGTTGAAACTTACCACTTAAGTAAGTTCAGGAGGCAGGAGGGAGTTCTTGCTGGAGAAACCCACCCTTAGAAGAGTGGGATTGAAGCAAGGATGCTTTCGATCTCGCTGCAAGCAGTCTCGATCCAATTCTTTTTTTGAACTCAGATCTAGAGCCAGAACTAAAGTTTTTATCTATACTTTTTCTTCCCTCCTGCCCTGGAGCCTTTCTTTGTAAGTAATTATTAACGACGGTGGGGACAGTTAAATCCGATGATGCACTTCACCTAGAAGAACTGCTTGATTTGCACCAGTGGCGGCAGGCAAGTTACCTGGAATACCAATTTGTCGCCAGTATGCTAATATTGCAAAGGCGATCGCTTCTTTAAAATCTGCACTCAAACCAACTTCATCGGTAGTTAGGACTGGAATCGAGGGCAACAGACTCTCTAACCGATGTTTCAGATAGAGATTCCGACTACCACCTCCGCATAGTAGTACTCTCTGGGGCATTTGTGGCAAAAAAGCGCGGTAACTGTGAGCAATGGAAGCTGCGGTTAGTTCCGTCAGGGTAGCTAGTAGATCTGCAGGTTGCAGTTGGTATGTTTGAGCATCTTGTAGACACTGATGCAGGTAAGTCACACCGAATAACTCCCTCCCTGTAGACTTGGGGGGTGACAGCGAAAAGTAGTCTTGACTGAGCCATGTTTCCACTAGGGGAGTACAGGGGGTACCGCTTGCCGCCCAGGTACCGTCTTGATCGTAAGTTTTTGCACCAGTACTTAAGTGTTGGACTGCTAGATCTAACAGACTATTTCCCGGACCAGTATCCCAAGCCCGAATTGCCGACAGCCAGTTGTCACGACGGGGAGGGATATAAGTAACATTGCCAATTCCCCCCAGGTTTTGAATACATCTCGCTTCCTGAGGGTGACTGAGTAAATAGGCATCTACTCTGGGTACAAGGGGGGCACCGTGTCCACCACAAGCAATATCTGCAACACGGAAGTTACTCACGGTTGTCACCCCTATGCGGTGGGCAATCAAGGCACCCCGACCGAGTTGGAGGGAGTATCCAAGGGTCTCCTCCTTACTCCCAGGTGGTCGATGGTATACGGTTTGACCGTGGGAACCAATTAAAGTAGCGGGTTGATAACCAATTTGAATATCTTGGGCAGCTTGGGTAAATGCCAGGGCGATGGCATCGTCTAGTTCGGCTAATTCTGCCATGGGAATAGCTGCACCGGCGCAAACTGCCAAAATTTGCTCCCTCAGGTGGGGAGGATAGGGATAGGTTGCCCCTGTCAGGAGTTCGACTTTGAGATCTAAATCTGTACCAGAAATATCTACTAAGGCAGCATCGATTCCATCTACGGATGTACCACTGATTAAACCAATAACGCGAGTGGGGATGGTAGTTGAATCCATGAACAAGAACGAAAAAAGGGAGTTGAGTTTGTTGGGCTGTAAACCCTAACCCCAAATGTATCTTGAAAATTAGAAATGGAAAAATAGAATGGGAGCACGTCACCTTTGAGGGGTAATTAATAATACTTGTATACTAGGAAAGATAAAGGGCAGTAAGCAACAGCATTTAATTGTTGACAACAAGGATGGTTCGCACGGAATTGACATAAACAGAAAAACTAGTGCTGCGCTAGTGTGTTAATTCTCTTAACCTTTACCCTACAAGGCTTGATGCAGGTTCTATATCGGACTATAGTGGATGTTTTGTCGGGGTTTACTCCATTGAGTTCCCCACCTTTCACACCGAATATGAATGAACTCTCCCTTCTTCTACCCCTACAAAATTAACACGCTAGTCCCCAAGAGAGTAGAAGGAAGTAAAATCCATATTAATTAGTAGTTTCCTATTTTTTTCTTGTAAGATCCATGTCCCCCTCAACAGACGCTCGACAATATGCACCTGCAACTCAACGCAACCGTGAACCTATCCTTGAAGTTTTGTTACAGGTACTTCCTGAGAGGGGTAACATTTTAGAAGTCTCTAGCGGAACAGGAGAGCATGCCGTCTTCTTTGCACCGCATCTCAGTCCCCGGCAATGGATTCCTTCCGATCCCAACCCTTCACTGCGTGCTAGTATTGATGCCTGGCGGGAGCGTAATCCTGTTGAAAATTTGCAGCCTCCTCTCGATATAGATGCCCGAGAGTCGGTTTGGTCAGCTGAGGAGGACGGAATTGCCATCGCTGCCATTGTCAACATCAACATGATTCATATTGCTCCTTGGTCAGCTTGTCTAGGATTGATGGCAGGTGGAGAACGCTTACTTCCATCTGGGGGAATTCTCTACCTCTATGGTCCTTTCAAGCGCAGTGGAGAACATACTGCTCCAAGTAACTCTGCTTTCGATGATTCTTTGCGTGAACAAAATCCCGAATGGGGAGTCCGCAACCTTGAAGATGTCATAGCTGCTGCCCATGAGTACTCTTTAAGCTTGGTGGAGATCATTGAGATGCCTGCCAACAATCTTTCTATTGTCTTTCAGCGCCAGTAATTCTTAATATATTTACAGCCATTGGTAACAAAAGCTATAGTCGTTTTCAAGAACTAGAGCAAGCCTTTGTTTGATCATTCTCTCCTCTGCCTCCTGCCTTTTATGACTACTTAGATCAAGATTTTTTATCACTAGCAATGATATGTAAATCAATATTTTTCAATAACTGCACCAACTTCTGAGTTAAAGACCCCTTGAGGAGTATCTGCCAGCGCGATCGCTGACTTTCACCGATAACTATTTGGGTGATGCGGTATTTCTCAGCCACGGAAGCGATCGCTTTGGCAACGTTGGTATCGGTGACGCGAATGAATGTCCCCTCAAATTCCTTACACAGCTTTTCACAGTTGTAGATATGTAAGCTTTCTTCTTTGGTGAGGAACCGATTCGGATTGGCAACATATAACACATAGAGGGGGGCACTCATATAACTAGATAACCGCGCACCGCGACGCAGCAGCTGTACTGAGTTAGGGTAGGTGGATACGCAAACTAAAACCCGTTCGTGAATATTACAAAATTTGCCATTGGGGGTAGAGGCGATCGCATCTTCTTCCACGTTATCGGCAACTTCTCGCAAGGCTAACTCCCGTAGGGCAATTAGATTCCGGCGTTGGAAAAAGTTATCTAGGGCTTGTTGGATTTTTTGTGGCTCATAGATTTTGCCCTCCATTAATCTTTCATGGAGTGTCTCTGGTGTGACATCAACTACCACTACTTCATCTGCTTCTTCTAAAATCCGGTCTGGTACTCGCTCCCTAACTACTACCCCCGTAATTCTAGCTACTAAGTCATTGAGACTTTCTAGATGCTGGACATTCATGGTGGAGTAGACATCAACCCCTGCGGCCAAAATTGCTTCGATATCTTCATAGCGTTTTCCCCGTGGGGAGCCGGGGACATTGGTATGGGCCAGTTCATCAACTAATACCAGTTGGGGTGCTCGCTTGATAATTGCTTCTGTATCCATTTCTGTCAGTGTCAACTCACCGCGAGAGATTTGTTGACGTGGTACAATTTCCAACCCCCCAGCCTTTGCTGCCGTGTCCTTCCGTCCATGGGTTTCTAACAACCCAATGATGACATCAACACCTTCCTGTTTGAGTGCATGGGCCTCTTCCAGCATTTTATAGGTTTTGCCTGCACCCGGAGCCATCCCGATAAATATCTTATGCTTACCATGTCGTCCTGGATAGAAGGAAGAACTAGCAGAAGTCATAGTTGTTCTCTCAGCAATACCTGTGTTTATATTATCCAGTATTTCCTGCTGAGTGATCATAACAAATCACTGATGACTACGATCAAGTTCTTCTAAATCAAGAGCGTAATTTAGTCGCAAAACATTCACTCCTGGGTCCCCAAAAATGCCGAGAAATCGGCCATCTGTATACTTGTTGACTAAGATTAAAACATCCTGTTCTTGCATTCCTCTTGTCCGAGCTACCCGTTCTATCTGCTGTCCCGCCGCTTTCAAGGAAATATGCGGGTCTAAGCCCGATCCCGATGAGTAAATTAAATCAGCCACGGGTTGGAGATCCTCATCTCGCAATTGACTTACTTTTTCCATAATTCGGTCCTTTAGCTCTGGATTGCTGGGAGCAAGATTACTAGCTCCCGATATACCTGTTGGCATAGCTCTTTTGCCCTGGCTATATTTGACAGCACTAGGGCGACCATGAAAATAGCGATCGGATGTGAACATCTGACCAATCAAAACCGAGCCAATTGGTTCATTGTTTAGATTCAGCATAATGCTGCCATTTGCTGGCAACGGAAAGAAAACTTGACCAACGACTGTAATTGCCAGCGGATAAATGATTGCTGTCAATAACCAAAGCACTAAAGTAATGCTAATTGCTCTGATAGTTTCCCGAAAAATAGACAACATAAAATAGTTTTAAATTGTTTAAGCTAGTCCCACCAATGTTATCAGCATATCTATGAACTTAATGGCAAAAAACGGGGCAATTAACCCACCTAGACCATAAATTAAAATATTCCGTTGCAACAGCTGATTAGCACTACGAGGCAGAAACTGAACACCCTTTAATGCCAGAGGGATCAAGGCAGGAATCACTAGGGCATTGTAAATCAGTGCTGATAGGATAGCTGAATTAGTACTGGTTAACTTCATAATATTCAGGTTCCCCAGGTTAGCAGCCGTAAAGATCACCGGGATAATTGCAAAGTATTTAGCAATATCATTAGCAAGGGAAAAAGTCGTTAGGGCACCGCGAGTAATCAGTAGTTGTTTACCAATGCTGACGATATCAATTAGTTTTGTCGGATCAGAGTCCAAGTCCACCATATTGGCGGCTTCCTTGGCTGCTTGAGTCCCCGTATTCATCGCTACCCCAACATCAGCCTGAGCTAGGGCTGGAGCATCATTGGTGCCGTCCCCGGTCATGGCTACCAGTTTACCTTTGTCCTGTTCTTGTTGGATGACCCTGATTTTGTCTTCCGGTGTAGCCTCAGCGATGAAGTCATCTACTCCTGCTTCCTTAGCAATGACCGCCGCCGTAATGCGGTTGTCTCCTGTTAGCATCACCGAACCTACCCCCATCCGTCGCAGTTGCTCAAACCGTTCACGAATACCAGGTTTCACAATGTCTTTAAGATAGATGACCCCGTAGACATCTCCATCTAGACAGACGGCCAGGGGAGTCCCTCCTAATTTGCAGATCCTCTCGTAGACGGTATCTAGTTCTGGGGTATCCCGGCCGTTATGCCCCTGCACGAACCCTTTAATAGCACCTACTGCCCCTTTCCGAGCTTCGTGTCCAGCAGGTAAGTTGGTGCCACTCATGCGGGTTTTCGCAGAAAATTCCACACCTTGAGCCTGACTCCGCTCGAAATCAAACTTAGCCCCTAACTGTTCCGCTAGTCTGATAATCGATTTACCCTCTGGTGTGTCGTCAAACACACTGGCTACCCAGCAGATTCTTGCCATATCATCGAGGGAGTAACCATTGATGGGGATGAACTCTTCTGCCAAGCGGTTGCCTAGGGTAATAGTCCCGGTTTTGTCCAAAAGAAGGGTGTTAATATCTCCGCAGGCTTCTACTGCCCGACCGGAGGTAGCAATCACATTAAATTGGGCAACTCGATCCATACCAGCAATGCCGATGGCACTCAACAGTGCGCCAATGGTAGTAGGGATTAATGCTACTAACAGGGCAACGAGGATGGGGACACTAACAGGGCTGTCCACATAGTAGGCCATAGCTGGTATGGTTACGACTACGAACAGAAACACTAAGCTGAGAACTGCCAGTAACACTGTTAAGGCGATTTCATTCGGGGTCTTTTGGCGTTCTGCCCCTTCTACCAAAGCAATCATCCGGTCAATAAACCCTTTCCCTGGGTCAGCAGTGATGCGGATGATTAACTCATCGGAGATGATCTTGGTCCCACCTGTGACAGAACTAGCAACATCTGAGCCATACTCCTTGAGGACTGGTGCCGATTCCCCCGTAATTGCTGACTCATCTACGGAAGCTACCCCCATAATTACTTCACCATCGGCAGGAATGATATCACCTGCAACCACATACACATGATCCCCCAGTTTGAGGCTGGTGGAAGGAACTTGACTAACCGTGCCATCGGTGGCAAGTTTTTTAGCGATAGTTTCTGATTTAGTTGACCGCAGGGTATCAGCTTGGGCTTTACCCCGTCCTTCGGCTACAGCTTCAGCAAAATTGGAAAACCAGACGGTAAAAAATAACGTGATTGTTAATAGACCGTTGAATAGTCGTGGGTTTTTCTGGGAAACTGGGCCAAATAACTCGGGATCAATGGTTACTAGGAGAGTGATGATTGTCGCCACCCATACTAGAAACATTACCGGATTTCTAGTTGCAGATTTGGGATGTAACTTGATAAAAGCGTCCCAAATCGCTCGCCAATAGAGTCCTTTTGTAATGACTCTCGATCTTTTGCGTCCTTGACCACGATGGCGTGGGTTTCTCCGTTTTGGGGTAGGTGCCTCTTGATTCATAGGGGGGTGGGGGGAATTGATCTGTCTTCGTCTCAATCCAAAATTCTTATGTTCCAGAGGCTAGTTTAAGCCCTTCGGCAATCGGGCCTAGAGCTAGGACTGGAAAGAAGGTCAAGAACCCTAAAATTAGGGTTACTCCGGCGGTGATGGTAGTAAAGAGTAGGGAATCGGTTCTTAGGGTTCCACGGGTTTGGGGGAGTGTCGGTTTACTGGACATACCTTCTGCCAACAGAATAATCGCAATTATCGGGATGTAACGTCCTACTAAGAGGGGAACTAGGCAACTGATGTTCCACCACAAGGCTGTGGGTGCTGGTTGGGAGTTGGCTAGTCCTGCTAGACCGGAACCGTTGTTGGCAGCAGCTGAGGCGTATTCATAGACCACCTGGGAAATGCCGTGAAATCCAGGGTTGCTAATCCCAGATAGGGAAGTGGGGTAGGCAAGGGCGATGGCACTGGGGACTAGGACCACCATGGGGTGTATCAACAGGATGACGCTAGCTAAGACGATTTCTCGTTTTTCAATTTTACGCCCCAGGAATTCTGGGGTTCTGCCCACCATTAACCCAGTGAGAAAGACGGTGAGAATTAGGTAAATAAAGAGGTAGGCTGTGCCAATTCCCTGTCCTCCCCAGATCATCTGCAGAAATAGGTTAAATAAGGTGGAAAATATCCCCTGGGGCATTAGGGAATCGTGCATACCGTTGACGGCACCACACATGGTGGCAGTAGTTGTGATGGCCCACAGTGCTGTCTGTGCCCACCCAAATCGCATTTCTTTACCTTCTAAATTGGGCTGTTCGATTCCCAAGTTGTTATTAATCAAGGGGTTCCCTTGGAGTTCTCCCACTGCTGTCACCCACAGGAGAATCACAAAAATCGCAAACACCATCCAGAAAAGTAACCAAGCCTGTTTGATGTTGTTGGCAAATATTCCGTAGGTGTAAATCAAGGCGGCGGGAATAGATATCATGGCGATGATTTCTATGAGGTTGCTAGCACCATTGGGATTTTCAAAGGGATGGGCAGAGTTAGCACCGAAAAAGCCGCCGCCGTTTTCTCCCAACATCTTAATTATTTCAAAGGATGCTACTGGTCCCCTAGCTATATATTGTGTTCCACCTTCCAAGGTTTGCACTTGTAGAGTCCCCTTTAGTGTCTGTGGTACACCTAATACAAGTAAAGCGATCGCTCCAATAATTGAGATTGGTAGCAGCAGGCGGGTGATAGCACGGGTAATATCAACGTAAAAGTTCCCTAGTACCCTTCCTGTCAACCCGCGAATAAAAGCAATTCCTACTGCTAACCCTGTAGCTGCTGATGTGAACATCAAAAAGCCTAATGCCGCCACTTGGCTAAAATAGCTTAGGGTTGTCTCCCCTGCATAGTGTTGTTGATCAGTGTTTGTGATAAAGGAAGCAACTGTGTGCACCAGTGTGTCCCAAGTGGGAGCACTTAGACCTTGAGGATTCCAGGGTAGTATTCGCTGGTAATATATCAATAAATATACTGTAACAGCCATGATTAAGTTAGTGTACAGTAGAGCTTGGATATACTCCCAGCCTCTCATCTCCTCTTTTCTTCGCACGCCTACAAGTATATAAATACTACGCTCTATGGGAAGCATGAGCGGGTCAAGTAGCGTTCTTTCCCCTGAGAAGACACGGGCTATATATCTTCCTAACCAAGGAGTGATGGCTATGACCAAACATAGTGTTAGCCCAATTTGTAGAAAACCTTGTGCCATGTATTTTGCGCTCAGTTAAACTTAGATATTAGCCAGGCTTTTACTATTTTCTAGATATTGCTTGAAGTTCTTGTTAAAAAGATTTAAATTTTCCTCCTTTTCTGTCTATCTTGCTATAACTCTTTCTCCAAATGTAAAAACTAATGGTAGTCTAGTCCCAGGATGGAGAATCGCTTCCAGGGAAAATGCTCGTATAAAATAGTACTATGAATTTACCTTATTTGAACATTCAAATCATATAGCTAAATCTAACTATTTTATACAAAAAAAAAATAGTTAACTTAATTACCTTCTAGATATAAATTTATGTAACTATAGCTATACGTTAATTATAATTAAATGCCCCTTAACTATACATTAAGATATAGATATGTAAAACTACCACAGTGGCCAGCCATTAGTAAAGCGAAAGTTACCTCCTAATCTTGGCTGAATAATTAAATGATCAGACCTGCTAGCGCTCTAAAAATTCTCCTGGTTGAAGATGACGAATTGTTTCGTCTGGGTTTGCGGATGCGATTGCAACAGGAAACAGGTCTGGAGGTTGTAGCCGAGGCGGAAGATGGAGAGCAAGCAGTAGAATTGGCAAATCGTTATCCCCTAGATTTGGTGCTGTTGGATGTGGGTTTACCAGGAATTGGTGGGATTGAGGCTTGTCGTCAAATTAAGGAAAGACAGCCAAGTTTACCAATTTTAGTTTTAACATCTCATTCCGAAAAGGCCTTGATTTCCCGGTTAATTGCAGCTGGTTCTCAGGGTTACTGCCTCAAAGGGATACCGGGAGAGTCTCTAATTTTGGCGGTGCGTTCTGTAGCGGCAGGTGCTTCTTGGTGGGATCAAACGGCAACAATGGAAATTAGAGCCGCTTTTGAGGGTGATGGTGCCAAAGTATTGCCAACAAGGGTTAGTGAACCCCTAGAAAATCCCCTAACTAAGCGGGAACAAGAAATTTTGGCACTAGTGGCCGCTGGGAAAAGTAATCAGGAAATTGCCACAATCCTGTACATTGCTCCCGGGACAGTGCGGGTACATGTCCATGCTGTACTGCAAAAATTGGAAGTACGCGATCGCACTCAAGCAGCAATTTTAGCTATCCAAAAGGGGTTAGTGGCACCGGAATTGTTGATTAATTAACGCTTAACCACAGCCTTTAGCATTCCTAGTTGCTCAACTCTCACCAGATCCCCACTCTGCAGAATGATGCTATTGAGAATGAAATCAATAACCTTGGAAAATGATGTTTATCTTTTTCTCACACAAC
>Ga0209208_10002976_pt1 | contig 24378 bp, 20 predicted proteins | sample S1TSphfallax_3_FD_187694 | JGI IMG/M metagenome (GOLD analysis project Ga0209208, IMG submission 187694) | Host-associated microbial communities from peat moss isolated from Minnesota, USA - S1T2_Fd - Sphagnum fallax MG (SPAdes) (version 2) | ecosystem: Host-associated > Plants > Peat moss >...
AAAATTCAACCAATCACAACCTTTTTGGCTTGTGGGCTAATGAAGTCTTCACCCACTTTCAAAAAACATGATTAAATTTTTTTGAGAAAAAATCATGACAAAAAATTAGTAAATCAATATTAGACCACTTAATTAATATCCAAGTTTGAAAATAAACAAAATGAAAATAGGGAATGAAATGCAATACCGTAATTTTGTAGTGTCAAACAATTAGTAGAAGGAACTTCTGAAATTGTTAGTGCAAAATCATTTCAAAGCTCCTTTCAAGAACTTCAACCAAATTAAAAAAAGAGAATATCAACATTTCAACACACAAATATTTCAATTATTGTGAAAATATAGAAAGCTTTGTAACTGGTTAACTAATTAGGCAAATAGAACCATGGTCAGAAATCAACCACATCCTTCAAGGAAGCAATCACTGTAAAAAGAGGGTGCAAAGCCATGTTCCATACTTAGTACCTACTTGTAAAGAACATGTTCCCCATGTTTTCATTCCTTGCCTCATGGAAAGAACAATTTTGAAATCTATACACGACCACATAGTGATGATGGATGAACTTCAAAACCAAACAATACTTTCCATACATCCAATTGACAATGTCCATCATGCCCTACTCATAACCTTAAGAATTGCCCTCATAATTGTTGACATATGCTCCTGTTTTTGATAATCACTCAACGTTAGTTTTAAACTTAAAACCCCTCCAAGGGTCAAGAGTCATTTTCTTGAGGCTTCTTAAAAGACTTCAAACCCCTCCTAGAGTCAAGAGTCAGTTTTTTTGTGGCTTCTTAAAGGACTTCAAACCCCTCCAAGAGTCAAGAGTAATTTTCTTATGGCTTCTTAAGACCTTTGTGTATGTTGGCTCTGGGACCAAATGTAGTATTCAATTGGTCCCACATTTTGGAGCAGTCTTCATCACCACGTGCTACTACTGTCAGTTCATTTTTGGGGGACTCTTCACAAAACATGAAGGTCTCGGGTGGCAGATTATGTCATTTTTTTGCAGATACCATTGAAAGAGAGGATAGGGGGTGAAAGGAGGCCCAAAGACAGGGTGACTTTAAGTACAACCTGCACACTCTCACCCGCAGTCCAAAAATGGTTAGCAACTAACCTTGAGTTTTGAAGGGTGATGACATCTTCGAAATCTCCGAAAGCCATAGTACTGCAATGTAGTTTCCCTTCTCTTTGTGTGATTTGCTTCATGCGATTGGTGAGGGGTTTACGATCTATGCTTGGGATTGGGATTTGGGTGGGCACCTTTTCCTTCCTTTTGTTTTTGGCCGTTGTCTTGGCTTTGGGCATTGGTCCTCTCTTTGTGTTTCTTCCTTTCCCTTCTGCTGGATTGGTGCTTTTTCTTAATTGAACCATTTTTTTAATACAAAATTTAGTTTACAAGGTGTAAAACCATCGTGATATCTATTAGCTTTTTTTCCGTGGTACCCTCAGGGCATCAGTGGCCAAAAATAAAAATAGTAAAAAAAATGCCTGTCGGTGTATTAGGTTCTGTAAGCCAACCTAAAACTACACTACAAAAAACCAAGCTAGTTTTTACTAGTGCCATGCCGCTCTAACAAGAGAGTGTTTTCTTCTTCTGCCCGGCGGCCCTGCCCCCACCCTTCCCCGTTTTGTGTCACTTTTTTTCCATAATAAAACTCCTCTTTTCTGTTTTTCTTTTTTCTTTTTTTGGCTTCCTTCTTCCTTCAACCATTTTGCCTTATTTTGGCCCTAGTAAGTCCATCTTTAGATTTTTTTTTTTTGGGGATGGTTTATTTATTGCAGTGTATATTGACGGCCTCCTCCCCCCCCCATTCCTTGACCCAAGAAAAAACCCTATTCCTCCTCTTCCTCCATTGACTTTTAGGTCTTTAATTTTAGATTGACTTGTTCAAATATCCAATTGACTTTATCAATTGACATTATTAAGTTTTTTCTTCGTTTTTCTTTGGGGGTTGGAACTTGTGTGGTCGACTTTTTTTTTTGGGGTTTTGGTGTTTAACTTATGTGGGAGGGGAGGGGGATTATGGATATATGTGTTGGAGTTTGGAAATTAGCTTTGAAGTTACATGCATTTGAATAATAAGGAGGTATTTATTGAATAAGGGAGTGTTTTTTTGGGGGGGCGGGTAGGGATAGGAAACTTAAAAGAGGGATGTATTGGATGCTTTATGGGTGTCACCCATTTTTAGTTTGACTTAATTCCTATAATTTAATAATTAGTATTAACTATAAACACCCTCTCCCCCCCCCTTTGCCCGCCCTCCAGCCAATGCCACCCCTCCGAAATAAATATTTGGCTTTTAATGCTTTTGGGAGCTTGGAGAAAAGTTGGAACTTGGATTTATGGCTTTGCTTGGTGAGAGTTTTTCAGTTATCAATGAACCTGCCCAACAAGCTCTTTCTTATTATACAATACACGAGTTTTGGGCACATGTGCCCACTGCCCCTCCGCCATTTTTGTTTTTGGAAATGGACATATCTTTCACACTACACATGAGTTTGACTATAAATGCTGTTTTTTTTGAGACTCACAAAGGTTATAAATTAACCTTGCCGGGTGTTTTTCCTTTATTTAATCATTTATTATTGCCCCAAGCTAATGGACCTGCATGTGTAGATTCTGGGTGCACCCATCCATTTAAAGACTCAAACGTCAAAATGGTTCAATTGGGTTGTTTGGAAGTCTACACATCCTACATGTTGGGTTTTTCTCAAAATATGAATGTTGGGTAACTGATTTATTCATGTTTTTATGTCATTTTTATTTCGTTTTGGGTTGTCACTTGTCTTTTTGTATCATGAGGTTTCATATCACTATGAAATGTAAAAAAACAATTTATACGCCTAATTTTTTTAATGAAACTTGTTTGATAAACATACAAATAATTAGCTTCAATTCTTTTAAATCTTATTAAAATGAGATTTTAAGAAAATTCATTTGAAAGATTATGAAAAAATTAATAAAAATAAAACATGTCAATTTTTAAATAAACTAAATATTTAACATGAAATTCGTTTTTGAGATATAAATTTGTTTAACTATGTAAAAAACTTCAATAAGGCTTTTATGAAGATTTAATAACAAAAAAGCATAATGAAATTAATTTGTTTGTGTTGTTGTCATCTTTTTATGTTATAAAAATTTATTATTGCCTTAAGATAATATACATGCACCTATGATTGTAGGTTTTATCAAGCATGCATGGGACAAACACAACTGGTTTATTGACAAAACCTTGCCAACCTTTATGAAAAGGAAGCACCCAAGACAAGGAGAGAAAAAGAAACAAGGGGGCAATGCCAAAGTCCAGGCAAGCAAACCGCCCAAAAGAGGCGGGCCACAAGGAGGAAAGGGAAAGGTACCCAAACCTCCGTCAATAATTAAATTCATTTATTTAATTAGATTTAGAAGAATCCGTGGTGGCTATTTTAAAACATAATACCGAAACTACTCACTAAAGTGAAGAACTTCCTAAAAAAAAGAAAAAGTTAGTCCGTACTTGGTGTCCGAGTCTTCCGTACATGCTTACTCTTCCTCGGTGTTTCCATCTCAAGGACTATTGAGACCCCACTTTAAAAAAAGCCTAAAAAGTCCTTAAAATATTTGTCCTCCAACAACAATTTGTCAAAAATCAGTTCAGTCTTGCACGAGACGAAGAAGTACGCAAAAGGATACTCAATAGCCAAAATGTTTCTCACATCCAAGTTTTAGTTATTTTACTTTTCTCTTCAACCCCGCCCATAAGACTGAAACTAAGACTGGCAAATTGGTGGGAGATAGCAACCCACCTGGAGCAATCAAACTCTCTATCCAATCAAGAGCAGCAGGCGGCCTTTTACCAGCCTCAGCATCATCCTCCGCTAAAACTCGGGCAAAAAAAGCCCTCTTGTGAAATCGAACAAACGAGCGTGTTTTGATTTTTCTTTACCCAATTTTCTAGTTCCGGACCACATAGTGAGCACTTGGTGGAGTTGCTCTTATACTTCTATTTCAGGTGGTCCCTAATATTTCGATACCAAACCTCGGTTAACTGGAGGATAGAATTTTTTTTGAGCAAACAAACTTAACCCTAGAAATCTTCCCACCGACCTCTCCTCAAAGAAGAATTCCTCAAAATATCTTGGGCTCCTAGTGCCCCACCTTATTGGTTGTTGCCCTATATGATAATTAGTATTAACCCTAGTATGATGGTCATTGATGTTTTTCTTAATATCCCTTCATATGAGTGTGTGTGCACCAATTGAGATAGTTCTTCTCTTGTTTGCTCTTGGAAGAAAGAAGAAAAATCAACCCCCCTATGTATGTGGGCAGATTCAAGTTACAAAACTTAGTATGTACCATCATGATTCACCCATTGAGCATAGAGCTATGCTAGTGGGTAGTGTGGCCTATGGTCATGAACAGATATTGTAATATTGAATGAATTTTTGAAAGGGCAAATGGTACACCTTCAAATGGCTTACTTAAAATTCAATAGTTCTCACATTTTAGGTCTAAAACTTAGAAATTAAACTCCATGAAACTGCTCAATGTTCATTAGTTCTTACATTGCACTTCTAAACATTATGAAGCCACCTTGATGCACTTACTCATGGAGGGCTTTCCAATATGAAGACTAGCATGGGGGTGCTACAGTTTGGGAGATCTCAAGCAACAAAATAAATGGACTACCTTCCTGCATAGTAGAATTGTCAGTCTAAATGGAAAGGTGTTTTTCCATATTTGTGTTTTTTTTTATAAAAATCAACATCATATTCACAATAAGATTTTGAATACATTTTCCAGCAATTTGCATCCAATTTTTCTTTAATTGAATTTGAACTCAACTCAATATAATCTTAATTCAATTGTTGAATTGAATTTAGTTGAATTGAAATTCAATTGAAATTCTTAAATTAATGTATTTGAGTTTAATTTAGGAATTGAAATTCAATTAAATTACATTTAAATTTATTTTCAAATTCAATTCAAGTTGCATTGCAATGTTGTTCACAGGTCAATTTCATATAGGATTGAATTAATGTTTTTCATTTTGAAAACATTCAAAATAAAGTCTTGTTCCACAAGGATATTTCTCTTTTCCCCTTTTTTTATGATTTTAGTCTTGATGCAAATAATGAGAATCTATTGCATGTTACACATTGCATCATGTCATCATTACCTTTTGATTGAAATTCATTTATAAAAGTAATTTCAACATGTCATGTCATTGACATATGAACATGTCTTGTCTAATTAGGTTTCATGTGAATATAATGACATTGTTCAAAAGATTGTTAACAAAGGAACCAATGTCAATGCAAAAGGTGAAAATGAAAAAATGTCTTTTACATATAGAATATGGAAACAACGATGATGGAGTTGTTTCAACAGTATGCATGGTATTCAATCTTTTTCTCTTTTTTTTAAAAATTCATAAATCATAAAATTCAATGACCAAAAAAAGAAAGATATATTATTCTCCTCAATGTTCTTCTTATGTATTCTTTTTTTCGATATTCATCTTTCAAAAGAGAAGAAAAAACCTAAACATTTGAAACATACATATTTAACAAATTATTTAATCAAGATGAAAAAAGATAAAACTATTTGAAGATGCAATAATAGAAAATAAATAATGGCTGAAGAGAGACATTTGTGAGGTGAGTAATATTATTTTTGAAATCCACATTTTTTATTTTGTAAAATTAATTTTCAACAAAATTGAATAAAGATTTATGATTGTTTACAAGATAAAATAAGATCATCTTTAAAAAATACTTACTTAGCCTAGGCCTACTTAGCTCAAACCTACCTAGTTATTTAGGTAAGTTTACCTACCTATGTGAAACACCTATTAAAAAAATAATTTAAATTAAATCCCTATTGTGCCATGTGGTGACACCTAATTTGTCAATTTCAAAACCGTGTGAACCATCCTTGGCCACAAAATCATGAATAAGATCATCAAATCATCATGCACCACATGGGAACATTGTGACCTTTTGATATGGACAACGCAAATTTATTTTATATTTTATAAAATAATAATTCTTAGAAATGAATATTTTGTTGCAATGCAACATGAATGATTTATGTAGGTGGTAGATTAGTATTGGTTATCAAAATAAACACAACATAGTTGCAAACAATATTAATACACATATGGTTTGGTCAATGGATGAAATTGTACATATTAACCATGGGTTGGACATGAAATTCGATGATGTCAACATTCATGTCATGTCACTTGTGACTATTGTTGTTTGTGACTTGACTTACATAACCAAAAGGATGCTACTCACAAATGTTGATTGCCGCAACTAAAAAATAATCACATGGACCAATTATAAGTTTGGGTTTTTCTTCTAATGAATGGGTTAAAAATAATTAATTTACATTTTACTATGCTCATGTGAGATGTTAAACATATTATATTGCAAGACCAAAAGGATGAATATGTCAAGTTAGGTTTTCTTTTCTTGTTTTTATTATTCCATTTGTTATATCGAGAACTAACTAAGGATTGAACTTGTATTGGCCAATATTATTATTTCATATGTTTAAATTTTAATAGAAACTACATTGGCCACAAAATTTGCTAACCATGTTTATAACGAAGCAAATTGTTGAAAAACATTAAGGAAAATATTCTTACATGTTTGTACTCATTGTGTAAGTGATCCACCTTTGAAAGAGCAATAACTTAGAACAATATAGAATAATTTATGGTATAATAACCATGAATAACATAAGGCAAAAAATAATGTGCATGATAATATGTGATGACAAAAAGAAAAACATCCATTTAAACAGTGGTTCAATGGTTAAGAACTTGTTCCTTAAACATGGAGGTGAAAAAAGGTGAAAAGTTCAAACCTTCACACTTAGACCCTAAGTTGATGGGCAAGGTGTTTAGGTGGGCTAGGTTCCTAACTTAAAACTAAGAAACCTAATGAAGGTTCACAGGTTTTAACTTAATTTGTAATTAACTATTAATGAATTTAATTAATTATTATTGAATTCATCGTAACAATTGGTCCATGCTTACTAAAAGGTTGCCCACATTCACCATGGTAAATTTGTGCACTTTCACTTAAAATCTAATGAAACATAAAGTGAACTTGGACGCATATTGGTGTAGTGTAAACAATATTTATTTATTTATTTATTTTTTATATGGATTTTATGGGTTTTTTTAATAGGATTTTCAAGTGGCATCCACCAATATAGATGACATCAATAACTTTTGATATAGGTTTTGACTGAGGTTTAAGAGGTTTCATAGGTGAGTGAACATTTGATTGTAAAAAATTATAGTATTGAAATTTTAGAAATTAATAAACATGTTTATTTGACCATTTAAAAAAACTTCTTATGAATTTGTATGGAATATCTATTTGCCAAAAATGAAATGTTTAGTATGTATTCACTCTACAATGATACCTTAGTTTCTTTTTTATTTTACTATTGTCATGTGGACTTGATGTTTGATAAAGACATGTAATAGGTTTTGAATAAAAAGGACCAAGAATAAAGAAGTAGGTAGATGTTACCATTACTTATTAAATATATTTGGTAAAGATGAAACTAATCATGTAGTTATATAATTTTGATGTGAAGTTCATGAGCTTCTTGGGTTATGTCATGATCATTTTTCTTCTCCATATGTATTATACATATACTTGTTTTTTGAATATTTTAAATTCCTTAGAAATAACCCATTCAATTACTAAAATTATTATTTAATTCATATACCACCTAGTTGTTTAAAAGGCCTTTACAAACCTTTTTCAACCATTGGTTGTCAGTGGCATTTGTAATGTTAGGCATCCTACATTATAAAATGTTACTTTAAGGCATGAAAGCACCTTTAGTTGGCAACACCATTTGGGTTATGTAACAATGTATGCATCACTAAATGATGTGATGTTTTTAAATGTAATTTAATACATATAATTGTTATGTCACAGTGTGATTAGGATTTGTTTATGTGCAAACAAAAGGAAAGATGAATTTATATTATTTCACTAATTTAATTAGTTAAATATTGGCATAGCTGATTAAGTTAGGAAATATGAACATGAAAGATGTGTGAAAAAGGTGTTTTGGAGCTTAATTTGGTGGGTCCAAATTAATGCTAGTCAAACTAACTATGCTCATTCACTATTAAGTTCCAAAAAGGAGCGTCTAATTGAAAAATCATTGTGAAGGCCAATTTTAGATTTTCATAGTCTTTAATAAATTATAATTATGGTGTTCCTACTATTTAGGGCATTGAGAAAACAAGGTTAAATTTTTCTTAATAATTATTGAATGTTGTATAAAAATCCTTTTGACTTCATAACCAATTTATAATCAATTGTCCATATTCCAATTCTATATAAATGAATGCAAAAGGAGTGCATATAATGATGCAATTGATTTCAAACTTTTTATACAAGGAAACCTTGTTTTTTTAATGCAACTACATGTTCATTAAGTTAATTTTTGATAAAAAAAGATCATATGAAAGTTCCAATGTCTTGAAATGTTGAGACAAAGGGTTGGAAAGAAAAGGATTCATTTATTAACTCATTTAGCTACTTTAAAATGTTCATTAGGTTCAAAAATTTTCATTTAAAAAGTAGGTCACATTTGTAGGAAATAATCATGCAAAACACGTTTAATTGATTATAAAATCCCATTTTTGCATTTTTTGTGTTTTTACTTGTAAACCAAAATATTCATGCACAATTATGAATTACAGTTGTCACAATGTCCAAACATCCATCAAAATGAGACATGTCAATCTAAATACAAATGCAACCCAACATCATTTTTTGGGTGTTACTTGAAACTTTTTAATCATCTAATCAACAATGGTTCAATCTCCATTGTTGGTCCAACACAAATGACATTTTTTAATTACAAAAACTAATTGCAAATGATAGTTTTTCTTATAATGAAGGTTAGCTTTAGGTTTCAATTTTTTTTAGAGAATTAAGAAAAATCCCAAAACATTGAAACTTTAATTTCAAATTTTTTACCAAAGAAAAGGCTTTTGGTTCCTAATTTCACAACTACTTAAAACCTCTGGTTCCACATTTGGTGTGTGACTAGTTGTAATCAATTTTTAACCCTAGTTCTTTTCAATTTTAGAGCCAATTTATGGTTTTCTTCTTTTAATTTTCATTGCTATACAAAAACCATTTGCTGAGAGAAGAGATGACAAAAGAGAAAGGGGATAATCATTAGCCAAGGAACGTTCAGTGCACAATGTGTCAAACTTTTTGGAACAATTTTTTGGGGTTTCACTACTTGCAAAACTAGTGCATGAATTCAAGTACCCAACAAGCTTTGAATATTTGACCCAACAAGGGAAGGGAAAAACACCTCTGATAAGTAAAGCTTCACTTATGTAAGTGCTGATGGTTATGAATCCATAGGTTTTTTCATAGGATTGGGAGTTGGAATTGAAACCACAAATTTATACTAAAAATGGTAACAAAATCTTTGGTATGAATACATTACATCCCAAGAAAGTGAAAAGGATATAATGTGCAAGAGTTAGAAAGAACTTGAATTTTGATGACAAGTATAAAAGCTACCAAGAAAAAACATATCAAACACATGCTCCAAACATGGGAAGATTAGAGGAAAGCATATGTAAGGTTGTTAGGTCAAATAATTACAAAGATACTTCAGTTTTGTTTCCTTTTTGGGCACTGTGGTGTGAAAATTCACCACCAAAGAAAAACCCTGATGGCTGTAGTTCCATAGAAAGAACCAGCATATTGTGAAGTGAGGTAACAAAAAAGAGGAAGCAAGGTTTGTAGCAATGAAGTGAATACACAAAAAAAAAGCAGTGGAAACAAGGATTCAGGCTTACAACATGGACTGCATAAGGTACTACTGTAAGTAGTACCAGGCTCGTGACAGATCTAACTACCAGGGTCAAAACATGATGACTTGCAAGTGAACCCAAAATTGAATCAAACAAAATTCACAATTGATTTGGGAGTTGGTAAATTACAGAGGAAGAGAAATAGAGGCTGAATGCAAATACACAAAATGGAGGAGGATACAAATTATGCACTGAATGTGAAAAGGGAACAGAAAGTTGCAATAATGAACAGGAGAGTGTGGAGGAGAGGTAAGATCCAACCATTAAATCCATTGCACCAGCAAGAGCAGAACACTTGCAACTGAAACTTATTAAATGCCAAATCCTAGAACCCTTCAGCAAGTTAGAAGGTACCTAAAATGATAAGGTTCTAGAATGATTGCAAGAGGCAGAAGATTAGATACTGGATGAGCAGCTTGGAAGATAAAACCAGATATGTAAAGGTTATGTAAGAGAAAAACATGGAGAAGAAAACCACTCACCATACAAAAATATGGAAAACCCAAAAATTCAGTAGTAATACCTACCCTTCAGGCACATCTGTGTTTGATCTGCATTCATTTCTCCTGAGAATTCCTGCACAAGAACTCAAGCACTAGTGCAAAAGAATCAACTGCTGATGGAGAAATGGATGTGTGGGTGGTGGTGACAACAACAAGCATTGCACCAGTTTGCTAGAAAGGAAAAGAGGAAGTGCCAAAAGTGTGTCATCTGAGCTCACCATTGAAACACACTGTCAATTCTCCCCATTGTCTTGTACTCTTCTTCCAAATCCTTGAATTGCTCAATTGCTCAAACCACCAATTTGTGCCCAACTTTTTCATGAACCTCTTCCTCTGCTCACCAAGAAATCTCACAGTTGTTGCCAAGCTCCCAAAATAAATCTCACACTTCCTAAAAGAAAACAACTGCATTGTCTGATTGGGGTCCCAATGTGGCAGTGGCAGCAGTGACATGCCCTCAACTTTCATTGGCTGGAGAATGGTGCAAACAGTCTGATAACAACAAAAAGAAGATAGCCAATGAGAAAACAGAGTCCTATGTACAGTTTTTGAGCAACTATGGTAATTACAAGAAATGCAGACTGCAACAATCAAACATACCAGCTGTGTGCAAAAAAACCAAAAAAGTTCATGAGAGAAAAAACTGCAGAAAAAAACTCATGAAGGTGACTACAAGAATGCAGACTGCAACACAAACATACCAATCATGTACAAAAAAAATCCTATGTACTACTCATAAGAGAGAATACACTTGCAGAGGAAAAAGCTTCACAACATTGCGTTGAAGGTAACCAATCATGTGCAGAAGAAAGTTGCACCCATCCACCCATCTGTTTGTTGAACCCCAAGAGCCCTTGCATCATCAAGGTGAGTGGTAGGTGCATCTCACCTTACTTCACCTCTGGTGTGTGAAGAAGTCATCTTTGTCAGATTACTCAGATATCAAAAGGAGACAAAAGCTTCTTCAATCACAGAACGACAAAAAATTCTACTGTCCATGCTGTTATCCAATCTCTTATGTACAATGTTGTTGGTCACAAAGCCCAGGTTAGGGTTTAGGGTTTAGGGTCTCTACAAGTTCTGCAAAGATCACTGACTTTCCCTCAGAGCACCAAGTAAGTTTCAAGCTCAGAAAAAGACATGAATAATCTGTCTCAAAAGTCCCACGGCAGAGATGGGATGGAGCTGGAGAAAGATATGAATTGCAGAGAAATATTTGATGCTGCTCGAGTTTGCCTGCCTGGGTTGTTGCTGCTGCCTACTACCTAGCTTTGTTGTCTTGTGTCTTCTGCAACAACCAGATCCTTCCATGGATCTTCTACCATGGACTTGGAATAGAAGAGATCGGGTCGCTCCTTTGCTGTCACCGCTCCTCCCTGCGCTCTCTCATACTCCCCTCTTCCTCTCCTTGGATACTTTGCTGCTCTGCTGCCTTGTTTCATCTCCGGCCTCATCCTTTGACTTGAAGAACCCGGCCACGATCCTCTGGCTCCTCCACCTCCTCCTCTGGATTGCCACGATCCCCGCTCTTGCGGTAACGGGGCCGAAGGTCGGAACGGTGGGTGATTGTAAGAGGGAGGAGCGGGAAGAGGAGCAGCAGCAGGAGGAGTAAGAGGAGGAGGACCACGGAAAGAGTGCCCAACAACAGGAGGATAGACAAAGGAGCTTCCGGTAGCGTGAAAAGGAGATGGCGGCGGCTGCTGCTGCCAGGGAGCACCGCCCCGTCCGCCGCGTCCCTTGGAGCTTCTGAAAGCAGCGACAGGATCGGTGTAGAAATCGAACCCCGCTGTGCGAGCTTGAGAAGGAATGTTGGGAGAATCGAGAAAAGGCTGGTCGGAGAAAGGGTTGGAGAATTTGGGAAGAGAAGGAGAATGAGAGGACGAAGCGGGGGAAACAGAAGAAGGAGAAGCAGAAGCTTGCTGGGCTTGCAGACGCAAGGAGATGAGACGCTCTCGCCTACTTGCCGCATCTTCCTCTGCCATCATCGTCCCTGCACAAGAGAAATCCAGACGCCGCAAAAGAGACAAGAATCTGCACACCGACAAGCAAGCAAGCACCCAATTCCTGGAATTTCAATCTTCTGCTGGCTTGGATGATTAATGGGTCTCTCTTCTTTCTTTCGTCTCCCGAACAAAACTTCCGAGCCCAGCAAGAAAATTCTCCCGCAACGCGTAGCTGCTGCAACAACCATCCAAAAGCCTGAAACAACCCTAACAACAACAACAACAACACGCAGCTCGAAACCCTAAAAGCTCGATGTGGGACAAATTGACCCAACTCATGGTTTGTGCATACCAAGCTGATAAGGAGGATGATGAAACCTGCAGAGTTTCAAACAAAAGCGAAGGTATGTCATTCTGCAGCACAGAGACTATCTATTTATTTACTTACTTATTTATTGTGTAAATTCCGCCTGAACAAATCACACTAATCCTTAACCATAAATTGCAGAAATGCACAGTACTCAACCATCGCAAAGTCATACTTCCCCAAGGCTTACAAGATTGAACAAATTCCTGTTATCTTAATAAAGAGCCTGACCTAATTTTTCTTTTGTATTTGGAGATTCCTTACCAAGCAGAACTTTCTTAGTAGATAGTTAGACACACCATACCAAGCTTAACATTATTAGTCGTAGATAATGAGGCACACATTACCAAGCATGACCTTATTGCACAATTTCAAATTGAGTCAGGTTTTTAAGTAGGTGAATGGCAGGTCACATGGGGTATTCTGTTGTTTTTGGGCTTGGGAACTCAGGCTATTGCCATGCCCTCAAACAAAAGAATACCATATTCTGGACCTGCCATTGACCTGTACGTATTCAATGAGTTGATCTCCTACTGGTGATCAATCAACAATTTACCAATGATTTCAAGAGTGAGGCCCTTCTCCTGGTTTTTGAAAGCTAGCTGTGGCCATGAGGCTGGAGGTCATTGATCGACTTGCCAATTGTTAAGATCCCTCACATTGGAGCTGGAGTTCCACAAGGTCAGGCCTGGTCTTGATGCAAATGCTTAGATTCTTACATCAACAGCATTTTCTCGACTTCAGTTTCTTTTCATTTTTTCTTCAAACATAGAAGGATGATGCTCTGTGTGGGTCTTGGCTGCAGCATCAGAGGATTGTTCGTGAGCTTCTGATTACGTGGGTTTTGATCTTTGGCTCAAGAATCACAGGTAGTTTTTTCATAAGCTTAAAATTACATGGGTGTGATCTTTGGCTCCAGAATCAGAGGAGATTTTCAATAAGCTTCCAGTAACTTACATGGGTATAAAGTCATATAGAGTTGAAGTATGGTATATATTTACTGACAACAGATTCATAAATGCTAATACCTATACATCCCATTGTCCATTTCCACTGGACTCAATTCACAGGGGTGAGGTGGAGTCTGACTGCATCTGGTTGGGATGGATGCTCCACCACAAAACCTATGTCCTGAGTTTTTGTTGCATATTCAAAAGAAACAATAGAAGAATCAGTCATGATGTTGGCTAGCACTTAAGAGTGAGAAAGTGTTCATCAAAATGACATTTGAATGATCAATGATTCAATAATCAATTCACTCATGTGCAGTCAAGTGGACATTTGAGATAATCAATTATTGCAAGTAGATAATTGAAAGATAATCAGCCTTTGAACAACTATTGAGAAAAAATACTTCTATTCACTCTTGATTAACAGTTGTGTTACTTGATTTGTTTCAATTTATATACATAGAATGTAATTACAATCCATGTTTTTGCACACATCAAAGGTTGTCCATGCATGCTTTAATGCTGTAAATCTAAAACAATTGATCCAAAAATCCCTTTGTACTCTATCAACCTCATACTTCTATTAACAATTGGATTTGCTCTATGTATAGAGATTCTTTGTGTTTGAAGAAGACCAATTCATTCCATGTAGGTTTTTTTTCTTTGAATGGAAATAGGGTTTACATACTAGTCATATTTCATTATGGTGGAAAATGTAAATATAACGTGCATAAATGTATTGGAAGATTGACACTGTTTTTGAAAATTAGAACTTTCATTATAGCAGAGATGAATTGATTCAATGACTCTTGTTATGCAAAATTGGTTGGTAGCTCAGGGCAATGATCTAACTACATGTTGCATAATATTATATCAAGTTGCATCAATAATTGGTTTGCACTATCCAGGAACTATGAAAGAAGGTAACAAGTAAACACTCTGCAATAGGATCTGTCCAAACTTGCAACGTAAACATTACTCAATTTTGATTTAAAAGAAAACCAGACAATCTTGAGTAATCTGGTAAATCTTGTCAATATTCTGCAAATGATGGCTACAATAATATGATATTCAATTGTTCAATTTGCACCAAGAAAAAATGCGTGTGCACTGGGAATCATCAATTCTACCAATTACATTATTCAACTGCGAGTCAAGAACATGTGTGTTTCTGGAATTGTCAATTCTACCAATTATAAATTGTTCGATTGCAGGTTCAAGAAATGTGTGTAAACTTGCAATGGCAATTTGAATGCTATTATTGCACGTGTCAAGTTCATGTTACTAAGTCTTCTAGTCTTTCTGTTGTAAACCTGCAAAGAAAACTTCAACAGGTTGTCAATCAATCCTAGAACTCAAAAACTGGACTAATCAATATAATACTAATTAGCACCAAAACCAAAATTAGACTAATTAGCACCAAAACTAATTACACCAATTAGTGCACCACCAAAACTAGACACTAACTGAGCATAGAGTAGATAGTATCAGGCGCTTGGCAGGGTGCTTTTCAAGGTGTTTTGACAGCTGCTTAGCAGGGTGCTTGGTAGGGTGCTTAGCAGAGAGCGCAAGCTGTGAATTTTCATGACAAGCTTCGGGCTAGAGCTCCTTCAATGGTGATGCCAGGACCAAATGCAAGAATGAAGCCCCACTCGGGTTCAATCTCTGCTGCAGCACCACCACCACTCCCAGGCTGAGCTGCATTGCTGCCAGCTGCTAATTTTTCCTTGAGCTTTAGGCTGTGTCGTCTCATATGATCCAGGACATAGATGCAGGTGCTGCTGCTGATGTTGCCATAATCTGCCAGTATCTGCCTGCTGGACTGCAGCTTGTGATGCTCCAGACCCAACTGCTTCTCCACAGCATTCAGGATTGCTGGACCACCTGGATCAAATCAAAACTCCCCAAACCATCAACAGATCATTTGATACTGGAACTCCGAAATTTCTAACAACCTTGCAAAGTGCAGTGAAGCTCTCTTGAAGGTCAAAGGAGGTGTACAGGGTTCATAGATTTTGTTGGGTGATGGGGAGTTTTTAAATTATTAATAATAATAATAATATATTTTGCCATTCACCTGGATGCACAGCCCAGAACATGTCATTGTATTGCAAGTTCCCTGCAGTGCCCGCAGCGACACGCTTGATGACGGGATCACAGAAAGCTCGCACATTGGCCTCGATGAGCTTGGGAAGCTCTCGACCCAGTTTGAAGATGAGGCCTTCTTCCGTCAGAGTGCCCTCGATGGTAGTCTCGGTCCCTGGCAAGTACCATTGACCTGCCCAGTCCAGTTCAAAACTGGCAGTCTCGAGGACCGGTAGAGGATCAGTACCTAAGATCATGGCTGCAGCTCCATCTCCGAACAACGCTGCTCCCACTAAGTCGTATGGCCGATCTCGATTTGGTTTACGGTACCTGCAGGACATCAAGATATAAATAAAAGTAACCTTCCCTGCGCACAGATCTGTGGAGCAATATATGTGGGGGATCGAGAATGTAGTATATGTACCCGATCAAGGTAGTCTCGCTGGTGACAAGAAGGACTCGACTACCGGGGTTATTCTCCGCGAGATCTTTGGCAACACGGATGCCGGAGGCGCCCCCATAGCAGCCGAGCATGTAGAGCATAACGCGGTTCACGTCGGGTCTGAGGCCCAGGTGCCTAGCAAGGTGCAAGTCCCCGCCGGGTAGACGGACCTCGCTGGAGGAGACGTAGACGAGGTGCGTGATGTCGGAGATGGGTCGGCCCCATTCACGGATTGCATCGACAGCGGCTTCCACCCCTAACTTGGTGACAGCGTCACCGGAAATCCGAAGCCGCGCTCCTAGGGTGGGCGCACCTTCGATCAGGAAGTTGGGGTTTTCGCGCAGCATCTGCTCGTTGATCACCACATAACGTGTCTTCACTGTCGTCGTCTCGCCTGATCATGCATGCATGCCATTCACAAGCAGGGGTTTTTTTTGTTTTCATTTTTGTTAAGTAGGTGGACTGGCGACCATCCAGAAGACTTGATGAGCCAAATTTTGGCTAGATGCAAGACACGAAAGTCGAAAAGAATTTGGATCTTGCTTTGTTTATTCTTTGGCGACATCCACAAACTCGGTGTCTAAATATGGAAAATCTTGACTTTTTCCTCCCTCACAATATGGCGATTTTTGCTCATTACAAGCATTTGGAAAAACCCCTTTGAACAATTAGCAAGGGATTTTTTTAGTCGGCACAGCGCGAAAATTCATACAGGGAATGAAATAATTAAAAAAGATGATTGCGAAGGTGGTGATGGGTCCTTTGCTTACACAGGCGGCGAAGCTTGGCGAGCATGATAGGATCATCAACGTTCGCGTCTCGAAGGAAGTTGTCCGCGAGTCCTTCGTTCTTGATCATCATCTCTGGCACGGCGCGTCCAATGGCAAGCACCGTCACCTTCCCGGGCCGCGCATGCCTGCCCGTGACTGCTGGCCTCCTGGACGTACCGTAAGGCGCAGCAAAAGCGCTAGTTTGCTGCATCGTGTTCGTCGCTGCGGTCACGGTCCCATTAACAGTGCCGAGCTGTATCGTGTTCGTCCCTGCGGCCACAGTCCCATTGACAGTGCCGAACTCTATCGCTTGCGCATCGAAAGTCGCTTCCATTCTTTGCCCAGGCGCCATGTTATAATTATCTCCTTCGGACAACTTCAGCTCTACTGCAATCTCAGGGACAAAACTCTCTCAGGGACCCACCAAAAAAAAACACCCCCCAAAGATCTTCTTACCAAATTCTGCAGATGGCGAGCTTTTAATCGTAAAACTCCAGATCTTGCAGTCAATCCAACTACTACTTCACTACTTCACAAGCTGCAGCTAATTGCATGCAACTGGGAAGCTCGAAGACTACAATAAATTCCCAGCGTCTATAATCTCTAGACGGCGATCGATCAAACTACAGCAGCAGCATTCGACCATGCAGATTACGTAGCTTCAAACTACATACCCCAGGTCGAAAGTGTCCACAACAACTCTGATCTCTCTCATATAATAATGAAAGCAACTCTTCTTCCTCTTCTTCTTCTTCTTCTTCTTATGATTCAAACTACTTGAACAGCTCCTAAACTACGTCACATTCTAGATCACATCTTCTGATCACCTGCAAAACCACATGAAGAAAGTACTGAATCCACAAATTCGCTTATTGTATCCTACTTGGTCAACAGTAACAATTTGAGCAGTAGGTCTGGCAAGTACTGATCTATCTACAGTTGTTTAATGGGGTCAGACTGCAAGAATTTAATGGGTACAGCCCTCCAGCTACCTTTACCACAACCCTACACTAGCATACATATGTTCTTCTGCTGCTACTCAATCTGCAGAATCAGCTCTATATATAGCTCTCCCTCTCTCTCTCTCAGTGCAATCAAGACACGGAAGGTGCAGGGCAGGTGAGAGACACAAAGAGTGCTGCTGCTGAGCAGACCCTTTTTCTCATCCATTTCACTTATTACCCCTCTTCTCTCGTCTGTTTCTCCAACCATCATCATCATCTTGTTCATCTTGATCTTCTCCTTCATAATCAGCATCATCTTCTTGTTACTCTTCATAAGCATCATCATCATCATCTTCCTCCTCTTCTTTGCCCACAAAGAAAGGCTACCAACTCTTCCTGTGTCTTTGCCTTGAGAGAGAGAAAGAGACATGACTATGAGCCTCACATTATGTAAATGGGGAGGCGGGTTTTTGGATGAAGCTGGATCCATGTGGGAATGGGGCATCTCATATGTAAAGGTGCAAAAAATTGTAGTATAATTTTGAGTGGTAGATGTAATTTAGGTATGATTTTACATTTTGTTCATGTGTAAAGGGATGAGGAGGGATGATGATTATGACTAATGCAATATCAAGCATTTGGTAATTTACCATACATTGTGATTTATCTTACTTTGTTGGATGGTGAATTTCCTTCAAGTATGCCCAAATCCATGGAGTCTGGATGATCATCTCATTTCAACATTGCCTTGCCTGATGGATATGGGGGGGGGGGTGGTTGTTGCACCTAAGACCAAAGGCACAATTTGTGTTTCAAGACAAATTTTGTGATGAACATCACACTTTACCATTGCAATTGGGTAATGTGTAAAACTCATCTTCCTTTTGCTTTCTACACGTCAAGGATATTGTGTTTCATTTGAAAATATATGAATTTGAAAAACAAGTGTCTGTGGTATCAGTCTAGGTTTTTTGGCACTTAGTAATTAAAATAAAACTTATGTCCTTTTCTTTCTATTTTTGCATATTTGTTGTAGTGATTTCTTGATAATGAAAACTTTTTGACAAGTTTACTTTGCTATCCTAACTGGTTAAGAGTTAAGACTTACTAGAAGGTTTGCTATATGCTGGATGCCAATAGTGCAAAAATTTGTCTCTTTCACCTACATAATTGCTCCTACCACTATGCAAGAAATCATCACTTTCTAACTGCTGCGCTAACTACTGCAGAGAGTAGTGGGAGCAACAAAATAGTCCAAAACCCTAACACATACCCATCTTGGCAAATGATCTACATTTACTAGGTATAACAACTTGGTTGGTTTTCATATGCAACATCTCTTGACAACATGACACGCACTTTGCAAGATTGTTGTGTACTAAGCATAATATGATATGGGTTATTGGAATGAATCAGTGATTTCAAATAGTGAGTACCTAAAGGGCTTCCTTCAAGGTTGTTAAATCCTTTGGAGAAGAAGAAAGAATGGGGCACTCAAATTGCTACAACTTGCTACAACATTCAGAAAGTGTTTGTGTGTGAGGAAAAAGGCTATGCCATTAACAAACAAGATTGAATGAAAAGTGTAGGGCAAAACCTTCCAAAGTTGGGGGACATTCCTGAAGTAAGGAGCTTAAGACAAGGCCAAAGCCAAGTCCAGCCCTGCATTTCGGGAATCACATGGGCTTTACCCATCATAAAGCACAAGATGAACATTATCATGATTTAAACATAAGTAAATTACAAGGTGTATGAGGGTTTAGGGTTTGTGCACCTATATATAAGCATAATTTCCCTCTTGATCTTAATGAGTTGCAAGATTCATCTTCTTTTATCAGTGGAATATTGAAAGATACTAATGTAGCCTGTGCTGTTGTCAGCCCAAGTGTGTCCTCAATACCCAACTAGTTTCTCCTTCCAAGTTAAAACAGCAATGGCAAAAATTACTCAAAATTCAATACCTTCCACATGATAGGTTTAAAAATTACAAAATCAACTCCAAGAAATCTCACTTGTCCTGGGCTTTTCAACAATATCTAGAGTTCACCCCAATTTCTTTTAAGAAAATTCGTTTTCATTTTGTTGAATTTTCGTCAAAAAAAGATTTCAATAACTCCCATGTCACAGGTCTACACAATATGAAACCATCTCCGTCCACACACCTACTCATTGAAGACTTTCCAATATAACAAGTGCACAACAGGAGCCACTGTTGATCAGGAGATCTCATCATGACAAACAAAACAAAACAATCTACCTTAATAAGTAGATGAGTTGCCTTCCAAATACAGTGGAAAATTTCTCCAAGTGCTACCACAAGAGGTTGAGTGACCAATTTAAAAGAGCCAATTTCGAAACTAAGCATTAAACATGCTCACTGCTGCAAGTAGGCATTACCTACAAGAAAGGAAAGGCGCTCTCAATCACATTAGACTCAAGCTCTTGTAAGTGAGCTCATGTAACCCAAAAAGAGAGGAGCCTAAGAGGATACCATAAATGTTACAATCAGTGTTGGCAGCGCTATTAAAAACTAAGGAAAACTTGCACACATCCTACACCGATGTGACAAGAAGCATCCTAGGATACAATTTCTTCACATTGACCATACTGTGTAATTTTTTACTACACTACTTCCCTCTACACATAGCTTCCACTGAAACCTCCCCCTTTCATCATGTCAACATGGACAAGTTGTGACCTACCCTTTTTCAATTCAGTGTGGATGGAGGGACAAACTGGCTGCTCAGGGAAGCCCAATCTCAAGAAATGCACACCAAGAAAGGGGTGCTGTGCTATACTGACTCTGGCACTTGTGCCAAAACTTTTGAAAGGGACCTGCATCAGGGATGGTGGGAATAGCCTCCAAATGAATGCTCAAAATGCCACATTCAGTGAAGAAATGAAGCCTGGTACGCAGGAGGAGGGGGTGGCAAACCACTGCCAAATTGATAGTTGCTGTATGTGGCAGGAGGGTTATTGTACCCTGTAGAGCTGTAGACTTGCGAAGTAAGTCCATCAGCTGGGTACAGGTAAGAACTTGAGAGGGAAACAGGGCTCCGGTTGCCACCAGCATATGTTGTAGAATAAGCACCCTGGACACGCCGATCGTAGTTATTCTGTGGTGCCAAAGCGTAGGAGGGACCTACAGCAATGCTGTATTGGCCCTGGCTCCTGTCTGGTGGTGGTCGATAGTAGTTTCTGTTGTCATTGTTGTTGTTAGGAACTGGCACAGCCCCATATTCACCACCAGTAACATTGCTGGCACGTGGCCGTTTTGTATTGGCCTTGACTGCAACTGCTGTCCTCTTCCTATCTGACTTGGCCTTCTCCAGCTGACCCACACGCTTTAGAAGTGGCATTGAAGGAAATTGGTTTTCCAGATCATAGTCCTCAATACACTTCAACACTGCTTTGAGTGCTGCCAACTCCTTCATTGCTGCATCGTTCTGCATCAAAACGAATTGCATCCTTTAAGAGATCTTCTAAGGAGTTGCAGAACAAGAAATGTCCCATGAGTACCTGTGTCTCATGCCAATTTCTGACTCAGAAAGAGGAACCCATAACCACAAGATCACAAGTGTACTCTGATTACCTGCGCAGCAGTTGAGCTGTTTTGCTTTCCAGTCTTCAAAAGAGATTGTGCTGTCTTGCGAGCTTCCTTCAGATAAGTCTTAAGCAAGGGAACAGGCTGAACATGACTCATAATCCCAAATGAGTGGGCAAAAGAGAGAGCCTCAATCTGCTTGCCTTCTTTTGCCAGCCTATCCACGACATCTGCAGTAGGAGAAAGGGTGAAGGATCACTGAAAACCATGAGTACATGTCTTTGGAGCCATATGACTGGGAGACTCAATATTCAGCAAGCTGTACAAAAATTAACAAGACTCCAAGGTAGAGTTGCACAGATGTGAAAGCAAGCACTTGTAACACATACAGCTGGTTCAATTTCCAAGGATGGGCAAATGTAGGGAATGTTTTTCCTAATACACCTGTGATCAAAATCACCACCTGCTAAACATTCAGCAACAGTGGGCTTCTTCACTAAGACCAAGTCTGCTCAAGAAAATTGGACACATAAAGCACCACTATCCATGTGACAAACAACTCTTCAAAAGCCACAAAAGCCACAGGCAATCACTACTCAACAAAACTGACCCATAATTGTGATCAGCTACAAAAATCACAGAAAATTGAGATGCACTTACCTGTTCCTCCTTCCAGACAAAGTGTGAAACCTGAGGTAAAAGGAAAAAACTCTTCTAATGCTCATGATTAGAATCAAGTGATCTAGTCTGGCATTGATGTGAGTCAAGGAAGACAGGAGGAGAGACCAAGGGAGGAAATCCCACCTTGGGAAAGCAGGGAGTGGGAAAATAGGTAGCCTAAAAAGGTGAAAAAGCAGGCCCCAATATGCCAAACAATAAATCAGCAGACTCTGTTCTTAAGAACAGGAAAGCTATGTGAGAAAGTACTTTGGCTGTGGAAGGACATGCCAACTAGGATTCTGCTCTCATGAGCTTGAAAAGATGGAATCCACAAATGAGAAATCCATGTTAGTGAAGATAGAGGGCCCAGTACAATGGGCTCCTATCACTGTGGGAGAGACACCAACCTGGTATCTTGGCAGAGAGTCCAAGGGAGCGGTACAGTGCAGGGGTTTGCCTGCGCCTGGCAATTGCACTGACAAGTTTGCACAGCTCGTCATCATTGTACTCAGGAGCAAGGCCAAATGTAGTCAACAGCTGGAGAAAAGCTTGAGCATCCAATGGAAAAGCTGGAGCATCTACAGGGGTGGAATCCATCTTGGACTTCCAATGGTCTGCCACCTGCTTGGCAGATTCCTTGATATTGGAAGGCACCACTGGGTGATCAGATCCCAAAACAGGGTCTGCCAGTGCCACAGCCAGGCACTCAAGAAGAAGAATACAGGCCCGGCGGTTTGCAAAGGCTCCTGCATCCCTATTCTTTTCTGGCCCTACTGGATCTGGAAGGTGGTAGCCATCCAAAGCCCCCAGCACCATGCGTGCTGGGTCAATTGCACACTGCAGGGCAGGGGGCAGCTCAGTTCTCATAGCTCCAACATCCTTTCGGTGATCAACTAGGAATTTCCTCAGTCCATCTCCATCCATATTCTCACACAGTGCCTTGAGCTGTGGCCGCACCCTCACATCAGACACTACTGGCTTAGGGTTAGAAGTGATGGCAGTGCCCACAGGAGCCATATTGCTGTTCTGATTTGTGGTATTTGTGGTATCATGCTTGCTATCCTGCTTACTATCATGCTTGTTAGCAGTGACTGACACATGAGGAGCAGGAGCAGCAGCAACAGCAGCAGCTTCAGACGATGGGGTTAGAGGGCTAATTCCTACAAGCTTGGGAGTTGCAGCATCTACCTCTATGGCTTGAGAGGGAGGAGGAGCAGGGCCACTGGGAACAACTGGAACACTATGTACAGGTTCTGGTTTCGCGGTGGTGGTGCCTACACTGTCAGGAGCAGTCACCTGCTGAGGAGACTTCCCACCAGCAGCTTCAGCTTCAAGGCGATTTTTCTCTTCCTGCCACTTGCGCTTCTCTTCAAACAGGGAAGCAATGGCAGAGTCTTTCTGTTCTTGTACCCTAGAAAGCATGGCTTGCTCTCTGGCGGACACAGCTTCTTCCCTCTTGTCAAGGGTTTCTTGCAGTTGCTTGCTCTTGCTCTCAAAGGCCTCTTCCTTGGCGATCAGATCTTGGAATCGCTGCTGCAAACTCCGGTCAAGATCTGCAAAGTAATCCTCGAAGTCCTTCCACTCCATGGTGAAGTCCATTATCGCTCTTCTCTGGACTTCCAGATTGGCAAATACCTTCTCTAGGCGGTCCTTTCGTTCAGAGCCGGCCTCTAATGCCTGCGCTATAGGATCCTCCTCCGTCGCCATTTCACCCTAAAACAAAACCTCTCTCTCTCTCTCTCTCTCTCTCTCTCTCTCTCTCTCTCTCTTATACACCACAAAACCCTACCCTCCTCCCACAAAACTTCACCACGCAAATTAGCCTATCACAGTGACAAACAAGCCCTCGATACTACGCAAAATATTTCTCACGAGGTGTAGAGTTGGAGTGAGAAACGAAGAACGAAAAAGGCGAAGGTAGCGTGCACTCGTTTCCGCCGCCGTCCCTCCTTCCTTCCTTCCTTTCTCGAGCCCACAAACTGGAAGAAAAAACGCCACACAGCACCAAAAGCTGCCACAAAACAACCAAAAGAAAGCCCAAACACTGGGAAAAACCCTGAAGATGAAAAGAAACCACAAAACAAAACCAGCGACGACAGCAGAGTCGCCCGAGAGAAACAAGCAGCAGCACGCAAAGCAAGAAGGGCAGAAGGGAGCGCGACGACGTGGTACCATCGTCCGTCTCCTCCCTGGAGCTTCACGATACCAGATTGAGGTGACTGGTCACCGTCCGATCCTCCATCGAACGGCCAGAAACCAATCCACGACCGTGCAACCCCTCCTTGGCAACCGTCCTCATC
>Ga0209208_10002977_pt1 | contig 24364 bp, 15 predicted proteins | sample S1TSphfallax_3_FD_187694 | JGI IMG/M metagenome (GOLD analysis project Ga0209208, IMG submission 187694) | Host-associated microbial communities from peat moss isolated from Minnesota, USA - S1T2_Fd - Sphagnum fallax MG (SPAdes) (version 2) | ecosystem: Host-associated > Plants > Peat moss >...
ATCCACTTCTGCTGCTCACCCAAAAGCTGAACTCAATCTTATCTCACCTTTGACTAGATTACTAGTCCATCAGAAGCTTTCACCAAGTTTCCGTCTGTCTGCAACACCCACACGCCCAAAATATCAGTCATGCTTGAGGTCGGAGATCAGGCCTATAACACCACTACTAGCTCCTCAGAAAGCATAAATTTTCACTATTTTGAACCCACAATTTCTCTTGGGATTTTCTTCTGCTATACACACTACAGATGTGAGCTGGTACTTCCTCAGGTCTGAATGAAGGTGCTGCTTAGTTTCAAACCACAAGAAGAGTTGAAGCTCGGAAGAAACAAGACTTCTTTTTTCTTTTCTTTTTTGGGTCTCCTTAATTTTCTTCTGGAAGCTACAAGAAAGGGACTCTGACATGAGACTCAGATCTCCCATCTGTGTCTTAAACAAACTTTAGAACAACTAGTCAACAAATCAATATTGGTACGGGTTTGCATAATGGCATCATCGATGTTTTTGTTTTTGGGGGTTCATTCAATGTCAATATTTTTCACCCTCTTATTATCTAAATATTTAATATCCAAATATTTAAACCACCTTAAATTTAATTTAAATTGATTTTTGCATTGAATTTTGGCACCATATATTTGTTTGAATTTTCATTATTAGTTTAAAACATGAGGAATGATGAAAAAAAGTAAGATGTTTGTGCAAGATTAAAGAAGTATAATGTATGAAACGCTTTAATTTAATTCTAAAAACACATCACCAAATATTTCAATACCACATCACATTTCAAATGATGAAGAGCCATGTCTACCACCCACAAAATCATTACAAGTTATTGAAATTTGATTTATTTCCATGGGAAATATACATAAAAAAGAAATGATGCTGTTGAGTTCCATAATAAAAATAAACAAAGTATGCTATGCAACCCAAGCAAATGAACCATCAAATTGTTACATCTAGGCCTTCATTAACTCATTGTCCTAATCGAATAAATATCATTTTATTAGTGCTACCATTTTTACTTTGAACCTTCAACATAAATTACCTTTTCCATATTCCTATTAATAAACCTACTAACGATGCATATATGTGGAAGGTAGCATATGATACACCTATTAGATTGGTTGGGTTTTAAAAACTTGTGTCAATGATTTATGTAGGAAGGACAAACATATATGCGAACAACATTAGAGTATACAATGTTGGGTATAAAAGTTGTGTTAAGTGGATATCATTATTTTAGAGTTTAAAATCAAAGGACATTCAAGGTTTTTTAAAATTCAAATTCCTTTCAAAAATATATATTTGTTAAACAATTTTATCCAATATGATAATAGTAAAAAATGTACAATTGATTATTTATTTAGGGTGTAGTCACAATAAAAGGAGCCATTGGTGGCAAGGTTAGAATCCTTACCAAGATTACAATGTACATGTGATTTTCAATACCAAAATTATATTTTAAATATAATTTTTTTCTAAATATAGTTTTTTGGACTAAATGTATTGATATTAAGACCAAATATGACCCATGTTATAATCAATTTTTAAAAAATTATGATCACAAATTTTTAAGTATTATAGTCATTAAGGACGTTTAAAATTAGAATTAGTAGCATCTTTATACATGCACTTAAAAGGATTCAATACATGTGCATTTAAGAGGGTCAACACAAGTATCTTTTCTATGCCAGAATTCACAATAAATTCGAGAACATTTGATAGAAGTTTAAGTAACAAAAAAAAATTCAATTTTAAAATTATTAAAAAACAATGTGTCAACAAGTGCTTTATGCATGACAAAGGATTCTAATAACAAAATAAAAAGACTTCAAATTCATGGGATTCCAACTTCATGAGTAAACAAACAAAATTTCAGAAGTTAAATAATTATTTCATTAAATAAAATAAATGATTGTTTCAAAATATTGCAAGTATGGTTTCATTGTGATCAACAAGTATTTTTGGTTCCTTTTACTTTAAGGTCATGACTTTCAAATTAAGAATGATTAAAGATCATCTTCGAAAAATTGTTTAACTTTTAATTGCATGCAAAATCTACCCATAACATTAAACTCTAATTGTAATTTAAACTGGTGGAATTCTTTTTGCAGTGTCCTATGACAACCTTCATGGTTATTGTTTTCTTTTCCTAGTATACAAAATTCATTGTCACCTTTTTATTCCCCTTTTTATTTTTTTCCTCCTTCTTTCTTTCAAGACTTCTATTTCTTCTTTCATTCACAACATTGACTTTTCTCTTTGTCTCCTTTTATTGTTGTCACGAGGAGTTTGTCTCCACATCCTTTCTTTTGTTATCTTTCCCCTTCTTTGTTTCCCTTTTATTTTCCTTTCTTTTTTCTCCTCTTTTTCTTTTTCATTGGTTTAAAAAAGGAATAGTGTAAGAATGTTGTAAATTGTAGTTTTTTTTCTTACATTTAAATAAAACCAATGCATGAACACTATGGCTTTAAGAACAAATGTCAACTCCTACCAAACCTCATGTGTTATAATGTGTTTTTTTGTTTCAATGCATGAGCATTGACTCCAAGAGCCAAAATAAATAACTTTTCATAACTTTTATGCATTGCATTATTTTTTTGTTGTTACAATGTTTTTATTTATTTTTTGAATCATGAACATTGTGTTATGTTGTTTGTTTTTGTTGTTGTAACACATTCAAATTTAACTTGTATCATTCATGCATTGTCACTAGTACAAAAGTGAGGTGTAGTTCATTAGCCTAAATCATTATATGACCTTAAAAGTGAAATAAGTTCATTACACTTTAGTGATTTCACCCTTGTTAAAGTTATTTCACTATAATATCATTATGTAAACATCATGTTTCACTACTAATTGACATAATTCACTTTAAGATTTTATTGTGTTAAATAGGTTTATTTTTATGTTATTTTATGATATACCTTATATTATTTTAGGTTAACTTAATTATTTTAATTTATACCTATGTTATTATAAGTTGTTATAAATTATTATACCCTAAATTATTATACATTATTCTACATTAAAGTATCATAACTAACTTATTATAAACTTTTTATTTTAAATTATTTTAAATTAAATTATTCAACTAACCTTAAATTATATCTTAGGTTATTTTATTTTAAGTTAATATATGTTATTTCAAGTTATATTTTAGGTTATTATAAGTTATTTTATCCTAAGTATAATAATTTAAAATATAATATAATGACCTATGGTAAAATAACCTAAAATAGTCAATAATAGCTTATGAAAAATAATTTTACCTACAATAAAATAACTACTAATATCCTATGATAATATAACCTAGAATATTTAAAAATAATTTATACTAAAATGTCAATAGTTATAATATAACCTAAAATAACAAAAAAATTGCCACAAATAAAATAACCATTAACATAATAACCAATAATAGCCACCAATATAATAGCCACAAATAACATATGGTAATATAACCTAAAATAGTCAATAATAACATAAAATGAAATAATATTCAATAGCCAAAAATAGTCTACAATAATAAAAAAATAGGTTAAGGTGAAATAACCAAACATAACTTAGAATAACTGAAATTCACCTAGGGTGAAATAACTAAAAATAACCATAAATAATTGATCCATAAATAGTTGTAAATAATTTAGGGTGAAACAATTTAAAACAATGAAAAGTAACCCTATGATAATTGAAAATAGTTTAACATAGGTAGTATTATTATATTAACAAAACATTTATTCATTTATTTTTTATTTTTTTTTTCAAAAAAATGGTCATTGAAATGTTATTGATTATTTTACATTTTCAAAAGGAAATAAATGTAATTATGCACATTATTGAAATAATTTAATTTAATTTAATCATTTCATTTAAAAAAAATTTCAATAAGATACGACTTTTCAAAGTTTATGTTTTTGTAATGTTTGAAATGAAATATTTGATAAATAGAATGCAACGTAACACATTATCACAACAAATGTGATGGCTTGATGATAAAAATGTTTACTTCTATCCTAAAAATTACAAGATCAAACTTCACAAATAGTGTGTTTATGGTTTACAGTGATAAGTTGACTGAATATTCTCTTATGTAGTTCCTTAAAGTAGATGCCTACTTAGGTTGATAACATGGTTTATGTACTTAAGTTTAACCTAACCTAGGTAATGACATGTGTCAATAATTCATAAGTTGAAAATCATGAAATTATCAATAATATTAAATATCACATTAAATATTAAATAATTTATATTTAATTGATTTCCATGATACTTAATTAATTAACTAGCAAGTGAAATGGCTTGATAAATTTGTATTTAACTATGTACTAATGAACCAATTCACTGTCTATAGCAATTGATCCTTGTTTACTAGGGGGTTGACCAATTTCACCATGGTAAAAGTGTCCAAATTCATTCAAAATTTAGTGAAACCTAAAATGAACTAAGACGCATTTTGGTGTAATGTATGTAATATTTTTTATTGTCTCTTTAGTTGTTATAATGCATGAACATTCTAAACAATTGATCATACATTGTGCAAGGAACCAAGCTTTCCTTATCATGATGCTCATGCATTTTGTTTTGTTGTTTCAAAGTTTTCATAATACAATAATTAAATATTTTATTTGAAAACAACACTCATGTTTTGCATGGAGATAATTTAGTTGCTCACTACACATGAGTGTTGCATTGTTGTTGTTTTATTTTTTATGTAGTGTTGCTGAACTACAAGTAACCAAGCTTGGTTCTTTGCAACATAGGAACACAATATATTTTTAATTTTTTTCCTTTGTTACCACCACAAACAAAAGTTCAAGACATGTCAACTTGGATGATCATTGCCACCATCAAACCCACAACGAAAAAACTCACCCCCTCACAAATAACAACAACAAAACAAAAAGTCAACCTACATGCAAAATGAAAATCAAATCAAACCAAAGAAACAAATTAGAGAAAAATGTATTGTTTTGATAAGTACACAAGTTTGATATTTCTTTGTTATTATGATTTACAACAAATATTACTAGCCAAGCTCTCTCATGAACTCATGCATCAACAACCACAATTTGACAAAATCATTTAAAAGTAAGTATATTAAATGAGGGTATTGTTTACTCCCTTGCTATGTGTCATATTAGAGTTTGCAAGAAAAACATGAAAATATTGTATTCATTTTGCCATTATACCACTTGGGCTCCACATTGTTGTACACACTACCAATGACAATTTTCTTTCTTATTATGTTCCCATACAATTATCAATAATTCATCATTATTTATGTCAATGTCAAATTTAATTTTAATTAATACAAATATCATGGACATGAAAAGGCACATGTTAATTTGCCTTTTTCATATTCATGTTTGTGGGTAAGGAAAGAGGTGAAAAGATGGTTATTAGGAAAGGAGTGAGGTAGCTAGACTTGAAAATGTCTTAAAATTGTCCAGGGATAAGTATACCAAAGATTATGCAAAATCAATAAGGAGCTTAGGAAAGATTATAGAAAACCACCAATATACCAGTTCCTTGAAATTCTCATCATTGGAATTTGTGATTATAATTACAAACTAAATGAAGGTAATGGACTTTGAAAATTACACATGGTTGAAATGCTCTTATTCGAAGGCTACTCATTTCTTTATGCACCCTAGATGTAAGTATTACAATGTGCCTTTGGATGCCTTTTTTCTATTTCAATGCTTGCATCCAAAGTTGCCCTTCTATAATCATCGGAGGATAGTTGGGACCACATCCCCTAAAATGAAGTAGGTGGCTTCATGTAGGTAGGCAAGCATGGTACTATGTAAGTGAGGACATTTGGGCCTTCAGTTGGTCGGCAAGGGAGGAAGGACATTAGTAGGAAGGAGGGGAAGAAAAGTAAGATTTGTTTTTTGAAAAAAAGTAAGTGCATGTACGTAGAGTATTAAATAGACTAATTGCGCTAATCAAAATTGATTACTTAGGGACAAGAACCAAAGGGCAAAAATCCTAATTCAATCACCATGCATGCAAGCTTGTGTGTTCGTGCACATTGGTACACCAGGGCCATGTATATGGGAATGAAATGACCTAAATGAGAGGCCAATGGTTGAGAAACCCACACAAAGCCCACTAACATATTTTAAGATTTTAATTTTCTCAAATTTTTAAAAAAAATTGTGAAGGAAAATGAAGAATGTTTTGGAACTTTTTGATATGGAATGTTTAAAACTAATTAATTATTCAGTAGACTTTATTTGGCCATGTACTACATACAGCATCTTGTATACATTTCAGTTCAATTATAACCCTCCTATTGACACTCAGGACTTTAGAAAAGAAGGACACTGGTCTGGATGGTACACCTTTGACTAGTTAGCTCTTTATGTGTACTTTTGTGAATCTTGTGTATTTCATATGTAGAGATATGTTGTATGCTTTACAGATCTGCTCAGAAAGACGGACACTGGTCTGGATGGTACACCTTTGACTAGTTAGATCTTTATGTGTAATTCATATGTAGCGATATGTGTATGCTTTACCGATTTGCTCTGATGTTTTCTTCTTCTTCTTCTTCTTCGTTCCATGATTATTAGGGAAATAACCACCGGGTATCACTGGAAAAAAATGGGAAGAAAATTGGGGGGTGTTTGCCAAAACATAAACATATGCTCATTTGGTGTAGTGTATTTGCAGATACCTTTATAGAGGGTACAAAACCTGTGAGCATTTCGCCAAATGGAATGCCAACAGAGGCAGCCATTCTATTTTTTGAAACAGCTGGGATCATTTTTTCCCCCTTGTGATACCCAGTGGGTACCAATTGGGTACCTGCCAGGTATCATAGGGTATTTTTTTGAAAACAAGTGACAGTCTTTATGCCATGTAAAGTCCTCATGGGTGAGCTTTACCAGATTTGGGCCCTTGCTTGCCTCTGCCATATGGGGGCCCTTAATTCCCGTAAAGATTGGCCCTGGGGCTTTAACCTGTATTTTGAAGTGCCCCTCAAAAGAGCCAAGGAAAACATATGCTGAGTAATATTCCCTCCAATTAGACTATGCTGAGTAAGATGCCCTCCAATTAGACTAAACAAATGGAAGCAGGTCTTTCTACTGAGAGAGGAGGTTGCATTGTAGTTTTAAGAGGTGTGCTTCATTGAAAGAGTAAAAGTTGAATTCGAATGAGGAAATTTAAGTTATTGGCAGAAACTTGATGTGATTTTCGTTGAAACTTCGATATCCTAGTGGAAGATTGTACTTCAATTTCCAGAAGCAGAACTACTTGATATGTACATATCAATTTTTTTTTGGGTGTCAATTTTGTGATGTAGCCAAAGTGGTGATCTTAGCTAAATTTGGCTATAATTAAGATATGAAATTTTTAACAAAAAATTCCTTTTATATCAGTGACTACCTATTAAAACCAGATATAGAAATTACCTTTGTGCATTTTCTGAATCAGTGGTGTGTTTATAAATAAAGTTTTGCAAGGTTATTACGTAAAGCAAGACTTGCTGCAAAATTGGTGGCATAAAGGTGTTCAACAAGCTGTATGTTATAACATGCCACTTCTGTATTTAGGCAACCCAGTTTGAAAGCGCTTTTTACTTGAATTAAAAACAATGAAGTTATCTAGAAAGTCACCCCCTATTTCACCCCCTATCTCCTCTGCTTTGGCCCCTATCTTTTCTTTTAGTGGTATCCGCAAAGTAAAATTATTTATTAAACTTGTGTATGAAATATTGAAACTCAACACTTAATGCACAAGGTTCGAGAATAATTATAGTACTTGTGCAAGTAGGAGCAGTGAAAATATATGTAATAGTAGTGCAGGCATCCAAGAAAAAGGAAATGTAAATCACAAGCAAATTTAGGATTGAAACTATGTATGTTTATTACATAGTTATGGAAATCTATGTTCTTTGTTGCATAAATATTTTTTCACCTTTCCATTGTTTATGTATAACTAGTATGCCACACCATTTTCCTATCGAACTTCACATAAACTACACCAAAACCTTTCAAAATTAAAATTGCGATTCCTTTCATAATTCTATTCCATGAAAGTTTACATTCATACAACAACTTATTTCTATCAAATGAAGGTGTCTCGAAAGGTTACAAACACCCATTTATATCCTAACCAAAAGGAAATTAAACAAGAAATGTCCTAAAATCTACACATCACATGGCTCCCCATGTCATTTCACATGCATAATAAAGTGTCAAAGACTTTTCACATGACTTTCACATAAATTATCATGTGAAAGTTAAACATTATGACCAAATCATAATTAAACTATTAAATCATATTAACAAGTAAATCACCAAACTTATACATTAAACAATTACAGAGGTAATAATTTAATTACATCAAGTTACAAAAACATAAGTATGAAATTCAGTTTATGACCAAAATTGGTGAAAAACCTAGTTTGGGTCCTAGTTATTTCCTGTTGTAAAAATTTCACTCCTAGTTACATGTTTGATACCCTATTATGCTGAAACTGGCCATTCTTGCCCCCTAATTGCCTGACTTTACAAATAATTTTAATGTGTTTATAATTTGGTTGGAAACTTGACGAATGATAGATAGTCTTTCATTGTTAAGGAAATATCATAACAAAAACAAGACCAAAAGAATGGTTGCATTGCGGATATGCCAAAAAACTGTTCAAATGATGGGATGAACACTATCACAATTATACTAAAAAGTTTCCACTCTAGCAATAAGAACTCATGTACCTCGTATTTTGAATGAAATGTAACAGTCAAATGATGTGAAAATGTTTTTCTTTTTCTTTTTGCACTAAAGATATCTTTCCATTAGGGGGTTGTATGATAAAATCTCTCATAATAATCTTTTTTCATTATATTTTTTAATCTAATTGGGCTCATAGTCATTTCACAACTCTCACAGCTCCACATTTAACAAATCGTGAGTTACCATAGGATGACATTTGTGACCTTTTTTCATTAAAAATTACGTGCAACTAAAAGGTACCTAGAAAATAATTAAATTGTTAATCTATGAACATTCATTGATTGAATTTTTTAGCACATTATAATGAAAAGCAACTCTTACAACAAAACCCACAATAGTGGTTTTTCATAAGGTTGTTGTGATCACAACTTGTTTTGTGTAACTCTAATCATAGTAGCCCAATGAGAAGAGACCATAAGACCTTAGGGTACTCCTTAAGGACTAAGTTGGGTAGTGACAATGGTAAAACATTACACTAAATAGAAATAACTAAATAATTGTTTATAATTGAACTAATCTTAATGATTGGCCCAAGTGATGAGACAATAATAGTTTCTTATTTTATATTGTGAGCTTTTCACTAAAATAGATGGGGGAAGGGAAAATTTTATGACCATATCTTGAACAAGTATTGGTGCAAGCACAAATAGGGGAGCATTGATGGAGATGCTCTTAGGATATCCTTATTTTGATTTGGTAAGATTTAAGAATTTCAAATTGTGCAACCTAAGCCATGGGTGGTGTTGTAATGTAGCCAATTGAGGTGGTTCAAAAATATGGTTTTCTTTAAATGAAATAATTGTGTGCATCACCCAACAATCTCTCCAAAAAAACGCCTTCAACATCTGATTGAACAATTGAATTTAGATCCCAATTGTCAATTTGGATGAACCAACCCCTACACTTGTACAATGGTAAAAATTCTCAATTTTTTGGGTTGCTTCTAAGCAACACCAACAATCTATCCTAAGAGCATCATTATTGGCAATGGCAATTTGATCCGAAATAGTATATATCACATCCAAACTTCCATGGGTCCAAAGTTGAAAGAAGTCCCCTAGGCCCACATTTGGTGTTATTTTTTCCTCAGCCTCCCCCATAATCATGAAAAATTGAAAAGTAAAAGTTGAGAAAATATTTAAATGCCACTTCCCCAACACTTACTTAACTTTTTAAAAATGTGTTTAGGGTTATCTAGATATTATCATCGTGGATGGTAGTGAGCAACAAAAGAAAGCATTCACACCTAAAACTTCAAAGGTTGAAATTACATTAAAATCATTAGTATTACATCTACCTAATGACACAAGTGGTGGTTGCAATTACAATGTGTCAAAGGCAAATACGACAATTGCTTCGAAAGCATAGCAATTAGGTTTCACGAGACACACACTCTCATTCACAAACACACAACGAACATGATTCCAATGCACTTCTTATATATTGAACTTCTTTGCCTTCCTTTATGCAGCGAGATTGTAGGAACAAGAACCATGGTGGCCTAAGTAACAAATAGAAGAAAAGAACGCATGAAACATGTGCAAGCGAAAGGAAAGAAACAAAGGATAGAATGGAGCACTTTGGGTTCAACATAATGAGCAAAAATTGAAGTTTGGGTGGTGCATTGGGCCCACCATCATTGATGTGTTCTTGAAACAATAGGAAAGGTTTTTTTTAAAAAAAATTTAAGGGCTTGATTGGGCTTTGGCACCCTAGTGTTTTGAGTGTAGCCTTTTTATTTTGTATGGCTCCCTCTTTGCATCTTCCATAGGTTCAATATGTCCCTTGTCCACATTGCCCTGACTTTTATACTTCATACGGCCTCTTAAGGCATGTCAAGAGTGCTCATCCTCACGCTAGCCTCGTCTCCCAAGCTAACCAAGTTCCTTTGTATTTGTAAATGTCTTCCCCTCTTGTGTTACACCTTGGTTTTACCCCCCTTGCTTCTGGGGTTGGCTTTGAGCTTAATCTAACTTCATTTTGGGGTTGTTTGAGCCTCATTTCACGTGCCTTTGATTATTTCATAGGATCTTTCAAGCCATCCAAGACAAGATCAAATAGGCTTTTGGTTTATCCCTTAACCGAATTACTTGAAATCTCTTGTTGTCATGTTGGTGTTTGTGCTATACTTGAGGAGGTTGTTCAAATTAACGACATGTTTTTACCCACCCTAGGAGGTTTATGATGGGCAATTGGTATTCCCTTCAAACTGAATCCTCTTATGCTTCATGTGTTCCCTATTCCCATTGCTCATTGAACAATTCTTCAATCATTCATCTTCACCAATGTGTAACTTTGGGTAAAACCGAAAAGTACAATTGTGCTACTAGAGCTCTTTAGCCCATCACACCAACTATTCTCCTACAAGACACCATTATAGCTTTACATCAACTACACCCCTATCGCAACCCTAGCCTTGGGTTTGCGACCAAGGCAATGGGTTGCAAGGTTACGGGCCAAAAAGGAAGCTCGGGAGTCATGTTGCATGCTCCCGGGAGTGCGAGAGAATGTGACAGAATAAGCCCTCACACTCACAAGGGAACTCCCACTTTGGGGAGTTGGAGTCCCGATGGACTCTTGAATGTTCAAAGAACAATTATAGGGGTCAAAACCCAATGGATTAAAGAGTTCTTTATATCATTAGAAAGCTATTAAAAACGTACATGTGTAAAATGGGCTCGCATCACCCATTTGGACATTTGAAACACAAGTTATGGGCAAAAGAAAGGCCAGGAGTCAAATTAACAGTTTGACTCCCGACCATTAAAAGTTGGGAATCGACCCGATTGACTTACGTGTAGGTGACGTGCGACATATCGTTGGAAAGCTCCCAACAAGGGCTACAACTTTTCTTCAGACCTCATCTCAATCCAAGGTCTACACACGACGTTATGGGCCCCCAAAGTCATGGGAGTCCCAACTTTGGCAATTTCGAGACTCCCGTCTTGGGACAAAATGTCATTTGGATGTGGGCCTCATGAAGAAGCACAAAGTATATTATAAGGGGGAAGGTGGTGGCTTCCCCCAAGTCCAGGCCGTGGTGAGTCTTGTGAATCCGAATTGCTCATGGCTCATCCTAGCACCAAAAGTGTTCCAACTATGCACTAACCACTTTGTGTTGGTTTTGTGCAGGCCTGTGTGAGTAAGTGAAGCTTGTTAATTCTTCCTAGTCCCATCCGGGAGCTCCAACACGCCCTTCTACCCCTCCAAAGTGTTGCAAGCCAGGGAACATGCCCCAACTCCTTGTTCTTTCGTTATTTTTATGTTTAGGACTCACATTTGAGTCCTTCAAAGAGTTGGGAGCGCGTCATCCAACATCAACGCGAACATATTGTGACCTTTATTTTTTCAATGCAACCTAAAAGAAAAAGAAAGGTTTCAAAACATCCAACACCCACTATTTCATGTGATGAATTATTTGTTCCAATTCTTAATAAAAAACAAAAGCTTCTAACCTCACCAAAATATCATGAATAATCACAAATGCAATGTTTTGGTAAAAGTCATGGTATGTAAAGATGATGGAAGTGCATGGCATCTCCAATGAACCAATGCCTTCAACTTCTGTTCAAAACACAATCAACAACAATGGGGGACAAAACTTTAATATTTGTGTAACAAACATGTTTTTTCATGATAATTATGACATCAAATTTATGGGGAACAATAGACCCCTTTTAGCATTTAATGTGCAAGGCCAAGATTTAAAAACCTATTGTTTGACTATGACAAAAGATAAAATGTATAATCTAATTTTGAATAAGATTGATAGATTGGTTGTTTTCACTTGATAAAATGCCCAAGTGACCGAATTGTGGAATGAAGCTTGCATGAAAAAGCTTGTTTTCTCAAATCTATCAACTACACCTCATAAACACAACATTCTCAATAGGTGTATGGTCTTTAGCCTGTTTGGCCTCACCTTCAATATTGTTGTTGGCAAAACATGTAAAAACTTGTGGGCAACTAAAATCATACACATTAAAAAGTTCTTACAAATCAACCAAATCATTTAAAGATTCCATGCAAGTTAAGAAATGCAACTTAAAAGGGAAGAGGTGAGATGAAAAGACAACAAAACAATGGCAGTTTGGAACTTTCAACAAGCTTAAAAGCTTGAAAAAAAACTTGATGAATGTGCTACAACAAAATGGGTAGTTGATGAAACATTCAACAAGTGTTATGCAACAAATCAATCATTTGATGGAGGTTTTGGCAATCGTTGTAGTCCAAGTTGGTTACTTGACAAAGTTTGTGGCGAATGTTACAAAAAATTGTTCATTTGATGAAACTTTTGATGACCCCAATGAAGGATTGAGCACAACAAGAGACCTAGGGCATCCATGGAAAGTTTCAATGGCCTTGAAAAGAGTACCTTGAAAGGTTAAAGTGACACATCAAAAGTTATGGAAGCTTTTGGCAAGCTTGACAACTTGAGAGAGAAATTACAAACACACTTTTGAAGCATAAAACTCACACACACACATCTTTTTGGCAAGCACCAAATAACACATGCACATAGAAGTTTTCGACAACTTTGAAAACTTAAAAGCTTGAACAAAGGGAGGAAAAACAAAGCACACACTTGAAGCATAAAACACAAAACAAGCAAATGTAATATGCAAAAACTTACTTTCATGTGTTCCAATGTTGCTTGCACTTTCCATGAACTTTAACAATCTTTTATTGCCACCATTGAGAACTATGAATTTTTTAGATTGATGCAATAACACAACAATGTTCAACCTTCATTTCCAAATCAATCAAGAGAAAATGACTTCATGCTCCTACCAATTGAAGTTCTCAGAAAGGTCTCAAGTGTTATGTGCTCCTTTTCCTAACCCTTAAACCTAAATTAAAAATACACCCGTGCTAAGTATGAACCTAGGGATTAAACCAATTGTTACTCAAATACCCAACCGCATATTCAATCTTGGGTTAATCCTAGTCATGATTATTTTAAACGTGTGAATGTTGTATACAAAGGTAGGGGTGAATCCCAATTCTGTGCTAATTTTAGTTTTAACTTATATATACTTAGTGGGTTTTTTTGCCAAACTTGATACCCACCCAACATTAATGTTTATTATTTTTGGGTGAAGATGTTTTAAGAGATGAATTGCATAACATATTTGAATAGTTTCAAACAAAAGCCATAGATGCAACATGTTAGAATGTTTTATATGTCTATGTTAGGCCCACCCAGTGAATTTTCGGGTACTTGATTGAAAATTGGTACAAACTTGAACACCTCAAGTTTATTCATTGTTAATGACAGATAATCACTTCAAAACATGGGAAAAACAATTAGGCAAATATCTTGCCACTTCTTCTTAAGATACACAAATAAATTGCAATAAATAACTCTATAACATCTCCAAAGCTAACAATCAAAATAGCAAGTAATAAAGACAACTTTAACACAACATAACAAATATTCCTTGAGCAAAAACAAGACTCTCTTTCATTACAAGTGTTTTAAAGTGCCAAAATTATTACAATCGCATTAAAAACAAAAGACCAAAAAAGACCCTTCGACCTTCCTCAAGAGAAAATTTCAAGGCTATAAGAAAACAGTGGGGGTCCTAAAAATTTGAAAATCCTTCAAAATCCTCCTAAACTCCTAGTTACCTAATCTTATCCTACACCTAGAATTTGGAGGTGGAGTCAAAAACTATAGTTAATTTTTTGGTTTTATAAATAAACATCTTTCAAAATCAATTCAAAACCAATTTTTGGTCATGTATAATTTTTGGTTACATCGTAAAATTGATTCTATCATAAAATTAGTAAAATGATTTTTAGTTCCAAAACTACAACTTCTCAAAATTGGCTTGGAAAACTTTCTAGCCTTAACAATTTGCGAAGAAAAAATAAACAAGACAACATGGCCTTTTCAAAATAACAAAACATAATATCCATTTTTCAACTTTAGAAAGTTTTAAATTATGTTGTAAAATGTTAAATCATTGTCAAATTTATCTTGATCCTTCTAAATTTTTGCATGTGTAGTGTGCCTTAACAATAAGGTGGTTTTGAAAATTTGAAACTATAAGTAAAGAAAATTGAAATGAAAATATTAAAATGTGTAATTATATTGACAAATAATCCATTCATGGCATAATGACTTTCCTTGAAACTAAATATTTCCTTTACTAGATCAAAAACTTCTTATTTAAATGTGCATTTTTATGGAACATGCCCTTCCAACATATCCACATTAGAGTTATTTTTAAGCAAAAACATTCACCTCTTTTTAACCTAAATATTTGGGTGATAAAGAGGTATTAATTTTTTGAAATAAAAAATTCACAAATATTTCATAAAAAAAGTTTCCATCCACAATCATGCAAACAAAAAAAACATGGTTTTTGCATTTCCACTGTCAAAATGAAATTGTGATTTGCACATTCAAATTATTATTTTTAGTTAAATTGTTAAATTATCACCCTACATGTTGTCAATTTTGAAACTTAATCCCCTCCCCCAAACCTATTTTCACTAAACCTTCCCTTCTTTCAAAACTTGTTTGAATTAAATCCTCCCTTCGACCCTCTTTTCAAAACCCATCTTTGTTTGTCATTGTTAAAATTTGCAAGCCTCAAGCACCAAATGTTCAAGAATTGGGAGTCAGTGCAACTTTCACCATTCATTATTCCATGCTTAATGTTCATTCTTGAATGATTGAATCTCAAAGTGACACTTGTTCCTTAAAATGATTTAAAATTGTTGCAATAGCTAGCTTGCTCAACACAAGGTGAGATGGCAAGGTTGTGGCTCAACATTCAAACTTCAACTAAAGTTCACTAACCATTAAACTAGGTTGTTACACCTTCCAAGGTTCACCATTCGAACGTCCTAATTCTAAAGGCCTTATATGCCCATTGGTTTTGGAATCATTATCTTTGTTGTTGCTTAGGACTTAGTATTCATTCTGAAACCTTTAGAACCTCAACATTGTTGTATGTGCATTGTGCAATCCCCATTGTTGACTCTTGTGTTTCATCAATATTGTTGTGCATGCATTGTGTACTTTCAATTCATGAGTTTCATCAACATTATTGTGTGTATGCAATGTTATGTGTGCATGATGTAAGTTCAATTCATGAACATCAAATTTTGTCGATGTTGTTGTGTGTGTGTTTTGAAATGCTAATACATGAGCTTCATCACTCAATCTTGATGCGTCAAACATCAATGTGTTCATTGTTGAACCCCAAGTTCTTGAAGGTTTGACAAACATTAGTCAATGTTTGTCCTTTGTGTGTGTAAAGTCACCAAAACCCAAATCCCTTTGTGCACATAAAACTACCTAAACCCAAATCCAATTTTTGATTCACTCAACATTCATCTACAATTTTTTGTCGAACAATAAGAATTTCTTTTATTTCTTTTAAATAAAAAACTTAAAACAAATATCGTGTGTTTAAGAATTTCAAAACTTATAAAAAAAATTAATGTGTTTTGTGCAATTTCAAATCTCCATTTTCAATTCATCAAGGTGCATTGTTACATTAGTGAGTTGTGATTTGTTGGTTGAGAGTTGAAACCTTAAAAACCTTTCAAGCTCTTAGTATGTATGTATTATGTAGTAAGTAGGAGCTTGGATTTCTTATATGCACATTGAAAATTAAAGATGAATAATAGTAAACACACACAACACTAGTTAATAATTTAGTAGTAAGTAATGGTAATGAGTCACGAAGTTGTGACTTTAAAATTTTAATTCCATGTTCTAATTTTGATTTCTTGTGTGAGGTTGTAGGTAGTGGGCACACCATGTAGGCATTTTTTGTTTGAAATGTTATAAAGTTACAAACTATTATGAAATGTTGCAATGTGCATTGTGCACTCAAAACTCTTCTTGCAAATCTACAAGATGAACCTTTTCTATTAAGCCTTTTGGATTTTCACTTTTGAATTAATTTTTCTATTTGAAATTTGTATCAACTTGCATTTTTTATTTCAGTCATGGCCTCATGATTGTAAGTTCCAAATAATTTGAAATTTAAGTTTTTTTTGTGGTCAAGTCCTAAGAAAAGCCCTTTCATTTGATGAATTTGTTTCTTTTGGTGTACATGAATTTAATCACATTGTTGAACGAAAAAATCAATAACAAAACCATGTGACAACTATTTCACTTTAGAGTTTTATTGAAACATTTAAAATTTTTCTGAAAACCCTAACCCTATTTTATTAAGGATGTGCATGCTCTTAATCGAAAAAAACAAAATCTTTTTTGATACTAATGTGAGTCCTAAGTTTCAAGATGATTGGGCTTTAAAAATGCCATGGGCAAAATGCAACTTCAATGAAGTTGGGCTAATTACTTTTGTCAAATGTCATGTTTGTTCCAAAATTGAAAAGAAAGACAAGGTTTTGGTGGCCAAGTGCGATTTCATCAAGAAATATGTTAATAAAAGGAAAAAATTTAATGGTAAATGGTCTATGGATCCAAAATTTGGGCTTGCAAAAAATAAAACTATTGATGTTCAATTTTCAACAATAATTGTCCTCTATTAACTTAGTTTAATTATGTAATAGACACAAGCAAAAACTTATTCAATTTACCATTGTTTTCAATCTCCTAAGTAAAGGTAAGTCAATGATAGATTTTGAGGATTTATAACATTTGTTTAAGTTTTTAAAAACTCAATCTATCCCCCAAAAATATTGGTTTGATAGGGCTAGTTGGGAAATGGTAGAACACATAGACCATGAGGTGAGAAAAGTGACTAAAGTTGATGTCTAGAATGCCAAGTTTGTATTTCTTACTCATGATGAAATCACATCCATGGATAATGCAAGTTGGAAAATGTGCATGGTTATATTGTGTAAGATTAATGTTGGATACATTGTTGTTGAATGTCCAATAAGTGTTTTCTAGATCAAGAGCTAAAGCTTGAGTTTTTTGTCATGAAATGTTTTATGACACAATGGGTTTGAAGGAAAAAAAGTTTACTTCAAAGTTTGGTTGTTTTGGTGTTGATGGGTCAACACCTTCCAAGGCCTTCAATCTAGAATCATAGTTCAAATCCAATGTTGATATGTTCATTTTGGCATTAATATACATCGTATGGCTCATCAAACAAACTTAGCGATATAAATCCTCTCAAACTTACTTTTGGTTTCTCGCATTGAAGTTTTTTACATTGTGTCTATGCTTATTTTGGCGGTAGCCTTAAAACACACTTGGAATTTGCCAAGGTGTTGTCAAGGTAAAGTAGACCAAAATTTTGTCTTTTCGAAATCCAATTAAAAAATGGAACAAGTTTTAATATGCACATAAGAAAGTGGATTCAAAATATTTTGAAACATAAAGATAAAATCATAAGTCATTACATTTAGTTTATGCAAAGTTGAATACAAAGTTTGAAAAACTTTGGTATCATAAAAATAGGTTGAAAGTACGTTTGAAATTAATTAGGCTCAATGGTGTCAAACCTACTTCATATTAATAATTTGATAATACATCAGTATCTTTTAAGGCTCCACTAAGTTGAAAGTTTTTTTTAAAAATATTTCATCTACATGTAGCCCATTTAGTAAAATTAGACATTTTGTACAAGTATAAACATTTTTAAAAATTCTACTTAATCCTACTTTCAAGATGGGATTTTTCAACATTAAAATATAAAATGAAAGATTATCATCATATTAATTATTGTACTAAAAAAAGTTTTATTTTCAATACATAAAGAAAATCATGGCTATAAATAATTTTTGACACTTCATAGTGAGTCATCTATTTTACTTGACTCACACCCAACAAATTGGTAAAAATCATGGAAACAAAGGGTAGCAAAATAATGCAAAACATAAAAAGTAAATGGACATCCATGCTTAATCCTATCAAATGTGTGTTGTCTAAATATTGCACTAATCTCATGAATATTTAGATGCACTTGTAATAACATGTGCCAAATTTTACTTGTGTTTCCTTACTAATGTTGAAACATTGCTAAGGTTAAATGTTATTACGCCATTGCTGGAAACAATGCATTCTTTGATCAAATTTGCACAAATGTTCAACATTTTTTGTGTGTGATTTTATTGCAATAGTTGAAATTTGTGAAAGGGATGTATAATGAATGTATTATGACATCCATTCCTCTTTCCAAGGTGATGTGTTTATGAATTTCTAAACCTTGATTAATTGTGCTCATGAGAATAGAAATCTTTGTTGGATTACTAATTTAAATACAAAAACAAATCATTTGGCATTTGAGTTTGTTGGCCAACATATTTGGGCCACATTCTTAGATCAAATGGGGGCATCCAAATTTGTTACAAGACATGATTTTGTAAAAATGGTGGCATCTATGAAAAAGCAATGTGAAGAAGTTGTTAGTAATCTTATTATAAAATTACAAGGCCAATTCCTAGCCTAGAACTTGATCGATGGATTTGGTAATGTGTACCCCCAATATTGGCTACAATTAGAGCTTGAAACAAAGTTTGTTACTTATTTGGTAGTTCTCAAATATGCCCTTTATTAGCTTAAGAAGTTAGAACTTGAAGTTATGGTTTTGATAACTATTTTCAATCAAAACTTTTGACGTGCAAAGATCTATGTTTGTCATTACCATGAAGAATACTTCAAAATTGGTGATGCATAAGCTTTTGATGTGAACCCATTTACCAAGTTACATGGAGAACCTTTTCTTCATTTGTGTACATCAAGTTGGTGGAAATTGTTATTGTAAAAGTTATTGGTTCAATTGAGGAGGAGAGATGTTTTTTTGTGTTGATCTTCATGAAAAATAAAGTACAAAATAGACTAACCATGCATTTGGAGCTAACCATTCAAATGTTCAACGAAAAGTTCTTCACATTGTAAGATTTTCTTTCCGAGAAACAAATCAAAGTTAGAAAGATAATAGAACTCAATATGGAGTTTGAAGGTTGCCCAAGTTTCACATTTTTGTCCTATTTTATCATGATTCCCTATGCTTAAGCCTTTTTATTGTTTTTTTTTCCAATCTAATTGAATATGGGAATGCTTGGAAAGTTAGAAGTTGGTTGTTTGGCCACCAAAGGTGGAAAATTGCCCACCAAAGTTTAGACTCATGGGTTCTTTAACCTTGAACATTACAAAAATCTATTAAGTTTTTTTATGTAATTAATGTTGCTCAATGGATCAATGGCTCACTAGTATGAACCTATGATATCATTGTATCATATTATTCAATGGTTGTGGGCCATGGTTGATGGCATGGGCAATAGGCATATGGCTATTAGTTTCAAGCTAGTAATTTTTAATGGTTATTACAATTTGAATTTTGATATGAAATATGATGGCAATTATAAATTGAAAATTGTTGATGAAGATACATGAACTACCATTTGTTTCCATGAGTCATGTTTTTGGGATATGGAGATTCCCAAACCTTCAACCAACCCTTTTTGGGCCTTCTGGAGTTAATATTTGTTTTTCATGATGAACTAATGTGTTTTTTAGTGCAAGTTATTATTTATGTTACAGTGGGCATGGCCTTTATGGATTGGGGTTCAATTCCCCCATATAGCTTTGTCGCCACAAATTGGAAATTTAAAATCACATAAAATTTGATAAAAATTTATACTCCAAAACTTATTTTTTAAATTATCCTTTTTAAAATCAAAATAGAAAAAATCATTTTTTTAATTGCAGAAAAAATTCCAAATTTCCTTGCCATGTAGTTGGATAATTCAAAACAAAGTAATCCATGTTACAATTATAGCTCATAGAGAAGATCCCATGTAGCCAACTCAACAAAAATTTAAAAAATGAAAAACAACATTAATGAACACATAATATTCAAAATGTCACTCGACATTGGGTCAAATCCAAATTCAAAATTCTACTTGTAATATTTTCCAATTAACATTACTTTTGGCCCAACTAAATTTAACCAAATTTATATTTGTGTTGGTGGTTGATTCCACATACATTTGAAAAGAAGTTGAGAATTTAGAGTCATTTAACCCCAAAGCTTTAAGCTTGCTACAAGGGTGGAACCATATTGATACGTAATTCATCATCCATTTGGCCAAATTTAACCATATGTACATGGATATCATAGCCATTTGTTGTATACTAGCCAAGAAACTTACTAGCCACCATCAATGTAGCAAATAAACTATACATATATAAACCCATTTTAACATCTTCAATGCTATAATCCTCACCAAGCCTTTAGCCTCATGTTGGCCCCCATGCATTAAAGTAGCTAGTAAAATTTGAAATTCCAATAATAAATATGCATTGTAAACACATTTATAAAACAAGTTGAAGCATTTGATTTTTGACATAGGCTAATAAATCAACAAAGTGGTGGCATTATGTTAATGTTGATGAACATGAACAATAAAAATTGGAAATAACAACTACAATCTTCAAGTTGTATTAGTAACCTCATTAATTCTTGAAGAGTAAACATTGATTTTTAACTAAGTCCTGATTCCTAGGTTACATAATTATTATTTCATACTTGGAAGTGGGGGTAGTTGCACCCTAGAATGGACCAAAAATGGTAGATGAAAACTCCATAGAAGTAGCTCTTTAAAGAAAAATTGAATAGTGAATGATTGTTCCAAATATATGAGTTGTAGGATCTTCATGTACCTTTTCCATCCTAGCCACATAATCTAAAAACCTTGTACTTGAGTTAAAAGAACCCTGCAAAGGTGTCAAATGAAATGGGCAAACATTTCAAATTTCAAACTTGTGGCACCATCGTTTGGTCATCATTGAGCCTTAGTGTTTTGCATTTTGCATGAAGGTTTGCACGCTTGCACCATTGCACTCAACAGTTAGAGCTTGTCATGATTATTGTGCATTATTTGTCTTGTTACAAAAATAGATATTACCAAAAATTATTGTTAAGTACTTAACTTGGTAATCATGGTGAATGATGTTATTCCTACTACGAGCAAGGGAAAAAGCCAGGGGAGTGCAAAGAAAGTAAAGGTGGAAGGATATTACAATTTTCCTACAAACAAACCAAGGTTTGCATCTCCGCTATATGCTGAAATTCTTAAACTAAAAGATGGGAGTCATATGATTTGAATCCATTTTGTAGAATGATATGACGTTAGTGTTCAAGGTTTAAGTCCAAAGCATGTTAGGGTTCCTAGAGATATAGTTGTAGAGGATATCTTCAAGCTTTTTAAGCCACTTGCAAACAAGAATGGTTACAATTATGTGCATATTAATGACCCAAAGATCTAAAGAAAGTGGAGTCTTTGTGGATGATAATACACTAAAAACCTTATGTTTTAGCATCAAGGTTGATTTCTATGGGCATGGCAAGAGGATTGGCATGTGAAAAGATGGAAAAGCCCATGAATTGGGTAGTATATAGTAGAGTGGACAAATTGAGAACAACAAAGGTAAAAACAAAAAGTTGAGCAAATGGAGCTGATAAGCTCATATGAAGGCAAAGATGGCGATGAGCCTTTACATGATGGTGGCGAAAATGATTATCGTGATGGCATGTTGAGTGTGTTCAAAGGTTTGAAGTTCTTTGATTCTTTTTAGGTTTTTAAAACTTTGATATTGATGTTGATGAACTAAGATGTTTTACGTTGCTTAAAATTTTGTCACGTTTTGTTTTTTGTGATGTACAAGTTGGTCAAGCTATTTAGGAATTCAACTTGGTTGGAGCGAACTTTTATTTTGAAAGCTATTGGCATCTTTCTATAATCATTTGCGAGGTCGAAAAGTTTATGCTTTCAATTTGGTGGAAATGACCTCTTCACTTTGAAGCTCTTGTTTGCTTTTGTAAACATTTATAATCATTTGCAAGGTTGAACAATTTAAGGTTTCAACTTGGTTGAAGCAAGTTCTTAGTTTTGAAGCTCTTGGTGTCTTTTTGTTACCAACTACAAAAGTTTAGGGTTTTGACTTGGTTGAAGCAATCTATAGGCTTTGAAACTCGTGGTGTTTCAAAATTATGTGCTTTTAATTTGTTCAAGATTCCTGTGCAATTGATGAAAATATGCAACAATACCTTGCACACACAAAAGCTAGGCTTTTTGATGTAGAAGGCAAATTGCTTGTGGAAAATTATAAGAAACAAGAGGCTACACACTCTATTTCTAAAGTTTAAAACCAAATTGAAGATTGCAACCATCTTATTTTTGCTACAAGAGAAAAGATGGCCACCTTCTAGAAGGAACTTAAACAAGTAGTTAGTGAGGAAGAAATAAAAATTGTGTAGAAGAAGATCAAGTTGCATCAAGATGTTCTTGATTTGGTTACTAGCTTATTTGATGCACCTATCTTTCAAAAGTCTGCAAAGATGGAAATAGATTCAAAATTGGTAGATTGTTTTTTTTATGATTTGGAAGAGAAAATTGCCACATGTCAATGCCACCATGGTGTAGTGGAAACACTCATTCAGAGGGTTCAGAGAAGGCATGTTACAACTCTTTGTATTCCTTTGCCTTCAATTTTTGTTGAAGAGAATAACTACAAGAATCCTACTTGTTTGTGGGTAAAGAATTGTCCTTTTTGTGGGTTGGCACTTTAGCCGTTATGGGGTGGGATAATTACTTCTTATCAACATGTTTACCATGGTTGGTGTGCACATAACCATTTTGAGCAAATTTACTAAGTGCGTCGTTGTTTTGTGCGAAAAGGGGATGGATGAGGGGTGGTGGAAGGCAGTTGGTGTTTTGAGACCTAGAACATGAATGTTTTTGCTTCATAAGCAACCCCAACGTCTAAAGCTGAAGGCATTTCAGGGGAATTATGAAGGTATGGTTAGATCCAAATTAGATGGGAATGCTACTTGAATTATATGTGTTCATAATTATGCAATCCATGATGGATTGTTCAATCTTGATGGGGCCAATGGGGTTTTCAACATGTCATGAAATTGCACGATAATGAATCCCATATATGGATTTAACAATCCTAAAGGAGGTTTTAGAATTAGAATGCAAAACCAATATTTATACATAATCAACATGCATCGAACATTGACACTAATATCAACAAAATCTAAAACATATAAATAGGTGGTGATTCAAATCACTTAATCACATGAACACAATACCCAATCCAAATGACTTCATACAATTCATCAATCACAAGGCTTGACTCCTGACTATTTGACATTTGATCTCACCAAGATACACAATTATGGACTTACTTATACAATATTATTTTGTATGTAAAAAATTACATCTACTCGCACCATTGGCTAAAAAATAAAATAAAAGTTGATAAGTGCATTTAAGATGAAATGTAATGTTTAAGAATAATGGCCAAATTGCACTTTTAAAATTTTAACTTTAGAACACTTCAAACAAACACACACCATAATTCAATATTTGAAACTAAGATCTATATTATGTCATTATAAAAACTAAAAACACAAAATAATACCACCTATCCAAATAGGAATCCTTCAAAATATATAATTCTTCATGGAAGCAAAGAAACCATGTTATTATATGATAAAATCATGATAATACATTCAAGCGAACACAAAACCATATTAAGTGTAGAATTTATAATTAGCAACATTTAACATAAACACCTGTCATGCAATCCATATAATCACAATTTAAAAACCCCCCACATTTATCTTTGACAATTCTTGTGTTGACACTTCAACAACTAAGC
>Ga0209208_10002978_pt1 | contig 24362 bp, 15 predicted proteins | sample S1TSphfallax_3_FD_187694 | JGI IMG/M metagenome (GOLD analysis project Ga0209208, IMG submission 187694) | Host-associated microbial communities from peat moss isolated from Minnesota, USA - S1T2_Fd - Sphagnum fallax MG (SPAdes) (version 2) | ecosystem: Host-associated > Plants > Peat moss >...
ATCTTCATCTTGTAAACCTTATGCAATCTTCCACAATCTGTATTTTTTCCACATTTTGGTATCACAATTGAATGTTTCCACATTGCATATTGGATCTTTGAAACCTTGATTATCTTTAAACACTACACGATGATGAAGTTCTAGAATCTATGATGTCAAAATATAATTCAAAGGATGTCAAACTCACACATGTGTGCAAGAATCATTTGTAATAATTCATAAAATATATAGATGTTTTTTTTTTCTTACTGGTTCCAATAATCAAAAGGGTGTGGCATATCAAAGATAAAACAACCATTAATCATTTGCTTGCATTATAAAAAACACCTTATTTATTCAAAAAAATTATAATACTTTAAGAATATTATTGTACAAGTCCATTTACATTTTCAACATCAACTTAAATAGTCGTTTGACACAATGAAAATTAAGTACTTGTCACGTTCCACACAAGGTTCTTTTTTTGGAATTTTTTTGTTAAAACATGATTAAAAAAATTGTACCAACATCGTTAAGGGAAAATAAATTAAAAAATAGATTTTTGTTAAATAGATTTTTTTAAAAAAGTGACATCATGAAAATGATCATTTAGACATGAACACATGTTGCAAAAAGATAGAAGCAATAAGGGTCACCTTGCCAAATGATGGTGAACATGAAAGGTAGGTTGTTAAAAACATGATCTCAATGGCTATTCATTTGTTCCATTTTAAAGTGATCACAACCATTTGATTCACCAAAAAAATTCCATCCTACAATTTGAGGTGGTACGCATAAATTCTATCCATAATTGTTTTATGCTTACTAATAAAACAATACAATCATATCCTCAAAAATATTTTAAAGGTTCATTGTGGTTTTTATTCATTCTAATTTATTTGTAAAATGTTTTCACTTTTTTTTTTCATTATAGTTCTTTTTTTCTTAGATTCTCTATTATCATCAATAATAACAATTTGTGGTCAGGTCTCACAATTTAGTTAGAAAAACACAACAATTCAAAGTAGTTTCATTGTTTCTTCATCAACATCCTATTGCTTTCTTTATTCAAAATTTAATATCTCAAACATTTGTAGTATTACGTGTAGAAATCCAAAATGGAAAACATGAAAAATCAGTGGTTTGAAACTTAATAGAATTGTAAACTACTCACTGATTTTATTATAATCTCCAGTAATGGCCTCAGTTTCTTTGTGTGTAAAAAAACAATTTCCAAAATTCTTCAACCTCAAGAGCTACATCCTAAGCCCTTTCCCTCTGAAAGTAATTTGAATCCTCAAATTAATGAAATGTTTTCATCCTACCAACTCACTAGCCATTTACATTTTGTTTTGTTTAATCTTTGCCATACACTTGATCCTATTCTATCTTGTTTAATCACTACCATACATCAGGTAATAATACATTCCTTCCACTTTGGATTTCATCTTCAAAATCCTTGCTATAGTAAGAAAATTTGTTGTTCAAATGATTGTGTCAACCATCTATGGCTTGCCTTCCTCATGTTGAGTTGCTAATATTACTATCTACACCTTAGTTGGTGCTCTTATGGCATCCTCAACTACTATACTTGAAGCACTGAATCTATAAGCAATATTTTTGTTGTACCTTTATTATTTGCTCCATGACCTATTCTATGCTTCCAACTAGTTCTGTTTGGTCACCAATGTCATTAGCTATGTTTTGTGTTCCTGGTACAAGAATCATCTATTATTCTTCCTCCTCCTCTTCATTCTAAGGATCTTGTTTTCCCCCTTGGAAGTCTTGTGGTACCTCCTATTGTAGTTCATGTGCTACTCCACTACCTTTAGCTTCATCTATTTCATTCACTGAATTAAATGGCTTTGAGCTATTTGGATTCTTGTATAAGAAGTTTGGAAATGCATTCTTAAAAGCATCTTAGTGCACCTATCCAACATTAAACATATTATTGAACATAATTTGTGCCCAATCCATTTCAACCTCCTCCACCTTCATGAATGTCAATGCATTCATGATACTCATATAATTAACCTTCTCCCTCTAGTATACCACAAATGTCTCGGCTAGGTATCTAATGTTAATTGGAATTTTGCATTTCTTAATGTTCCATTTATTTGTATTTATGTATGGAGGCTTAATGTCATGATTAAATAACAACTCTTCCACCAACATTCTAGTCACATGGCCCTTGGGATCCTCCACATACCCACTTTGACAAACTCCAAATGCGTAAGCTATTATTTGTTTGCCAATGACATACATTGCACCTCTCCTCCCAAAACAAATTTCTTTCCCCTTAATCATAAAAATATTTAGGAATTCTACCAAATTGTCATGGTTTAGTTCGTTCCATTCAATGTCCAACAATGTGACTAATCTTGCCTTACTAGCCCAAGCTTGTTCACCCTCTCCCATCTTCTTCCACATTTCTATTCTCTCCACATGTTTGGAATAACTTTGTTTAGTTGGAGTAAAAACAATCTTCTGAAATCTAGAATCCTAATCCCTCTTTGTTCCAAAGTCTTTTGATCCATCTTCCACATATGTTTTTTCCTCTTTTCAATTCCAAAGCTTGGTAAATTACTTAAACTTGGTTGAAATGATGAGTTAGACATTTATGCTTATCTTATTGTTTATGGCTATTTTTCTTCCAATGCGATTTCGGTGCTTTCACAAAATTTTGGCATTGCTTCAATGAAATGTTATTTTGCAGAATAGCCTTTTCGTCAATTTCGTCATCAAAATCGTGGATCTCCACAAGTTCTTGCATTGTTGCACCAAATCATGTCGCAACTCTCATTCTTTTGTTAAAAATACCCCTTTTTAGCCTCTCCAACATAGGTTGCACTTATGCTTAAATTTTTTATGCACACCAAACTACTGCACTAATCCATGTTTCAATCCTTATTCCTTCTTCACACTCAAATGATGATGGCAATTATTTTGGTGAAAACACTACCAATGGCGTAATGGTATACACTAATCCTCCTGCCTATCTTTCCAAATCCTTCTGTGCTTCTTGTTGTTTTATAAAAATTTCTTTTACGTATTATTCTTCTTCAAGTTTTTGCACTTGTTCACACTTTGCAATTCTATGTGTTTTTACTTCACTATTTTTTGTAAATTTTTAGGTGCATTCTTTTCACTCATGTTGTAACACACATTGTAATGCAAAACATGAATATGTTACAAAAAAACTTCACATGCTAAGAAGTTCAATGACCATTCCTTCTTCTTGTTTTTTTGTTTAGGGTAACTTCACATTTATGTATTGAATTTTCAATTTTTTTAACCACCCTGTTCATTTCATAATGGCTTTTCTCATGTACATCCACATGGAAGAAGTTATTGTTTGTCAATGGTTTGGATGTGCTTTTGACGCGCTCCCAAGCCCCTTGCTAAACTCAAGGATGAATATAAGGTAAAAAATAACGGAAAGGTTAGGAACTTGGGGCACACTCCCTGGTTCTCAACACTTTAAAGGGGTAGAGGGGCATGCTGGAGCTCCGGGATGGGACTAGGAAGAGTGACAAGCAATTTATTCATTCACTCAGTTTTGCATCCAACCAACCACAAGTTGGTTAGTACTATGTCGCAACACCTTTTGTGCTAGGACAAGCCACGAACGACTTTGGATTCACAAGACTCACCACGGCTTGGATTCGAAGGAAGCCACCACCTTCCCCCATATAGTATTTTTTGCGCCTCTCTATGAGGCCCACATCCAAATGGCCTTTTTGTCTCGGGACTCCCAAAGGGGAGTCCCGAAACTACTAAGGTTGGACTCTTGCAACTTTGCGAGGCCATAACTTCTTGCTCAGACCTTCGATCAGGATGAGGTTTCAAGCAAAGTTGTAGCTTTCGTCAAGATCTTTCCAACTGTGTATCGCACACCATCTGCACGCACGGAAGTCGGGTCGATTCCCGACTTTTTGTGGTCGGGAGTCAAATTGCCAATTTAACTCCCGGCCTTTTTTTTGGCCATAACTCGTGTTGTAGATGTCCAAACAAGTCATGCAAGCTCATTTTAAACATCTACACTTCAATAATTTTCAATGATATAAAGAACTCTTCAATGCGAGGTGTTTTGACTTTTATATTGCTCTTTGAAGGTTCGGGACTCCATCAGGATTCCAACCCTCAAAAGGAGAGCTAACTTGGGAATGTGAGTCTTCCTTCTCACACTCTTCTTGGCCTGCGCCCTTGAGACCTTTTTGCTTTGGTTGTGAGCCCAAGTCTAAGGTTGCGATAACTTTTATCCTTTTCATTCATCCATATGTCATCATAACCACATGTCCATCCATTCTTCATTTGTTCTACCATGTGTTCTAAAACATGTCCCAACTTTTCCATACAGTTAGCCGATTGAACTATTGAGTTGGTTGTTTCTTTTGTGGTTATGACTACCATGTTCTCCACCTTCATTTGTGGTTAATGTGGCACAACTTCATCCTCTATATCTTCATTTGTATCATTGTCCTTCTGGATTCCTTTCCATGGTTGATATGTTGTCTATGGTTCTTTTCAATAGATTGGTGTTTGTATTTCAGAATCTTATAGCTTAGATGTAATAAAATAAACTTGTATGGTTTTAACTTGTTAATATTCACCAACATAGGGTTAAGTTGAAAGTTAGTGAATGTTATTAACAATATTGTATTGTTTTAGGCAACACATATTGTACTTTATATGGTCCAAACCATTTTCTAGTGAACATCCCCAAATGTGACTTACTCCCCTTTGGAAACCACAAAACAAAATCATTGAATTTGAATTGTTTTTCTATATTGTTTTGCTAACTTCACAAAACCCTATTCGACCGTTGAGTTCCTAATTTCACCTTAGATTGGAGTTTGTTTTCTTGTAGTTTCTTTAGCTTAAAATTTTTATAAGTGTTAAAAACCTTCACATGATTTCCTTCTTTATGGTTACTACTGATTATTGGCAGAATGTATTCTATGGGAATTAAAGGATGTAACCCATAAATAAGCTACTTGGTGTATATCTTGTAGTTACCTTGTATGTTGTTTTGTAATAAAATAAAATTGTTAGTAAATGTTCATCCCAATCTATTTTATTTTCATTAACCAATTTAATCAATAGTGTTCCCAATACCTTGTTAATGGATTCTACCTCACCATTCCCCTATTGGTAATAAGTAGTGGAATTAACATGTTAGAATAAAAAATGATCTATCAAATGCCTAATAACATCATTTATAAAATGCACCCCTTGATCCGTGACTATGGTTAGTGGACACCCAAACTTGGTAAAAATGCATTCATACAAGAATTTTGTTGTTACTATTAAATGTTTGTCCTTAACATTTTGGCCTCCACCCATTTGTTTGCATAATCTATGGCCACCAATATGTACTTGTTTTATGTATACCTTCTTGCTGGTTTAATTAGTCCCACAAAATCCAATCCCCATTTCACAATGGTTCTTCTAGAAGAATTGTTGTTAGCTTAGCCAAATTTTATGTAGCCAACCTTCTAGTGTGTTAACATGCATTACACAATCTACAAAATTCACTAACATCTTTGTACATTATGGGCTAGAAGTACCCTACATCCAAAATCTTCTTCTGTGTGATCTCAATTATAAAGTGACCCCCTACTATTCCATCATGCAACTCCTTAATCACCTTTTGAACTTCTGTGGTTGATAAGCATTGCCTCAATCTGTTGTCTTGTCCCATTATGTGCAAAACATCAATTTTCATTATAAATGGTTTAACCCTCTAGCTAGCCATTGCTTTTGCCCTGTTGACAAAGACTTTTGCATCTATCTTGTTTATAAAAACATTCTAACATCATTCAACCATTTTGGTTTTGTGTAAAATAAACTAACATTTGTGGTTTGTTCTAGAACTCTTGAGTGTTTTCTAGTATTAAGTAATCTAGACAAAACATCTACAACTACATGAATCTTGCATGGCTTGTATACTATTGTGAAGTCATATTCCATAAACAATAATAACCACCTAGTTATATTCCTTGAAACTTGTGTTTAGTTTACTAAGCAAACTAAACCCATATGATCAACATAAAACACAAATTTATTTCCTAAACGATCATGCTTGAACATATGGAATGCAAAGACTATAGTTAAAGCTTCTTGTTTTGTGGTATTATAATTTTGTTTTGTGCTATTAAAAAGTCTAGAAGCATACACTACTGGTTGATCATTCTTCCTTGTGACATTTTGTGCTAGTAAAAGCCCCACACCAACAATGATGCATTTGTGTGAACATGGAACTCCACATCCCACTTCACTAATATTAAAATCAATGCTTCAATATATATATATATTTATAAGCTCCCAAGTTTTTTGACACTCCTCTTCCCATAAAATACTTTCTATTTTCCTTTTGAACTTAGTAATTGGAGCCATAATTGTTATTTACCTACATACCACCCTAATAATTAATGTTATATAAGCAATTACCTACTTACTTTGGCTAGTTAGGTAGTAAGCTAGATTAGTTAAACAACCAAGGTAGTGGCTTAAATTATAAGTGTGAGGTCTTGAAGTCTTCACCTTCACAGTGAAAAATTAAGTCTTTAACCATTCCACCATCACCTTCATAAGGTGAATTTCTTTGTGAAAATATTTTAATGAACGTGTTCAATTTATTTATATTACTTACATAGGTAGATAGGTAAGGTAGCTTAACCTAGGGAAGTAATAACATATACTAATTTAGGTTGTGTTATATTATCCTTGCCTACCTAGACTATATTATTGGGGCCATTTAATATACTAGCCTAAGTTATCTATATTAGCTAAATTAGGCTACTTATGGGATTCTATTTAATTTAATTTTAAGATTAAGTTTTAAGATATTAATGCCAAATAATAATCAATTAATTATTTACCTTTAATTTATATATACTTCCTACCTTACCTAGTTTCTTATTTACCCTACCCTATTGTACCATAATTTCCTACCTCCTTACCTATCTAGGACCTACCCATAACTTACAAATATTTATGTAATTTTGATTTTATGACTACATGTTCATTTGACAACACTCATGTTGTTTTTTACTATATGTGTTCATGTTTTTTCCTATTTGATTACATTTTTTATTTGATTCCATATTTCATTTTACTACACCCTTGTCCTTTTCTACTAGAGGTGTTCATTTTTGGTCATATTTCATTAAATTTCATATGGATTAGTAATCAAAAAAATCATTTTAGTCAATTGAATTAGTAAAAAAAATCACTTTAGTAATCGAAGGTTTTTGGTGAAATTGATCAAATTTTTAATGAAAATAGACAAGGTAATCAAGTTGAACATCTTGAAAAACTATGTTTTGTTGTAGTATTTGTACTTGTTATCCCATGGTAGACCCATGATAGATTTTGAGAACATAAAGTCTCTTCTTGAATTGTTAAAGGTTAAGCATTGCCCAAGAAACATTAATGTGATAATGCAAGTTAGGGTTTACCATTGTCATGCAAGCTATGAAACTTGCATTACATAAGGCTAATGTGTTTGTTTTGTCTTGTGATGACATTATTTCAATTGACAACTAGTCTTGGCTCTCAATCCATGCATATACCATTTAAAATTGGACAAGAGCCCATATGTTGCTATCTTAGAACATGCAATGGATGGTTCTAATGTAGTGAACTTGATTGTAATGATTATGCAAGCAATTTTTGTCAATGGAGTTATTTCACATCATGATTTCATTTCCCAAAAATACCTCTTTTGGTGTTGATGGGGTTAGTGTATTTTAGGAATATTAGACAAGTGATATTGTTTAGCTCAAGTCTCAATTTGTTCCATTCATGATTTGTGTTCATTGCATGGCGCATTGGACAAATTTAATTGTCCAAACCTTCTTTGTTTTGCTCATGGTTAATCATCTTGAGACATTCATGCAAAACAAAAAAAATTTAGGACTCCATGTGGGCCATCAAGAAAAACTTGAATTCTCATATGCAAGCATGAAATGGTATGTTTGACAATGGGAAAATACAAAGATCCCCCTATTTCACAATGGGAAAATTAAAATAAGACATTGAAATATTGGTCCCCACAATTTCCTTGGAGAATTTTCCTTATGTTTTGTTAATTCAACTTCAATTTGGTAGAGGTTTCCATTCTTTCCCTTATAGGGAATGCCAAAAAAGTTTGTTGTGATGCAATTACTATCAAAATAAAATTTCAACTTTCCAAAAAGGCATTTGGAACATTCTAATTAATTGGTGAAACTAGGGGAAATCATGAAAATAAAGTGCTTGAAGATCTTGAACAATGTCAAAACTTGCTAAATTTTTATGTTAAGCTCATTCAAATTGATGTTACAAAAATATTGCCCATTATTGTTGAAAATGGTGCTTGATAGCCCTATGATAGCCCTACAATCCAAGCTCTTATCTTGAACTTGGAACATTTGGCTAAAATTGAGACTTTTTAAAGCCTTGCTTGGAGTGTCCCTCTTTTAAGTGTTGTCAAAATTTTGATTAAACTTGCACAATTTGAGGATTTTTTTTGTCATTAATTTGGTGGAAACAAAAAAAATTGACCCATGCATAGTTACATGAGATGTTCTTGGATTCTTTTATTGGTTTCAAATATAATTGAATTGTTCTTTCTAGTCTTTTGTGGAAGGTAAACATGAGATAATTTTGAAAAATGGATTACAAATTTGAATACTGACATTGATCACTTGGCATTTGGATGCCATACAAATCACATTTGGGCACAAATTGAAGATTGTAACATGGGGTGAAATGTTATGCGACTAGGGACATTTTGGAGGTGTCACATGTGTTAAACTCCAATGTTTTGAAGTAGTTTCAAAATGAATGGTTGACGTACACACACATCTTTCCATAGCATGGGTTGTAGGAGGCATTAGATATCATGTATTCTCATTATTATTTGTTTGAAAAATGTCATGAATCATTCAACACCCATTTGAATGTATAGTTTTCAAAAATGACATGACATGGCCAATTTGTGTATGTCTAAACATGTTGGTTTCATTTGTTAAGATGGATGTTTGACAATTTTTTTGGTCAGATCAATTTTAGTGACCAAATGTTTTTGGTTGCCCAAATTTTTTGTCATTGAATTGGGTGATTGAAAATTTCTAGTTGCCAACTTTTGATCACCAAATTGTCACCCAATTTGTTTTTGGGTCAATGCTTAAAAATGTTTTCAAGTGCTACCCAATAATTATTATTCATCCGATTGACCTTGGTTCAATCTCCACCATTGATAACAATTGGAAAAAAAATTAATTGTTGCCCAAAAACATTTAATCACTACCAAAAATCTTTTGTCATCAATTTTCATCATGTGACTAAAGATTTTTGGTTGCCATTTAATTTTTTTTTTCAATTTTTGCCCAAAAATGTTTTGGTTGGTGCTCAAATTTTCTCAATCATCCAATGGATGATCATTTGATCTCCACCATTGATGTAACAACAAAATTTTCAATTTTTTGTCCCAAAACCATTTCAATCGTTTCTCAAAACAATTTCAATTGTTGTTCATTTTTTTTGGGTTATCAATAAGAGGATTTTCGATCATCACAAGGTTTAACGTGATCAAATGATGTAATTTTCAATCACCTTTAACTTTCTTTGGGAAGACCGACTAGGTTAGGTTGACCTAGGTTAGTTGTTTTTGATGTGACATTAGGTAGTGTTAATGTCTAAATGGACATGTCACATCTTGACGAGCATTTGGACACTGCGACAACCTTGTTTGAATGTTATTTTTTGTACTTTGAAGAAAATAAATGTTATTGAACATGTGGTTATTGAGTTGATGTGTGCATTTACTTTACTAATGCAAAAATCCATGTTCAAAATGACAATGAAAAGTAATGCCAAAGTTGCCTTGGTCCTCCCCTCTTAATATTATCATCCTTGTCGCAACCCTAGCCTTGGGCTCGCGACCAAGGTAAGGGCTTGTGAAGGCATAGGCCAAGATTGAAGTTCCGAAGTATTTCATGCTTCTGGGAGTGTAGGAAAGTGTGAGGGAATGAACCCCCACACTCCCAAGTGAACTCCCACTTTGGGAGTTGGAGTTCTGATGGATTTAAAAGGTGATTGTAAGGGTCAAAATTCATTGGATTGAAGAGTTCATTATATTATTGGAAAGATCTTGGAACTTGGATGTTTAAAATGGGTTCTCATGACCCATTTGGGTACCTAAAACATAAGTTATGGCCAAAAGAAGGGCCAGGAGTCAAATTGGCAATTTGACTCCCAACCACTAAAAGTCTAGAGTCGCCCTGATTCCTTTGCATGCAAGTAGCGTGCCACATATCGTCGGAAAACTCTCAACCAAGGCTATAACTTTTCTTTAGACTTCACTTCAATCGGAGGTTTGCACACAAAGTTATGGGCCCTCAAAGTTATGGGAGTCCCAATTTTAAGAATTTTGGGACTTTAACTTGGGAATCCCAGGAGAACATGACATTTGGGTGCTGGCCTCGTGGCTAGGCACAAAAAATACTATAAGGGGGAAGGTGATAGCTTCCCCAAGTCCATGTTGTGGTGAGTCTTATGAGTTTGTGTTTATTTGTGGCTTGTCCGTGCATCAAAAGTGCTCCAACTATACATTAACCAATTTGTTGTTTGGTTTGTTTGGTTTGTGTGAGTAATTGACTTACTTGTCACTCTTTTTAGTCCCTATCCTAGAGCTTCAACACGCCCCTAAACCTCGAAGTGTTGTGAACTAGGGAGCATACCCCAATTCTTCATTATTCTGCTGTATTTGCTTTGGACTCACATTTGAACTCTATTAAGGAGCTTGGGATTGCGTCAATCCTTTTAACCAAAATGTGAAGGATCATTAATAATATTGTCATCTTATTTTGCAACATCTCAAAGTATGTGAAATTAACAAAATTACCATGATTCAAATGTTGGTTTTAATGGAGGGTGAATAGGTATTTAGTTGCTTGAATTTCATCAAAACTAAAATGCGTTGACCAAGAATTGAGTTTGTGTGTTAGCATGTTTGGGCAATCATTTTTTATAATGTAAATATTTTTTTATGATGAAACTTTGGGGTTTTAATCATTAGAGAAGTGCTAAAATGCCTTTAATGCTTAAAGGCTATTCGATTGCAAATTTTTGAATGCCAAACAAACTTTGTGTTGTTGTTTTGTTTTCATTATCTACACTTTGATTTTATTATTTTTTCCAATTTCTAGTTTTCTAAATTGTTGATATTAGATGTGAACATGAACAAAAAATTATGGAATTATCGGCCCCTTATTTTCATGGTTATCATTGGTTTAATGACCATTCCTTTCCAAGTTCTTAAATATGTTTTCTTTCCTTTTAAGAACATTACTACCTTACCAACTTGTAGGAGACATTGTGTTGTTTATGTTGAAGTGGGTAGTCTTTGATGACTAAGGTTTGATCCCCTCATAATGTGATTTGATGAAGGTTTGAAGCTTTTTAATGACATGCCATGTAAGCTATAATCAAAATTTCATTGTTGGTTAATTATTTATTGCCAATTTTGAGTACAACCCTAAATAATGGTCGCCAAAGCTTTCTATTATCATCTCTAAATATTTCCAACAATATTCATAAAGATGAACATTTGTTTCATCAAATTTGCATTGCTAAAGAAAAATGGTTGCATAAATTTCCTTCATCACTTTGGCATATTTGCAAAATGTGCAATCCTTTATTTTTTAAGGTTGCAAATTATGCAACTTTTCAAAAAACAAAAAAAAAATCCCTAGTCCCATAGTGGCTCCTTATACCCAGTTTGGACCCATCCAATTTACTTGAAGTTGAGGTTTGTGAATGTTTAAAACATATGAATTAAATTTTTTTACTTGTTCCATTTCTTTCATATCAATTTAAACAAGAGGGGATGAACAAGCCCTTGAAGTCAATTGGTTGGCTTATTTACACCATAATGAATTTCCCGCAAATCTACCCTTCTCTTGTCAAATGTCTTTCAAACTTATAGGACCTTGGCATACCTTGAAACCGACCTTTGTAGTAGCTTCCTATGATGAATTCAACCTAAGCCCCCTATCACACATTTAATATAGAGTTGAAAGCATCAAGCCAATCCTTCATGTGGTTGGGATTTATGGAGTCAATGTAAATGGTTGTGGGGTTAATTTTCAAGTAGGCCGTGCAGATGTTACCCACTAGAACCAATCCAACTAGAGTGTAAGTCATTGCAAAACCATGTGGTACTTGGGTTTGGGAGAGGGGGGGGGTGTTTGTCCAGCAATTGGCAATCGAATTGCCCCATTATGGATTCTTATGGCAATTAAAAATGTGACCATCTCCAAACTGGTATAGCCCTATAAGATGAGGAGTGTTCAGCTATAGGTACTTAGTTGGCAAATAAACATTTTTATTTCTTGGAAATGATACCAATATGCCACAAGCTTTAGAGCCGACAACAATCTAGTTGAGTTCAGCCTTGTGAAGCAATCATGGGTTCATATGTTTTGAGTCGTCAAAAGGTTGAACATTGTCTGCCGAGCCAAAACTCTGAAGCTCAAGAGATTGCACCTCACTTTATTGGGTTTCCAAACGTTGTTGAGGCAGCATAGATTGGCTACATGATCTTACTTAGGATTTATGCTGCTATACTTGGTTGGGTTAGGTTTTCCATTTTGCACCTTCCCTTCCAAAGAAAGGAGCTTCAATCCACAATTAAAGATGTCATCAGTGATGTGTTGGATAACAACATGTTAAGTTGCTATCAGCTATGTGTTGGACACAGAAAAAGTCATGCACTTGTGTTGTTGGGGGCCATCCTTGCTTCTAGGTATTTCTCCTTTCCATGTATAGTTGTGGGGGTGGGGCGGGGGGAGGAGGGGGGGTGTCATGTAGGTTCCCAGTTAGGTTCCCCTATATGTTATGGACAATGGCCAAGCAAGATATAGTGGGGTCATTTGGCAAACTGGTTATTGAATGTTGTGGGGACTTAGGGGTTCCCCCTTAGGGGAAGAACTGGGCATCCATGTTGCCTAAATTAGGACAAGTAGAAAATGTCCACCTCTAAACCTTAGGACATTTTCATAGTTGCCCAATTAGAAAATGTCTACCTTAGAACCTTAGGACATTTTCATAGTTGCCAAATTAAGAATGTCCACCTCTAAACCTTAGGACAAAGTAGAGTAGCCCAAAGGGAGTGAGTTTATGTAACATTTGTCACAAATTGGCTTAGCTTTTGGATCATTCTTTTGTCTTTTTTGTGGTGTTTGGCTTGAGGTTGCAATCATTTGACACTTTGCGTTTGTCTTTGTTTAACTGCTTTGGAACATAAGGCCAAATCCCAACACCTATATGTATAGCTATGGGTAAAGGGGCACACGCCCCCGCACCCACACAAGTTGGTGAAAGAGCAAGCTCCTTTGTTTGTAGCCAATTCACTCACTACTATGTTGTCTAATCTGCTATTTCCTTTACCTAATTTTTTTAGTTTCTGGAGTTAAAAAGGGGCCATTGGTTCTCTTAGGGGATATCTGAGTTTTTAAGAAAAGGGGGGCCATTTGGACTCTCTCTCTCTCTTACTACCCTTTTGAATTTTAATTCAGTGGATTCAACCTAGCCAACTATAAAACACTCCACATTTTGAGTTATTCTCTTGTTTGAATGGAGGTGCCAATACAGTACACTGTACAACTTCCCTTCATGAAGTATTAAGAGTGGGTTGGACATTTGGATTCAAGTTGGAGAAGTATCTCCACCAGTAGCGATATGATTGTATGTACACAGTAATTTAGATGGAGGACATGGTTTTAAATGGCATGAATTTGAGTTTGGGCTTGTAAACATGCACACATAAAACAATGATCTCCAAAATCAAACAACAAAATGAAAAAATATTGCCAATATTTTGACGAGAGATTTGTGCACTTGTTCGAAGACTTATAAAAAAGGGAAATATATAAAAAGTAGATGTGATATCAATGTGTGAAGGATGCTACGATGTCACATAAAGACACATGATTTGTTAAATATTTATCATATTATTAATTTAGAATATTAAAAATATATATAATTTAGTGGAATTTTGATTAAAGTCCAATTTTTAAAAATAAATTAGGGTGTAAATATTTTCAAATAAATAAAAACTCATGTCAAATTCTGATGAAAATTGTAAATTTTTTTACATATGTTTTGTTTTGATATTTTAAAATTATGTCAATCATTTCAAGTTGTGCTAAATGATTAACATGAGTGTTCAAGAATTTAAATTTAAATTTTATTAAATTAAATTTTGAGTTTTGATTTTAGGAAAGGACTCTTGAACTTGAAAAATAGTTGCGCCAGAAGCAATCAATTTTGCAAAAGAAATAATTATTGTGCCATAACCATTGGCCCATCTAGTGGCATTTAAATAGAGACTTGGTTTATACCGTCCAAGCCTCTTGTTTATGAGTGGGGGATAAGGAAATAAGTAAACACTAAATGATTGATGTAAGAAATACATGTAGAGGCCCAAATAGGGGGCCCTTGACCTAGATTCTCTTAGGTGTTTTACATCATGAATATTTTATGTCACATTTTTACATTTTTACAAGTTCAACTATTTTGGAGCCCAAGGCCAGCACCGTCCAGGCATGGATGTGCACAAAAAATTTGATGGGCCAAGGGGACAACCCGCACTGCAAGAAATGGTGGGGCGGGGAGCATCCTTGCTTATAAGCCTTTTATTTGGTATCCAAAGTCATAGGGCGCTACATGTAGGAGTTTGGGTTGAATACGGAACCATTGTCACAAAAACAATTGCATAGACAACAAGGGAAGACAGCCCACCGAAAGGAGAATGGAGTTGGAGATGGGGTGGCCGGGCTGGGTCAAGATGTGAATACTGATGTGGGGCAGGCATCAAGCTTTGTGCAGCTGGATATGGAGATATTCCTCAACCACACCATAAGGAGAAGTCCTACATTCGGGCAGGTATCAAGCTTTCTGGACTCAAATATGGACATGGTCTTCAAAGTCCAATACTTGAAAGGCTTCAATGTTCAATATTTTGAACACCAATCACCATTCAGAGATACCTACCAAATGAAAATTTTCATGGCGAGACATTTGATTTTATCCAAAATTATGTTTATGTTTTTTGATATTAAGGTGTTAAAACTAATCTTTAATAGGCTAACCTGTTGGCCAAGCCCAAATCCTTTTACATGAATTATATGACACTTGTTTTGTTCTTTTGTTTGCAAATGTATATTTGTGATTTTTTCTGAATCTCCTTCCATTCATTTGATTTGCTTCATTGATTATTATTAAACATGTTTCATCCATTTTATTCACGAGTCAATTGTCTTCTTTTAGAATGTACACTTCCCTTGTATGATTCTATACCCCCAATGTCATGTTTGTGAGTAAAGTTGTTTACTTTGTTGGCCTTGCCTACCAAGGCAAGGATATTGTGTTTAGATGCATTATAGAGTATAGTAGCTTAATGGATTTTGGCCCCTACGTAATAGGTCTATTTTTATATGAGGATTTTTGAAAGATGTTATTTTGGCTTGTGTTGAAACTTCAGATTAGTTATAGAGTTATAATATCTTGAAGGATTTTGGTTTGTTTTAGAGGATTTTTTGAATATTATATTTTTGCATCATGAAATATTTGAGTTTCCATAGCTCTTCTTTTGCCTTAAGATACTTTTTAATGTAAATGGCAAGGCCACAATGTGACACACCCCTTGTTATGTTTGCATGTGGACTTGCTTCGCTTTGTTAATAAGGTGTGGGTGTAACATATTTATTGTCATTATGTATGAATTACATCTGAGTTCATGAGCTCTTGTATAGAACATTGTTAGGAACAAATTCCTTAGGTGACAATGTTGCAACCCCTCATGGCATTGTGCAGTACCACCTTTTGTTATGGACCACCGATTTGCCTCATTGGAAGCAACTGATTACAAATCAAAACTCCCTAATGACATAAACTTAATTCAATTACATATTACGCTATAGAAATTCCAAGGATTAGGATTTTTTTATTTTGCTAGTGCATTTTTTTTTGGGTTGTTCAATCACTACTTTTCCTAGTGATGTTCCAAAGTTTATCAATCAATTCTCATTGGTGTTGAATATGTGCCACCTCCATATGTACTACCCCTATATGTGTGAATGGAATGCTTGGAGAAAAGCTAAACTAATAAGAGGATTTGAACCTACTTGATAGGCAGAGTTAATTATTAATAGAATACAATATTTTTCCCCTAAAAATGAATATAAGGTGCCTTACATTCCTGTAATTTGCAAATAATTTAAATAAGCAATGCAATCTATGAAAAACCATGTTCATTGATGTGTACATTCATATATTGATTACAAATAAAATGCTCTTCTTTTAAATTGTCCATTCCCTGTTTTTTTTTTTGTTTTCCAATTAGTTGAAATAATAAAGAGTGACCATGGGTTTTCTTGTCCTTTTCACATTTTGACTCAATATTTCACCTTGGAACTAGGTTGTAGAAAATCATATAAGTGTAAAAGAGATGATTAAATTCCAATAGTTTTCCAATTTGACATGTTGAAAAATTATCAAGTTCAAATGAGCATGCTTGAATGTAGTTGTATAAATAGCCTAGACATATAAATTAATTCTAGACATTTTGGTTTATTGTTGTTTGTTGAAATCTATGAAATCAAATTTCAAATCTCGAGGTTATTGATTGTCCCAACCACTAAATATTGTTACAAAATTAAAATGTAAGTTTTATTTTGTGTATATATTCTTTAATTTTCAAATTTTTGAAATGTCAAATTTGGGATCGGCAAATCTTCTTTTTTGAAATAAAAAAATATCTCAGCAAAAATTATCAATTCTTAGTACTCAAAGGTATGATAAATATATATAAATATTTGCAAAAAGATAATAAAACATGGAGGGTAGCCCCTTGTGCATATGTTGTCTCACATACATAGTTGCAAATATATAATTAAGGCCTTACACAAATTAAACATGTAAAACATAGCATGCTTGCATGTTCATCCACTTGTTAATTGCTTTAAAGTTTGAAATTTTTGAAATATATAAGACTATTTAAGAAGACATTCTTATGACTAAGGCAAAATAATTGCTCAGTTGATAGTTTTTCCTTAAAATATGGTCATGTTTGCAATTAAACTAAAAAAACCTTTTGTAGCATTCACATGTGATTTTTTGTTCTTGTTGTGTTGCAAAAATGCATAGAAAAAGAAACACTAATTATAATGTATAATAAGTTGTGTTTATTGTGGCGTACATTACATTAAAATTGTAGTTTGAGATTAAGTTGTGGGACATCGTACATGAATGTCAAACTACAATGTCAAATTGCAATTTTAATGTAACATATGCTACAATGAATGCCACATATTATACATTGCAATGGATGAAACCACAATGTTTATGTCACACATGTGTCATGAGCTGAGGCCTATTGTGTGAGAAAAACTACAATTTGTTGTTGTGAATCTTAAAGTACTAAACCATTTTTCAATGGGTTTGTTTGCCAACATGACAACAATATATGGCATAATTTACATCAATTGTGACACAAATTAGCCATATTTGATAGATCCATGGTTCATAGACGTAATTTTTTGTGGTTCACCCATTTATATATATAATACATGTGTGATGTTTATTGTACTTTCACATTAGTGTAATAATATATGTTGTTACCATGCTCACATGTGAAGGCCCATTGTTGTAAGAAATGTTGTATTTTGTTGTAGTGCAACTTTACAAGGATTGGAATCTTACGCACCACAAATTGAGTAACAATGGCTGATTTGGCATTGTTTTCCATGGTCAACTTGAACCATGAAGTACTTAAAAACTATATGTAAAACAATAACTCATTTCATTTAACAATCTTTGTGTTCATCTAATTGAAAACTATAACTACTTATTATTTTGACAATTAATTTCAACAAATATTAGTGTTTTCCACATTGTGGATCATGTGCACATTAAGTAATTGATCAAGTAAACACCTCAGATTTGCACCAATTACATGCATAAATGGATATTTAGTACAGGTAGTACAAAATACGCATAAAACTGAAAGAAATGAATTTCATACAAAAACTCCTCATTAGTCTTGGTAACAATGTGGGTGGGATTGTTATTTAAAAAAAAGGTGTGGTATCATGTCATGCGACATGTTTGGAAGCAGCATTGATCTTATCCACCATGCCTCACATGCCTCAACACTAAATTCTGACTTCGATGGCCCTTTCAAAATTACAGCACTGAGTTACCACTTTGATATTTATTACAAGGAAATCCTCAAAGGTTAAGTCAGATGTACGTGGTTCCAACCTACATTAGTTCAAGTCAATAATTGTGTGTTGCACCAATGCATTTTCCAAAATTGATATGCTGAGACTAAATACTGAGATTGAAAAGTGTGCAAGCTGTGGCAAACCGTTTCAAGAGGATTCAGTTCACAAGTTTTTCTCCTTTGGAAAAGATCGGCAAAGTAGCAAAAAATTCATCACCAACCAAAAGAAAGAAAGAAAGAAAAACAAACACACTAGTCATGGAACCTTGGGCCATCACTTGTGTCCATCTATACTTTTCTCTACCATTACCTTCAAAATTAACAATGTCTAATAGTTTGGACTTACCCATTGTGGAAGAGAAAATTCGGTGAGATCAAGAAAGGCTATAATTTGATAGCTAGCCTGAACCAAATTCTTAGAACTCTTATTCTTTAATTTCTGTTGGAGGTTGGTATCAATGTTGGGAGCATATATGTTTCTTTACCATATCTGTAAGATCCAGACGTGCATTATATTCTTTTTGTGAATTTATACCCTCCAATTCCAATTCCAGTTCAATATTCCAATTATTGCTATTGTCCACACATGAGATATGAAGCATTTTGAACATGCCAACCATGAATATGTTTGGATAATTTCTAAAACATGTTTACATCACAAATTAATAAATTTAACAATCACCTAAAAAATCATTTTTATTGGAATGTGATTAAAGTGTTTGGATGGGATAAGCCATTGATCAAAGATAAAGTAGAGTCCGATAGGGTTAAATTATACATGGGAAATGCAAGCAAGTTGAATGGGGGAAAGGGGCGGGGTAGGGGGGTGGCTGGGGGGCGTGTGCAATTTTTGTTACATCCTAGTGCAGTTTGATGTGGTCAGTGTAATGGTCCAGTTCCTTGGGTTAAGTGAATAAACTTCAATTACATTAACCAACAATATCCTTGGCTAACTTTTGCAGCCCTTACAAGAAGATTCAGAACTGTACTCATTCCATCTTTTTGCATTACCATATGTCCATTCCACTCATGTGCACAATTTGTGAATCTAGTTTGATCAAATGTATTTCCCCAAGATACATGCCAATTCCCAGCTAACATATTATGACTGACAATGTGTGCATGGGATCTATTCATTTGGGATAAACAATAATAATTATTTTCCTAGGAAAATAATGTTTTACTTAATGTCATATTTGAATCCTCTTAAATCCTATCTATTGATTACTCAATGAAAATATGTTATGTAAGCTAAAATTTATCTAAAGGAGTAATTATAATTAGAGGATGAGCATGTGATAAATGGAGAAAAACTAATCGTTAGGATGCATATTGACATACATATTGATATCCTTTCTTGTATTGAAGAACATGAGATATCCTCCCAACACTTAGTTATCTGATTGCATTTTGTGGGTATGGATATCGCTTAATATCTAGGACTGTGCACATCAAGCTCCTTTAAGCATGTAACTCATGTATAAGACATAGAAAGGCAATGAACTTAGCGTGAATTCATTGTACTATAGAACTCTTTATGAATTTGAGCAATCACTTGGAACAAAAGACATTTTCTGCCATGGAAAATAAGGAGAAATGTTAGTGTGTTAGTTGGTCTGAAATATATCTAGAATGTAATTGGTTCTATAGCATCAGATCCTAAAGTTACTTGTGAATGGTAAGGTGCATGGGGTGTTTAAAAATGCAACCTGCTAGATATATTGGTTCACATAATTCTAAGATATGTATTTAAATTTCTGAGAAAATTACAAAGAGAGAACTTTGAGAGTCTAGTTTTTAGAAATACAACCCAAATCTGATGCATTTAATCCTGTGAATATTTCAGGTACTATCATGTGTAAGTCACCCATTTTCGTGGGAACCCATGCAGATCTAGGTTTTGATTGTTGTAAACCAGTCCAAAGAGATTACTATACCATTCCGGGAGTATACTGTGCATTGCAGTGGAAAATATGTTATAGTTGTTCAGTCCAAATCTCCCACTTCTTGTAATTATATAATGCCCTAGGAAATGTTAGACAAAAATTTTGACATGTCAAAGGGAAAATTTATAGGTCTGAAAGAAATTCTGAATATTAGAGAGGTACCTACTATTTACCGGAGTCTAGATCCCTAATATTAAAAGGAGTAAACAGTGCCAATCAAATGATCGAATTACATGTATAAAATGACGTTTGGTCTTAAACTTTACAAAAGATCTGACTCCTGAGGGATACATTTTCCCAGAGAATATGCCAAAACCACAATTTGGGTACTGTACAAATCCAAACACAGATACTCCATTACTCAATCAGTTAGAATATCACCAGAGAATGTTCCAGTACCCAATCAATTCAAATTTCCAGTACAAAAGAAAAGAAAAGAAAAAGAACCATCCTATGAATACCTCAAAATTTACACCCATTTCCGTCATTGATCTCAGTGAAGAGAACTAGCCAATTCCACAATGCAGTAAAAACAAGACCCTGCAAAAATTATGCCCTGGTTCAATTGACCATATGTGTGGATAAAAGGTGGTAGCAAATCCAATATTTTGTGTCAGCTTACCAAAGAATAAAGAGAATTTCGGAGGATTTCAACTAAATTATGTCAGGAGGATTTGAACAGAGATGCGTCTTTCCTAGGCAAGATGCTCTGTACACACTGTCTTCATTTGACTCTACCAAAAATGTACCACACAGTTAATGGTGCAGCAATGTAGCAACACTTCTCTTTCACAGGCACACAGATTCCAAGGAGCTAAGTCTTAAGTGCACATGAGAGATTAGCTTATGAGAAGTGAAGCTAGTTGTAGAGTACAAAATTGAGCAGGCTCTGTGAACAAAGTCACTCTGCTGGTATTCTGCATTATTGTCCTCTTGAACCAAAAGTTTGAAGACAATATATTGCACATTCAGCAAGATAGATGTTAGACAAGGAGAAGTTCAAATATGTCATCTATATATTATTACTTGTAGTCTGCCTTCTCAAGCATACTATAATACAATCCTGACTAATAATTGAGAGAATTGCTGCATTACTAGAGTTGTAGACGAAAAAACTGTCAAAAACCTCATCATTCAAGGTTTTGGTAGTTTGAGAAAACAATGTCAGCCTTACAAGTGTTGTAATATTTAACCAAAAATTTCAGGATTGCACAAGCTACAAAACTTTGCATGGATATATAGATAGTGAAACCCACATGATCCACACACTACTACCGAAGCTTCACACCCTGGCTTCTAGATAGATTAATACTCCTACCCATCGATCACCTCCTCCAACCTTGGTATTGAAAATGGGTTGAAGTTGGGAATTTTTTCCGAGGGAAAGATGTTCAAAAGAAGAAGCTGATAGTAAGTGTAATAATAAAAAGTCTGAGACAAATTTATCTGCCTAAAGCTCAGACCAGCAGCTGCAGCAGCAGCTCCTTGAGCAAACTCAGATCATGAGTTGCACTGAAACTACTACCACAGATCAACCAGTCAAAAGACGAATTCCTGTTTTGTTCCTACTGCCTGGAGGAGCACTAGTCTAGTGGACAGCTCAAAATGATCAATGTTTGTTTCCTTGATCTCATGTACACTAGGACGTGGTGAGAGAGAGAGAGAGAGAGAGAGAGAGCGGGGGGGTCGAGTGTCAAAAAGTGTGAAAGAAAATTATACAGCCTTTTTCTAGATGACGTTCACTAGACTTGTCCTGGGAAGAGGAATTGCGTGCAATGGGTGCACCATCTCACATGAAAGCTTCAGAACTTCACTCAAGTCGACTGGATGGTCAGGAGAAGCTACCCATTCGAATTTGTGAAGCAATTGAGCCAGCCATAGCTGCACTGTGGCCATACCCAGGGCACGTCCAGGACACACTCGACGTCCAGCCCCGAATGGCGCGAGACGAAGATCGTTTCCTCTCACATCAATGTCAGCTCCTCCAGCTTCACTAGCTACAAAACGCTCAGGACAAAATTCCTCGGGGTTGGGCCAGAGAGCTGGATCATGTGTAATGGCCCACATGTTCACCATTGCTGTGGTGCCCTTGGGAATGAGGTGACCTGCGATCTGGACGTCCTCTGTAGAAAGCCGAGCCCACGACAAGAGAGGACCAGGAGGATGAGTCCTTAGCGTCTCCTTCACAACTGCCTGCAAGTAAGGCAGCCGAGCTATGTCCGTATCGCACACAGCTTTCTCTTTTCCGACCACCGTGTCCAGCTCCGCATGCACTTTGGCCTGAATTTCCGGGTGCAGCACTAGCTCTGCCATGATCCACTCGGTCAGAATGGCTGTCGTGTCAGTGCCCCTGAAAATCATCTCCTACACAACCAACAAACAAAGCCAGTGTCTCAGTTATATCCTATGCTGCAGCAGAGTCTACGAGGTTCGCAGACATTGACTTAGGACGAAATTGAGCAGGAAACAGTAGAAGCTAAGAAGGTAGATGGATCCACATTACGAAGACACCAAGACCTAAGCTTCTTACACTACTAGCTAGCTGCAGATAGTAGCTGAGAATATTAAAGTAGTAGCTGAGCAGGAGTTGGCAACTGACCCACAAAACAGCTACAGCATCGGCATCAGAGAGCTTCTCGCCACCCTGTAATGACAAAAGAACATCGACAAAGTCGGAAACGTCTGAGCCTGGAGATCTATTCACGGCAGCACGCTCTCGGTGATCGTCAATAATATTTTGAACAAATGCAGTTACTCTAGGAACAAGCTTGGCGCAGCGCTGGTGGATGTTCTGAGGATCAATAGCTTCCAGGGCAGGGATATGATCGGCCCAGTTGAAAGCACCAAGAAGCTCAAAACCTTCACGCACCATCTCCTTCAGTTGCAGTGCTTCAGCACAATCCGTATCTTCGAAGTTATAGCGACGACCGAACACACTACTCATGATATTATTCAAGGATGCACGCTGCAGGTGGCTACGAATGTGAACTGCACCTCCAGGGGTTAGCGAGGATTCCTTGGCGATGGACGCTAACACTTGAGCAGTTTCAAGCTGTCGTGAGGCTTCGTGCGCCGCAATTCTCTTGGGAGCGAACAAGTGGTTAGCCGCAATCCTCCGCAGGCCTCTCCAGTAATCACCTTGAGGCGCAAACCCAATCGCGCTTCCAAACAGCAGTTGCTGAGCGGATTGCTTGAGCGGCCGATTAGCGAAAGACGGGCTGCAGAGAATGTCGTGCGCAGTATCAGGCTTGCTAGCTATCACCACTCGGGTGTTACCTAGACTCAGGGACATGAGTGAGAGAGCTCCATGAGTTTGCGCCAACTGCGCCAAGCGCCTGTGCGCAAGCCCACCCATCTCTAACAGGCTCCCTAGGATAGGTAAGCCTCGCGGTCCAGGTATACTGTTGCGCTTGCCCTTGAGCGATCCCCACGCACTTCCCCCCGGAACCAACCAGCAGACCAAAACCGTGGAGAGGCTAATGGCGGCCAGTGCTAGCAAGACACACCAGGAGTTCAGCAGCGGGGCGGAACTCTCTAGAAGGAGCGCTGAGCGCCCTTGCCTAGCTAGCATGGGCACTGCAAGCATCCACGACCATGAGCCTCCTCCTCCGGATGCACTCGACGAGTGATGTGGAACTTCCATTCTGCGTGAAGAAGAAGAAGAAAATTAACCAAGCCAAATACTAATAGAAGAAAAAACACTCACGACTACTGCCCAAAACTAGCAACGCAATAACAACAAAAACCGATCACTGCAATTCTGAATCCAGAAACAAAACTATCCAAAGTTCCAACTGCTAATAGTTGCTAGGACGGACACACAAACAAACAAACAAATCAGCCACACCGATTGTTTTTGATAAAAAATAGAATAGAGAGTAGTTGTGCAAAGATAGTTGGTTGAACCAAAGGTGCACTACAAAATGAATGAGTAGAAGCCCGGGCGGGGGGGGGGGTTGTGTGGGCGGTAGCTAGCAACAACAAAAGAGAGAGAGAGAGAGAGAGAGAGAAGACGGAGAGCTCGAGAGAACAGGTTGTTTAAGAAATGTAAGAAAGGCAAACGAAGACGCGCACAGACCATTAAAGCAGGGAAAGAGTGGATAAATTTAGGCAAAGCCGCGCGTTAAATGCTCATAGGATGACAGCGGAGGAGGGACCCA
>Ga0209208_10002980_pt1 | contig 24355 bp, 19 predicted proteins | sample S1TSphfallax_3_FD_187694 | JGI IMG/M metagenome (GOLD analysis project Ga0209208, IMG submission 187694) | Host-associated microbial communities from peat moss isolated from Minnesota, USA - S1T2_Fd - Sphagnum fallax MG (SPAdes) (version 2) | ecosystem: Host-associated > Plants > Peat moss >...
AAATAAACAAAAAAAAAAAAGTGAAAAAGAAACACTTTATTTTTATTATACAAAATAATAATAAAAACAGAAAACACATTAAAATAAAAAATAAAAAAGATAAAAATTTCTAAAAAAAACTAAAACATGAACCGGGGTTTAAAGAAAACGGGGGACTTCACAGTGTCCGAAGTTCACAGGTACCCACTAGTTATAATTATGAGAGAAGGCATTGGGCAAGGAGGAAATATTAGGTGTTCAAACTGAAGTGTGAATTAAAAAAAAAGAAAATCCCCCGTTTAAATTACATATACGTATCCAATACATCGTAGTACGTACGTATATTATGTGGTCGGTATCATTTCGACGTTAACCCTTCTTCGCTGGTCCCTATGTACTTCGTCGTCGTCGTGGTGCTGTGTGGAGGTGTGTTCGTTGGTTTTGCAGTAGCAGCAGCGTTGTTGGAATCATGAAGTTCCGCAAGCGGGATTACAAGCGCGATGAGCTGGAGTTCTCCTTGTCTAGGCACTCCGCGACGGCCTGGGAGCATCCTCTTAGAGCGGCTTCAAGCATCAGTGACAAAAAGAACAGGGACGGAGGAGATCGAAACATCGATATAGCTCCAACATCAAATGCAGGAGCTGCTGTAAGTGAAAACCCTAAGTTTGTTTGTGTGCATGTAGGTCTTGGTGGCTGATTTGGGAGCCAGATTGAATTGGCATGCCGATTTCATGCTGTCTGAATTCTTATTCTAGCTTTGTGGTTTCACTCCATCTGATGTGAATTGACGGCAATTTCAAATCAGCATTTTTGCAGATTCCCCCAAGCCCTAGGATGGTTTTTTGGAATGCTCACAGGTGTTTTAGTTGAAGTTTAGAGTGCTGGAGGATGGAGATATATTGACGGATTTCACTGATGCACAAGGCTGCAGGACAATGGAAGGGTGCAGGAGAATTTTTTTGCAATTGATGACCCTCTGAGGGCAGTATCAGTTCAAAGCCCACCTGAAGACTTATTGATGCCCAAAACTAGAGCTTCCCGGCATTCGACCAAAAAGACCAGCGAAGAGTTTGCTGATTCAGTGGCCTCAGAATGGGATTTGTACAAAGCTTCTATCATGCAACGATTTGCATCCACTGGTACCATCACTGTTTCCACTGTAAGAATCCTCTTTCTGATAACCCCCTGAACTCTCACTGAGTTCATTCTTATTAGCAGGATATTATTCTTTGTATAATTGCTGGTCATGAGTAGTTATTATGCATATTTGGTTCCTGATTGTTCACCAAAGAAATGACACAGAGATTGTCTCATTCTTTTGTTTTTTGTTTTGTGAAGTATCTCAACCATCCATGATCTGTTTGTCCCATTCTGTTAAGAGTAATGCCATTCCATGATTCCTGAAACCATTTGCTAAATAGGTTGTTCGCTCTTCTTCTCTGTCCACTGTTGATGCAGCCATCAAAGTTGCATATTGTTTTATTATGCACTTGCAGGTGTTACAAGTTGTGTGTTCTACTAGGGTTTCTTGTGTAAGGAAGATTGTTCATCTGTATTTGCCAAGTGACGTCATGAGTTGGTCGTAGAACACATCTCAGCTTTGAATTTGTGAATCAGCTGATCTTCTCCTTGTTGTATTTTCCACTCCTGCCATTTTAGCACATGCCACTGGCTTGCAATTTGAAAGGGTGTAAAGTTTGAAGCATGATCTTTCATAGCTTCTTGTTTGGTTTTTGTTTTGCAGACATTCGATATCATCTCCAAGGAGCCAAAAGGTTGTCCAATTTCTTCTATACTTTTGAACTTGCAGTTTTTGGAAAAAGTATGGTTGTTCTAGGTTGATGCTATTAAATTGTTTGCAATCCAGAACCCTAAATCTGTTTGGTTCGTGTAGTTTATGTTGAGGTGAATTTCTGTTATTGCAGTGTTTGATCTGTCAGCTCCCTAAGCTTCCAAGCGAATGTGGGTTGGTACCTCTCAATCAACTATGGATTACTCTTGTTGCAGTTCTGTTTTTCTCACTGTACACGATTGCTGTAGGCCAGAAGAAGTCAGTGATGGCTGCACACTTAGAGGAGCTTGAAGATCCAGAGAAAGAGGCTCGTGAAGAAACCAAGATAATATCACAGCAAGAGTATGTAACAAGGTTGCGTGAACTGAACAATGAGATTGCCCATGCGTGGCTTAACAACGAGCGTGTGTCAGCCCTGCGACTGTCAATCAAGGTAGTCAGACCCTCCAGTCTCTGGAAAGAATTTTGTTCATTGCAGGCAGAGAGCACTCATGTTAGTAGTGTCCTCAGCCATACTGGGGCTAACTGAAATTTTGTGGTTCTAAATTTCTGCCCTGGAGTCAATTGACTGAGACTTGCATAATGACTTGCTGACAGGTTGCCAGGCTTTTGATGGACACATCAGTTCCACAATTTTATCCTACTCTTTTTGTTCTGGTCACAGATGTCATGGATACAGTAGGCAACTTGGTGTGGATTCGAATCAAGAAGAAGGCTGAGATTGATGATGCTGGCAACTCGATAGCCATATTACCAGGTGCCGCACCAGTTTAACTGGAGTGGGACTGAGTCTGGAATATAATCAATGCAAAGGAATGAAAAATAATTGGATAAGAATCATGTAATCATCATTTGTATGTTGATTTGTGCCATGTAAGCCAGCTTTTGTTTTTGGAACAGGAACTGGTGTGACTTGTTGACTGATATCCATTTTTAGGGAACTACAAAGCCTAGAAGCAGGGCATCTGATTACCTGCAAGTCTTTTTTGTGTGCAAACATGCAAGAACCATTGTTGGCATCCCAGTTCAAAGGCATTCAGAGGTAGATTGGGCAAATGCTTAGCCCAACTTACAGGAATCCAAAACGGTCCACTTTAAAAAGGTGGCCACGTTCATGCATTCATTTGCTATAGATTGCACATGCTTTCAGTACAAGATGTGAACACCTTCATGCTTTTCAAACAAGTCTCACCTTGAGTTCTCAATTCTAGATTTCAGTGGTGTGAGGTCATAGTTTTTTTGGGTACTGTGTGCTGCAGTGGATTTCACATCAGATGATGTTCGGCAAGAGGCAAAGGACACATGCAACAACTGGTTTTACAAAATTGGCTGCATCCGTGAGCTCCTTCCTCGCATGTGAGTCACCTGGTGGTTACATTTCAATGAAGTATTGTGCAACATGTGCATTTTGTGATTACTGACTTGCTCTTAATTGGACATCACTCTTAGAAATTTTGATTGCTTGTATTCTGGGAGCTTTTCTTTGCCCTGGGGTCCATGGTCAAATCTACAAGTACGGTGTTCCTTTTACATGGTCTGCTCTCCTGACAGGCCCGCAGTGATTAGTTCAGTAGTTTTGGTCTTTCTTGTTTTTGTGCTTTCATTCATCCAAAAGCAAAGCATCTGACATCCAGCTCCAGTCCAGAAGCAGTTTCTGTACACCATAATGCCTGGATATACTGATTTTGATACTCTGAAGCATGAGACTTCTTTTTTGTGCAGTTATCTGGAGATTGCAATATTGAGGTGCATGCATTTTTTGGAAAAGGACCCCCCTCTGGCCTCATTCCAACGGTTAACAATGATGATGCGGGGCTTGTCAGATCCATTGGCTTCTGCGTATGCACATCTCTATCTGGCTCGCCATGGCCAAGCTCTTCTTCCTTCAGATACAGGTTTTGCTGTCACTTTCTCAACCCCTGCCACTTGGTTCTGCATACAATGTACCACTGACACTATGGATTTTCACTCTTGAAATTCTTCTGAAATGTGTCCTCTTGTAGCAGCTTATTCCACATGGTACATTCCATCATTGAGTATACCAGATGTAGAAAGCTTTTCCCCATTGTGCTCAAATTCTTGATTTTCCTATAACATCACTCCCTTGGATCTTTTGGGCCTCATTTCCTGCTTGTGAAGGAAAGCCTGGAATTTGTGCCAATGCTGCTAATGCCAAATTTAACCAAAACATGTGGCCATGTGTCCAGGTCCATCTGATGCGCTTAAAAGTTATGGAGCACTCATAAGCTTTCTACAATTACCTGTACCTGCTTCAATCCCACAGAGCAGAGGTCGCAATTTTGCTCTTCGGGATGGAACCTACCTTGCTGAACAGTTTCACTATCTTTAGCTATCTTGCCAGTTCTACTAGTTGCTTCTGGGATAATTATTATTGAAGCATTTGTTTGTAATTATAGATGGGGAATTGTACTTTCATTAATGGAGAAATTTGGCTAGGCTTGAGATGCTGCATTGTTGAATTACCTAACTTTAGGTGTTACAGGTTACTTGATCAGTGGTTTGAATGACTTTCTGGTCCTATTTCGGCGCGTTCTTTCTGGGGAGTTTGACAAGCACATAACCTTATCTGGGGTGGATCGTCGTTTATATGTGTCATTGGTGGAGCCTGTTATTGAGTGGATTATGCAGTGCATTTTAAAGAATTCAAATCAGGTGCAGTAGCACACTCTTACAGGTGTGCATGCATAATTGTGTTGATATCTTATACAGCCCATCTGTGTCTCTTTTTTTGGAATAGTTGTGCCTGTTTTACATTGTTATCTGTTATGGGGGATGAATAGCCCACATTGTTTCTTCATCAACTTCTATGTGTCCACTGAGCTTACTCCATATAAGCATGCTTGGTCTCATACTTGAAATGTCTAATGTTTCCAGATTACACAGATTGTGAGTGACACTCATGTGACCGCACTCATTCTTGTTGTGTTTGTTTTAGTTTGGCTGGAACTGACATAGTGGTTGCCTTCAAAGTGTTATTGTGGCTTTCTCCTTGCTCTCAGAGAAATGTGTAGTTTTCCAGAGTTAGATGTCTCTTGCAATATGCAAGCCTTCACTTTTGCTAGAACTTACTATGACTTTGATGTGAATGTGGATGTCGGCCACTGATTCTGTAATATGGTTTGTGGTGGGCAGGAAGAAATGGCATATGTGTGGCATGCTTTTGGAGAGCGCCAACCTGTCACTCTTAGACCAGGAGCTTTGAAGGGTGTGGAAGAAGGTTTAGATCCAGTTTCTGTTGTGGTGCACTATCTGCTGAAGCAGTTACCTGCGGCATATGTTGGAAACAATGCTTTAGATCTCTCACGGATGATCAAAAGCTCATATGACATCTCACTACCCCAAGTGAGACCTCATCATACGGAAGTTCTCTTTTGCATGTAATTAGCATATCTGAAGTCTTGCACTGCATAGCTATGGGTTGCAGCAAGGCGCCAATGTTCTCATCCAATGAAGTCTTGCCACAGCTAGTGAAGTCTCAGTCCAGTATCGAAAGGAAAAATGTGACACTGCCACTGTTGTGCAACTCAAGGAGAGGAGAGGGAAGCTGATGTTTCTCTTGCTTATGTGGCAATGGCTCAGTTCCTAGGTTTGAGGTGCTGCAAATGTGGAGGCACAAGTGTCTGCTAATGGTGTCTGCTTCTTTTATTCATTCCCTTTCTTTGTGTGTTTACTATGTGGCAGCATCTGAACTATCGACTTTTAGGGGCAATCATCTGTGAGTGCAATCCACCACAAGAAATGCGGCTTGCAGTCCTCAATGATGTTTGGAAGGTGCACTGACCAGACCCAAATATTGAAAGTTCCATCAGTGTGTGGTTACAAATCTTGGAAGTATATTGTTATCTGAGCAGTTAATTTTGCAATGTAGAGCTAAAGGCAGCTTCATTTAATTGATGTCTAGTTAGGGATTTGAGGTGATGTCTGGATCATGGTCATGCACACTTTTGAGTATTATTGCTGGAGATGAAGTAAATGTCATTACAGTAGTACCTGTTTTGTTCTGGGAAGTAATGTAGGTTCAAATGTTCAATCTGTGTGGAAAAAACTCATGAAATGCTATCTTTCTCACGTGAACTACTATCTCTTGGTTTTTCTTTCCTCAAAAAAATTTGTATCAGACATGTAACACCTGGACATGGTCTGCAGGTGGTTATGAAGTATGGGGATCTGGTTGAATACTTGGCAGTTGCTGATGTGTTTCTGGATTACATACTCCAAAACTGCTCAGTAAGTGTGGTTTCCTGTTACTTCATTGTAACAGATTCTAAAATTGACTGCAAATGTTTTTCTAGTTGGATGCATTTCGTCACAGGTACAATGCTTCAGTGATGGTGTTTTTTCTTCATATATTGGGCAAAAGTATATGTGCTGGTTTCCTGTTTGAATGAAGGTCATGGGTGATAAAGAGGTTGAAGGGAGCAAGAGTAGTAATAGTGGTCCCAGAACATGGCAGTCCCGAAAATGTTCTTTTGGGGGTGGAGTTCTATGTTGAGCACAAGGGCATGCAGAAAGCTTGTCCTTGGGGTTGGTTTTGTTAGCTGTCTGGAGGTGAGAGACAATAGGATGAACTTTACATCATCCATTGTGGACCTTTAGCTCAATGGAACCCATTGGAGTCCTGATGTACAAGTATATAAAGATTGTCTTATTGCTAAAATATGAAGCAAAAGAGACTATGCATAATCACAGAAATGGTGAGTGAGGGAGGGAGCTTGACAATTGTCTAATCTGAAAGGTCGAAACTCACTTTTGCCTTCAATTGCAGGAAGTGGAAATGATTACAATGTTGGGAGACATTCTGCGGCATTTACACCAGGGTGATGTTACAGATTCTGTACTGGCATCACTTGAAGCCATTGTGTCCAAGCTGCTTATGCATTATAAAGACCTTACTGAAGTTTTGAATGTGGTTAGTACCTTGCACTGCATTGCTGTGGTCCTTGCATGGTGTACTGATTGTCCTCCATCATTGTTGCCATGGTCTTGGCAGCAAGGCTGCTACAGCCTGTGACTAGACTAGATGCTTGCAGAAATGTGTTATGCTGCAGATTTTGTGGAAAGGGTTGCCCAAAATCTTGGGTGGGATGTTGTATACTTATCTACACCCATGGTTGTGAGCAAGTCATTGTGTATTGGTGGCATTTGTCACTCCTATTTGTGATGGTGCTGGTCTGACGCTTTGTGAGCAACTCTCATAAGGTTATGGCCGCACTAATTGTCATGCTACCTTCAACATGTCATTGTGAAAATTTCTCTGCAATCTCATAGATCTGTGACTGGAGCAAATGCCTTTTGGGTTACTGATAAACTCTCTCTTTTTGTCTGATGCCTACACATCATTGAGAACAGAAACATTTTGTCGAATTGCTGGACATATTTTATGGTGACACCCGCCTTTCAGTCTACAAGCAAATTTTAACATCCATCTCTAGGCAGGTGCTCTGATCATGTCATGCTCTGTCTAATCTTGTGTTTTCTTCATTCTTTGCATTTCTGCAACCTTATTTGAAGGGATGCATCTTCAATGTCATGTGTCAATATGCATGTATTGATTGTTTACAGTCATTTGTGTGAGTTCAGGACCAACCAGAAAGTACAAGATCCAGTGACTCGACACTTTCTCTTTGAGCAGGCACAAGTTCTGCATGACTCACTGGATAGCTTGAGCAGTGATGATGACTGCCGCCAAACCACTCTTCTCATTGCTCGATTTGTGCAGCTGGTATTTTATTAGAAGTATTTTATACAAAGATTTGTCATGTTTGACTGTACTGTACTGGATCTACAATTGTGTTTGTAGTTCATGTGCTTGATTGTTAAAACTGTTCCGCTAAACTTGACTTGCTCTTGCCTTTACTTATCTTTGTAGTCTTAGAAGTCTGTTTATTTGATGGTGTATCGGTTCAGATCAGATGGAGGGTCTTCAATTGTCAGTTTCACTTTCTACAAAGCTGGCTAGGTCAGCTTTTGAAGACAGTAGATGATTTTTATCATGAAAGGCTTAGTTGTTTCAAAATTGACTAATCTGCCCCTTCTTCAATTGGATGAATTTAGGAAAGAGGAGAGTAATTCTTGGCTAGTCATTCTCCATGGTCTATATCTATTCTGTAGCTCAGATTCTAAGATACATAAAGTATGGGGTATTAGGATTGATGGTTGTGCATGTATGCCTTGTTATGCAGAAGCATATTTTTCTGTGTTTGTTGTGCTTAAGCTATATCTGCAGACAAGTTGTCCTTAACAACTCTATGGACATTGGGGTTTCTCTGTCATTCAGGTAGATTTTGGTCATGATTTGGAGCAGCATCTTGCATTCCTTGTGGATTGTCGGGCTGCTTTTGGCAACATGGACCTCATTTATGTATATTCTCTTGCTACCAATTGATTGCTATCATATTTTGGGATGGCTTATCAGTGAAAAGAGCAATATGGATTCTTCAGTATTCTGTCTGCATCCTGAATGGTGGTATTAATGTGGCCATTGCCCTTATAAATGACCTTTGAACAGAAGTTATTGAAGCTGTCAGTTTGAACCCCTTAGCATAATTTTCAACGTGGTTGTGAATGGGGGGCTATGAAACAGGAAACAGTAGTTCATGCCAGCAATCGGTTGGCTATCACAGCCCTACAAATGGCGAAGGGCTCACACAGCAAGCGGACAAGGGAATTTGTGAAGGCATGCATAACATTCAATGAGATTTCAATCCCTTCCATCACCAGTGTGGTGCCCCGCATTCATCTCTTTCTGGAGACAGCTCAGGTAATGAACCTGGGCTTGAAAGAGTTATATTCGTCTGTATGGATTTTTAAACAACACAAAGAGTTGTGCAAATGCAAGTTTCAGGGCAAGAACTCATAGACTGCTAGCTGTAGCCTTCAGGGGCACATTTTGGATGGAGAAAGAGAGAGGTAGAGAGGAAAAGAGGCAAGCTCCTTTTCCTTTAATATCTTTTTTCTTGTGTACATGTTCTGCCTCGATTTAGCATTAAGGGAAAGGCTAAATACTAGCTGCTTGTTCCAGGACTGGAGTTACTTCATTTGAAGCATTGCATTATCACACTGGGTGAGGAATGGAGCAGGGTGACAAAGAAACAGGATAGTTTGTCTAATGTCTTCTGAAACCTGGGTACAGTTCTTAGTAAGCTTGTCATTGTTCTCTGATATTGCAGGCAGCTCTCATGAATGCAATGATGTCACACACAGAGGGGCTGCTAAAGGCTGCACTTGCCTGCTTACAAGATGTTCCAAGCAGTAGGGGTATGCCTCTGTGTTTATGTCCCTGTTGTTTTCTTGAAGTTGCATGTATGTTTTATGACTTACCTTGGGTTGCATTCCCTGGCACTCTGACATAACCAGGGCAGGTCAATTCCTGTTTATAGAAATCCCAAATCATATTGTATGAATTATGACAAACATGACCACAATTTGAACTCTTTCTTGAAGGTCTTGCTCAAACTTCTATCCTCTGTTTGCAGATCTGAAAGCAAAGGAGTTTGAAGAGGGCATCTCCAGCTTCTTGCACGAGCTATCATCATTTCTTGTAGTGGTTCCAGGTTGGCATATGATGTTCACTGGGTTTTGAAAGATTTTCTGTTGATGGGCATTCATAACCTTAATGGTAGTGATGTGGAGTCAAGTATGCCAGTTGATAGATGACTTTTATGTTGGCAGGCCACCCAGAGCTTGGTGCCTTCTACATCCTGAGGGGACTTCTTAATCTCATTGAATCTCAATCAAGGTATGTTTCTGGATTAACTTAAAACATAATCTAAGCATTGTTACCAGTGTAGGATGTAGGATGCAGTTTGGATGTAGCAGAGAGCCAAGATAGATCTCGCATTTCCTTCCAGAATTGAATAATGAGCTAACCTTCAGCTATATGAGTTTGCAACCATCACAATAGTGAGGTTCTATTACGTCTAACACATTGGGATCACTGCTAGATTGATATCTGGACGACGAAAAGTACGATTGCTGTGTGGAATTTTATGCCTCCTATGTGCAATTGGTCAAGAGCAGCTACCATTCCATGTTGGTAATCAACAGGTAATTTCTTTCCTTTTCTTTTCTGTTGTCACCTTTAGCCTTCAGCTTCGTTTCCTGGTCTTGGCTTTCTCTCTGCATTTTGGTAGTACAGAGCAGTCATTCTATTCCTGAGGGAATGTTTCTACATGTTAAACTATGTAATTTTGTGGGAGGACAAGGTGGACAGCGATGATACACTGTATTTTGGAGACACCTTATTCCACAAAGACCTGGCAGACATTACCACCATGGTAGTGAATATGCTCGTTACTTTACTGGATCAAGCTGCTGACAAGGTAAGGTCCCACACCAGACAAATGCGTGCTGTAATATGAGGTCAATCTGGAGAGGTACTTTCTATTCAACAAGCTGAAAGTTAAATGTTAACAAGAGTGAATATAATTTTCAAAGCCCTAGCAAACTGTGAAGTTGTTGCAATATCACATGTTGTATTGCAACTTACAGTCCGGATTGCATCAGAACTGTTTTCAAGGATGTTTTTTTGACTTCTTGTGGTGTGTGTTTGTGTAGGTCCAAGGTGCTTACCAAGCTCTTGATGTTTGCAATGCTTTTCTCACCACCTTCAATGTACACTATTTCTGTCCTAAAGTCCTGTCTCTTTTTTGACTTCATAGTGATGTCTGCTAAAATTGTTGTCTGATGTACATCACTTGAAACCTGTTCAATGGATGGCTAAGACCATGCATGTTCTTTAAGCTTTTTGGTTAGGAACAGAAACTTAGAAATGAGGCTGTTAATATTTTTCCTCTTTCGAAGTAAGACAGATTATGTGAATCTCTTGGGAGTGGTAAAATGTATGTGAAGGCTCTGGCAACTGTTGGAAAACTAGTTTGTCTGTTTTCTTATTGTTATGGAGTTTTCACTGCAACCTTAATGATGTTTTCTTTTTACATGTTTATTGTACATCTGGTGGATTGTGTGAAGAGGGAGATGGAAAGAGAGAAAAGCTAGAAAGGTTAAAGGTGTGGATGATGTGAGGATCTCTGCATAATAGATTGTTGTGCAAACTCTGTTTCCACAGGTGGACGAGGAGTTGAACACTCTTTGTAGCAGACTTCTCCAACGGGCATTGACTTCTCTTGCAAAAAGTGATAGTTACTTGCAAGCAACTTTGCAATACTCTGAAGCTCGAGGATGTAATCAACTGATTTCCTAGAGAAGAATACAACATAGTTTTCAGTAGATTCAGGCTTATTTTTTGTGTGCGGGGCTGTCTTCTGTTCACTTCAGTAAGACTACTTGTGTCATGTTTGAACAAGGCATTATTAATTCCTTTGATGTCTGCAACTGTGAGATCATTGTGGTGGCTGATTCCTCAGATAGTGAGATAGCAATCCACATTGCTGTACATAGCAAGAGAACAATGATAAAAATGATGGTGCAGACAGCTTTTGTCATACTTCACACCTGTGAGGTTTGTTATCTTCTCACCTCAGGTTTTCACAACGTGTTTTTGTTTACAGCATCCACACGAGTGTCTTTGTGTATATCTGATGTGAGTCCAGTTCACAAACTTGAAAGACTAGGTAAATGATGCTGTAAATATGTAGAGTCTTCCAATTGTATATGTATTAGGTGATAGACCAGTGTTGGTCTGGTATATTGGCAGGCACCTTAGTATCAAAACTGGTATTGATACTGGTAGCAAGGTAGGAGATATCAGCATTGTATCCCAAACTGATACGCAAGTATACTTAATCATTGGACAATTCCATTGTAACTTGAAACCTATAAACAAATAAACTTAATCAGCAAACAATTCTTAACAAGCTTCTCACTGCCTTCACACTTCTCAAGGCTCTGCCCCTTATGACATGTTCATACCATCAAAAATTGAAAACAGAAATATTACAGGAAGATCACAAGTATACTAACCAGTGTTGTTTTATTGGTAAATTTTGTAGGTTGCCACAAATATGTTTTTGGAGTTTTACTCCTAGTGTAAATTCAACTAAATTTGTTATTTAAAGGGAAAAATCAATCAAATTTTTACAACAAAAAAATGGAAAAAACCATCATATGAACACCTTAGGGGGTGGGTCATTCTTGGAGCGCTTCTTTCCACCTCACAGCGTGATCTTCTATGTTTTGGGCGTTTTCTTCCACTCTGGGAGACAGCTTTTTTTTACCTGAAAATTTTGATTTTGACTTATACAAGGGGTTTCTTATGAAAAAATGACCCAAATTCCCCAGTTTTTTATGATAAGTTCCAGTAGGTAGACAAGAATATAGAAGGATTTTGGTTCTTTCTACTTTCATATCTAGTATGTAACGAAATCTGGCTAAATCATCTCATGATGATTGTCACTTCAGCTATATCACAAAATTGAAAAAAAAACCCAGCTTGGACAGGTTCTTCCATTTTCAGAACCTTTGTCTCTTCATGTTGAAGATTTTCTTAACTCTTCATCTTAGAATTGCTGTTTATTTTTTATTTTTCATAATTTTATCATTTCTGATTTTCATTACAATATATTAGTTTTTCATTGTAGCATGGACTACATCAGCAAAATTTTCATGCAAGCAATATTTATTACACAACTAAAAGTCACATAACAAACTTAGGGAATTTGCACAGTGCAAATTGGGGGTACTTTACAGAGTGCAATTTTCAGCTTCAGCTTGGAGTGGGCTTCAGCTTGCAGTGGGAATTGATTATGCAGGTGTAAGGCCCCACCTTGGTTTTCAAGGCATAATTTTGTACCCTTAGGGTGACTTTAGACGAGGGTCCAAGATACAGGGACCAATGAATTCAAGCAATCTTATTGGTTGAAAGCTTTAATTTGGTCCCAAGGCGTTTAGACGTGGGTCCAAGACCAAAAAGTGGCAAATTGAGGCTAAACCCACATGGCACCTGTTTTGGAGGGAAAATCAATTGGCTTGCACCAAAAAACAGTGCTAAAAGGAGAGCTCCTAATTTGGAGAACCAAGAATCAGGCTAGGGACCAAGGTATAGTCCAACTCAAAAATTGAATTTGCTTCAAATCAGTCCAAATTGGTTCCTAGGAAATTGGATCTTGGACCCTTGTCTAAAGTGGGCCTTCGTTTGTTATGTAGGGGAATGCATTGTCGTCAGTGCCTTCAACCCCCTGGACTTCAGACGCAACCCTACGTCCCGGGCTGGAAGGCACAGTGCCCTTCCCATTAACAAAAATTGAAAAGTCATAACAAATTAGGACGCTGAAACTGATTGAAGAAGCAATCAAAGATGTTGAAAGAGAAATTTACATCTTTGATTGCTAAGATTCTAAAAAAGACATTAGGTATGAACTAATGAACCCAGGTATCACCGGCTCACTTGGTGGTCTCTTCAAGATGGTTTCTCTTCTTCTGAAGCTGATCACTCACCTATCAAACAAAGCTCATTGCTTGCCCCATCAGTTCTTGCTGACTTTTGGAGGAGCAGCCTCTTTACTTTGGGTGGGGCCCTCGACGAGGGCATTACCAGAAGTGGGGCCTGCGCTTGGGTGGCCCCTACCACACAGGCGACTTCTTCTGGTAATGTCCTCACCCTCACCCAGACAGTGATCTTTAGGGGGCGTGCAGCATCATGCGTTGTCCTCGGGCCTTACCCTGCTCCTACAAGCAGAGCCAGTAAAAAACTGTGTCATGCCGAGCATTAGGAGGAAAAATAATTCCATATAGTAAAGGACGTCGTGGACGAAATGAAGCTTTCCGTCCATCCATCCGTCCCGTCATCCATCCGTCCTGTCATCCATCCATGGATGGCATCACTGCAGCCCATGTGGTTAAGATTTTGCTGTACGCGTAAAAACAGTCATATTATACAGCAGCGTTTTTTTTTTTTTTTTTTTGGCGAAATTTCGTCAACTGGCGACAAAAAAAAACCCAGTGCGACCTCTTGGAAGGAATTTTTAAAAAGAACTTCCAGAACATTCGCCATATTTCTTAGAAAAGAAAGAAAAAAAAAGGAGGAATTCGCCAGATTTAGACAGTGATTCCATGTAGCTCGCCTAGATTTAGGCAGGATTGCAGAAAAAACTCTACTGTGCGCCTAGGACAGTCGCCATTTAATGTAAATTAAAGCTGGGGATCCTCGCCATTGCACCTACCTAAAGAATTTGAAAAAAAAAACCCTTACTATACAGGGTTTGCTTTCTTTCAATTTTTGTGATTAGTTATCCCACAAAGAGGATTTAGCCAAATTAGGCTATAGATCATGTAAATGACAGTGAATAAAACACTTAAGAATATTTATGCTTTATATGTATTTGGCGAATTTAAATTTTAAAAAAAATAATTGGCGATTAGGGCCATTCCTTTTCACAAAAAATGTTAAAAAATGTAGAATAAATAAATTTCAGGTTGAAACAATGAAAATAAATTCCCCTAAAAAGAACCTAGCAATGTGGTATATAGAGAGGTTTTGGAAATGTAATTTGTAGTTGTAATTTTGTAATATGTACCGTCAAATACACACACACGTGTGCATTAGGCACGGGGTTCAAGCTAGTACAAAATAAAACACGAATGGCGCGCGAGTCATGACAATACCAGACACAAATCATATAGATGCTGAACCTCGTCTTAAATCCTAATTCGAACGGGCACGATCCTCTGCGAGGCCTAAACCCTAAGCCCCAGGACGGCTTCGTCTCTCCTCCTCTATCTCTTACATTTCCGGCATGGTCCCAATAGCTTCTTTCTTTCTGGTTTGTTGGATGGGTTGAATCGGCTTGTCCGTGAGAAACATCAAGATCGTAAGACGTCATGGCAGCTGCAGCGCGGCCTCTAGTGACAGTGCAAGGAGGGGAAGGAGAATATGCAGCATCCGCAACTCTGCCCGCGGTGTTTCTGGCACCCATTCGACCAGATGTTGTGCAGTCTGTGCACACGTCTCTTGCGAAGAACAAGAGGCAACCCTATGCCGTGAGTACGAAAGCGGGACACCAGACATCTGCGGAGTCATGGGGTACCGGGAGAGCTGTATCGCGTATTCCTAGGGTTCCAGGAGGTGGTACGCACCGTGCAGGTCAGGGAGCGTTCGGGAATATGTGCCGAGGAGGTCGGATGTTCGCTCCGACCAAGATCTGGCGGAGATGGCACCGGAAGGTGAATCTGAACCAGAAAAGGTACGCTATTGCGTCTGCATTGGCAGCCTCTGCTATTCCTTCCTTGGTTCTCGCTAGAGGCCACCGCATTGAAAAGGTTCCAGAGATACCTCTGGTTCTTGAAGACTCTGTGGAGGCCATTGAGAAGACGTCTGCTGCAGTCAAGCTGCTGAAGAGAATTGGAGCTTACGACGATGTCGAGAAGGTTAGGGCCAGTCATAATATCCGTGCCGGTAAGGGAAAAATGAGGAATAGGCGGTATGTTTCTCGCCGAGGCCCTCTCGTTGTGTATGATTCCGAGGGTGCGAAGCTTATTAAGTCTTTCAGGAATGTCCCCGGTGTGGAGATCGTTTCCGTGCACCGCTTGAATCTGCTTCAGCTGGCTCCTGGTGAGTTTTTCTCTCGTCTTGAATGTGTTGAAAGGGCATTTCTTAGGAATTCTCTGCTGCTGGGTGTGGCAAGCCCTAAAGGAAAGATTGTTTGCAAATTTTTCTCAGTAGCCCTGCTTTTCTTCATAAAGTATCTGGGAATTCCAGATGAACACTGGAACATCTTGACCTAACCAGGCATTGCTAGAAGATTATCATTACCAGAGCCTTTGTAGGCAGGAGAGAACTTTGCAGATAAAGCACAGCTAAAAAATTGGAATCATCAGTTTGTGGGGGGTTCAAAAGTCATGCTCTTTTTTTTCCCTCAGAAGTGAAAAGAAGTATTTTTTTAGTGATTGGGAGAATGTTAGGAAGTAACTTTTTGGAGCTTCTTACACCTTGGTTGGAGGCTAGAGAACTTGCTTGTGGATGCCTCAAGCTGTTTCTTGCAAACTTTCGAGGTGGTTCACCTGTTTTCTTATTGATCCTCCTTGTAGCACCATCAAGTTAGACTTTGATGGAAGGGATTGGTCTACCACATTGCAGCTTTGATACTCATGTGTGGATGATGTCTTTGTGGTCTCTTCCAGGAGGTCATCTTGGTCGATTTATTGTTTGGACAAAGTCTGCCTTTGAGCAGTTGGATGCTATCTTTGGCACCCATGAGAAGAGGTCAATTGTGAAGAAGAATTATGTGCTTCCCCGACCCATCATGGGCAACCCTGATCTGGCTAGAATCATCAATTCAGATGAGATCCAGAGTGTTGTCCAACCCAAAAAGGTGGAGATCAAGAGATGGGCATTGAAAAAGAACCCATTGAAGAATCTGGGAGCTCTTCTAAAACTTAACCCATATGCAAAGACTGCAAGGAGGATGGAGCTTTTGGCCCAGGAACAACGGGCAAAGGCAAAGGCTGAAAAGCTTGATATCAAGAGAAAGACTGCTAAGGTAAAAAATTTCAATCTTTATCCCTCATCATTTCAGAGATGGTTACTCCCTGGACAAGCCTTGTTACTCTTCTTGTTACTTTTCACCAAATGTGTCAGAATTTTCATGGTCACATCTGGCATGTCAGTACTTTCCATATGTAAATCAGGTGTTGGAAAAAGTAGGACCTGGATAGTGGCTACAGATAGCAATGGGTGCTGGTATTTGAAGAAGTTGACTGGAGGTTTCCTCAAAAGATTGTGCTTGTGAGTCAGAGACTGCCAAACTCAGTGCTTTATCAGGGTTTAACATATGTGCATATAGGGTACATATGTAGTTATGAAAAAAATTCATTTTGAAAGATGATTGCACTTTTGGCAAAGTTTAGTGCATATTTGTCATAGGCAAATTATGAAAACTACAGGGCATGGTAGGGCACTGTAGTTTGTAGCATTGTTCATGTTACTCAAGGTCACCTATTAAAGTGACTTGATTCAAGTCCATAATAAGATGTGTCAGAAGATGACAATCCTATTTGAGTCACTTCTCACACAGTGGGAGCCTAGGTGCTAGTGGATTTGCCCCATTGGACTTGATCACATTCAATTAAAGATCTATTTTGCCCATATAGGTCAACCTAGATTTGATGGGCAATGCACATGTCCAAACTACATATGAAGCAGGGTAATAAGTAGAGAATAACAAGTTCTTTTCTTGTGTAGAATGTTCTCTGTTTGGTCTCACTCATACTGTATATGGACATTTATGGATGATCTCGGGGGATCATCCATATCCTCTCAATGCTTGAAAATCGGGAAATCTGTTGCTTGTTATCTGGCCTGTCATGCATAGACAATTCCTTTGCATCTGATAGCTTCATCATGCAAAGTAGAGTGGGCCTATTGGTTTTCCCAGTGTCCTACAACCCCATACTTTGCATGGACTGCATGGGTCTAAAGATTTGAAGGTATAAGGAGACCAGTATAAAAAGACTTAGAGACTAGACCCATTATCAGAACTGCCTTGATGCAAATGCAATTATGGTGGAGGGGCTGTGAGTGAGCTGCTTACCATCTCAAGGCTTGAAAGATCAAATCTGTGTATGACTATCTGATGTATCAAAGACAGTTGCATTTTTTTCCTGACTTTGACTTTATTTCTGTGGTTTTACAGCCAGAGGACAAGGAACTGGCAAAGAAGGCAGGGTCTGCCTGGTACAAGACTATGGTTTCAGACAGTGAATACACAGAGTTTGAGAATTTTACAAAATGGTTGGGTGTCTCACAGTAAACCAGCTCATTTGTTTAGCCTTTAAATACTTGTTGAGAACTAGATGTTTGGACTGTGATTTTGTTCATGATTTGATGTGCCACAGGTATCTTCACTTCAATGCAATTGTTAAAAAGGTTGGTGCTATCTGCGCTGAGTCCATCAGTAAGGTATTGTGATTCAATTTTATGTTATTCTTGTAGCTTTCTCACAAGAGAACTGTGCCACCATTAGAAGGCATGGCTGCATTTTTCCAGTGTTCTTCAGGGTTACTTTTATTTGACTGCTTGGGCTGGCTCCTGGTGCCAGCATCCAAGATGTCCAAAACAGAGCTAATTCTCCAGTATATTATGAGTTCAGAAAGGGACCGATCTTTCATAAATGGACTGCTCTGCTGTCTATCGGTTTTGCTGTGTACTCCAGTATATCATGAGTTCATGAAGGACTAGCTTGTTCTATAGTCTCTGTGCTGGAAAATGCTTCTGTTAATGTTCCCTTGCTGCTCTGTTTATGAGAACTACTGGATTCTCAAGGTTTGGGAACAGTTTCAGGACTTAGCATAACTCAATGTTTTTTTGCAACTTCAGTCATCCCACATATGTGGATTGATACCCGTTCCACTTATGAGTAACGACCTTATGTTCAATCCTGTAATCAATAGCAAGTAATAGTTTTATAACATGGGTTTTCTTCTCATGTGTCTCAATTTCCAATCGACCAACAACATTATATTATGTGTAGAGAAGTGCTTAAAACACATAGTATGTTCTTGCTATCTTCTTAAGATCTTGTTGATAGAGTTGTTGAAGAGCTCTTTTAAACATGTTGGCAGTGAATGTACAAAGCAGTGCAAGTTGCATAAACAGCTTCCAGTATGTAAGACCCTCTTCCATACTAGTTAGATTATATAACTAGGTAGAGGGAGGTTGGTTTTTTCTAGTGTAACTATTGGAATAGAGGATAGAACTGCCCATTAAATCACACAGCTTAGCTTCCCTCTTACATTCAATCCTCTTGGGCTGTCCTCTAATGATTCCCTAAAATTCCAAGCAAAAAACTTGGACAAATCCTTGGTCTCTTAAAATTTCAGCAAATGACTTGGAAATAGCAAGCTGACAATTTCTGGAGCATTTAGCTTTTGAAGACACTGCTGGAGCTTGGCAACAAACTCCAACCTCTTTGTGTTAGATCATGCTGGAATTGTGGTGAAGATATGGCAAGCAGATTCTTTCTTAGATGATGCTGAAACTCTGGTGGAGATATGGGAGGCAGATTTGAGATATGGTTAGATATGGCAAGAAGATTCTTTTATAGATCATGCTGAAATTATGCTGTAGATGTGAAGGTTACATGAGGAGAGACTTTATTCTGCTCTACAAATGTTGGCAGTACTGTTGATGCTGACGCACAGACGTGGGTGGCTCCTTGCATCAGGGGGAAGCTAGAGCTACTTCAAGTCATTCTGGCGATGGAGATCTTGCTGGTAATGTGCCAATCTGGAAGACTCTGGTTCCTCACTGTAACCTCCCTCTGGGTTGTAATCTCTAGCACCTCCATAGACAGGATCAGCAAAAACACTTGAATAGGTTTCACGGGCTACTTCAGAGCTGATGGGTGCAGGTGGCACCTCCTCCTCCTCAAAGCTTGATGGTCTGATTGGTGCATACTCGGCAGGGTTCTGACCTCTGCCATAACTTCTTCCATAAGGGTCTTCTGCAGAAGCTAACTGGCTACCACCACCACCACCCATGCCTCTTCCAAGACCCCCTGAGGAGAAGCCATCCTGGGCTCTGCCATACCCTCTTCCATAAGGATCTTCTGCAGGAGCTAACTGGCTACCACTACCACCACCACCCCTGCCTCTTCCAAGACCTCCTGAAGAGAAGCCATCCTGGGCTCTGCCATAACCTCTTCCATAAGGATCTTCTGCAGGAGCTAACTGGCTACCACTACCACCACCACCCCTGCCTCTTCCAAGACCTCCTGAAGAGAAGCCATCCTGGGCTCTGCCATAACCTCTTCCATAAGGATCTTCTGCAGGAGCTAACTGGCTACCACTACCACCACCACCCCTGCCTTGTCCAAGACTTCCTGAGGAGAAGCTGTCCTTGTTAGGATGTTGAATCCCATATGGTGGATATGCCTGTGGAAGTTGAGGTTTACCACCACCACGGCCTGCTTCTTGATTCTCGTATGGGTGTGATTCTCCACCATATCGTGATTGGGGTTGAGCTGACTCATGTCCAGCTGAGTCTGGAAGAGTTACATATGGCAGAGGAGGCTGAAGTCCTGAGCCACCACCATATGGTGGAGGTGGCTCTGGAGCTCCTCCATAACTTGGTGTTGATTGAGAATTACCACCTTGTATTGCATAGCTTGGTCTCAGTTGTCCAAAGCTACCTTTGCCATGAGCAGATCTGCCATAGCTTCGACCAGTGTCCTGACCATAATCAGACTCATTTTGTACAGGACGTGCTCCACCAAAAGGCACAGTCTCCCCATCAACATTGTGGGAAGGTGGATACAATGTTCTACCACCTAAATTACTAGTGGCTGCAGCTGGTCCATACAGAGGAGGTTGAGTGGATCCCTTTTGATATGGTGAAGGGTCATAAGCATTGTCATTGTACCTGTCTCCCATCAAGATTGCTTCTTTAGGTTACTTGATGCAGCAGTCCAGAACTGTATGAATCACTAAAATCTTGCTGGATGGATGGAACAAGTGTTTCCTTCTGCAGGCAGAAAGGTACTGAGGTGTTGTTTGTTGTCTGCAGTGACACAGAAGAAAAACCCTCAAAGAATTGTGTTTTGTATGACTACAAAGACAAAAATACACCATATCTACTTAAAGCATCATGAAGTTCTGTTCATGACCCTTGATGTTCTACTGCCTCCAGCTTCTCGGAGGTGGAGAATGCAATAAGCTTCTAACAAAGCGGGAAAAAAATACCCATACCTTGTGTGCAAAAACGTTAGAATTTACTGCTCGAAGTCCCCTGGAAAAATCAGCGTCTGGTTTTTAGACACGAAATTCGTTCACGCCCGTGTGCGTTTTCTTGAAACCTGGGTAAGTGACAAATAGACGGCGAGTGCATCTTTACTCTCAGAAATCAAACGAACCCGCCTCTCCCCACAAAGAAAAAAGAAAAGAAAAAACAAACAAACAAAACGCTCTCAGAAGTCAAAGGGAGAACTCAAAAAAGCAAAAAAAAAAACAGACAATTGCCTAACAAAAGATTGTAACATATAATCTCCAACTGCGCGAACTTCACAGACACCCCGACGGAAACTATTTCAGTTGATCTTTCGTTCAAAAACTAGAGCAGCAATTGAAAACGACCCATGCAGCGAGCACGACCAAGCGGCGACCCACTCCTCCAAAAAATCTCAAGCAAAAAAATTACGAAGCTCACAGATTCGACCAGACGAGCACAATATCGTTCACATGATAACTAATAAAATCGCAAGTCAATTATTCTGGCGCATGCAACTGAGAGCAACAAGAGAGATCGCATACCAGATGACAATGAGCACAAGGGGATCTCGATCCTGGAAGTGCGAAAACAAACCAACCCAAACAAAAAAGTCCGATTTTCTTTCAAGTGCTCATGTGACACTACCTGCATGAAGAGAATTGCGATGCGATTTTTCAGCAGATGCTAAACAAAAAATTTGATCAAGTGTGAGCGCTGATGATCAAACCACACTCTCGATGATCAATCAAACTGTGTAAATAGACAGCTGAAGGGAGATTCCGCGTTGAAGAGTGGTTGGAGTGTGTGCGCTTTCGAAAGGAGAAAAAAACACGCAAAACACGGGAATCGCAGTTGGAGTCTCCAACGATGAAACTGCCACGCGCCAGATACCCAGGTCGATCTTCGATGACACGTGTCATGTATCCGTGTGAATAGGTACGTACTTTAACCAAGGATGGATATAAACTCTTTAAGAAAATAAAACTCCTGCCATAAGGTACATAAGTTGGATGTGTCAATAACCGTCTAGATGGTGCAACCACTTTTTCTACATCTTCCTATGGATGATTGCCACTTTTTCTGCAAGGAAAAATTGGTAGAAATAATATTGTACTCACCTGTAAACTGCTCATCCATGACGATTTCCCCTTTTTTGACAGCCTAAAAAAAAATCATGAAAAAGATTGAACCATGTAACATGGTGACATGCCTTTAGCATGGAGGTAAAGATGATATGCGCCTGATTTTTAAGTAGCATAAATTTTGCAAGGAAGTTGTAGTATAAATTAGAGTCAATTTGTTTGCAAGCATATGTGAAATATTGAAGGTTGCTGGAGGTTTCTTTGCACACACAAAGGAATGCACACATGCACAATATAAAAGTAATGAGAATATATATATATAAAGTAGGGCTTTGTTTTTGAACTACTAAAAATGAACAAGAAATACAACTTTTGCTGCTTATCACAATCACTTTGTTAGAGAGATAATTTAAGCCAATGATTTTTTGGTGTTGAATTTTTGCTATTTTACATAAATTTTTTGAAAGAAAACACTGATTTAAACCTTTGCTCTATTCCAAATAGAATTGTTTATAGGTTTATTATCCTGGTCAATTTAGAGTGCTTCAAATTGGACAGGAGAGTGCGCTCTAGAATGTGAATTGCAAAACTCCATAGTACTAAGGACAAGAGGGCAGATGCTCTAGCTCCTAAGCTTAACTTATACCTTATTTTTCCACATGGTAGAATATCAACGTAAATGTCCAATAAGGCAACTGTTGTTGGGGGAAGGATAATATCATTTGACCTGGGATATGCCATGATGACGACGAGGAGCACGATGATGGTTAAATCTCTGCAAGAATCAGGTTGAGGTCGGCGCTTCTTCAACTCAGTCCACATATGCTCTCATGACCTTTGTCTAGATCTTGTATCCTGTGATGGACCCACTTCCGGGCAGATACGACGCAGTGTATTTTTCCATAAAGTCACCTTGTCTTTCGCCCCTAGTTTGATCCTCGAAAACCCTCTTTTATCATCAATTTGAATGTATCCATTAAGTGAGCTAACTCAGGTATCTGCAGGACTTTATTCTGACAAGGCTTGATGTAATTCAATAAGCAGCAGTTAAGGCGCAGGTGAGGGAAATTTAAAACTAAGGGTAAAAGTCTACCGAAGACCAGTTTAGGTGAGAAAACTAGCTTGGACCCCTGATTTTCATCTGTAGACTGTTTTCATCGTGACTTCTCATTTTGTCAGCAGTTTTGGCAAAGCCAGGAGCCGCTACCCCCAGTTTGGGCTACTTTAAGGATAACTTTAATATCACCAAATTAATTTCATAGACTAGGTTGAGCACCCACCCAGAATCTGCAAAGATGGAGAACAAGCCTCCTCATTCGCCAAACTTGCCATATACTGTAACAGCAATGTTACATTGTTTTTTGCATTGAAGGAAAGACACTGAATGCTCCCTAAGTTGACGAGCTCTTCGCAGGCGACAGCGAGATGCCTCGAGCAGTTCTGCAACAGGGTTTGACTAGGCTACCCTAATGTTCTAAAAATTAAATAAAAATCAAATTAGGACCCCGCTTTTTGTAAGTGGCTGAAAGTAGGCTGAAAGTAGGCTGTTCGTTGGTTGGTCCTACCTCTTTGAAGTTGTGGGATTCAATCCTGTCCAGGTCAATCCTCCACTTATAACAAGTTGTACATGAGTCCAGGCATGTGTTTTTGGCCAACAATTGACCGTAGAGTCGCACAATTGCGGCTAAGGCCAATGTGGCAATATCCTATAAGAAAACACGATATGGACTCTGGAGATGTCATGATAATGCAACTACGCCATTAGTGACATCATTACATACCGATAATGAAGAAATTTATCAGATCTGACCACATTACATACAGATAATGAAGAAATCTATTTTAACACCTGGGATGTATGGGTCCATGCTAGTGTTTGGTTGTTCTTTACTTTTATGAAGACCCTGGGCTCAGTTTCCAAAAAATAAATTAGAACTGTCTTGGTTTCAATTCTAGCTCCATACATAAATCGAACTGATATTGTGATTTTGTGTCTGGTTCTTTTAAAAAAATTGTTCAGTTCTGGTTCCAATTGTCGTCCGGTTCTTACTAACTCTCAGATGAGAACCAGTGGTCAACGGTCACTGAACCTCTTGTTAACGCCAGTGTCACATTTTCTTTTTCAAAAATCTTGGTTCTAGTTCCACACATAAATAGAACTGAAACCTTGTTTTAGGTCTAATTCTTTATAAAAATATAAGTTTTTGATTGTCATTCTAATTCTAAGAATCAGACCCAGTTACAGTTCAGTTCTTACTAATCGGGATCAGAACTTGTGGTTCTTACCCTTGGAAGCAAGTACTCACCCAACATCTGTATGGACTAGTTTTGGTCTCTCTACCCTTTAAAGAGAAATGCTAGTCCTGATTTTGTTGCTTAAAAAAGATTGTAGGTTGTCTGAGTGCAAGTTTGAGCCCAATTCTTCAAATTTCTAAATCTTGTCATTTTAGTTTTGGCACATTTTTTCAAATTCAAGAACCTTTGGGCCTTGTATAAAAATCAATGGGTTTTGTTCCATTAAGAAAACACACTAAAATGATTACTTTTGATTGGTCAACTCTAATATAATGATTACACTTAAATAGTCTATAACCTTATGATGCCTTAATTTTCACACAAATGTAAACAAATACAAGTAGACAAAGAATATAATAAAACAAACCAAGGCAAATAGAGAATCAAAGGAAGATAGACATAAGCGAACAAAGAATCAAAAAAGGCAAAGAGAGATAAGAAAAATACTAATGATAAAAAAACACAAAGAGATAGAAAGACTAAGTTTGAAAAAAGAAACCATAAAAATGGACAAACTTAAGAAAAAAA